>WNFR01003203.1_pt1 | contig 16989 bp, 8 predicted proteins | sample 5400221 | NCBI WGS metagenome assembly WNFR01 (sample SAMN13153357, study PRJNA577476) | soil metagenome | isolation source: 40 cm soil under Madrone tree | place: USA:California | collected 2016-06-14
ACGAATATCAACGTATCTTGTCAGTTCGTCTTTGCGCTACAACAACCTTGACAGCGAATTCTGGGCCTATGAAAATTCATGATTGGCTGTAAGATTTGAATAACTTATTCACGATCTCGATTGCCGTGGGTAATCGACCTGGCTTCCGTACCTTGAACACCTCCGTGGGCCTTTCCCACTGGTCCGGCATTTTTGCCGGTTATAGGTGGTCCACTTCAAGATTTCCATTAATAGGACATTTAATTCTTAGCGACCCTGACCCCAATTGCTAAAACACGAGTTATTTGAAGGGAGCAAGGGGCCTGTCTTTGCGCTAAGTCAACTAAGTAGGCCAAGTTGTGGGTTATAAGTGGTTGTGCTTCGAGAAAAGTGATTTCGCACCGTGGCCGTACATTTGCTCTTGCCCATCTACTGGGTTTGCCATTTCCAGCAACCTCGCGCGGTTAGGTGGCTTTTCATGGTCCGCATGAGGCTTGGATGGCAGGTTCCGTGGAGGCAGCAACAACATGAAACATCTGCGCATTATGCTGGCTTTGATCCTGAGTATGGCGATCAGCGCGCCAACCTATTCCGATCAAGCGAATGCTGCGTATGCCCGCGGTGTTCATGCCGAGTCGCAGAACCAAAACGATGCTGCCTACGAAGCATACAAGGAAGCGTACGCGCTGAAGCCCAAGGATCCGAAATACATTGCCGCCTACCTGCGGTCGCGAGCGGCCGCCGCAGCCGAGCATATGCGAAAGGGCCAATTGCTGCGCGATAACCTCAAATTAGAGGAAGCACTCGTGGAATTTCAGCGTGCGGCAGAGATTGACAGATCCAACCTCGGGGCGCAGGAAGAGATGAGCCGCACCGCCACAATGATCAAAAAGCAAGCCCAGGCAGCGCTTGCCGCCACCCCGAGGCCGGAATCACCATTGAGCAAAATGATGGAGGATGTTGAAGGTCCAGTCGACCTGGAACCCTTTTCGGATACCCCGCTTACACTGCGCATGACGACTACGGCGGACAACATCTACAAGACCATTGGCAAGCTAGCTGGAATCAACGTGCTGTTTGACCTGGACTACAAGCCACAGCGTATCAATATCGAGTTGGACGACGTCCCCTTGCGCGAGGCGCTCAGGATGGTCGCCATGCAATCGAAGACCTTCTGGCGGCCTATATCGACCAAGGCGATCTTTGTCGCCGCGGAAGGCAGACGCAAAGACTTTGAAGACAACGTGATGACCACGTTCTATCTTCGCAATGCATCGACGCCGAGCGAGATACAAGAGGTGGTCGGCACCCTTAAGGGAATTCTGGACATCACCCGGATTCAAGTAAATCCCACGCACAGCGCGATCACGCTAAGGGGCACGCCGGACCAGCTGGTACTGGCGCAGAAATTGGTCTCCGACCTTGACAAGCCCAAGGCCGAAGTGGTGATCGATATCGCCGTGTTGTCAATCAGCCGCGACCGGCTGCGGAACATGGGCACAACTGTTCCAACGTCTACCTCCATCGCTGTAGCGGCTGCCCCACTGGGCGCGGGCGTGGTCAAACTGGGTTCGGTGAATGGAGGCATTTTCTCTCTAGGGGTTCCGGGCGGTAAGTTCGAGTTTCTTATGTCCGACAGCAACACCAAGGTTCTCCAGAACCCGCAAATCCGGGTCCTTGACCAACAAAAGGCTACTTTGAAAATCGGCGATCGCATACCAATCGCCACCGGGTCGTTTTCGGCAGCCGGCGGCGTCAGTGGGGGAGGTATCAGCCCGCTGGTCAATACTCAATTTCAGTATATCGATGTTGGCGTGAATATCGACATTACTCCTCAAATTCACTCAAATCGCGAGGTCACCCTCAAGATGGTTTTGGAAGTTTCATCGGTCTCGGGTGAGGTAAATATCGGAGGAATCACGCAACCCCAGATTGGACAGCGCCGCATCGAGCACGAATCGCGCTTGGAGGACGGTGAGATTAACCTGGTGGGTGGCATTCTGCAAGATACAGAAACACAGTCACTGAGCGGTTATCCGTGGCTGGCAAAAATTCCCCTCTTGAAGTACCTGTTTGGCCAGGAGAGTAAAAAACGGAACGAAAGCGAGATTGTCTTCGCGATCACACCTCACATCGTGCGGGCAGAGGAGATCACCGACGAGAATTTGCGGCTGATTGATATAGGCACCGGCACCTCCGTTGGCTTGCGGCGGCGAGAGCCAAAGAAAAAGGCGGGTAGCAGCGCGCCGCAGCCGAGCAAGCCCGCAGCTCGCGGTGCAACACGACCACAGAGCCCGGCCGCTGCTCCAGCAGCACCGACTTCCTAATCCATTCCCCCTGGTGTCATCGTGTTGTTGCACTAAGGCGTTTGCGCACTGCTGCGTCCCTCCTGGTCTGTCCAACTACGGATACCTGCACTGTGGGATGAACTCATTCCTTTTCCCAAATTTTTCCCTTCTGTTCCCGATTTGTGCAAGATATTTCACGAGTGCCAGCGTGCCGCGAGTCAACCCTTTTGAAATGAACGACTTGCGAACAGGAGGGCTAGGCATGGAGCTTGCTTAGTATAGTTCAACACTCGCCTTGGGACGAGTGCCCACATGTACATACTGGTCTGTTCCCTCTTCAAGCCTACTGTATGTTATTCGGCCGCTAGAACTGCACCGTGCTTTCAAGGCCCCGTAGTACTTAAGGTCCGATCCCCGCAGCTAGGGCCTGTAACTCAATCGAGACAGGGACTACGCTGAAAAATATGGCAAACGCTCAGGCGGCCTCACTAACAGCTCGTTTGCAATTGCCGCAAAACAACGGCTTGGAGATGAAGCTCGTGGCCCGCCAAGGAAGCCAATATGCAGAGCTGTCCGAGCTATTTGCGGGTATCCCTCGGGGCGATTGCGCAATCATCGTATCCGCCGCGCACCCAACGAAGTTCCCGCGCCGGCAGACGATCTTTTTCGCAGGCGACGCGATCAAGGACATAGTGTTGCTGACCGAAGGTTCCGTAAAGATAACGCAGCTGGGAGAGAATGGCAGCGCAGTCATCCTCCGACTCGAAGGACCTGGTGAAATAGTGGGGTCGCTTGGGTGTGCGGAACGCGGTAGGCATAGCTCAACGGCGGAGGCACTTGTTCCGTGTAGGGCGCTGGTCTGGAATGCCCCGACGTTTGAGGCCCTTTCACAACGGTTCCCTCTCCTTCAGCGCAACACGATGCGTATCATGGCAAAGCGCCTGCAGGTGCTCGAAGGCCGATTTCGAGAGATATCGACTGAAAGGGTGGCCCCACGCCTGGCTCGTGAGCTGGTTCGTCTGCTTCCGCAAGTAGGCCGGAGAGTGGATGGCGCGCTGGAAATCAACCTGTCGCGGGAGGAGTTGGCGCAGATGACAGCGACTACCTTGTTTACCGTGAGCCGGCTGCTCTCGAGCTGGGAAAAGCAAGGCATCTTGAGTCTTCGACGAGAAGTTGTAGTGGTAAGAAGTCCTCTCGGCCTGTTGGGTATAAGTGAACTCAAATGATCTCCGCGCTCTTTTTCACCGAGAAGGCCGCTGCTCATCCTTATTGTTTTGAGATCGCCGTAAAGGTTGTTGACCAGGGAAGATAGACCATGATAGAGAGTCTTGCAGGGAACCTGGAGCTCGACGACCTCGCCGATCGTGAAGCAGGAGAGAATAACTAGTATTCTCAGATTTTCTCCTGAGTAGTATGGGCCGAATCGATGAACAGGGTCTTAAATGAATTGCGGATAGCGTTAGGAAGAGCGCTTCGGCTCAGTCTCGAGATGCATTCTCTTAAGCTGTTCATTGTGGTGTGCGGACTGGGAGTCATGATCGTGGCTCCTGCCGTGAGAGGGCAGAAACTGCCAACACCAGCTCCGAGCGGCCGGAAGCCACCCAACCTTGCAAAATCCATACTGACAGCTTTAGCGTCGCCGCCGGTGCTGCAAGAACAGATACCGCAGCAAGCGCCCGCACCTCTCTCGGCGGAACTAGGGACGCCCAGCCGACACCAGGTATCCTATGAAGACGGGCAGCTTACAATCGTTGCAGAAAATTCAAAGTTGGGGGACATCCTGGCAGCAGTTAGCGAGCGCATGGGCGCAGACATTGAACTCCCGGCGAGCGCTTCCGACGAACGGATCTGGGTCCGGCTTGGACCAGGTCCGGCACGCAGAGTACTTGCCGCACTACTGGGCGGGACGGATCTCGACTACATTATCCAGGCGTCCGAGACTGATCCGGAGGGCATACAGAGTGTGCTGCTGACTCCCCGTACCAAAGCCGCCGCCGTTGTCGCATCTGGCAGGCCGGCAAGTTCTGCGGGGCAGGCGCGGGTTCCAAATCGAAGAAATCTTCAGCCTAACCGCAGTCCAGCGGAAGTTTCCGGTGGAGAGAATTCAGCCGAACCGGCGACTCCTGGCGTGGAAGTGCCAACCGCGGGCTCTCCACCTGCGTCCACGGAGCAGCAACCCGCAGCAGCCGAGCTGCAGGCCTCACCCGGTACTACGGACGCCGATGCGGACAAATCGGCACCTAAGACATCAGAACAAATGATCCAAAAGTTACAGAACATGTACCAGCAGCGGAAGCAGATGCAGCAGGACCGAAAACCTCCTTCCCCAAACTAACATTCAACTGAAGTACTCGCTGGACAAGTGGGAAAACCGCTGCAACAGCAGGGCCGTGAGCTGCCGGTATGGAGGAATGTGGCGGCGCTGCCTTCGCCTGCGTCGTTGTGCGCTGTGCTTCGGCCCATAGCCTTACGATGTCCGCTTATCTCGCATGTCCCAATCGCATAGAACGAGCGGCAAGTCCACTCTGATAAATCCTCCCCGAAGGGCCATCAGTAAGCGACTGGTCTAAACCGTCTGGACGAAGTGAGAGTAAATTAAGGATGCTGCCCATTGTGGGCACATCAATAAGTGTCCACGAGGGATAAGTGGACACATCCGAGCAGCCGGCGATTGAGAGTGCCAAGCAGGAAAAGAGGCGGCGGAGGTCGGTCGAAGAGAAACGCCGCATCGTCGAAGAGACCTTAGAGCTGGGGTATCAGTAGCGCGAGTAGCGCGGCGGCACGCAGTCAACGCCAACCAGGTTTTTTACTGGCGCAAGAAGTATCGTGAAGGACGGCTGGGTAAAAACCAGTCCAGCAAGCTTCTGCCTGTAACTCTGTCAGACATCCATGGTGTTTTTCGCCACAAATTCGTCGGCCTAATCATTCAATTGTATTTCAATGATGGCTGGACGATTGCGGCCGAGCGGTTATGTAGAACGACCCCGCTGCGGACGTTTCGCGCTCTCTGTGAAGCTTTGAATCGCAATTTTCGCCTCCCTTCCCGACTTTCCTAAGCAATGCAAAATCAATAGGTTGCAGACGATAATGATTCAATTCCCATAGCCATTGGCCCGCATCCACCGCAACAGCCGGCGGTCACCTTCAAACGGTTCTATCGAACGCGCGCAGAGCACCTCGCCCAACTTCACGCTTTCGTGAATACGTGCCTCCGATAGCACTAGCGTTTTTTCGACCCGCGGAGACCACTCGGGTTTGCACCTTTTTGGATAACACTGGCCGTCAGGCCAGTAGACTCCACGCAAATGATCCGTCTAGGTTAGTAGGTAGTCGATATGCAGTACCTGAGGACCTCCATGAACCTCGCATTTGCACCGGAGAGAACCAAGGGCGCAGTAGAGCTCGATCCGATGGTTGAGTTTAGGCAAGGTGTCGAGCTGCTCAAGAACGAAAATCCGCAAAAGCCCTCGGTGAGCTTGCGACGTGCGTTCGAATGCGAAAAGCATAACCTTACCACCGGTTATCCAGAAGTATTTGATTTAAAAAAAGAGGTGTTCAATGAAAACGAAGAGAAAAGCAGCGGCTACATTGTCTGTTCTGTTGTTAGTTTTGGCAGTGATGGGTTTTGGGAGCACGTTCGCGGCAAAGCCCGTGTCGCCGCAAAACCAACAAGTGGTGGTTCGTTTCGAATGTGATGCACTGGCCTCCAGCATAGGTCCCCTTGACGGTAGTGTGGGAGCTCCCCCGTTGCCGCCCTCTACACCGTGTGCTCAGGTCATAGCAAATTTCCTAGACACAGGCTTCCGGCAGGTGTCAGCAGAGGAGTCTTCTGCAAGTGGGACTTTTGTGTTTGGCGAAACCTATACGTTGATAGCGGCCGGGGGAGTGGTGGCGTCAAAGTCTGGGCATGACGTTCTGCGCCTGGTTTGCCAGGGAAATCTCTTGAGCGTACAAGATGGCAGTACAGGAGCCCCTTTGATAGCAGCCAGCACTTGTTCTCAAGCGTTGGCAGATGCCCTGAATCAAAGGTTCAAGTTATCGTCCACAGAAGGATTAGTCGTATTACTCCCGTTCTATGCCGCCTACACTCTAGTTCGGTCACACGAGAACTAGCCAAGGTTGATGAACTCGGAAAAGCGCCTTGAGATGATTCCCCCTTTGTGGACACGATGTTTGCGTCCACAAAGGGGATCATGCGTGCCTACCCACACTCTGGCCAGACGGCCGTGGATTGACGCTTACGGCCATCACGGTCCTCGTTGGTATCCCCGCCAACCATCAACTCTGGGTGGTGCTCCGTTCCGCTAGTTCGCCAGGATTTCGAGGGAATTACGGGGTCGTGTCAGCGCCAATCGCTTGCGCTGTGCCTAGACGGCCAGAAGCTATGATTTGATCCCGAACGGGTTCCTCTTTCAGCCCCCTCTCTCTCCATACCGCATAGATAGGAGGATAAACGAGCAGTTCGAGAATAAAGGAGGTGAAGATACCGCCGATCATGGGGGCGGCCATTCGCTTCAGGATTTCGGAACCGGTTCCGTTGGACCACAGAATGGGAATCAAGCCGATGCACATGGTGGCAAAGGTCATGAATTTGGGACGCAACCGGCGGGCCGCCCCTTCCACAATCGCGTCATAAAGTCGCTCTTGCGTGAATTGCGGGTGCTCGCGTCGTGCGGCCTCGTAAGCGAGATCCAAATAGAGCAACATGAACACTCCGGTTTCGGCATCGATCCCGAGAAGGGCGAGAATTCCGTGCCAGACAGCAATGCTCATATTGTAGCCGAGCGCGGAAATCATCCAGATAGAGCCCACGGCGGAGAATGGAACCGCCAGGGCAACGATCATGGTTTTCACCGCCGATCGAGTATTGCTGTAAAGCAAAAAAAGAATGATGGCGATGGTGACTGGCACGATGAGCATCAATCGATGCCGGACGCGAAGGGCCGTTTCATATTGGCCACTCCACAACACCGAGTAGCCAGCCGGGAGTTTCAGCTTGTTTTGCAATTCGCGTTGCGCTTGTTCGACATAGTCACCAACGGGGACGTCCGTCACGTCGACGAAAACATACTCGGTGAGCAATCCGTCTTCGTTGCGAATCATGGAGGGTCCCGTCAAAGTGCGGATGGTGGCCAGCTCGGACAATGGGATTTGTTTATCGCCGGTCACGGACACCAACACGCGGCCGAGCGATTCGAGGTCTGACCGGAAGTCGCGAAGATAGCGGACGTTGACAGGGTACCGTTCCCTCGCTTTAATCACGGTGCTGACGTTTTCCCCGCCAACCGCGGTCGAGAGGGCGTTCTGGGCGTCTTCCATGGAGAGCCCGTAGCGGGCCAGTGCCTGGCGATCCCAATTCACATCGAGAAAATAGCCATCGCCGATGCGTTCGGCAAATACGTTTCGAGTGCCGGGCACAACGCTGAGGAGTTTTTCTGCCTGCCGTCCGATCTCCTGCATCTTGTTCAGGTCGGCGCCTTGAATCTTGAGGCCCACCGGCGTGCGTATGCCGGTGTTCAACATATCGATGCGCCCCCGGATGGGCATGGTCCAGGAATTCGAAAGGCCCGGGATTTTCAGCGCCTCGTTCAACTCCGCTACCAGCTTCTGTTGCGAGATGTGATCGGGCGTGATGTGCCTTAGACCGGGAAGGAGCCACCGTGGCGCCCAGGAGGAGTACCAGGTGTGAGCATCCCTCCATTCCGATGGCGGTTTGAGAACAATGACGGTTTCGAGCATAGAGAGAGGCGCTGGGTCGGTCGGGGTATCGGCGCGTCCCGCTTTGCCCAGGACATGATCGACTTCCGGAAAATTCATCAAGATCTGATCCGTCAGTTGTAGAAGTTTTTGCGCTTCCGCGATGGAGATACCCGGCATTGTGCTAGGCATATAAAGGAGGGAGCCTTCGTCCACCTGGGGCATAAACTCGGAGCCGCGCGTCCAGAACATGGGGATGGTCAAGAGAACGAGGACGATCGCCGCTGCAATCACCTGCGTTTTCCAACGGAGAGTCCAGCGAACGACGGGAGCGTAGATCCGCATGAGTGGCCCAGTAATGGGGTGTTTCTCTTCGGATTGGATCTTGCCACCCAATAATGAATCAAGTAGGCGCTGAAACCGTGTGCCGGCTTCGGCGAGGATAGGCCGGTGGCGCACCAGGAGAAGCCTGAGCGCAGGAGTCAGGGTGATGGCCAGGAGCGCCGCCACCAACATGGCAAAGTTCTTGGTGTAGGCTAGCGGCCGGAACAGCTTGCCTTCCTGGCCTTCCAAGGCGAGAACTGGCAAGAATGCTACAGCAATGACCAACAGAGCAAAAAACGTAGGCCCGGCTACCTCCTTCACCGCTGTTAATATCACCTGGTCATAGGAAAACGGATTGCCGGAGCGCTCATAGATCTCCAGCTTCCTGTGCGTCTGCTCGACGACGACAATGGCGGCGTCTACGAGTTCACCACAGGCAATGGCAAGGCCGGCTAGCGACATGATATTTATGCTGACGCCGGCAAAGTGCAGCGGAATAAAAGTGAGCAGGATAGTGACCGGGATGGTAACCACGGGGATGGCAGCGCTTGGGAAATGCCAGAGAAAAATCACGATCACGATGACCACGGTGATCATCACTTCGATCAGCGTCAGGCGCGCATTGGAAATCGCACGGCGGATCAATTCCGAGCGGTCGTAGACCGGGACAATCTTGACTCCTTGGGGCAGGCTCAGCTCGATTTCTTTCAGCCGCGTCTTGACGCGGTCAATCACGTCGAGGGCATTGCTGCCCTCGCGCGTGACTACGATTCCCGAGACGACTTCACCCATGCCATTCAGATCGGTGGTGCCGCGCCGGAGATCGGGGCCAATGACGACGTGAGCCACATCCTTGATCCGGATCGGAGTCCCGTCAACGGCCGTGAGGACGGTCTCCTCTATATCTTTGGGTGAGCTCAGGTATCCGCGGCCCCGAATCATGTATTCGGCGCCGCCGAATTCCAGCAGCCGCGCTCCGGTTTCATGGTTGCCTTCGCGGACGGCTTCGGCAACGCGCGAGATGGGGATTCCATAGGAGCGCAGCCGGTTTGGGTCCACATTGACCTGGTATTGCTGTGTGAATCCGCCGAGGGAAGCAACCTCGGCGACTCCGGGCACGGCTCGCAAGTAATACCGGAGATACCAATCCTGATAAGAACGAAGTTCACCGAGACTGTGTTGCCCGGATTCGTCCTTGAGAACGTATTGGAAAACCCAACCGAGCGCCGTCGCATCGGGTCCAATTTCTGTCTTTACATCCTGGGGAAGCCGCGAAGTCACACCGGAAAGATATTCGAGGGTCCTAGAACGCGCCCAGTAAATGTCGGTGCCTTCCTCGAAGATCACGTAAACATAGGAATACCCAAAGTCCGAGATGCCGCGAACGGTCCTGACGCGCGGCGCGCCGGTCATCGCGGAGAGAATAGGATAAGTGACCTGGTCCTCGATGATATCCGGGCTTCTATCCCAACGCGAGAGGATGATTACCTGTGTCTCACTCAGATCCGGGATGGCATCCAAAGGGAGGTGAAAGCCTGCCCATGCTCCCCAGAGACAAGCTGCGGCGAGAAAAGCAAAGATCAGGAACTTGTTATTTGCGGAGAATTCGATGACCCGGTTAATCATTCAGGTCTCGAAACGGCCGCCGGATCCGCGACGGAACTTACCTTTACGCCTGCATACTTCGCCGGATCCTGTTGGAACTTCTTCTGACACTTGTCCGAACAGAACTGGAACACTTCGCCATGGTATTTTTCCGAATGTCCGGCAGAGGAACCCTGGTTCGTATCGAGCTGCATTCCACAGACCGGGTCCCGCAATGCGACGGCGTGCTGACCTGAGGACAGGTGAGCATCTTTTATGACGGAGGGGGAGATGAGCGTTGTGGAGCGCATCTTACTCTCCGAATCGATCAGAAAATTTCCGGAGGTAACAACTTTCTCGCCAGCAGCCAGGCCGTTGGTCACGGTGACGAAATTACCGTAAGCAGTTCCAAGAATCACGGGGCGCGGCTCGAACACCCCGTCGCTGGCTTCCACGTAGACAATTTTTTGCAGACCGCTGTCAATGACGGCATCCTGCGGAATCGCGAGCCCCGCAGGGGCTTTGGCGCTGAATTCGAGATCCACGAACATATCCGGCCGCAGGACTAAGCCGGGGTTTTTGGCTTCCAGCCGCAGCTTCAAAGTGCGTGATGCGGGATCGAAGAGCGGCGGGGTATCGCTGACGGTGGCAAAGACGGTTTTCGCCCGTTCGCGAATAGTGGCCTTCACCCGAGCACCCGGAACGAAGAGCTGCGTGTCTCCTCCAAAGAGATCGGCCGTGATCCAGACCCTGCCGAGATCGGCGATGCGGTAAAACTCGGTGCCCTTTTCAAACCTCTGGCCGGGAGAGACTTCGCGCGAGAGTACGATTCCATCAATGGGGGAAGTCAAAGTGATATCGCGAGTGATCTGCCTCGTCTTAGCCAACTCTTTTATTTGCGGTTCACCCATCCCCAAGGAACGCAACTGTTCCTCGTTGATTCGCAAACTCGCATCGCTTGATCTGGCGGGATCTTCCTGATCGCGGCTGCCCTTCAAGCGCTCGAGGCTGGCGAGGGAGCCCAAGTAGGCCTGCTCGGCGTTGCGAAATTCACGGCTGTAAAGGAAGGCCAGGAGCTCGTCCTTTTTTACCAACGTGCCAGCAGGATTATTCTTGACGGATTGCACCCAGCCCTCGGCACCCGCCATCACGCGAAAGGTCTTGCTACTGTCCGCCTCCACGCGGCCGGTCGTATGTATCAGACGAGATCCGGAGTTTTTTTCAACCGCCAAGACCCGAACTCCGATTAACAGTTGCTTCTCCGGACTGATCGAAACTGCGCCGGGCTTCAACTGAAGCCTCGCCGCGGGATCTTCACCCTCGTACACAGGCTCTAAGGCCATCCCGCAGTCGGGCGCGATTCCCGGCTTGTCTGAGCGGTAGGACGGGTGCATCGGATCAACGTAATAGAGAATGCGCTTCGCGTCAGCGCGGTTGGATTTAGCAGAATAACGGCCTGCTGCGAACACAAGCAGCGCCAGGAAAACAAAGGAAACCAGTGCGAGGGGCCTCTTCATGGGGTTGTTCGGAACGGCGTAGACTGAACCTGTGTGCATTCTAAATCAAAAAAGGTGCCATTCTTTGGACCATCCGTTCCGCGCCAGGCCTCCTATCTAATGCCAGAAATGGCGCAGAATGAACAAGATACGACGGAATCAGGGTCTGCGCCTCTAGGGACATACATAAGGATGGAGAGCAAGCAGGTTGCCAAATCAGTGTAAGTTCCGCTGGTATTGCTAGGAGCCGTTTTGCGGACCTTTCTCCTGGGCAACGCTTTGCTTGCTGCCCTTTGGCTTTGCGAAGATGGAATCCTCGAGCCTGGGAATTCACCGCCTTCAGCGGAAGCCGGAACGAATTAGACACCGGAGTTAAGTTACAGGTCAAACCACCGCGGTAGCCTACTTGGCATTCGGTGCGACTGGGATTTCTGGTTTCGAGAAGTGGTTTTCATCAAGCTTGGGATTCACCACGACCTTTTCCACGATGATTTTCTCGCTCGGAACAACCGGGTCCCGGAACCCCTTCGATGTTCGAGCCACTTGGAGAACTTTCGTCTCCAAAAGATGCGCAATCTGAAGGCCGCTTACTGGCCGATAATCGCGATAATACACCTCCACTGGATGATATACGCCATCGAGCCGCCTAGGCTGCCCTTCAATTTTCGCTTCCAGAAAGGTCTGCGCGTCTATCCAGTCATGGATGGCCTGCCCATTTTTCATGGTCAGCTTGAGCTTATATGTGTCGCGGTCCTCAACCTTCTCCATGCCGACCAGCTCGATCTGGGTGCCCTTGGCCGCGTAATCGATCAAGTAACCATCGACGTCTGCCTGCATGGATGACAACTTCATTTCTTCTGTCGTGTAAGGCTCAACCACAAGCCGGTTGAGGAACGGCCTCAGCTTCCAACCGTTGGCGCCGTCAAAGACCTGAACGGCCGTCTGTCCGTTGAACTGAAGCTCCATCCGCATTTTGCCGGGTCGCTTCAACTCCATAACAAACGGCAGTTGAACCTCCTCGGTCGGCCGCGTAGGGAGCGCCTGTCCGCTCGACTTCCTGTCCGGAATTGGAACCGAGATGGTAGCCCGCCGATTCCCTCCGGCGCCCAGTCTTCCCTGCATCGACATCGTTTGGACCGCGCGCCACGCCTGCAAACCGCCGCGGGCCGCCACGTTCTTATCGACGATGGCAGCAGCGGAAAGCTTGCCTTGCGAAGGAGTCTCGCCCCCGGCTGCGCCAAGGGAAACGGCAAACGCCAGCGACATAGAAATGACCAGTGATTTTCGGAACATCGATGCGACCTCGTTCGAAGATTTGAGACTTAGACTTAAGTTAAGTATAGGGTCAAAAGACATATCGTTCTTTGCGCGGCATCAAGCTCCAAGCGAGCCTACGCCGTTCACATCAGAAGCCAGAAGGGAGACGCTAATCCACCACCAGTCCGTCAGCCCGAAATCGCCCAATCACCACGCTTACACGGTCTCCGCGTTTCACCAGCCTGCCTTTGTTCGAGAATGCCATCCAGTAGGACTTACCCGCCTGGGGTGCGCTGCTCTGACGCAGCTGCCCGACCTTCTCGAGCGACGGGACCACCAGCTTGACCTGGGCCTTCGGGTCGATCAGGAAGGGTTCAGCCTTCTTATCGTTGAGCGTCTTGGCTTTATCCGCATCTAACACGCGGTAGGTAAATCGGACCACCTCGCCCGACTCCGTCCACTTCACAGCCAGAGAGTCAACTCCCCAGACCAGTTCGTAATATTTGCCCGCTCGTCCCGCAAACCTGTCGGGCTGATAGCGCTTGGCATCCGCACGTGCCGGCTGCCCGGCCGGGGCGGGAGATTGGGCCCCCACCGTCATAACCAAAGTGCTGCTCGCGAGAACTCCTGCCAGCAACATTACTTTAGTTCCTCTCATCACATTATGTTTAAACATTGCTGATTTATCCTTGTGCCAGTAGCCGCCAGGCTCCGGGGGGATGGCAGGCTGCGTCAAACCGCCCCTGTTTTCCTGGCTTAGTTCACGATACCGCTGGCAAGCATTGATGGCCCCCTGTCAACAAGCACCCCGAAGTCAAAAATGAGAAAAGATCTGCACAACTTGGTAAGTACACTCCTCACAGACCCCTCTCCAGGGCCTGTTGGAAGCTTCTATAGCTATTCACTTGCACGAAACGTGCCAGTCAGCATATCGGCGTGGTCGCTTGGTTTCCCATCTCGGAACACCATTCAGTAACCGCGTCCATTCTCCGGGCTGGCTACTTGGCGCACTTGCCCACCATCGCACAATCAAGTTTGGCGCTGGTTTGCCGCTAGCGAGCAATCGCAGTACCTGAACTACTAGAAACTCGTATGCACCGCCGTCGACGATCCCTTTCCTCTGCGTCCGGTGACATTCCTCGACTCCCTTCTCCTTCGGGATCTTGGCGAGTTCCTCGCTAATCGAATCGTGGGCCGCATCGTATTCGCAGGAATTCCCTGCTTCCAGCAGCCTATTTCAGTCCAACCTTAAACCAACCGTTTGCCCCATTCCCTATATTTCGCCTCCGGCTTGGGATTCACTTGGAGGCTTTCTCCACAAACCCTCAGCTGACTACCGTAAACTGCGTTGTTCGTTCGGTCTGGACTAACAAAATGCTTCAATGGGTAGTAGCCTTCTCATGAACTTTGGTGCAGGCCTCCCGGCCCATTTACTTCTTTCGTTCCTGGCGCTTTGAGGCCGCCTACTGCCCTTCCTCACCAATGGCCCAGAAAGCCAAGTGCCGTCCCGGTTTGAACCGGAACGGCACTTGTTTATTTCTATTGGGCATTACCTGCCCTGGTTATTGTCAACTAGCCGCCGTCGACTACCGGGCAACCAACGCAAGTGGTGTGTACGGAGGAGCGGGAACAGCAATCGTTCCCGTACCGTTGTTGCGAACGGCCAGCGCTCCCACATCATTAAACGCTGGTAGAGTGGCTGGTGTCGCGTACGTCACACTGACGGTGCATGTGCCACCGCCGGCCAGTGGGGTAGTGAAGGAACAGGAGTTTGCAGTCACAGAGTACAACCCGCCGATGTTGAGCAGGAGGTTCTCCGCTGTGATTTGCACAGGTGCGGTACCGCTGTTAGTCACCGTGACCACGCTAATGACCGGAGCGCGCGGCGATGGAATCGTGAAGGTGAGGGTCCGAACCCCAAACATGGTTGTCAGTGTTCCATTGATCGCCGAGGTGAAGGTCACCGTCCCTACGTTCACTGTGAACGTCACAGTGTTGCTGGTTCCCGCTGGCGTCGTGACGCTAACGGTCCTGGCCGAGAGGGTGGCGGTATTCGTGATTGTGAAGGTTGCCGTAACCGTAGTCGAAGTCACGGTTAAGGCGCCGACGGTGATACCCGTTCCGGACACGTTCACTGCCGTTGCGCCGGTCAGGTTCGTGCCAGTCAAAGTCACCGAGACGGTGGTGCCGCGTGTGCCTGATGTAGGAGCGATCGAGGTCAGCGTCGGCGGCCCTGTAGTAATACCACCGGTGAACTCAACCGCGCCAGCGTCGACGAATCCGTTCTTCCTCGAAGTGCCGAAGAAGTCGAGGGGCGGCGCCGCCGTGTAGTTCGCAGAGCTGGACGGGATGTAATTAATGGCCGGCGAACCCGCTGCCAGCGCGTAGTTCCCGAGTACGGCCCCGGTGGTCGGACTCGCCATCGCCAGCGGGCCCCAACTCATGTTGATCCAGTTGTTGCCCTCGTCCACTGTCGCGGCTGGCGTCAGGTTGAAGATGGGGTTCGGCACAGTCGCATCCGAGATTCCCGGAGGCACCTGATAACCCATCCCACCGTTTTCCGGCGGAACTCGTGAGCCGTTGCAATATTGGCTGACAACGTTCGGGTTGGACGTTGAGTTGGTGGATGAATAACCTGTGGAACCCGGTGTTAGAATCGAATACGTCGGGGCGAGCGTAACCGTCGAGCTATGGTTGCTCGGTCCCGTGTCGCCGCGCACGCCGATGTCCCAATAGGAGGCCCCGGTGACGCACTGGCCTGTTGCGGTCTGGCTCAACGTGGGAACCAGCGTGACTACGTTCTGCTGGTTTAGAGTTCCCGTACCGAGAGCGCCTACGGTGATGTTGAACGGACGGTTCTGCCAGAATACATCGTTGGCTAGAAGCGGATATGAGACGGTCCTGCAGGTCCCATTGCTAGCGGTCGTTCCGGCAAAATGACCTGCTGGGCAGGTAATCGGATTGGGCAAGTTTGCGATCAGGACCGCGCTGTTCTGGATACTTACCAGACCGGCGGGCTGCGGCGTCGAAGTTGTAACGCAGGGATTCGGGGGCAGGCCAGTACCAGGGTTGGTAACGCAGGGGCCCTGGCTGCTGGCTACGGGAGCCCCAAGAGTGTTGAAGAGCACACCTGATGAGGCCGTGGTGTCGTTAGACATGACCGTGTTGTTGATGAAATCCACGTTTAACGCGTCCACCAGTGAAACTCCGGCACCGTCCCAGCCGGCCACATTGTTGGTAATGATATTGTTGGTGACCTTGACGGAGTACCATTGCGCTGGAGTCGTGGGGAAAAGAACCACCTCCCCGCCGTTGATGTTCTGTAAGCGTAGTCCGCCGCCGCTGCCACTGTCCGCGGCATTGCCCATAATCAGGTTGGCATTGATCAGCAGGCCGGGGCCCACGCCATCGCTCGGCCCAATAAGGTTAGTGGCCCCCACGCAATCCTGGTCGACCGTGGAACATGGAGGATCCACATCGGGGGAGCCCATGATAAGGAGTCCGCCGCCGTTGGCTGGGATCGTCGGGTTGGTGCTCTGATTGAACACAATCGCGTTGTGCTCGATGTCACCGCCGTAGCTGAACCCAAGCTGACCGACGCCGCCGCCGTCGCCCGTGCTCAGGTTCCCGCAAACCCAGTTGTAGTTGAATTTGTAGTAGTCGGAGCCGGCGCAGAAGCTGACACCGCCTGCCCCCGCCGGCGTGGCCGAGAACAATTCGTCGCCGGTGGAAGAGTTCGACGTGATCGCGTTGTTGTGCACGTTCACGTTCAGGTCATGACAGTACGGCAGCTGAGCACCCGGGGCACTCAAGTAAGCTGTTTGCTGGCAGGAGCCTGGAGCCGCGTTTGTTGCTCCACCCTGGGTGTAAGGGGAAGGAAACTCACCTTGGCCGATGCTGATGCCGCCCGTCAGAGTTCCCGTACTGTTGGAGATCCGGTTGTTGGCAATTTGAATGTTGTGACCCCAACCGTGGACGAAGATGCCGCCGCCACCCTGGGAGCTGTTGGTGATACCCAACCCATCGATGCTCGACGGATTGCACCAGAAGCTGCTCGGGAACGGATTCGGCCCTGCGACCGGCCCGCAAGTGCTGGCCGTAAGCAACGTCGTAGCAGGCGGGAAGCCGGCGAGGAGAGTGGGATCCCATGGATCCCCTCCGTGAAAGTCCGCGCCTTTCGACAACACCGTAATTGCTGCTCCTTCTAGCGCGCCCATCAGCGAGGGCTCTTGCAACAACTCGGCCAGGTTGCCGTTCAGGCCGGCATCCCAGCCAACAGTGGCCTCTAGAGGTAACCGGTCGACCTGCGGATTCTTGGCAGCGGCATTGAAGGCGTTCCAGCCGCTCCCGCAAGCAGGACTCCA
>WNFR01003204.1_pt1 | contig 16987 bp, 9 predicted proteins | sample 5400221 | NCBI WGS metagenome assembly WNFR01 (sample SAMN13153357, study PRJNA577476) | soil metagenome | isolation source: 40 cm soil under Madrone tree | place: USA:California | collected 2016-06-14
AGCGTGCGCGAAGTGGGGTCGATAGCCTCCGCGGTGCGAACGACTTTGCCCTGGAATTTACGTCCGGGGAACTGCGTGAGTTCCAGGTGAGCGGGAAGGCCGGGACGAATGGAGGGCGCGGCGCTTTCCGGGACATTGACGTAGACGCGTATAGGATCGGTTTGCGCGAGAGAAAAGAGGAGTTGAGTGGAACCGCCGTTGCCGGCGTTAATCAAAGTCCCGATATCAACATTGCGGCGAGTGATGACGCCGCTGAACGGAGCGTAAATGTGCTTGAAGGATTCCAGTTCCGAAAGGCGATGAACGTTGGCTTGAGCCGAAGCGACGGTGGCCTGTTTAGCGGCCAAGTCGCCGGCAGCGTTGTCCACTTCCTGCTTGGAGACGCTATCGGTTTTGATGAGATCCTCAAAGCGAGTTGCGGTGATGTGAGAGAGATTGGCGTTGGCCTGCGAGGTCTCCAGATCGGCCTTGGCCTGGATGAGCTGCTGATCGACCTCGGGAGTATCGATGTCGGCAAGAAGCTCGCCCTTCTGGACGCGGGAACCAATGTCGCGGTACCACTTTTTGAGGTAGCCGTTGGTGCGAGCGTAGATGGGCGACTCGACGTAAGCCTGCATGGAACCGGGCAGGACGAGACCTTCCTCGGAGGGTTCAGTCACCGGATGAATTACGGCGACAGTCGGGACAGCACGAACTTCGGTTTCCTTGGCGAGTGCCTGATATTGCGTGCGACGCTGCAGCAGAGTGAATGCGCCCAGAACGACCAGGACGATCATCCCGAAAACAAGAACTCCGAAAAGCCGGCTCTTCCGGGGTTGCGACTGGATTTCGATTTCCGATGCCATAGAAACTGTACCTCTCCTACCTCTAGGTGTTGCCGCAATACCTAACTCAGACGGTTGCGGCGGAATGATGCCTGCGACGTTCGAGCCGGGTGTGAATGATCGAGAAAACACACGGCACGAAAAAAAGAGTCGCGAAAGTGGCAAAGAGCAGACCACCGATGACGGCGCGACCTAAGGGGGCGTTTTGCTCGCCGCCCTCCCCAAGACCGATGGCCATGGGCACCATGCCGATAATCATGGCGAGAGCGGTCATAATGACCGGGCGAATGCGGACAAAACCGGCTTCCAGGGCAGCATCGCGTGGGTTCTTGCCTTCAGCCATCTGCTCGCGAGCAAACGATACCATCAAAATGCTGTTCGCGGTGGCCACGCCCATGCACATGATAGCGCCGGTAAGTGACGGCACGTTCAGGGTGGTGTGCGTGATGAGAAGTATCCAGCAAATACCAGCAAGGGCGCCGGGCAGGGCGGTGATGATGATGAAGGGATCAAGCCAGGACTGAAAGTTAACGACGATGAGCAGGTAGGCGAGGAGAATTGCACCGGCAAGACCGATTCCAAGTCCGATGAAGGAGTTGCGCATGGTCTGCACCTGGCCACGGATGACGATGTGGCTGCCGCGCGGCAATGATTTTTCTACAGCACCGACCTGCTTGAAAACCTGCTCGGAGACTGCGCCGAGATCGCGGCCGTCAACAGAAGCGTACACATTGATCATGGGCTGAGCGTTGTAGTGAGAAATGGCCGCGGGGCGCACGGCGCTGGTGGTGGTCACGAGATTCCCGAGGATCTGGGGAGTGGCGCCAGCCACCGCGGCATTCACAGGAGTGTTTTGCAGCGCCTGGTAAGTATCCACGCGGTATTGGGGAGTTTGCACCGCGACGTTGTAGCTGATGCCGTTTTTGGGATCGAGCCAAAAAGAAGGCGTGGTTTGGAAGCTGGAACTGAGAGAGATGAGAACGTTTTGCGCAACGTCGCGAGCCTGCATGCCTACAGACTGCACGCGAGTGCGATCAATATTCATGTACAGAGTCGGCGAATCGAAAGCCTGCTGGACATGCACGTCGACAGCACCTGGAATGTGGCGCATCTCGGAAGCGAGTTTCTGGGCCACCGCGTAGTTGCCCGGCTGGTCCATGCCGGTGATGGCAACATCGATGGGAGCGGGAGTGCCGAAGTTCAGAATTTGCGTGACGATGTCCGCCGGTTGAAAGAAGAATTGCACTCCGGGGAATCTTTCGGCGAGGACTCCACGAAGTTCATTTACGTATTCGGTGGTGCCTTTGCCGTGCTCGCCTTTGAGCTGGACGAGAATTTCCGCATCGGAAGTGCCGATGGTTCCGGCGTTGCTATAGCTGAGGTTGATGCCGGAATAGGGAAGTCCGATATTGTCCAAAACCGTTTCCAGTTCGTTCTGGGGAATAACCTGGCGGACGGTCTGGTTCACCTGATCGGCGAGCCGAGCGGTTTCTTCAATGCGAAGGCCGGTGCGGGCGCGCATGTGCAAGCGGATTTGGCCGGCGTCAACTTTGGGAAAGAAGTCACGGCCGAGAACGAACGCGAGGGTCGTGGAAAGCAGGCAGAAACCCAGAAATAGAGCGACAAACATGGCGGAAGAGTCCAGCGCCAGGTGCAAAGCGTTGCGATAGCCCTCGCGGAATGTTTCAAAGGCGTGTTCGAACTTTTGCTGATAGCGGCGAAAGAAGCCCTGCTTTTCACCGACATGCTCTTCGGTGTGATATTCGTCCTCGGAACTCAAGAGGTACATGGCCAGAGTGGGAACGATGGTGCGCGACCACATGTAAGACGCGAGCATGGCGAAGATGACGGCTTCCGCGAGCGGGACGAAAAGAAACTTGGCGACGCCGGAAAGAAAGAACATCGGAATGAACACGATGCAAATGCAAAGAGTAGAAACAAAGGCGGGAACGGCGATCTGCTGAGCGCCGTCAAGAATGGCCTGAACGGTTTCCTTGCCCATGGCGAGGTTGCGGTTGATGTTTTCGATTTCGACGGTGGCGTCGTCGACGAGAATACCGACGGCGAGGGCAAGGCCGCCGAGAGTCATGATGTTGATGGTTTCGCCGAGGGCGCTAAGAAGCAGGATACTGACGAGGATCGACAGCGGAATCGAGATGGCGATGATGATGGTGCTCTTCCAGTTACCGAGAAAGAGAAGAATCATGAACGCCGTCAGAACGGCAGCGATGAGGGCTTCGCGAAGTACGCCCTGAATGGAAGCGCGGACGAACAGCGACTGATCGAAAAACTGACTGACCTTAAGGCCCTGGGGATAGGAGCCAGCGTTATATACCAGCATGGCCTTGACACGGTCGACGATGTCCAAAGTGGACGCGTTACCGGTTTTGTAGATGCTCATCAGCACGCCGCGCTGGCCGTTGGCGAGCACGGCGTTGGTTTGCGGGGAGAAGCCGTCACGGATATGGGCAACGTCCCTCATATAAATTGTGGCGCCGTTGACGGTCTTGACGGGCAGGTCGTTCAGCTCACTTACCGAGCGGGGACTTCCGTTCATCTCGACGTTGTATTCCAGGGAACCGAGTTTTGCGGTGCCGGTCGGCAGGATAAGATTTTGCGCGTTAACGGCATTGACGATATCCACAGCGGACAAGCCTTTGGATTGCAGGGCGGCGGGGTCCGTATCCACAGAAACCAGACGCTGCTTCCCACCGTAGGGGAAAGGAGTCGCTGCGCCCTGGATGGTCGCAAGCTGCGTGCGAATGAAATTGTTGCCAAAGTCGAAGAGCTGCTGCTCGCTGAGCGTATCGCTGGTCAAACCGAGTTGGATCACGGGAACGGTTGACGCGGAATAAATAATGACCAGCGGCGGCGTAATTCCGGGCGGCAGGAAACGCAAGAACGTCTGGGAGATGGCGCCACTCTGCGCGAGCGCGGTTTGGATGTTTGCGTTTGGCTGGAAGTAGACTTTAATGACCGATATACCGTTGAGGGACTGCGATTCGGTGTGTTCGACGTCGTTGACCAGCGTTGCGATGCCACGCTCGACCGGGCCGGTGATGCGTTGTTCCATCTCCTGGGGTTCGAGGCCGGTGAAGGTCCAAACCAGGCTGATCACCGGAATGTTGATTTCCGGAAAAATATCGGTGGGCGTGCGCAAAAGGACGAGCGGGGTCAGGAGTATGATGACTAGAGCCATCACGATGAAGGTATAGGGCCTTTGCAGCGCTAAACGAACAATCCACATATTATTTTTCGAGTTCCTTCAGTCGGGAAATATCGTGGCGTCCCTGACTCTGCGACTGACTCTGCGACCAGCAGCGAAGACAACTGCGCTCTTTATTAGACCGCGGGAACCACGGTTTGGTTACGTCGAGCAGTCACCCTGTCTTGGTTCAATACGATACATCGTTAGAAGCCTAATCTCACAAAAATTCAGGACATGAAAACCCACAACCGGCCGGCTTACCAGGTGCGGCCAACACTTAGCCATATAGATGCGGGAGGTGCGGCCGCGGTGACGAGAAGGTGGTTGGGGCAAAATGGAGTCCAGATGGATTTGTAGCTTCAACGTTAACTATAACCGGCAGCGGGAAAACGAAATGCTCGCAGCCTATTTATGGGTCATCGTGAAGACGCCGTCCCAAGCGGATGGGGGTTCGTCAAATAGATATTCCTGACAACGCTTCCAATAGGCGCGCGCAGGGCCCTCGTCGGGCCATTGATCGAGAATGGATTGGAAAGCGGACTGAGCATCGAGCCAGCGACGTTGCTGGAACAGAGCGCGAGCGTCACGAAAACGATCAAGGAGGGCTTGCGTGTCGGCAGAAAGATCGGCAGCGGCGGCGATCAATTCGTAGATGACGACGGGTTGCACCTTGCCTTTCACGCGGATGAGATCGAGTTCGCGAAAAACGAAGCCGGAGTTTTTCGTCGCGAAGTAGGTGGTTTCGTTGACAAGAATGTGGGTGCCGTAGTCCTTGTTCAGACCTTCGAGCCGCGAAGCAAGATTCACGGAATCGCCCAGCGCGGTGTAGCCGTAACGCAAAGAGGAGCCCATGTTTCCGACGCTGGCCGAGCCGGTGTTGAGGCCGATGCCGATATCGAGACGAGGCTTGCCCTCAGCGGCCCACTTTTTCTGCATGTCGTGAATACGCGCCATCATGTCCAGTGCAGTGTGGCATGCCAGCGCGGCGTGGTTCTCTAGCTCGAAAGGGGCGTTCCAGAAAGCCATCACCGCGTCACCGATGTATTTGTCGAGCGTACCACTGCGTTCGAAGACGATTTGGGTCATGTCGGAAAGATACTGATTGAGGAAGATGGCGAGTTCCTGGGCGTCGAGTTTTTCAGAAATGGTGGTGAAACCGCGAATGTCGCTGAACATTACGGTAACTTCCGTCTTGCGCGGCTCGACCAGCTCGGGATTCAGCAGTAAGCGCCGAACGACTTCCGGGCTGAGGTACTGGCCGAAGGCGGCACGTACGCGGCGCTTTTCTTTTTCCTCGACTAAGACGCGGAAGAGCGAGACGAGAATCACGTTGGCGGTGAGAGTGAGAGCCGGAATCGTGAAGTTCAGCCACGCGCCTTTCAAGAAAGCGAGATAGTCCACTGCAGCGAGGAACAGCAGCAGGAAGACGCCGCATCCCATCCAGCGCGGAGAGACGAGGGCCATCCAGATGCCAAGTGGGATTCCGAAAGCAAAAATCAGCAGCAGGTCCCAGAGGGATTCCTTGGCGCCGCGATGGAGAAAATTGCCGTGCAGGATGTTGTCAATCACGTTGGCGTGAATTTCGACTCCGGGATAATCGAGGCCGCCGAATGGAGTTGTACGCAAGTCACCAATTCCGGTGGCGGTTGCGCCGATCAAAACGATTTTTCCGGCAAAAGCGCCAGCGGGAACTTTGTGCTCGACAACGTCGGCCATGGAATAGTGCGGGTAGGTATAGCTGGGTCCGTGAAAATTGACGTAGACACGACCGAGGTCGTCGGTGCGCACCTGAGCGCGATCGCCGAAGACAATGCGCGAGGCGCCTACGGGACCGAATTCCAGCACGACCTGGTCGTTCGGAAGATTCAAGAATGAGCGAACGGTCTGCACGTCGAGGGACGCGTAAATGTCCCAGTCGGCGAAATCTTTCGACCGGCCGTACGGAATGATGAGATTGGCACGGCGGACGACTCCATCCACATCGGGATAAACGTTGAAAAATCCAGTGGAGGAGGTCTCTTCGCTCAGCGCGCTAGTCAACACGGAAAGATTTGCTTCGGTGCCTTGCGGCAGCAAGCGATCTGGCTGGAATTTCTGAATGAGGCCGATGCGGTCCTGTTTTCCGGTGGCGGGATTTGAGCGGGCGAACGCTGGGAAAAGAATAGAAGGCGATTTCGTTGGCATAGTCATCGAGCGTTTTCGCATCAAGACCGCGAAGGTCGGCTTCGGTATGAAGGAAAAAATTGCCGAGAACCACGGTGCCGAAATTCTCGATGGATTTTGCGAATTGTTTGTCGGCGTCGTAAACGGCGATGGTTTTTTGTAATTCGGCCATCAGACGAGGATCGATTGGTTCGCCGCGTTTCTGGCGCGCTTCGAAGTCGGCCCACAGAGCGCGCAACGGCGCGGAAGACTGGTCCGGTTTGCTGAAGGTGACGTCGAAAGCCGCGACTTTGGCCTGGCCTTCATGCAGCGCGTCCAGAAGATCCGCGAAATGAACCCGCGAAAATGGCCACTTGCCCAGAACTTCCTGCGAGCGTTGATCGATATCCACAATTACGATGCGCGGATCGACAGCAGTGCTGCTCGGCGAACGGTAACGAAAGCGTGTATCCAGCGAGGAATATTCCAGCCGCTGCAGAAAATTGAAAATGGGTGTGGGACTTTCGCCAAAGAAGGTGAAGAAATAGAGCGCGAGCGCGGAAATGGTGATGGCCAGGCTAATCAGGAACGAGACGCGATGCTGCCACCAGGAGAGGAGAAGTTCATAGACGCCAAAACCGCTGCGGCCCTGGGACCATTTCGGCGAGGTGTTGGCCATGAACTGTTACGCGTAAGCGATGAAGCGCAGCGGCGCAATTCGTTCCAGCGAAGTTGCGGCTATTTTGCCCATCACTATTCGCGGACGATGAAATTCAAGCGAACGCCAGAGACTTCCACCAGGTCGCCATCATCAAGCCTGGTCGGCCCAGGGATGGAGACGCCGTTGACGATCGGCACTTTATCGCCGGAGCCGATGTAGTAGCCGTCATCGCGCTGATTGATCTGCGCGGCCATTTGCGGCTTGAACCAGCCACGAAGTTTGATGGTGGCCATGGCCGACTTGCCGATGGTGGTGAGCTTGTTGGTAAGAACGTATTCCTTGGAGTCGGTGCGTCCGGAGAGAACGACGATGGTTGGGACCTTGATGCGTCCGGCGGCGAACTGCGTGCGCTCGCCCATGGCGGCGGCTTGCTGCAGCATGTCGCGGCGGACCTTGGTGTCGAGGACCATGGTCTCGTTGATGGAGCCAGCTGTGGTTTTGCGCCCGGATTCATATGGAAGAGGCGCATCGCCGGTGGCGTCAACCTTGATGTGGTGTTTTCCAATCCAGATGGAATCGCCATCGTGCAGCGTGGCTCGCTCGACGCGAAGATCGTTCACGAAAGTGCCATTGAGGCTGCCACGGTCCTCCACCACCAAGCGTCCGGATTCGAAGTAAACGCGCGCGTGGTCGTTGGAAACGGCGAGGTTGTCCACGACAAGATCGTTGTCCGGCGAACGGCCGATGCGCACCGGGCGCGAACCGACGGGAACCACTTTGACCATTTTTTCTTCAAACATCAGCGATAGCTTGGCCATGTCAGTGACCTCCAGCGGAACCATTTCCGCCTGCAGATTTATGCGCCCCACGGCGCAGCCAGGAAAAGCAGCCTTTAGGCTCAGGCTTCAGAGAAACGACGATGACTGAGACGTTGTCGATCCCGCCGCCTTCGTTGGCGTGTTCGACGAGTTTTTCTGCGGCGCGTTGGGGATTCGGCTCTGCCTGGAGAGTCCCCGCAATTTCCGGTTCAGTGACCATGCGCGTGAGGCCGTCGGAGCAGAGAAGCAAAACATCACCCGGGAAGAGGGGGACCTGCTCGGTATCCACTTCCACTTCGGGTTGCGTCCCCAAGGCGCGGAGCAAAACGCTTTGCAGATTACTTTGTTCGGCTTCGCTGGCGGTCAGGATTCCGCGGCGAACCTGTTCGGCGACCAGCGAATGGTCACTGGTAAGCTGCTGAAGCTGTCCGGTGCGAAGAAGATAGAGGCGGCTATCGCCGACGTGGCCGACGCTCAGTTGCATGCCGTCAAGCCATGCGGCGGTTAATGTTGCGCCCATGCCCTGTTGTTCGGGATGTTCTTCGGCGGACTGAAATACTTTTTGGTTGGCGAGTTGAATCGCGCTTAAAAGGCGCTGACTTCTGGGATTTAATCCCGGTTTCGGTTCGCCGAGCAGAGGAGTAGAAGGATTTTCTTGCCCCTCGAGGCAGTGTTTCACAACGGTTTCCACCGCCAGCGCGCTGGCGACTTCGCCATGCGCTTCGCCGCCCATTCCATCGGCAAGCACATAGAGATTCAGCGGAGAAACGATGCGGAAGCTGTCTTCGTTGTTGGTGCGCACCATGCCCACATGCGAGGCGCCACCGGTCAAGATTTGCAAGTACACTCCCCCTGGGAGGCGGACGGAGACAATTCCGCGCGCACCCCTACGGGCTCTCAAATTCACGTTAGCAGAGGTAAATTGAGCGCGAAAGGCGGTGCGTCCTACTGATTACTCACTAGTTGAGAACACATTGGCGGAGAGATGGAATGCCGGGAGAAACTAGCACGAACCTGGCAGAAGACGGTCGCAACGGCGAAGGCTAGGATCACGCAAAGGAATGCAGCATGAGCATGAAACTGTAACTCTATGTGGAGACTGGCTTTAGGGACGATTTTGGCGTTGCTGCCGCGCCGCTGGCGTGCGGGGTTGCGATTGAATGAAGCGATTCCATGGGTGCGCGCCACCGCGTTAAGCGGATTTGTTGAGAGCCTGCTGGCGTTCCTAGGGCTGGTCGATTGGTATTCTCATTCCGTCACCCCATGGGCTGCAAACGCGCTAGATTCCGCGCTGCGGAATGGACCGGAGAGAGCGATTCCCGGCCAAGCGATCGGATTTTCCGCGTTGGTGTTGTGGGTGATCCATCCGCTAACTTGGTTGATTGGATTTTTTGTGATCGAGGGTCTGGTGAGATTGCTGGCCGCGGCGTTTACGGAACAGACTTTCGGCACGCTTCCGCTGGCGTTTGCGGATTGGTGCTACGGGAAGGCAACTGGACGCCCGACAGAAGGCGACGCGCTGCACACGCCCAGCGGACAAGAGCAATTGCAATCCATCGTTTCGACCGTGAAGGAAAAAATAATCGCGGCTCGTTTGCCGGAAATTGCGGACCAACTGGTGGAGCTGTCCGAAGGTGACGAAGCTTTCTTGGAAATTCATTCTTCGCGCACGAAAGCGGAATGGATTCCGCCAAAAACGGTGCGAATCGGGGATGCGTATTTCCGGCTGGAACAGTTGGCGCAGGGTAATGCGCCTCGTCCGTTTATTTTTCGTCTGCGGCGTGTGGCGGCGGGAGCGCCCGGACGGACCGTGATTGTCTATGAATCGCCGAGGGCGATCTAAGCTGCGCTGCGAAATTAAGGAGCGCTTAATCCCTCCCAGCAAAGGCCGGGCCAGGGACTTTTTCATAAGGGCGTTATCTCCTACAATGGCAGGAATGAATTTGCGGATAGTTTCGCTTGCGGCCTTGCTGACGGCGGTTGCGCTGTGCGCTGTTGCCGGTGCGGAAGAGCAGCCTCTGGCACCGGTGGCGAAGAACGCGCGGATTTTGCTGGTGCCGCGGAAAATGATTTCGGGTGACCGCACGACATTAGCAGTGCTGGACGTGAATGGCCGCCTGACGCCCGGGGTGACTATCGCGTTTTCAAACGGCGATCATGTGACGACAAACGCGACCGGGCGCGGAGTGTTCGTTGCGCCGCTGACTCCGGGAGTGCTGTACGCGACGATTCAAGGGCGGCCGGGCCGCGTGCAGACGCTGGTGATGGCAGCTCCGGCAAGCACGAGTTCACCGGCCGTGTTGCAAGCACCGCACTTTGCTTCGCTGAGCGATCGATTCGAACTGCAGGGCCACGGCTTTTGCGGCGATGCGGACAAAAATGTTGTGCAGGTGAATGGCGAGGCGGCGCTGGTGATGGCGGCATCGTCCGAAGCCATAACCATTTTGCCGCCCGAAGGTTTGCAGCCGGGTCCGGCCGACGTGACCGTCGCATGCAACAAGGGACCATCGAGTGCCGCGCACCTGATTTTTCTGGCATTGTCGCTAGAGGCGGATACTTCGCCGATGCAGCCGGGGCAAAAGCGCACGCTTACGGTTCGAATCGCGGGCACTCGCGACCGGGTGACGCTCGAAGCGCATAATCTGGCGCCGGAGATCGCGGAACTTGCCGGGGGCAATACGGCAAAAGTGATTTCGAGCGGTGGAGCAGAAAACGTGGCGAATTTTGCGCTGGCCGGAAAACAACACGGGAATATTCTGGTGTCCATACGGCTGATGCCATGGGCGGTTCGAAACAAGATTTGATTGCTCTTTTTCTTTAGCTGCCGTTCTTGGCGGATAGCGAAGTGAGCGGCAAAGATTCCTGCGTAGCGGGGAGCGTCTTCGCCGGTTCGCTCGGATCCAACATTCCATCCAAAGCCGTTGCTGTTTTGTCGAGGCGCTTGTCGGCTTCCTGATAACTTTGCTGGACATTTTTGAGATGGGTGCCGATTTTTTCGAAAATTTCCGAAAAATTCGCGAAGTGCTTTTTCAGCCCGGCAAGACCGTCGGCGAGGCGCTGCGCATTTTCCTCAATCTTCATCCCGCGCAAGCCCATGGCGATGACGCAGAGATGAGCGTAGAGCGTGTTGGGAGAAACGGCGACGATGCGTTTTTCGCGACAATAGGCGTCGAGCTGCTGGCCTTTGTTGTCCGCGCATTGCAGCAATTCGTAGTACACGCTTTCGGATGGAACGAACATCAACGCCAGGTCCAGGGTGTTTTCCCCCGGAAGAATATATTTTTTGGCGATAGAGTCCGTGTGCAGCTTGACGGCGTTGACAAAAGCGCGGCGAGCCTCATCGCCGTCGGTTTGGATTCGTCGGAAGGCATCGAGCGGAAACTTCGAATCGATGGCCAGGATTTTCTTGTCGCGCAGAAAGATGGCGGCGTCCACACATTCGCCACTGGCAAAACGATATTGCGAAGTGTACTGCGAGGGAGGCAGGGAATCCTCGAGCAAACGCTCCAGCGTGACTTCACCTAGGATACCGCGCGTTTTTACTCCTCCGAGCACGGACTCGAGCGACTGCTGGGCGTTGCTTAGTCCGCGGCTCACTTCCTGAAACTCGCCCAGTTGTTTGTGGATGCGTTCCATCATGCCTTGCGTGCTTTTCAGCTCATCGCGCATGGCGGACTGGCCCTGCGCGGAAATCGCCGCAGACTGTACGACTCCGTCGGTGAGAGATTTGCCGACCATATCAAGCCGCTGTGTAACGGTGCTGGCAAGAGTGGTGAGTTGTCCCGTGGCTTGCGCCTGCGCGTGAGCCACCGACTGCAGATCGTGGCGCAGTTCGCTCATCTGCGATTCGATCACTTCACTTTTCTTCAGTGCTCCCAGACTTTGCAACGCCACGCAGACTACCAGGGCCGCGACTACCAGCAGTCCGGCAATGAGAATTCCTGACATGTATTCTCCCCGTGATGGGAAACGGTACTTCTACTTTACGCGGATGAAAGATTTCGGCAAGTGCGCAAAGAAAAAAGGCCTCTCGTAGAAAACGAGAAGGCCTCTTTTAGAAACGGGCCTTGCACTACCAGCGCAACTTCAGAGCGAACTGGAATTGCCGCGCATCGTAGGCTGCCGTGGGCTGACCTGCAAAACAAGTTGAACCTGCGGTGGGATCGCAGAGTTGATTGACTGCCGCCACGTTGGTGCGGTTGAAAAGGTTGAAACCATCGGCGATGAGATCGAGCTTCAAGCGTTCGCCGAAGGGGATCTGCTTGGACAGGCGAAGATCAACCTCGAAGAAGCCTGGGCCAACGAACGCGTTGCGACCCAAGTTACCGTCACATCCGAAAGGTGGAGTGAAAGGGGGAAGCGAAAATGTTGCGCCATTGTTAGCAAGACAAGTATCAGCCGGAGCGAAATGCACGCCGGGAATAAAGGCAGAAGTCGTGCCGCCGCTGGAAACTACTGAAGGCCGCGCTTCGGAAGCCCCGAGGTCCAAACGGGTATCTACTCCGGTTATGACTCCAAATGGTCGGCCTGAGGAGACTTCGATGATCGGAGCCAGCGTGAAATCACCGATGAAATGCTTCCAGACATTGTCGCCACTCTTTCCCGGAGCCGTCTGGAAGACGGCGCTGGTGACCCAGCGATGGCGCTGGTCGTTGACGGAGTTGGCTTTTTCCAAGAATGGGAAACGGCTGTCTTGCGGCTCAAGCGTGGACTGCAAGTCCGTGCCATTGTCGATAGAGTGCGACCAGGTGTAGCTGGAGAGCAATTCGAAGCCCCTGGAAACGCGTTTTTGCACGTTAACGGTGAGCGCGTGATACCAGGAGCTGGCGTCAGAAAGCTGCGCATCCACGCTGTTGAACGGCACTGGAGCGCCGAAGCCAACCGGATAACCGGCCAGGTGAGCGAGAGCCACTTCGTTGGCATAGCCACCCGCAGCTGCAGCAAAGGACGGATTCGGACCGGATGGACGGAAGAAATTGAAGAAAGCCGGCGTGGCGACGAAGCCTACCGGGGCTGCGCTGCAGTTCGGTGCAGCAAAACCTTGGCCGAGCGCGGCCGGTGCAATCAGGAAAATACTTCCGGTACTCGTATTTACGCAGGACTTCGCAGTGCCGGATGGAACAATGATAGTGCGGGGGTCTTGGATGCCGAGACCGGAAGCTGCTGCGTTAAGGGCATTTTGATCGAGCAACTCTGGATCGGTGGAGTTCACGTCTACTGGGCGATTCAAGTGGGTTCCGCGGGTGTACTGGTAGCCAACGCTGATGGTCCAGGAGCCGGCGAGTTGACGCTCGACGGTTAGATTTCCCTGCTGCGCGTAACCATATTTGAAATTCGCCGCCACAGGCAGAGTGAACGGAAGAATAGGCAGCGGAAAACCAGCGGTCAGATAGTTTTGATTTGCGAACAGCGAGTTTGCGGCAGTGGGATTGAAACGTTGCTGGTTCGAAAGATAGGCGAGGCTTAACGGAGAAAACACAACGTCGGCGGAGGCGGCATTCAGAGTACCCTGAAAGATCGAAGAACCGTTCAGGTTTCCAGGAGTATCGGAACCGGGCCCGCCCGAGGTTGCACATTCAGGGGTAACCAGTCCACAGGCTGACGCTGTTCCGCCCGCCGAGAGTAACTGTACCGAGCGGCCACCGTCAGCGGTCACCGAGTTAAACGCAATCGCTAGAAGCGGATGGTCGTAGAAGAGTCCATAGCCCATGCGGATAACGGTTTTTCCGTTTCCGGCAGGATCCCAGGCGAGTCCGAAGCGCGGGGCAACATTGTTGTAGTCGCGCGGGATGCCTTCGACAACGCCCAAGGTTTTTTCCGCGGCGGCGTTTACCGCGGTGGCCGGTGTAAACAGAGGACTGATTTCCACGTCATAGCGCACGCCATAGTTCAAGGTTAGCTTGCGATTCACGCGCCAGGAGTCCTGCGCGAAAAAGCCAAACGGAAGATTGTCGAAGGGTTGATTGGAATTGCCGATGCCCTGAATGTACGTCGTCGGAATCCCCAGGCCGTAGGCCTGCAAATTGCTGACACCGGGGAGGCCCGCGAAGGCCGGGCTAAAAGTCGTTGCGGGAATTCCGCCGAAATTAACGTCGCCGCCGAAATCCAGCTCAAAGATCTGCGCCTTCGCGGAACGCAATTGGATGAAGTTGACGTCCGCGCCAAACTTGAAAGTGTGGTTGCCCCAGATTTTCGCGACGGTATCTGTAAATTCGTTCCTGCGCTCGATGCGGTCCACGGTGGAGTACGGCTCGCGGCCAAAATAGGCAACGCCGGGAATATTAACGCCGATTTGATCCCCGCCGGGAAGCTGCGAGAAGCCGAAGTGCAGTCCCCGCCGGGCGAACTGGTAGCGGAATGTATTTACCGACGTTGGGCTGGTCACCGTATCGTGCTGGAAGGTTACGTTCAGGTCGCGCGATTGATTGTAGCCAGCGCGGCTGCCGGAGTTCTGCCCGAAAACCTGGTTCTGGGAGGTGGAAGGAAGCCCGGTAACGAGGGACGGCGAGACGCCCAAGCGAAGGAAGGAGTGATTGTTGGAGTTCCAATTCTGGTCCAGGCGCAGCGACCACAAGCTGGTTTTTTCCGTAACCGGGTAGTTGCCTCGGATGGAATTCAGGGCGACGTAGGACGCCGGGAGAGGCACGGCGCCGGCGGCGACGAACGAGCCGTTCGGTCCAACCACAGCGCCGTGGCCCATCGAAAAGTCCGAGCACACGATTGAATTTACGGTTTGCGTGGACGGGCAGGAAACAGGAAAGGGGAATTCCCGGAAGAAAACTCCGGCTGGAGTGACGACAGGATTTACTGGAGTGATCGTGCCGCCAGAGAGGGCATGCACCAGTGCGCCAGGATCCAGGCCATTCACCGCGACGCTGGAGGCGGAGCCCATCAGCACGGCGTATTGCGAGGCAAGGGCGACCTGGCCTTGTCCCAAGAGCTGCGACACTGCCGAGGACTGATCCGATGTGAGCAGGAGGCCTTGCAGCGCGCAGCCGCCGCAGTTGAACGGCGAAAGTCCGAAGTTATCTATGCCAATGCTGGAAAAGCCGGCCTCTTCGCGTTGCGTATACTCGTAGGAGCCGAAGAAAAATGTTTTGTCCTTCTTAATCGGGCCGCCGATGGTTAGACCGGACTGAGTGCGCGTATAGGCTTGCTTCACCGGTTCCAGTTCACCGGTTGCAGGATCAACTTGGCCGGAGAAAGCATTGCGAGCCTGAAATGACTTGTTCCGGAAATAGCCAAACGCGTCGCCATGAAATTCGTTTCCGCCGTTCTTGGTAACGATGTTGATAACACCGCCGGTGGCGCGGCCATATTCCGCATTGTAGTTGCTGAGAATGAGCTGAAATTCCTGCACCGCTTCCTGAGAGACCGTGGAGCGGATGCCGTTTACCGAGTTATCCACGGCGTCGGCGCCGTCTACAGTGACCATGTTCGAACGAGCTCGTGCGCCGCCGATGTTGAGACCGCTGTTCGGAGCCGGACCGATGGTGGGCGATACGTCGCGAGTGGTCTGCGAATTCGTAAGCGTGAAATTGATGTAGTTGCGGCCGTTGATGGGCAGATTGTCGATGCGGACCTGATCAATCGTCTGCGACACTTCGGACTTGGAGGTTTCAACGGCCGCCGTTTTGGAGGTAACCGTGACTGTTTGTTGTACGCCGTGGAGCCCCAGCGCCAGATTATAAGCGGCTTCTTCGCCGACGGTTATCACCATGTCTTCGGCGGTAAAGTTGCTGAAACCGGAGCCGCCATCCACTGTCATCCGGTAAGTGCCGGGAGCCAGGCTGACGAATGTGTAGCGCCCGTTTTCGTCAGTGCTGGCTGTGCGTTCCGCGCCAGTGGACTTGTTCACCAGCGTGACTTTGGCGGACTTAACGCCCAACCCCTGAGGATCAGTTACCGCGCCGGAAAGGGTCGCAGTATTACTCTGCGCGGAGGTGTGAGCAGGATTCCCGAAAATCAGCACGAGCACGATCGACAACGCGAACACAAACTGGTTGCGTTTCATCACTGCCTCCGAATTTTAGACTAGCGAAGCGCCGCTACCCCTAGCGGTTGCGGGGCACAGCCCCGCTCAAAAACGGCTAAATCATTGGCTACTCGGCTTTTACTTGATACTACCGTACATTGCAACTGCAAACTTCCCGGATTAGTAAGCCAGCTCACTGTCAGTCAAGACCATGCAGCTGAACCTGACAGGTAAAGACGTATTGCCAATTTTTTCGCGGGCCGGCGAAGCGTCTGTCCGAGTCCGGATGCGAGTGCAAAGTTATCTGGCCGGAGCACGCGGTTCAAGCGACAAGCGGCGTCAAAATGCTGGTGACGTGAAATGTCGTGCCCGGGTTTACGGCGCGGATATCAACTCGAAATATTTATGATTGCGAACCATTGCCAACTTGATGAGCACTTCACGAAAGCAGACATCGGAGGCCGCTCACGGCGCGAAAGAAAAGAAGATCGCGACTAAAGCGCGGGATATACCCACCTTATCCGTGTGGGCGTAAAACCTCGCCCTGCAGGGCGGGGATATAAGCCCCCCGTTAACTGTTAAAGCGGCGTCTTTTGCTGCTCGATGTAGGCCTTGAGGATGCCCATCGGAGCACCACCACAACTGGCGGCAAAATACGACGGCGACCACAGAACGCTTTTCCAATAGCGAGGCCTGAGGTCTGGTCGTGCGAGGCGAAGCATTCTGCTCGAAACGCCTTTCAAGCTGTTCACCAAAGTAGATATCGAATGCTTTGGTGGATAGTTCACCAGCAGGTGAACGTGGCTGTCTTGGCCGTCCAGCTCCACAAGTTCTGCCTCGAAATCGGCTCAGACCTTGGAAAAGATGGCGCGAAGGCGGTTGATGGCGTCTCCGTCCAACACCCAATCCCGATACTTTGTGATGAAGACCAAGTGAACATGAAGTTGGAACACGCAATGTCTACCGTGTCGGATGTCACTTGACAAAGTCACAGACCAAGTGTGAAATAGGTTCAGGAAAATGGCAAGAAAGACTTTTAAATTCCGATCTGTATCCGAATCGCCAGCAGCGAGAGCGATTGACAGCAACGCTAGAGGTATGCCGTGAACTGTACAACGCTGGTCTGCAAGAGCGAATCGAAGCGTGGAAGTGCCGTACCCCGGTTCGAGTATTTGACCAAATCAACCAGTTGCCCGAGATCAAAGCGGTTCGGGCAGACGTGGCTGGCGTATTCAGTCAAGTACTGCAAGATACGCTGCGCCGTTTGGACAAAACCTACCAAGCGTTCTTTGCTCGTGTGCAGCGTGGGCAGAAAGCTGGCTTCCCGCGGTTCAAAGGACGCAATCGCTACGATAGTTT
>WNFR01006568.1_pt1 | contig 16987 bp, 21 predicted proteins | sample 5400221 | NCBI WGS metagenome assembly WNFR01 (sample SAMN13153357, study PRJNA577476) | soil metagenome | isolation source: 40 cm soil under Madrone tree | place: USA:California | collected 2016-06-14
CGGCCCCGAGGCATACCAGCGGACGTCGTTGGCGATCTTCATGAGGGCCCCGGCCAGCGTGCGCAGGGCGCCGCTCGTCGACACCATCGCGTCGTGGGCGGCCAGCGCGGCGAACTTGTTGGGCGCCTCGACGAACGGCTGGCCGGTCTCGCGCGCGATCTCTGCCGCCGCCCGCGCGCCGAACCGGGGATGCGCGTTCAGCCCGGTGCCGACGGCGGTGCCGCCCAGGGCCAGCGCGTGGAGGCCCGGCAGCGTGGCGCGCACGCCGGCCGTCGCCTCGTCGAGCTGCGCCACCCAGCCCGAGATCATCTGGCCGAGCGTCAGCGGGGTGGCATCTTGCAGGTGCGTGCGCCCGATCATCACGAGGCCGGCGTACGCGCGCGCCTTGGCGTCGAGCGTGTCGCGCAGGGCGCCGACGGCGGGCAGGAGCGCCTCGACCAGCGCCAGCACGGTCGCCACGTGCATCACGGTCGGGAACACGTCGTTGGACGACTGGCCGCGGTTGACGTCGTCGTTGGGATGGATCGGCTTCTTGCTGCCCGGCACGCCGCCCGCGAGCTGGATGGCGCGGTTGGCGATGACCTCGTTGGCGTTCATGTTCGACTGGGTGCCGGAGCCCGTCTGGAAGACGACGAGCGGGAACTCCTCGTCCCACCTTCCCGCGATCACCTCGTCGGCCGCGCGCGCGATGAAGTCGGCCTTGTCGGCCGGCAGCTGGCCGAGCGCGCGGTTGGCGAGCGCCGACGCCTTCTTCACGATACCGAAGGCGCGGATCACACGGCGCCCCCAGTTGAACCGGCCGCGCCCGATCGGGAAGTTCTCCAGCGAGCGCTGGGTCTGGGCGCCCCAGAGACGGTCGGCGGGGACCTCGACGGGGCCGAGCGCGTCGTCTTCGGTGCGGGTCTTCGTCACGCCGTCAAGCATACGCCCGGCGCTCAGGCGTCGGCGGCCGCCTCGGTGGCCAGCGCGTCGGCGCGCGCGTTGAAGTGAGCAAAGTCGTCGCGCCCCGCCCAGGCGGCGGCGTGGCCGCGCTGGTGGCGGAACCGTACCGCGAGGCGCCGCCGACCGATGAGAGCGCGACAGGCCTCGACGACCTCGGCCACGAGCGGATCCTTCGCGCGCCACCGGCCCTCCAGCCAGGCGCCGACGCCCTCGTAGTCGTGGACGACGGTCAGCGCGCTGCCCTCGGGAACGAGCCGCAGCGCCAGGTGCAGCGCGGCCAGCTCGGCGAGCACGTTGCGCAGGCGCCGCAGCGCGGCCGCGATCGCGGGACGCGTCGCGAGCGACGGCAGCCCGGCGCCCGCGAAGACCTGGTCCACGGTGAGGCCGAGCGCCTCGAGGATCTCGGGCTCGCCGTCCGCCGTCCGTTCGACGAGGACGACGCCGACACCCCCGAGGTGGTTGCCGTCGACGAACGCGTAGAGACCGGGCTCGAGGGCGGTCCCCTCCCCGCGCAGCATGGCCTCGGCCTGCTCGCGGCTGCCGACGGCTTGATAGCGCGCGCCCGAGACGCCTTTCACCGCCGCCGCGCAGGCCGGCCAGGAGTCGTAGATGCCTCGGATGCGCTCGGGCTCCGTGACGACGTAGACCTTGCCGCTCGCCTTAGCCACGCCGTCCGGCAACCGCCTTCACGGCCACCTTCACGTCGGTCGCGCCCGCGACCGTGCGGTAGAGCGGTCAGCGCTGGCGGTACGTCTCGACGAGCGACTCCGCCTGCGTCTGGCTCACGCCCCCCACCTCGAAGGTCATGCTCACACGCGCGAAGCGGTTCGGCTCGGCGGCGGTGCGCGTGCCTTCGATGGTGACGTCGAGTCCGGCCAGCGGCACGCCCGTCTCCTGCGCGTGCATCTCGATGAGGGTCACGCCGCACGACGACACCGCGGCGAGGAACGCCTCGCTGTTGGTCAGCGCGTCCGGCTGCGGGCGCGACGACGAGTCGAACGCCACCGTCACGCCGCGCGAGGTGTTGCGCGCCCGTCCCAATACTCCCGAGCTCGACGACCGGATGGTCTCGACCTTGTCCTGGCTCATGGCGGCCTCCTGGTGCGGCGATGATACCTCGTGAACTCTACGAATTGACGCTCCCGCGCGCGCCGCCTACAGTGCGCGCATGCGAGGTGAGCGTGGACATCGAACGGATCCGTCAGAAGCTGCGCGCCGGCGCGCTGCCGCGCCGCCGTCAATCCAAAACCTGGCGAGGAACCGGCAGCGCCCGGATTTGCATGGCGTGCGATCGCATCATCGCGCGCGACGACACGGAAATCGAGTGCGACGACCTCGAGGGTCGGCCGCTGCGCTTTCACAAGGAATGCTTCGAAGCGTGGGAGACGGAGTGCGAGGCCGGGGCGTGAGCCCCGACCTCGCCACCGCTCGCCTTCTGCCTGCGCCTCAGCGCTGGATAGTGCTCGAGCCCGGCGTCGTGCTGGGCGTGGTACCGCCCTGCGGAACCGGCGTGCTGTTCGCGCCGCCGATGCCGGGCGGCGTGCTGCCGAGCGTGCCGGGAATCGCGCCGGTCGGGTTGTCGAGCCCCGGGGCCGGCGTCGACTCGGTCGGGCGCGGCGGCAGCGTCGAGGGCGTCGGTTCCAGCGTCGGACTCGCCGACGGCGGCGTCGCGGGCGTCAGTCCTCCGCCCGGCCCCGTCGCGCCCGGCGTGCCGATGCCCGGCGCCGGCGCCGCGCCCGTGCTCCCCGCGCCGACGCCGCCCGTCCCGCCGGTCGTCTGAGCCAACACGGGCGTCGCCATCAGCGCACTCACCGCGGTCATCGCCAGCAATTTCTTCAACGAAACCATCTCGACCTCCTCCGGGCCTCGAGCCCACGGAGACGGGGCAACGGCCATGCCAGGGAGGTGTACCATCGCGGTGGCCGACATCCCATCGAAAGGCGGAGACTCTCATGGCGTCATCGGACAGGATCGCCGTTGTCACGGGCGCGGGATCGGGCATCGGGCGGGCCTCGGCGCTCGCGCTGTCGCGCGAGGGCTGGTCGGTCGTGCTGGCGGGGCGTCGCAAGGACGCGCTGGCGGAGACGGCGTCGCAGGCCAAGGGCCGCACGCTCGTGGTGCCGACGGACGTCGGCGACCCGGCGTCGGTCAAGGCGCTCTTCGCGACGACGAAGGAGACGTTCGGTCGGCTCGACCTGCTCTTCAATAACGCGGGCACCGGCGCGCCGGCCGTGCCGCTGGAGGACCTCACCGTCGAGCAGTGGAAGACCGTCGTCGACGCCAATCTCAACGGCGTCTTCTACTGCACGCAGGAAGCGTTCAGGATCATGAAGAGCCAGACGCCGCGCGGCGGCCGCATCATCAACAACGGCTCGATCTCCGCGCACGCGCCGCGTCCGAACTCGGCGCCCTACACCTCGACCAAGCACGCGGTGACCGGGCTCACGAAGGCCGCCTCGCTCGACGGGCGCAAGTACGACATCGCCGTCGGCCAGCTCGACATCGGCAACGCCGAGACGCCGCTGGCCGCGCGGATGAAGAACGGCGTGCCGCAGGCCAACGGGACGATCATGCCGGAGCCGCTGATGGACGTGGAGCACACCGCGCGGGCGATCGTGCACATGGCCTCGCTGCCGCTGGACGCCAACGTGCTCTTCATGACGGTCATGGCGACCAAGATGCCGTTCGTCGGCCGCGGCTGAGGCGCGGCCGGGCGCGTCATGCCGTCGGCCACCGCGCGCGTCGCCGCACGGATCGCCGAGATCCGTGCCCGGCGTGGGCTGACGCAGGAATCGCTGGCGGCGAGGGCACGGATCAACCGCGTCACGCTGGCGCGCCTCGAGCGCGCCCTGCATCCGCCCAATCTCGACACGCTGGAGCGGATCGCGCGGGCGCTCGGCGTGGACCTGGTCGAGCTCGTGAAGTAGGCGCGCTCAGAGGGCCGCGAGCAGGCGCTCGCGGTCGAGGCGCTCGAGCATGAGCTGGGCCGCGATGCGGTGCGCGGTCGGCGTCCAGTGCCCGTCGATCGGGTAATAGTGGCGCTCGCCGCGCGCGGCGGCCTCGAGGGAGATCGGCAGAGGATCGGCGCACGGCAGCGCCGCGCCGTGACAGAAATCGCCGAGAATGCGCTGCGGCCGGTGCGGGTCACGCAGGAACGCCCGGATCGGCGCCCGCTCGTCCGCGAGCGCGGCCAGCGCGCCTTGCAGGCCGGGATCGACCTGCAGCGCGGACGGGATGAGGAGGAGGGCGAGCGCGGCGCCCCGGCGCCCGGCATGCTCACGCAGCTCGAGGATCAGCCGCCGGGTCAACGTCCAGCCGTCGGCGGCGAAGCGATCGTCGTACCAGGCGGCCACCGTGTCGGGCAGAACCTGCGTGTCGCGGACCCGGATGCCGAACGACAGCGCGATGGCGAGGACGCGCGGGTTCCAGAGGGTGAGGCGCCTGGCCTGGCCCATGAGAAGCTCGAGCGCCCGTGACCGCACCGGCCACGACGAGGGCCGGTCCGCCTCCGCCGGCGGCCGGGGCGGCGTGAGCGTCAGCCTCGAGCCCTCCTGATGGAAGCACGGGCTATCGGCCTTGAAGCGCTCGGCATAGATGCAGAGGTTGTCGAGGACATCGTTGACGACGGCGAAGCCGACGACGACCAGGTCCGGCTCGACGCGCGATTCCAGCTCCTCGTAGAGCAGCAGCTCCTGCCCCGTGCCATAGCCGCCGACGCCGGCGTTGACGACCTCGTACCGCGGACCGCCGCGCGCGTTGAGCAGCCCTTCCAGCACCGCGGGCCACGCTTCCGCCGCCTCCACCGCGTGGCCGAAGGTGAAGGAGTCACCGAGCGCCAGCACGCGGCGCACGCCCGCCGGCTTCGGCCCGATCTCCGGGCCCCGCAGGCCGAGCGAGTTCGTCACGATGTGCACGATCCGCTCGTGGCCGCCGAACGTCGTCCGGCCCTTCATGTTGGGGCGCGGGAGGCTGCCGAGCCGCTCGTGACGGACCAGCAACCGCATGCGGGGGAAGGCGACGTGCAGCGCGATCTCGATCGCGACGAAGGCGAACAGGCAGCCGACGAGCATGATGACGCCGCGCCCGACGAGCCGTTTCACCTCGATTTCCGGACGACGAAGTTCTCGAGCAGCAGCAGATCCATGCCGCTGCGGGCGAAGGTGTCCAGCGCGTCGGCGGGCGTGCTCACGATGGGATCGCCCTTGAGGTTGAACGAGGTGTTGAGCACCAACGGAACGCCGGTCGCCTCCGCGAACTTCTCGATGAGACGGTGGTAGCGCGGGTTGAACTCACGGTGGACCGCCTGCGGGCGGCTCGAGCCGTCCGCGTGGGTGATGGCGGGCGCGCGCTCCGTGGTCACGGGCGCGACGTAGAGCATGAAGCGCGTCGGATAGTGCTTGGCCGCGTCGCCGAGGTCGAAGCACTGCGCGGCCTTCTCGGCGAGCACGGACGGCGCGAAGGGGCGGAAGGGCTCGCGGAACTTGATCTTGATGTTGACGATGTCCTTCATATCCTCGCGCCGCGGATCAGCGAGGATCGAGCGGTGCCCGAGCGCGCGCGGCCCCCACTCGAACCGTCCGTGGTACCAGCCGACGACCTCGCCGCGCTGCAGCGCGTCCACCGCCTGGTCCAGCGCGCGCTCGTCGTCGTCGAGCCGGCTGAAGCTCCAGCGTCCGTCGCGCAGCGCATCGGCGATGGCGCCCTCGCCGTAGGCCTTGCCCCACGCGGCGTGATCCATGACGAACCGGCGCGGGCGGCCCAGCAGCACGTGGTACGCATAGAGCGCCGCACCGAGCGCGCCGCCGGCGTCGCCCGCCGCGGGCTGCACGTAGATCTCCTCGAAGGGCGTCGCGCGCAGAACCTTGTAGTTGGCCACGCAGTTCAGCGCGACGCCGCCGGCCAGGCAGAGCTTGGTGAGCCCCGTCTGGCGATGGACGTGCCGCGCCATGGCGATCATGACGTCCTCGGTCACCTGCTGGATGCTCGCCGCGAGGTCGGCGTAGTACTGGTTGCGGCGGAGCTCCTCGGTGGTCGGCGGGTTCGGGTCGTCGTAGAGCGACGTGGCGGCGGTGACGAAGCGGGCCTTCGGGTTGCGCGGCGCGCCGAAGACGGCCTCGAACCGCCGCGTGAACGCGCGCTCGGTGTCGTGAAAGCGCATGTACGCGGGGTCGAGCCACAGGCTGCCGTCCTCGCGCAGCTCCATGATCGATCGGATCTGCTCGACGTACCGTGGCTGGCCGAACGGCGCCATGCCCATGACCTTGTACTCGCCCTCGTTCACCTCGAAGCCGAGGAAGGCCGTGAACACGGAGTAGAGCAGGCCCAGCGAGTGCGGGAAGCGCAGCTCCTGAGACAGCTCCAGGCGGTTCGTGCCCCTCTGCCCCCAGTCACCCGACCCCCGCCCACAGGTGGCGGTGGTCCACTCGCCGACGCCGTCCACCGTGAGGACGGCGGCGTCCTCGAACGGCGAGGCGAAGAAGGCGCTGGCCGCGTGCGAGACGTGATGGTCGACGAACAGGATCCGGTCCGGCGGCGTTCCGAGATGCTTCTGGATCAGGGCCTTGATCCAGATCTTTTCCTTCAGCCAGACGTGGATCCCCTCCCGGAAGAGTCGCAGCGAGCGGGGAAAGGTGGCGACGATCGTCGTCATGAGCCGCTCGCCCTTGGCGAACGGCTTCTCGTAGAAGACGACGTAATCGAGATCGGCCGCCTCCAGCCCCGCCTGCTGCAGGCAGAACTCGATGGCGCGCAGGGGGAAGGCGGCGTCGTGCTTCTTGCGTGAAAAGCGCTCCTCCTGCGCGGCGGCGACGAGCACACCGTCGCGGAGGAGGGCGGCGGCCGCGTCGTGATAGTGACAGCTGATCCCGAGGACGTGCATCACTGCTTCCTCGCTTCATCGAGGGTCGGAGGGATCGCCGCGCGCGGCAGCCAGAAGCTCTCGCGCCGCCGGGCCCGCAGCTGCAGGGGATCGGTGAGCATGCGGCGCACCAGAGCGATGGGGCCGATGACGGCGAAGTAGAGGACGGTGTAGACGACGATGGCCTGCTTTTCGCCGATCCAGTGGGCCACACGCCGCCACGCCTGCCACGCGCGCGAGAGAACGGCCATCATGGGCGCTCCGGCGCTAGAAGATCGTGTAGATGAAGGGGGCCAGCGCCGAGCTCTGGCCGAGAATCAGCAAGAGTCCGAACAGGAAGATGATGAAGAACATCGGCATCATCCACCAGAGCTTCTGCCGCCACAGGTACCCGAAGAACTCGCCGACGATTCCGATCCGGTGGGAGGCCTCGGCCAGCTTCGCCATGCCCAACAGCACAGCAAGCCTCGTGCCCGGCCTGAGCGTGCGCGCTGGCCGCCTTTAGAGGCTCCGCCGTTCCCGAGACTGCAACGCCCTACCCTGGTTCGGCATACCAGATTCGGACACACGCACGCCGGAGGTCGCGCCCGCTCACCAGGGGGACGGAACGCCGGCCGGCAGCGGAATGTCGGCGACGTTCAGGACCATCGACACCAGGGTGTAGTAGCCGCTGACGCCGATGAGGTCCACCACCCCCTGCTCGCCCAGCAGCGCGACGGCCTGCTCGAACACGGCGTCGTCCACGGCGTGGCGGCGGTGCAGGGCCGTGCAGAAGTCGTAGATGAGCGCCTCGTCCGGCTTCATCCCCGCCGGCCGCCGGTTCTGCGCCAGATCGTCGGCGATCGACTCGGCGAGCCCGCCCTTGATCGCGAACGGCCGGTGGGCGTACCACTCGTACTTGCTGCCCCAGAACCGCGCGTTGATCAGGATGGCGAACTCGTTGAGGCGCGCGGGCAGCGACGAGTTGAAGCGCAGGTGCTCGCCCACCTTCTGCACGCGATCGGCCAGCTCGGGGCTGCGCAGCAGCACGCCGAAGGGGCCCCGCACGCCGCCGCGGGGTCCGCCCGCGATCGCGTCGTGGACGCGCTTCTGCGCCTCCGACATCCGCTCGGGCTCGAGATTCACAAAACGCATAGGCCCGGATCCTCCCGCGCCCACGCTACTTGACCCCGCCTCTGGGCGCCAGTAGCCTGCTCCCGCCCAAGGAGGCTCACCATGGTGATGCGTCAGACGCTCCGCGCCGGTGTCGTGAGCGCGCTCTGTCTCGGCATCGTCGGCGCCCTCGCCGGCGCCGCCCGCGCCGATGAGACCTGCAACTCGCCCTACGTCACCAAGCTCATCAAGGGCCAGGAGGACTACGTCTACGTCTGGGCCCTCGGCGTCGAGGGACTCGGCGACGGCTCCGACAAGCTCGTGACCGTGGACGCCAACCCGAAGTCGAAGCGTTACGGCAAGGTGCTCAACTCCGTGTCCGTGGGCTCGCGCGGCGAGGCCCATCACATGGGCTTCACGGACGATCGGCGCTTTCTCTGGGCGGGCGGCCTCTCGGACAGCAAGATCCACGTCTTCGACATCGGCACCGATCCCGCCAGGCCGAAGCTCGTGCAGACCATCGGGGACCTCGTCGACCGGACCGGATACGTCGGGCCGCACACCTACTACGCGCTGCCCGGCCGCATGCTCGTGCAGGCGCTGTCGAACAACCGGGACAAGGGCGGCGTCACCGGCATGGCGCTCTACAACAACCGGGGCGCGTTCATCGCCGCCTACCCGATGCCCACCGACGGCGGCGGCGACGGCTACGGCTACGACCTGGCCGTGAACCCGAAGAAGAACGTGCTGCTCACCTCCAGCTTCGCCGGCTTCAACAACTACATGCGGCCGCTCGGCGAGCTCGTCAACGACGCGGAGGCGATGAAGCACTTCGGCAACACGATGGTCGTCTGGGATCTGAAGGCGATGAAGGCCAGGACGGTGCTCAGCGTGCCCGGCGCGCCGCTCGAGATCCGCTGGTCGCTGGCGCCCGGCGACAACTGGGCCGTGGCCGCGACCGCGCTGACCTCGAAGATCTGGCTCGTCAAGCAGGACGCCGCCGGCCAGTGGCAGGCCAGGGACGTCGCCACCATCGGCGATCCCGCGAAGATCCCCCTGCCCGTCGACATCAGCATCACCCGCGACGGCAAGGGCCTCTGGGTCAACACGTTCATGGACGGCACCACGCGCTACTTCGACCTGAGCAACCCGGAGGCGCCGCAGCAGACCTACCAGAAGGTCACGGGCAAGCAGGTCAACATGATCTCGCAGAGCTGGGACGGCAAGCGCGTCTACATCACCTCGTCGCTGCTGGCCAACTGGGACAAGGGCGGCGCCGACAACGAGCAGTTCCTGCGCGGCTTCACGTGGGACGGCAAGGAGCTCACGCAGGTCTTCGAGGTGGACTTCAATCAGGAGAAGCTCGGGCGCGCGCACCACATGAAGCTCGGCAGTAAGTCGTTCCGCGGAGCGCCGACGCCCCGGTGATCCGGCGCGGGGGCGCGCCGGCCCTCGTCTTGCTGGCCTGGCTTGCCTGCGCGCTGCCCACCGCCGCGCACGATGCCGAGCCGCTGCCCGCGCTCGACTTCGAGCCGCCGGCGCCCGGCACCTACACGCTGCACCGGATCATGGCCGCGCCCGACGGCCAGGTGCTGGGGCTCGACGGCCGGCCGCAGCGGCTCGCGCGGTTCACGCGCGAGCGCATCACCCTGCTCGGCTTCATCTACACGACCTGCGTGGACCCGGACGGCTGCCCGCTCGCCTACCGCGTGTTCGACACGGTGCGCGACGCGGTGGCGGCCGTCCCGGCGCTGCGCGACCGCGTGCGGCTCGTGACGCTGTCCTTCGATCCCGCGCGCGACACGCCGGCCGCGATGCGGCGCTACGCGGGGAGCCGCCTGCGCGGCGGCGACGTGCCGTGGCTCTTTCTCACCACGCCGTCCGCGCGCGAGCTGATGCCGCTGGTCGAGGGCTTCGGCCAGGACGTGCGCTACGAGGTCGACCGCTCGAGCGGCGCCGTACGCCGCGAGCTCGCCCACGTGCTCAAGGTCTTCCTCGTCGACCGCGCGGGCTTCGTCCGCGAGATCTACTCCTCGACCTTCCTGCACCCGCAGACCGTGCTCAACGACATCGAGACGCTGGTCCTGGAGGAGCGCGCGCGCTGAGCCGTCGGGGGGCGCGCGCGGCTAGCCCGGCGCCGCGCCCTGCGTGGCCGTGTAGACGGCGTACAGCGACTGGCTGCCGGCCATGAACAGCCGATTGCGCTTGGGCCCGCCGAAGCAGACGTTGCCGCAGATCTCCGGCAGCCGGATGCGCCCGATGAGCTTGCCGTCCGGGTTCCACACCGTCACGCCGCTGTAGCCGACCGAGCGCCCCGCGTTGCTGGAGCACCAGAGGTTGCCCTCCACGTCGGCGCGCACGCCATCCGGCCCGCACTTCACGCCGTCGATCATGAAGTCGGAGAAGAGCTTGCCGCTGGAGAGCTTGTTGTCGCTGCCGACGTCGAACACGTGCATGTCGCCCTTGCCCCCGGGGCCCGCGTCGCCCGGGCCGCGGCCCGTGCTGATCACGTAGAGCTTCTTGTAATCGTGCGAGAAGCAGAGACCGTTGGGATCCGGAACCTGCGCCTCGGTGACGACGAGATCCATCTTTCCCATCGGATCGACGCGATACACCCCGGTCGGGAGCTCGCGCTTGTTTTCGCCCATGCCCAGCGCCTGGCCAAGCCGCGGCTTGAGCCGGCCCGCGCGGTTGCTCGGCCCGCCCGCCGCGTCGGGCGCGCCCTCGTAGAGCTGGCCGCCATACGGCGGGTCCGTGAACCAGTACGAGCCGTCGGGATGCGGCACGACGTCGTTGGGTGAATTGAGCCGCTTGCCCGAGTACGCGTCCGCGATCAGGGTGATCGAGCCGTCGTGCTCGTAGCGCACCACACGCCGCGTGAGATGCTCGCAGGAGAGCTGGCGGCCCTGAAAGTCGAACGTGTTGCCGTTGCTGTTGTTCGACGGCATGCGGAACACCGACACGCGCCCGTCGTCCTCGAGCCAGCGCATCTGCCGGTTGTTGGGGATGTCGCTCCAGACGAGGTAGCGGCCCTGGCCGCTCCACGCCGGGCCCTCGGACCAGAGCGCCCCCGTCCACAGCCGCTGGATCGGCGCGTTGACCTGGCGGAGGCCGTTGAACGACGGGTCGACCGTGAGGACGTCGGGGTCCACGAAGTAGACGTTCGGTGGCGCGTTGGGACCGAAGTCGCGCGGCGGCGTGGTGATCACGCTCGGCGGCTCGGCGGGCTTGGGCTGGGCGCGCGCGGCGCGGGGCGTCAGCGCGACGACGCCGGCGACGGCGCCGGCGGTGATGAGATCACGGCGTGAGATCCGGGCGGGTTCCATGACGATCCTCCACGCGAAGAGGCGCTGCACGAACCGCCGTCTCTTATATCACTTTCACGCCGCCTGTGCGCCGCACCCACCAGCACGGCCGGTAGCCGAAGTGCGGCAACAGGGCGTGCGCACAGACCTCCGTCTCCTGCCGGTCGGTGAACACCTCGAGCTTGCCGCTCTTGAGCCGCGTCGCGAGGTACACGCTGATCGTCTCCAGCGCCCCGCCGCGCCCGATGCGGTAGCGCAGCACGAAAGCGTCCCCGACGTAGACGGCGACGGGCAGCGCCACGACGACGGCGAGGCCGAGGGAAATGACGAGCGTCGCGCGGTTCATCGGCCGGCTCTCATGGCGGCTGCCGGCTATTTTACGAGCCGTCGCCGTCGATTGCGCTCGGCGGTCGCCGTGGCGTAGGATTCGCCGCGTGACGGAGACCATCTTCTATCTCGCGTCCAGCTTCTGGCTCGGCGCCGTCCACGCGGCGACGCCTGGACACGGCAAGACGATCTCGGCCGCGTACATCGTCGGCGCCCGGGGACGTCCGGTGGACGCGCTCGTGCTCGGCATCTTCGTCACGCTCTCGCACACGAGCGGCATCATCCTCGTGGCCGTGCTCGCCACCATGGGGTCGGCCTGGTTGGTCCCGCAGCGTGTGGAGGCCTACCTCGGCGTCGCGGCGAGGACGCGCACACGCACGACGCCGAGCACGAGCACGCCCACGGGGGCCACACCCACGCCCATGGGCATGGCCACGATCACGTGCACAGTCACGGCTGGGGCGTCCGGCACAGTCACCGCGTCGACCTCGATGCCGTCAACCGCCCGCGGCTGCCGATCCTGCTCGGTCTGGGGATCGCGGGCGGTCTTCTCCCCGACCCCGGCGCGCTGGCCCTCCTGCTCGCCGCGCTCGCCAGCGGCAAGCTGGTGCTGGGGCTGTTCACGGTCGTCGTCTTCAGCATCGGGTTCGCGTCGGTGCTGGTCGTCGTCGGCGTGGTGGCCGCGCGCGTGGGGGCGGCCGTGCTGACGTGGCTCAGCGGACGCTGGGTGGGCTGGCTGCAGACGGCGGCCGCGCTGCTGATCGTCGCCGTCGGCCTCGGTCTGACGGTCACGGCCTGGCGAAGCGTCGCGGCGTTCACCAGGTGAGGCGGACATGATCACCGCGCTCTCGCTCATCGCGCTCGGGTTCTTCCTCGGAATGCGCCACGCCACGGACGCGGATCACATCATCGCCGTCAGCACGATCGTGACGCGCCAGCGGACCTTGCTCGGGGGCGTGCTGATCGGCGGCCTGTGGGGGCTCGGCCACACCCTGACCATCGTCATCGTCGGCGGCGCGATCGTCGTCTTCAGCGTCGTGATCCCGCCCGCCCTCGGCCTGACGATGGAGATGACGGTGGCCCTCATGCTGGTCGTGCTCGGGCTGTGGAACCTCACCGGACTCATCCAGACGGTTCGCGACCAGCTCGGCGGGAGCACCGGGCCGCACGCTCACGCGCATCGGCACGGCGACTACGTGCACAGCCACCGTCACGGACACGGGCCGCAGGATCACGGGCATGCCGAGGAACGGACGCCGCAAGCCTGGCTCGATCGACGGCTCGGCGGGCTCGGCGTCTACCAGATCGTCCGCCCGCTCGTGGTGGGCCTGGTCCACGGCCTGGCCGGCTCGGCGGCGGTGGCGCTCCTGGTGCTCACGACCATCGGCGACGCTCGATGGGCCATGGCGTACCTCGTGCTCTTCGGCTTCGGCACCATCGTGGGAATGATGCTCATTACCCTGGTCATCGCGGCGCCGATGGCGTACGCCTCGCGGCGATTGACGCACGTCGAGCGCCACCTTCGGCTGGCGTCCGGTCTGCTGAGCCTGGGCTTCGGGCTGTTTCTCGTCTATCACATCGGGTTCGTGAGCGGCCTGTTCACGGGCCACGCCGTCTGGACGCCCAAGTGAGACGGTGAAGTCGGGCGTCATCGCCGTCCTCGCGGCGGTCGCCCTCCTGTGGTCGAGCGCCGTCGCCGCGCACGATGCGAGCGCCTGGGGTGGGCTGTTCCGGTCACGCGATCACGGCGCGACGTGGTTTCTCGCCAGCCCCGGCACGTACCCGACGGCCGCCATCGCGCTCGCCGTCAGCCCCACCGACCACAATCACCTGCTGCTCGCGACCGACACCGGCTTGCTGCGGCCGCCTTTGCCGGCGACGGCCGGCAAGCGCTCGTGTCGACGGCCTCCGAGATCTTCCGGAGCGACGCGGACAACGACTGGCGGCCGACGCGGGCTCCGCGTGGCGCCATGCCCGCCCGCGCCATCGCGCGCGGCGCCGCCCCCGGTCGCGCCTATCTCGCCGGCTGGACGGGGCTCGCACGCACCGATGACTGGGGCGCCTCGTGGTCCGATGCCGCCGCCGGCCTTCCCGGCGCGCCGGTCACCTCGATGCTCGTGATCCCCGGTCCGCCCGACGTCGTGCACGTCGTCGTCGAGGACCACATCTGGTCGAGTCAGGATGGGGCACAGACCTGGGTGAAGCGAGAGGCGACGGCGGACGGCGTCGAGGCGCTCGGGGACGACGCCGGCGGCGCGACGCGGCTCTGGGCGGCGCGAGGCAACCGGCTGCTGAGGAGCGATGACGGCGCCGCGAGCTGGCGGCCGGCGGGTCGCCCGCTGCCCGAGGCCAACGCGTCGGTTCGTGGAATCAGCGCGACGGGAGACGTGGTCGTCCTCACGACCGATCGTGGGATCTTCCGCACGAGCGACGGCGGCGAGCGCTGGGTGCCGTTGGTCGATAACCTGCCCGCGCACCTCGAGGCGGGGCCGCTCGTGCGCGACCCGTCGGAGCCGGCGCGGCTGTACGCGGGGTTCGGCGTGACGCCGTATCCGGAGCTGTGGCGCCGCGCGGTCGAAGGCGCCGCCGTGTGGCAGCGGATCGATGCCTCGAGCCTCCTCGGCGCCGCGGCCTTGCTGATGCTGCTCGGCGCCGTCGGCGTCGCGGCCCTGCGCCGGCTGCGGCGGCACTATCGAGCAGAGCCGCTTCGATGAGTCCGGCCACGATGATGGCCGCGTGGCGTCGTTATGCGTGGCTGACGATGGCGGTCCTCGTGATCGTCGCCGCCGTCCTCGCCTTCGTCTGGGGGCCGTGGCGCGACTCCGGATTCGTCGAGCACCGCATGCTGCGCCGCACGGATATCCCGGCGGCCATCGCGATCGCCCGCGACGGCGCCGTCTGGTTCACCATCGAGATGTCCGACGCGCTCGGCGTGCACCGCCAGGGTCGACTCGAGCGCGTCTCCAAGCACACGTACAATCTCGAAAGCCTCGGTCTCGACGTCGACGCCACCGGCAACGTCTGGTTCACGGACGGGCCGGCCCGCGCCGTCTCCCGGATGGCGCCCGACGGCAGCATCCGATCGTTCCCCTTGACGACGGGCGTTGTCAGGCTCGGCCGGCTGGCCGTCGGTCCCGACAACGCGGTGTGGTTCGCCGACGCCACCACGGCCAGCGTCACCCGGCTCAAAGACGGCGTGTTCACGCGCCACGCGTCACGCTCGGCGGGCGCCGCTCCCTGGGGCGTCGCGGTCGAGCCTCGGGGCATGGTCTGGGCGACGTTGCCGGACGCGAACCGGCTGGCGCGCATCGCCGGCGATGGCCAGATGACGGAGTTCGACGTGCCGACGCGTGGGAGCGGGCTCGGTGACGTGGCCGTCGATGCCACCGGTGCCGTGTGGTTCCTCGAGCAGCAAGCGGGCAAGATCGGGCGCTTCGCCGATAACCGCTTCACCGAGTTCGTAATTCCTACACCGTCACCCGGGCTGACCGCGCTGGCCGTGGCGCCCGACGGTGCCGTGTGGGTCACCGAGCTCCGCAGTGGGCGGTTGGGTCGGCTGCGGAATGGCCGCGTGACGGAATTTCGTCTGCCGCGGCCCGATGCGCGCCCGTTCGGCGTCGCCGTGGACCGCGCCAACAACGTCTGGTACACCGATCTCGGCGGGTGGCTTGGAATGCTGCGCGCCGCGCAAGCGACGTCCAGATAGGTTAGTCCAATGTCCACGGTTTCCGTTGACTACGGATTGACAACGGATTTGACGCGGAATAGCGTAGCGTGCGCACCGTAGCCGCACAAGCGAGGCAATGATGCCGGTAGTGGAGACGCGCTCCTCGAAGATTTCCCGCCGTAAGCTCGTGGTGATCGCGGCCGTCCTGCTCGCCCTCGTCGGTATCGTCATCGTCGCCATCGAGCGCGAGGCCACATCGCGCCGGCTCGTCGCCGCGGCCATCTCGCGCCCGACCGCGCCGTCGCGGCCGCCGCTCACCCGCGCCGAGGAAACCTACATCCAGGCCCTGTGGCCCATCCACGGCGCCGTCGAGCGCAGCGCGGCGCGCATGAGCCTGGGCCAGATCTTCTACGTGACCAAGGATCTGGCCGGAGCGGAGTTGAAGGTCCGCGTCGACGAAGCACTGACGACGTATCGACGCGCCGGAGGCCAGCTACGCGCGCTCGAGCCGCCGCCCTCATTGCAACGCGCCCACGCGGACTACACCGCTGCCGTCGGTCTCTTCGAGCGGTCCGCGGTCGAGGTGCTGAAGATGTTCGACGACGGCCTCGATGACCACATGCGCGTCGCGTATCCGCTCGGGCAGCAAGCCTCCGACATGGTCAGAGAGATCGGGGGCAAGTTCTGGCCGAACGAGTTTCCGCCCAACTGAGGACCGGCTGACGCCCGCCGCCGGGCCACCGCGTCGTTGTACGGGCGAGAAGGGGGGATGGAAGAGGATCGCATCGCTCGAGATCGGAGTCTGTGATGCTCGTGTCCACTCGTTCCGGAGGTGGGGAGATGAGACGAAGAGTCCTACGTGCCATGGTGGCGGTTGCAGCGGCGGTGGCCCTCGGCGCTCTGGTGGACCCCGGGACACTCCGGGCCGACGACAAGAACGATACGAAGCGGCCGCCTCAAACGGAGCCACAAGGCTTCGAGAGTCACAACGAACTGGCCAGGGATGCCAGCCCCTCCAAGCACGCAGCTCAGTATTCGGCGTGGATCGTCGAGAGCAGCCGCTTCATGGACGTGCCCTTCCGCTCCTTCATGCCGGATCGGGGCGACAGGCCCACGGTGAACCTCCCGGTGAACGTCGGGATCATCAAAGCGCCCAATGGTGATATCACGCTGTACGACAGCGGCTGGAAGCAGCTCTCGTACATCTACGACTGGCAATTCCCCTCGTGCTGCTGGCACCCCATTCGGATGCAGATGACCAAGATCGGGCTGAACCCCGACAACGTGAAGCGCATCGTCGTCGGGCACGCTCACTGGGACCACGCCGGCCAGCTCAGCGAGTTCCCGAACGCCATCCTCTACATCCAGAAGGAAGAGCTCAAGCAGATCGACTACTTCCTCAGCTACCCCTTGCAGTTCAACGACGGCCACATCCATGCCGTCAACACCGTCGAGCGGCACAGCTACAGCAGCCGTCAGGACCTGGTCAACGGCGGTGGTACGCAGCAACCTCCGCCGTCTCAAGGCTGCGCCCGGAGCCCGGTCTGCGGGTACCCCCCTCAGACGCTCCAGGAGATCTTCGGCAAGGTCCTGGGCGGGAAGGCTCAGATCGTCGACGGACGGCACGAGATCGAAGACGGCCTGACCATCCACCCCGCCTTCCGGGGCCACACGTACGGTTCCCAGCTCTTGCAGGTCAACACGTCCATCGGCCAGCTCGTGTTCGGCAGCGACACGTATTCGTCCTGGGAGGGGATCCGGGACTGGAACGTCGCGAACATCCAGCAGACGGACACG
>WNFR01003205.1_pt1 | contig 16984 bp, 16 predicted proteins | sample 5400221 | NCBI WGS metagenome assembly WNFR01 (sample SAMN13153357, study PRJNA577476) | soil metagenome | isolation source: 40 cm soil under Madrone tree | place: USA:California | collected 2016-06-14
GAAGGAAGCAAGACATGTCGCCCATTGACGAGCGCTTGAAGTCTCTCAACATTGTTCTACCCGACGTCATGCCGCCAGTCGTCGACGGATATGTGCCGGCGTTCGCGCCGTTCATTCGTTCAGGTGACCAAATTCATCTGTCCGGCCGCCTTGGCAAGAAGGATGGTAAGCCCCTTTGTGGGAAGGTGGGCGAGGAGATTAGCGTGGAACAAGGCAAGGTCGCCGCACGAGGGGTGGCAGTTGAATTGCTGGCTGTGCTCAAAGGCGCTGTGGGCGATCTTGATAACGTTCGACGAATCGTAAAGCTTTTCGTCATGGTTAATGGCGCGCCGAACTTCACAGAACCTCACCGCGTTGCGGATGGGGCATCTGAGCTACTTGTCCAAGTGTTCGGCGAGCGGGGCATCCATGCGCGCAGTGCCGTCAGTGCGGCGCAGGTGCCATTCGGCGCGTGCGTCGAAATTGACATGATCGCGGAACTTAGGGCAACACAGGTTGGTGCTTGGCGCGGCGTGTTTTGATTCGCGCCGCCGCGTAAACTCTGACGTTGGACGGACGAAACATATGTCGTTCACATGGAGAGTCCGAAGTTACGAACTTTTGAGGAGGTTCCTGATGTCGAAATGGATCATCGGCACGCTGCTTTTCGTGGTCGCGACGGTTACCTGGGCTCAAACAAAAAAATCCGACCCCAGGCTTCAATACCTTGGAGCAATCACGATCAATTCTCCTAATCCGAAAGCATTAGCCGGTTGGTATACCGAAAAACTTGGGCTCGATGCCAGTTCCGAATATCACGGGCTCTATTACGGCACGTTCAGTACGAAATCAGGGGATTTCAACCTCGGAATTCATCCCATTCCCGCGGGAGCAAAAGTAGGAACGCCAAACATCTCGATAACGTTCCGAGTCTCGGATTACAAGTCATACACCTCCGATCTCAAGAGCCGAGGGGTGGTGCCGATCCGCGAAGAGAACGCCGCGTATGGCCACTTCTTCACGCTTAAGGATCCCGACGGAAACGAGGTCACTATCTGGGGTGAGTAAGTGGAAAGACCTGCCGACCTGGTCAGATACCTGGAGTCTGTGTGTCGTGTTTGTGTCAGCTACATTTATTCTAATCGCAGTGTTCGTTGGCGCTCGGATGGTGTTTCGCAACTGGCTTGGTGCGGCGGCGGGTGCTTTGATTCGCGCGCGCCCGCTTCAACTCAACCGTCAGGCGTCGGATGGCGACCATTCGCGTCCGGCTCGAATCGGAGGATCAGATGAAGAGAGTAACTGGGATTGGTGGCATATTCTTCAGCGCGAAGGATCCGAAGGCACTCTGTGCCTGGTACAAGACTCACCTTGGCATAGACGTACAGGACTGGGGTGGTGCAGCCTTTGATTGGACCGACGCCGACGGCAATCCGACCAAGGGAACTACGGCCTGGTTGATTGATGCAGCTGGTGGCAACCACTTCGCTCCAAGCAAGTCGACCTTCATGGTCAACTATCGCGTGGAAGACTTGGCTGCGCTTCTTCAAGCGCTCCGCGATGAAGGCTGCGACGTGCTTGAGAAGACCGATGACTCAGAGTACGGGAAGTTCGGGTGGGTCATGGATCCGGAAGGCAACAAGGTTGAGCTTTGGCAACCACCGGCCGGGCAATAGCCCCCATGCAGTCGGAGCCAAGCCGACGCCTAACCCCTCGTTTGGACGCGAGCGGCGGAGCAAGAGCAAGGATGAAGGCGGAAGGATGAAGGATGAATGAAATCGCGCCGCCGCGTCAACTCAGACGTTCGGCATCTTCGAGCGCACCACCTAGTTTTGTCATACAGGAGAAGAACAACGCGAATGGTTTTGTTGAGTTTCTTGTTGATTACGACTCTGTCTCATCCGGCGCATAGCCAAACAGTTTCGGACGTATCTCAAAAAGATACGTTTTGTAGCTAGAAGAGCGCAAAGATCCTAATTCTGGGTACTTACCACATGGATAATCCCCGCCTCGATTCTAAAAATATTGAAGCCGACGATGTCCTTTTACCGCGAAGGCAGCAAGAGATTTCGGACTTGATCGAAAAGCTTGCTCACTTCAAACCAACCAAGATCGCCATCGAAGCTCCTTACCAGGACAGTCATCTGGACCGGACGGTATCAGAAGTTTCTGGTAGGTAACTACCAACTCGGCCGGAACGAGATTGAACAGATAGGTTTCCAATTGGCAAAACGTCTTAATCTACTGGCTGTGTACCCGATTGATTTTCCGATGTCCATGAGTGGTTTGACTCCTAATGAAGTGGAGTAAGATTCTTCGCGAGTTTGCCATTGATGCTCCCCAATACTGTTTAGTCGATACTCAAACTTGCCGACGATAAAGTGGCCGAGGACGTCGGCTACTACTATCGGCAGGCGCACTTTGGTGAACGTTGGGATTGGGCTGGCGCCGACTTCCTCACCGAGCGGTTCCGTCGCAACATGCGCATCTACAGCAACATCGTGCAAGTTGTCGACTCGCCTAACGAGCGCGTGCTGGTGATCTTCGGAGCCGGACACCTCGGATGGCTGCGGCATGACTTCGCCAGCGACTCCAGCTTCCGCTTGCGTAAGCTCGCCGAGTTCGTCAAGTAACGTTGGACTAAATTATGTCGTCTCCGGGTGGCTCGTTGACGCCGACAGACTAAATTGCATTCATGTACACGCTGCTCTTATTTATTCAGACGCAACATAACACGTCGTTGGACGCGAGCGGCGGTTGCGTGTTTCGCAACTTGCGTGATGCGGCGACGGGTGCTTTGATTCGCGCCGCCGCATCACCTTCTCAATCGTTATCGCGCCGCCAATTGAAAAGTTAAATCACGTGTGGAGAATTTAAGATGGTACGAGATGATGAATGTATTAAACAGCGGAGCCTAATCATTCTTGTGAGTTCGCTTGTTTTGGTTTTGTGTTGGGTGAGTGTGTCGGCACAAGCTCAAACCGAGAGTCCCAATAAAGCATCTTCTCAAGACAACTCTCGCGCCCCTAAACTTTCAGTCGAAGTAGTTGACCTTACACCACGATTCATCAAATTCTACGAAACCGCGACAGCCGAAAAAGCCGACCCCGAACGGCGGTGGCAACTCTGGCAACAACTCTATGGATTTGCCGCCGTTCCGCCAACGCCGGAAGGAAAGGCTATGGCGCGCACCTTACTCGATAAAGCATGGTCGCAATACCCGAAGGTCATGGCGCGTATTCGCCAAGGCGCAGCCGTACTAAAACCGTCTCCGCAAAGCATCCTAGAGTCAGTAGTTAAATTACTTAAAAGCACTCAATATCCAATTAAGGTGCGGGTAATAGTTTTCGTCGGTGAGCTGGAGAACAATGCTTTCGCCTATGTTGATAAGGAGGGAGTTTCCGTAGTTGCGGTTCCTGTGGAGAGCAGCGACGAGGATTTGCAGCTTAACCTGACCCATGAATTTACCCATGCGGTGCATATAAAGATCGCCGGTCTGCCGGGCACTTGGGAACGAAGCATCGCCGAAACAATTCTCTTAGAAGGATTGGCAATGAGAGTCACGGAAAAGCTAATACCGGGGAAGACGCCTGAGTTCTACACCAGCGCACGTAGCAATGAATGGTTACCTGAAGCTGATAAGCGTCAGACGGATATTTTGAAAGGCATTCAACAACATCTGGACGAAAGCGATTCTGAAACTGTAACGAAATTTACATTTGGTGACGGCACGACCGGACTTAAACGAGAAGCGTACTATGCTGGTTGGATAATAGTTGGGCAGCTTGAAAGGCAAGGAATGACACTAGCCGATATAGCGAAGCTGCCACGGAGTTCGATGGACGAAGTGATAAATGATGAGATCAATGCTTTGATCAAAGCTAAGAGGTAAAGCATCTTAACATGAGTATCGCCTATGTTACGTCGCTCCGTTCACGAACCGAGAACTTGCCAACCTATAAATCGTTGGACGCGAGCGGCGGGAGCAAGAGTAAGGCTGAAGGATGAATTATGAAGGATGAACTGATGCGGCGAAGGGTGCTTTGATTCGCGCCGCGTCAACCTAACCGTTATGCTCGTTGCTCGGACCGTCGAACCTACTAAATGACTCCGCGTATCCAACTCAGAAAGCTCTGGTTCATGATATTGAAACACACATCTCTCCGTATGATTCTGATGGTGGTCTTATGGGCGATCTTGATTTTGTCTGGGACCGCCTCACCTGCTCCGCAAAAAGGTTCTGCAAAGAGCCGTGGATGCGTGACGCGCATTCTTTTTCTCGGCAACAGCTACACGTACTTCAATAATTTGCCGGCGTTGGTGTCTGAACTCGCTAAAGCTGGTCACCAATGCAAAGTCGAAGCCCGCATGGTTGCGCCGGGCGGAAAGCGTTTGCAGGACCACTGGGAGAGTTCCGCGTCGCACGAGGCCCTGAATTCGCAAGCCTGGGACTTTGTGGTCCTTCAGGACCAGAGCACGCTGGGGACGAATTATTATTTTGAGGGCAAGGTGCGGGTTGCGGGCGACGAAGTATTTCGTCCTTATGCTGAACGTTGGGCCAATGAAATCCGCAAACATGGCGCGGTGCCGATCTTCTTTCTGACGTGGGCGCGCAAAGCCACGTCCGAAGATCAGGCCGCCTTGAATTACGCATACATCCACGCCGCGAAGACGACCCATGCAGTGGTGGCGCCTGTGGGAGTGGCATGGGCTCGCCTGCGTCAGAGAGATCCCGCGATTGATCTCTACTATATCGACGGTTCACATCCATCGTCGGCTGGTAGCTACCTAGCGGCGTGTGCAATCTACGCCGCCATTTTTCGAAATAACCCAGTAGGCCTGCCCACGCGTATCAGCGGAGCGCCAGTCAATCTGGAAACCGAACAGGTCGAAGCGGACAAGACCGCACTCCTTGTGGATCTGCCGCAGAAGGTTGCCGCGGAGCTCCAGACTGCCGCTTGGGATGCGTGGCAGGATCTCAAGCGACACGGCGGATATCTCGATGTGCATCCTGTGTTGCTACCATTCGTCAAGTTGCCGGCAGGTGAGTTGCTGACAGCAGGAGACTTGGAGGGAACGTGGCGCGGCCAGATTCATTTTTATCCAGGCGCCAGACCGACTGAAATGGTGCTCCGATTTCAGTGGGACGGAAACAAATGGAAAGGGCACCTCAATATCAACTATTCGGTCAAGGACTTCGCTCCCGAATCGCTTGAGCTCACTGACATGCAAGTTGGGGCCAGGGAGTTCACCTTCAGCGATCCCAGCTCGGCCGGAGCGAACAAGTTGAAGATTGGCTTTAGCGGCGTCAAGTCCGGCGTGGAACTGCGTGGCACCTCGGAAACCAAGGTAGTGGGCAAAGTAAACGGCAGCGACTATAAGCTCGAAATGCTAGGCGACTGGGTCTTGCGACGCGAACAATAGCGCCGCGATACTATGTGGAGACGCTGATGCCGTAATTGCGGCGCGGCAGAACAAGATCGTTGGACGCGAGCGGCGGAGAGCGTCTTTCGTAACTTGATTCGTCCGGCGATACTTGATTGAAATCGCGCCGCCGCGTCAATTCAACCGTTCGACGGCTCGTCTGAATTGAGTTGGCTTTGTGCTACAGAAGCGCCTTTCGCTTTCGGAAGAAACTGATGTGGAAAATATCTCATCTCTTAATTTACGTGCTATTGGGTATTGCCTTTTGCGATCAAGTCGCGCCTGCGCAAACTGATAAGCGGTTAGTTGCGGCGGTAGATGCTAACGAAGCTCAAAGATGGCGTGAAGACTTGCGTTACATGTCCGAAGAAATGCCCAAACAGCATCGCAATCTTTTTCATGCTATGGCGCAGCAGCAATTTGAGAATGCTGTCAGCAGGCTCGATGAAAAGATACCGTTGCTGGCCCGTCATCAGATAATCGTGGAGATGGCGAGAATCGTGGCGATGGTAGGAGATGGACACTCGAATATCGCGCCAACTCGTGATCCCCAAATCGGTTTTCGCACTTACCCCATCAAATTATACTTTTTCAAAGATGGTCTCTTCGTTCGCGCGGCAACCCGAGAGCATGCTGCAATCGTTGGCTCGCATATCGTCAAGATCGGAAACGCCACTGTCGACCAGGCGTACAATGCGGTGCGAGGAATCATCAGCCGCGATAATGAAATGGACGTAAAGTTCTTCGCTCCATTCCTCCTCGCTATGCCGGAGGTACTCCATGCGCTCGGATTGATCGGTAATATGGAAAGCGCCGAGTTCGTCATTGAGAGACAAGGCAAACAGGAGAGTATTGCGCTTAAGCCCTTTGGGCCAGCCAAAATGTTACCGCCTGATACTGATACTAGCTGGATGCCGGAAGCTGGCTGGGTTGATGCTCGTGAAAGCGCTCCATCGCCAACGCCGCTTTGGCTCAGGGATCCGCTAAACAAATTTTGGTTTGAATACTTGCCGGATTCAAAGACTGTCTATGTGCAGTTCAATCAGGTCGGCAATAAAGACAATGAGACGGTCGAAGCCTTTTCAAAGCGTCTCTCTGCTTTTATCGAGTCAAATGTGGTTGACCGTTTCGTCCTCGATCTTCGACTAAATAGAGGCGGAAACGGCGCGTTGAATCGTCCCTTGCTGCTCGCAATCATCAAAGCAAACAAGATTGACCAGAAAGGCAAACTATTCACTATCATCGGGCGCGGGACCTGGTCGGCTGCGCAATTCCTGGTGAACGACCTGGAGAACTATACGACCACTATTTTTGTCGGAGAGCCGACTGGCGGCAAGCCAAATCACTTCGGTGATTCGCGGAAAATCACTCTCCCTAACAGTGGCATTACAGTGCGCGTGTCCTCGCTTTGGTGGCAGGAAGACGAAAGGGACAAACGTCAATGGATAGCGCCACAAGTTAGCGCCGAACTCACGTTTGAGGACTACAGAGTGAATCGCGATCCAGCTTTGGAGGCAGCGCTGAATTACGGGAGAACCGGAGTCCCCCCAATAACAAGACCGATTTCTCAACTGTCTTCGTCCTGAGCCGGACCTCCAGCCTGTCTGTGAATCATTCGGCCAGCGTATTAAGAAGCCTGTTTCAGTGATTGCCTGGCGCGGGCCATATGAATTACAACTCAACGGGGTCTAACACTTGTTTGCAACGGAGCCGCGCGTCGAATTTTGTATCCTTCCCCGACTTATCAGAAAGTCGGTCTTCATGATCTTGGTTTAGCGGGTCCCAGAGAATTGAAATTCGTGCTAGTAACCGTCCCGCAAACGTCCCGCAGCGATACGCAGATCAGGCAGCGCAAGCACGGTATGCAGTGCATGCAGGTAGGTTTTTGCCAAGCGATTTTGTAAGTGTTGAAAATAAAGAGCGCTGTACTTACCTTCCCAAGTTGGTAATACGGGTTCGATTCCCGTCGCCCGCTCCACTTTTTCTAAGTAATTCTCAGACTCAATTTTCAAACGTTAGAGAAACGTTAGAACCGTCCCGCAAAACGTCCCGCAAATTCTCTCTGCGCAACTGTCAGACTCTAGAGGTAAGTGTTTCAGATTGGTTTTCCTTGAATGGAAAGCCAAAACTTTCTGGGAGTTGATGACGAATCAGCGTGACATGAGATGAGTTGCTTTTATCTGGCTCCTGCTACGAGGCCGACTTGAGAGCGGCTCTCCATCGCCCCTGAAAAAGCTTGATCCAAGTCATCGATCAAATCATCAACATCTTCGATACCTACTGAAAGACGCACGAGATGCTCAGGCGGCGCGAAGCGATTTTTGAGCGACGGGGCAATGCTCGCGTGCGACATGCGGCAGGGAAGGCTGATAAGCCAACCGACGGAACCAAAGCTGACCGCGATCTTGAACAGTCTCGTCGCCTCCACGATGTTCGTTGAAAGCTCAACATCGTCTGTTAGAAAACTGATAACGGCGCCGGCTCCCTTTGCCTGTCGTCGATTGAGTTCGTAACCGGGATGACTTCCAAGCCGGGATAGTAAATCTTCCGGATCGACGGATGTCCATCGAGATATTCGGCGATGTTCTGCGCGGAAGAATTCTGTCTCTCGACCTCGGGGTCGCGGATTTCTTCGAACGTGCGAGGCGTCGAGATCGGTTCTGGCCAACGAAAGTTTGATCCGGAATGCGCGACGATGACAGAGAGCGAATCCTTGCAGACAGTTCGCCATCTAATTAAATGAGAACGCCTCACATCCATGTATGGAACTAAGAAGCAGGAAGCTGAAGGCGCGCGCGCAAGCCGCCCTTGGGAGAGTTCTCCAGGCAGATGGTCCCGCCGTACACCTCGGCAAGATCACGCACGATAGATAAGCCAAGACCGGAGCCAGCCGCCGCTTCGTCGGCGCGAATTCCTCGTTGAAGGACTACATCCCGCATCTCTGGGAGAATGCCCGGCCCATCGTCGTCGACGAGAATGGCGATACTGTCGTTTTCCCGAAACGATTGCACGCTGACAGCAGACTTGGCCCATTTGCATGCGTTGTCTAGCAGATTCCCCAGCATCTCATCCAGGTCTTCGCGCTGGCCTCGAATAGAGTGATTAGGAGAAACGTCCACCGCAATATCCAGTCCCCGGACGGCAAAAATCCGCAGCAGTGTTCGTGAGAGTCCTTCGGCTGACACAAGGACCGCGCAATGGGCGCCTAGTGTCCCGCCCGAGCTAACGGCACGTGCGTGCGCCAGGTGATAATCAACCTGGCGGCGCATCCGTTCGATCTGCTCGTGGATCATAGCCGCCACTTCGTGCTGCCCTTCGGTGTCCGCCCGGTCTGCCTCCTGTGCCAGCACCGCTAGCGGAGTCTTCAAACCGTGGGCCAGATCGCCGGCTTTTGCCAGCGCCCGTTGCACAGCTTTCTCGCGTTGTTCAAGCAGCGAATTAAGATCATTCACCAGGGGTTGTACTTCAGCAGGATAGGTCCCTTGGATCCTGCGCTCATGGCCACCGCGAACGGCCGATAAACGAGTTCGTAGTTGGCCCAACGGAAGCAGGCCACTGCGCACTTGCTCAAGACCCGCTGCCAGACAGATGAGCGCAAGAACGAGCAATATGCCGGATAATCCGATATGAGAAGCCACAAACGGCTCATGCCCGCGACCGGTCACGACCAGAAAGAGTATATGGCCCATCGGAAGCAGCCCGGCCGTCCAGAGCAACGCACCAAGCAGGATACGCCAGCGAAGAGAGCGCAGCCGCATCATGACCTGGCCTTGATTCGGTAGCCCACGCCGCGCACCGTTTCAATAAAGGAGGGGTCCAGCTTCCGCCGCAGGCGGGCGATGAAGACTTCAACAGTGTTCGAATCCCGATCAAAGCTCTGGGCGTAGATGTGCTCCGTCAGTTCGCCCTGCGAGACCACGCGTTCGGCGTGATGCATAAGGTAAGACAGCACACGAAATTCGTGACTGGTCAACCGTACGATGTCACCATCCATAGTTACCCTCCCGGACCGAGGATCCAAGACCAGCGCGCCACACGTCAGTTCGGGCTTGACTTGTCCGCTGGCGCGCCGGATTAGGGCTCGTAGCCGGGCGAGCACTTCCTCCATGCGGAAGGGCTTTGCCATGTAGTCGTCGGCGCCCCCATCGATGCCCGCGACCTTTTCGTGCCAGCTTCCTCGCGCCGTCAGCACCAGCACCGGCATAGCCAGACCGGCTTCGCGCCATTTCCTGAGGACGGTCAAGCCATCAATCCTGGGGATCCCAAGGTCCAGCACCACGGCATCGTACTCTTCGTCGTGTCCGAGAATATGGGCTTGCTCCCCATCGCCAGCGCAATCCACAGCATAGCCGGCATGGCCCAGAGCCGTCTCCAGCCGCGTCGCTAGCGATGCCTCGTCTTCCACTACCAGAATGCGCAAATCTCTTCCTCCCCTCTCTTAGAAAACATGAACCAAGTTGAACGCAGCCTGAACGACACATTCAGGGACGATTAAGCCATGGTTCCTTAGTATCGAAAACATGATCAAGCTGCAAGGTCTCAGCAAAATTTACTATACCCCCGCAGGAGAGTACACAGCCCTGCGAAAAATTAACCTGCAAATCGCCGCCGGCGAGTTTGTGGCCATCGTTGGCAAATCGGGGAGTGGTAAGTCAACGCTACTCAACCTGATAGGCGGAATTGACTGCCCCACATCCGGCACTGTAGAGGTTGGCGGAAAAGCAATTCAGGGCCTGGATCAGAACCATCTGGCTATCTGGCGCGGGCGCAATGTGGGGATTGTGTTCCAGTTCTTTCAGTTGCTCCCTACATTGACAGTGGCGGAGAACGTCATGCTGCCAATGGATTTCTGCCGGACTTATCCCGTACGCGAGCGCCGCAAACGTGCGCTGGATCTCCTGGACCGCGTGGGTGTGGCGCCGCAGGCTAACAAACTGCCGTCCGCCCTCTCCGGGGGCGAGCAGCAGCGGGCCGCAATTGCGCGCGCTCTCGCTAACGATCCACCCGTGATTCTGGCTGACGAGCCCACGGGCAACCTTGACTCAGTGACAGCCGGAGCCGTAGTTGACCTCTTTCGGACGATGGCGCGTTCGGGCACAACGGTGGTGATTGCCACACACGAACGCGATATCACTCGCCTAGTTGACCGGAAAGTCGAAGTGGCGGACGGCCTTCTGGTAGCCGCCGCCACGGCGCCCCCTCCTACCCAAGCGCCGGAGGCCCTCTGATGACCGCACCCTGGCAAAAAGCAATTCGTGATTTCTGGCAGGAACGCACTCGAACCACGCTGGTGGTGCTGGCTATCGCAATTGGAATCTCGGGCTTTACGGCTGTTCTTTCTGCGTACGCAGTACTCACGCGTGAATTGGAAAAAGGATATCTCGCAACCAATCCGGCCTCAGCTACTCTGCAGACGGACGCAATTGATGAAACTCTAATCTCCGCGGTGCTCGCCGACCGAGATGTCAGCGATGCAGAGCCACGAAGAGTTCTGGCCGGCCGGATCAAAACTGGCCCCGCCGAGTGGCGCAATCTGTTGATCTTTGTGGTGAAGGACTACGGAAATATCCATCTCAACAAGCTCGTACCAGAGCAGGGCGCGTGGCCTCCAGCCACCGGAGAGATATTGATTGAGAGAGATGCCTTCCCGGTGGCGCATGCGAAGATCGGCGACACCGTCACAATTAGGGTTGGTCAAGGGGAGGAGCAGACATTGCATGTGAGTGGCCGCGTGCATGATGTGGGCCAGCCCCAGGCGCGCATGGAGAACAGCGTTTACGGCTACATCACATTGGATACGCTTGCGAGACTGGGACAACAACCATATCTGGATCAGTTGAACATCCTGGTCGCGCAAAACCGGCTTGATGAGCATCACATTCGCTCTGTCGCCCAGGACGTAAAGACGCAGGTTGAAAGTCGCGGCCACACCGTTCGCCGCGTGGATATTCCTCGTCCGGGCAAGCATCCGCATGCTGACCTCATGGGGCTCTTGCTGCTGGTCATGTGCAGCTTCGGTTTCCTTGTGTTGATTCTGAGCGGAATTCTTGTAGTGAATCTGCTCATGGGCATGATGGCTTCACAGGTCCGGCAAATCGGAGCGATGAAAGCGATTGGCGGGACACGCTGGCAGATTGCCCGGATTTACTTTGGCCAAGCGCTGCTGCTGGGGATCGCCGCGCTTTCATTTGCTCTTCCAATGGGCATCTTAGGTGGCGGCGCCCTGTGCCGGCCCTTGGCCGTTCTACTCAATTTCGATATCACTAGCTTCGCCGTGCCGCTATGGGTATACCTGTGGGCCGTCACTGTGGGCCTGGCAGTCCCGCTTATAGCTGCGGTCTACCCCGTGTGGAAAGGCAGCGCGATTTCCGTTCGGGAAGCGCTCGCTGACTTTGGCGTGTCGCCCCACGCGTTCGGCTCCAGTATGTTCGACCGCATGTTGGCGGGGATCGGAGGAAAGTCCCGCCCACTCCTGTTTGCCATTCGCAATAGTTTCCGGCGGCGCACACGATTGGCGTTGACGTTGATGACTCTGGCCGCGGGGGGCGTCTTCTTCATGTCAGCAATCAACATCCGGGCCTCGATGATCAGAACGCTTGACCACTGGTTCGCTTCCAAAAAGTACGACTTATCGGTTGCTTTCGAAGACGCCTACCCAGCGGACCGGGTCGAACGTGCCATCAAGAACACACCCGGAGTAGTCCGACGTGAAACTTGGTTCATCTCCCAGGGATCACTTCCTCGTCCGGAAGACACTCCTAGCAACCCTGGCAAGAATTCCGAGGCTCGTCCTGTAGGGAGCCAGCTTGAAGCTAGCCCACTCGGCGGTGATCGCTTCGCTGTGATGGCCGTGCCCTCCGGCACAAAGATGATCAGTCTGGAGATTATCGAAGGGCGTGATCTGCTGCCCACCGACGTTGATGCCGTTGTCATCAACACGGCCTTGGCAGCAAAATCCTCCCAGCTGAAAGTAGGGAGGACCGTATCTTTCCGCATGGGATCGTCGCTGACCTCGTGGCATGTGGTCGGCATTGCGCGGGAGTTCTTTCTCTCTTCTGCGGCCGCTTATATCCCGCAGTCTTTCATGGACAAACTTCATCCGGGAATGCGTACCGACGCCTATTTGGTCCTTGACAATACCGCTCCCGCCTCAATCAACTCCGTAAAGGATGATCTTGAACGCAGTCTCCAACAAGAAGGTGTGCGCATTCTGGGCAGCACCAGCAAAACCGATTTCCGTTTTGGTGTCGACCAGCACATGCTTGTGATCTATGTGTTCTTGATGGTCATGGCTGGCATCATCGTGGTAGTCGGTGGGCTGGGGCTGGCAACCACCATGAGCCTTAACGTGATGGAACGTCGCCGGGAAATGGGGGTGATACGCGCAATTGGCGCCAAGCCCTCGACTGTTTGGCTCATCGTTGTCACAGAGGGTGTAGCGATCGGGGTGCTGAGCTGGGCGTTAGCCGCGCTTGCGGCTTGGCCGGTCAGCAAATACCTGGGCGACGCGCTGGTCGGCATGGCCTTCCACAGTAAACTGGTCTTCTCGTTTCAAGTTCAGGGCTTATTCATTTGGCTTGCCGTGTCCGTCTTCTTCTCTGCGCTTGCCAGTTTTCTGCCCGCGTGGTCGGCATCACGAATCACGGTGAGGGAGGCACTTGCGTATGAGTGATGTATCTTCTCTTGTCACTCGTGGTTTACGCTAAACGGTACTATCTCTTTCTTGCGACAAGGACAAAAGTCGATCGTTTTGACATAGTCATGATCCAACGCGAGGAGAAGAAAAGAGCGCCGCAGTATCACTTCAGGGAAGCCCGCCATCCACTCGGGAGACCTACAAGCCCATCAATCCAACGGAGCCATTAGGCACGAGGGGGGTAGCTGCCCCAGTGATTTGGTTTGATTTGCCATTAGGACAGTGTGATGTGAGGGTTAGTTTGACGATGAATTCGGTTCAACCCCAAGAATTGACGGATGGAGTAATTTTCCTCCGACCCTTAACCGAGGAGGATGCAACCGACCACCTCGCCGGGGAAGATGAAGATATGGCGAAGTGGCTAAGTGGCGGGCGGAGTACGATGGCCACCGTTGAAGCGATGATCCAAAACAGCCAGGAGACCTGGCGAAGCGGCGGGCCACGCCGCCGTTTTGGCGTATTTGATTGTGCGACCAATCGATTAGTCGGCTGTATTGAGGCGAACTTGGCGCGTCTTATCGAGCCAGGTCAGGTAAACGTTTCTTATGGAGTGTTCCCGCAATGGCGACGCCAAGGCTTGGCCTTACGTGCCCTAGACCTCATGGATAAGTATTTGCGAACGGCAACAGAAGCCCGCCAGATCGTCCTCAGAATTGCGCCCGAGAACACAGCATCGCTCAAGCTTGCGGTAAAGGCCGGCTTTACTTTTCGTGGCTTGTTCGATGAGCCTGAGGGTCTCATGGCACGCTACGTCCGAGAGGTACCAATGATACGACGTTAACTAAGTTGTTAGCGCACCACATCCATCGTCGGTCCCTACAGGATTTAATTCCCAAGTTGGTAATACGGGTTCGATTCCCGTCGCCCGCTCCATTTTCTCTCAATAATTCTTAGACTCAATTTCAAAAGCCAGAGAAACTTTAGAACCGTCTCGCGACCGCCCTGGAAACTCTTTCTCCGTGAGTCTCAGCCTCCGCAGGTGGCGCGCTTGCTTCTTTTTCGTGTGTAGCGCCAGCCCGATAGAATTCGTTCACAGTCTCATCGTACTGGCTGCCAGCGCCATCCCCGATCGGATCGGAGATGAAGAAAATGCGGCGAAGCCGAACACTAATCCTGGCGGACTGGGATTAAGTGAATAGGCAGACAAGGACGGTACATCTATGCCTGCGGCGGCCAGTTTCTTTGAGATGTATGCGTCATTGCTGCCGGCTTCAGCAATCCGGTTGCGTCCATGCCTGCTTCGATAGCAGGAAACTTGAGCCAACCCGACCTGTGTTTCTTTGCTTCGTCTGAGAAGATCTCAAGTCGCTCCTTATAAAGTTTTCGCATGCGTCGCACATGCGTCGCAAAGAAGCCATCTTCGATAAAGACTGCTGCGGTAGCCTGGTCAAGGTCGATGACCCCGCATCTTGAACCTTCGTACTCTTGCGAAAAAGGGGCACGAGGCTCTCCGGCAAAACCAGATACCCAATCCGCAGGGAAGGGAATAGCACCTTGCTGAATGAGCCGGTATAAATCACCCATTGATCGCTAGTGAGCCCTCCCTCAATGATGATTCGAGCGAAGCGATCGTGAGTCACAGCGGACCAGCCCCAGTTCCATAGCGTCTCGATCCTGTTTCGCACTCCGCTGAGTAATGCGAGGTGGACTCACAACCACGCGAAATAAGAGAGCGGTCCCTGAAGTGTTCAGCGGTTTGGAAATTCGATCACAGCAGAGCCCCGCCCGATCGTATGCCATGAATCTCTTGTGCCAATATTTAAAGGCGGAAAGGGCGCTACGGATCGGATGATAGCCAACTCTGAATCTGATTCGGCGTCAGATTTCCACCGCATAGGGGAGTTGCCACTCTTGCGCCGCGAAAACGCTCGCCGTACTTAATCGCTGCGGCGAGGCCCGCTGCACCCGAGGGTTCTATGACCAAACCGTGATAGTTGAATGCGAGGCGTATGGCCTCGATCATCGATTGATCTTCCACCATCAAGACTTCATCCATGAGTCCAGTTAGAGTGAGCAGCGACTCCGGAACAGGCACGCGGACGTCAATGCCATCGGCAATCGTCGAGGAGGTTTCAGTGGAATGAGGTTTTCCCTCTCGCCATGAGATCGCCATTGCGGGCGCGCCGGCGGCGCAAACGCCAATGATGCGGGTAGCACGTGAATGTGCTTTCATCCATCGACCGATTCCTGCGACCAAGGCGCCATCCCCTAATGAAATGAGCAATGCATCAAATGGCTTCTCTAAACGACACAATTCAAGTGCTATCGTGCCTGCGCCCTCGGCGACTTCCGGTTCTCTCCCATCCTCGATGAATCGCGCGCCTGTGCGTCCGGCATACCGACGTGCTTCGTCTTTGGCCTGATCGAAGTCTGAACCAAACAGCTGGACGTCCGCTCCGAGTTCACGCATGCGCGCTATCTTCAATTGGTTCGCGCTCTGCGCAACAAAGACCACGGCGCGAAAACCTCGTTTTCTAGCTGCATACGCCACGCCTTGGCCGAAATTGCCGGCCGATGCGCAAACCAGAGTCTCGGTCCCTTTAGGCAGGCATGCGACAAGAAACTCCGCGCCTCGTCCTTTGAAGGAGCGAATCGGATTTACAGTTTCAATTTTCAGAAACAACTCTATGCCCAGCCGGCGGCTCAACGTGTCGCTATAAAACTGCGGCGTATTCAGAAAAACAGGGTCGATCACTTGCAAAGACCGTTCGATCTTCTCCACAGAAAGGCGCGAATTTGTCGTCTTGCCAATTATTGACATCTGCTTAGGTCCTGGGAAAACACTTCGCTAGCTCGATAGAGTCTTTACCTCATACTCGCTCTGAACCAGGCCGCTTGCATATGACCGCGTTGCCACGTGATGCAGTCGGACGTCGCGAGGCAGTGTACCGAAAAGCGGAACTCCCTCACCAATGAGCACAGGAACACGCGTAATGACCAGACGCTGGATCAACCCGGCTCCGAGAAACCGCTGAATTGTAATCCCGCCGTCCACATAAACTTGCTGGATGCCGCGAGCCTCAAGCCGAGATAGGATCTCGGTTGGCTCGCCTGACATGCGTTCGACCACAGCACCAGCTGGGGCCGATGCGAGCGCGCTGCTGCTGAGAACGAAGACCGGCTTTTTGCCATACGGCCATGAGTCGAAGGCCAACACAGTGTCGAACGTCTTGCGACCAATGATAAGCGCGTCCACCGTTTCCATGAACTCGTCGTAACCATGAGGCTCACCTCCACCAGGCGGCAAGAAATCCAGCGCACCATCGAGGCGAGCAATAAAGCCGTCGACGCTGGTGCCAACGAAAACAGAAGCTTTCATGACCGACTCCTTTTTAAGCCGCTTACAGCGCGGAACTTGTGCCGGGCCGTAGACGGCGCATTGTTAATCTCAATACATTACAAACCCGTCTTGCATAATAGATCCTTATTCATGACACCTAGTGTCATATTTCTGGTATAAAGTATTCCCGATGCGCGCCCACAGGCTCATTTCAATCCTGATGCAGTTACAAGTAAACCGTCGGGTAACGGCTCGGGAGTTGGCTCGAAAGCTGGAGGTTTCAGAGCGAACGATTCTTCGTGACATGGATGCGCTCAGCGGTTCTGGCATTCCGGTTATTGCGGAGCGCGGAGCTGGCGGCGGCTGGAGTTTGCTTGAGGAATACCAGACCCAGCTTACCGGATTGAGTCCCGAAGAGATCCAATCACTCTTCGTTTCAAGAACACCAAAGTTGATTGCGGACCTGGGCTTCAAGCGAGCATCCGAGTCGGCCTGGACAAAGCTCCAGGCTGCGCTGCCGAAGAATACACGGCGACACGCTGACTTTGCCCGTCAACATCTGCTCATCGATCCCACAGGGTGGCGGGCCAGCTCGGAATTAGTATCGA
>WNFR01003207.1_pt1 | contig 16981 bp, 15 predicted proteins | sample 5400221 | NCBI WGS metagenome assembly WNFR01 (sample SAMN13153357, study PRJNA577476) | soil metagenome | isolation source: 40 cm soil under Madrone tree | place: USA:California | collected 2016-06-14
TCCGCGGGCGCGGCCGCGCACGCCATGATGCTGGCGGCGTTCGCCCTCGGCTTCAACGCCATGTGGAAAACCGGTGGGCCTGCGTATGATCAGACGGTGAAGCAGGCGCTCGGCTTCGCATCCACCGATGCCATCGTCGGCTTCCTGTACCTCGGCACTGAGAGCGCGCCACCCGCGCCGCCGGTACGCGGCGAGTGGCGCGACCTGGTGCGCTACTGGGGCGACTAGCACTGCCGTATGATGCGCGCCTCTGCGCAGCGTCGAAGGTCCCCCAAGTCTATGAGATTACTATCGTGGATGGCAGCGCTCGCCCTCGTGGCTGCCTGCGCTTCAAAGCCCGTCGAGGAGAAATCCGTGCCCGTCACATCCGCCCGTGCCGGGCCCGCCGCACCCGCACCCGTGAAGCCCGTCATCGGCGATTTTGGCCTGGACCTGAGCGCGGGGAACCACAGCGTGAAGCCCGGCGATGATTTCTTCGCCTATGCAAACGGGGCGTGGTATGACGCGTTTACCATTCCCGCCGACCACTCGAGCTTCGGTCCGTTCGACAAGCTCGATGAGCTCTCCAAGCAGCGCGTCCGCGCCATCATCGAGCAGGCGGCCGCCACGCACGCCGCCAGCGGGACTCCCGAGCAGCAGATCGGCGACTTCTACGCGGCCTTCATGGACGAGGCGGCGATCGAGGCCAATGGTCTCGCGCCCGTTCAGGCCGATCTGCAGCGCATCGCCGCGGCCAACACGCGCCAGGAACTCGCGCACCTCTTCGGAGAGCCGGGATTCGCTTCGCTGTTCGACGTGCAGCTGCCGGCCGATTTCAAGAACCCCGACCGCTACAGTGTCTTTATCAGCCAATCGACGCTCGGCCTTCCCGACCGCGACTATTACCTCAAGGACGATCCGCAGCTCAAGGAGCTGCGCGGCAAGTACGTTGCCTACATCGCGCAGATGCTCACCCTCGGCGGCGCGAGCGACGCTGCGGCCGAGGCGCGCGACATCATGGCGTTCGAGACCGCGGCGGCGAAGGTGCAGTGGCCGATCGAGAAGCGCCGCGATGTGGAGGCCATCTACAACCCGCGCAGCAAGCAGCAGCTGCTCGCCTTTGCGCCCGCATTTCCCTGGCAGGTGTTCCTCGAGGCCCAGCAACTCGGCGCCCGGCAGGAGCTGGTGCTCGCCGAGCACAGCGCCATTCATGATCTCGCCGAGCTCTTCAACCACACTGCGGTGACGACGCTCAGGGCCTTCCTGACGTTCCACTATCTCAGCAGCCACGCGCAGTACCTGCCCAAGCGCTTTGACGAGGCGCGCTTTGCGTTCTACGGCCAGACGATGCGCGGGCAGCCGCAGCAGCGCGAGCGCTGGAAGCGCGGCGTGGATTCGGTCGATGGGGCACTCGGTGAGTCGGTCGGGCGGCTGTACGTGGCGCAGTATTTCCCGCCCGACTCGAAAGCGAAAATGCAGCAGCTGGTGACGGACCTGCGCGCCGCGCTGAGTGCGCGCATCGACGCCCTGGACTGGATGACGCCGCAGACCAAGTCGCGGGCCCACGAGAAGCTCGCGATGTTCACGCCCAAGATCGGTTACCCGGAGAAGTGGAAGGACTACTCGGCGCTGCTGATCCGCCGCGACGATCTGGTCGGCAACGTGCGCCGCGCGGCCGAGTGGGACTGGAACTATCAGGTCGCGCGCCTCGACAAGCCGGTCGACCGCGCCGAGTGGCAGATGACGCCCCAGGAGATCAACGCCTACTACAATCCCTCGAACAACGAGATCGTGTTCCCGGCGGCGATCCTGCAGCCGCCGTTCTTCGACCCCAACGCCGACACCGCGGTGAACTATGGCGCCATCGGCGCGGTGATCGGACACGAGATCGGTCACGGCTTCGACGACCAGGGGCGCAAATTCGGCCCCGACGGCTCCATGCAGGACTGGTGGACGGCACGGGATGCCGAGGTGTTCGCGGCGCGCACCGCGCGCCTCGTCAGGGAGTTCTCCGCATTCGAGGCGCTGCCGGGGCTGAAGGTCAACGGCGCCAACACCATCGGCGAGAATATCGGCGACCTCGGCGGCCTCAACATGGCGCACGAGGCCTACCTGATTTCGCTCCAGGGGCAACCGGCAGCGGTGATCGATGGGCTCACGGGCGATCAGCGGTTCTTCCTGGCCTACGCGCAGGTGTGGCGCAGCAAGTACCGCGAGGGCGCGCTGCGCGAGCAGGTGATGGCGGACGTGCACAGCCCCGACAACTTCCGTGTCAACGGACCGCTGCCGAACATCGACGCGTGGTACGCGGCGTTCAACGTACAGCCGGGCGACAAGCTGTACCTCAAGCCCGAGGAGCGTGTCAGGATCTGGTAGCTTCAGGGCTTGACGATCGCCAGTACCACGATCGCGACCAGCAGCAGCCCCGGCAGCTCGTTGAACAGGCGGTACCAGCGCTGCGAGTGGCGGTTCTGATGAGCGCGCAGCGCCAGCATCAGCCGGTAACACCAGCCGTGATAGCCGACCAGCGCCGCGACCAGCAGCAGTTTCGCGCGCATCCAGCCCAGGGTCAGATACCCGGGCGCGCTGACGATCATGGCGGCGCCGCACAGCACCGCGAGCAGCGCGCCCAGGGTCATGATGAGAAACAGCCGCCGCTCCATCACCACCAGGCGCGCCAGCCCTTCCCGATCGCTCGCCGCGACGTGGTAGACAAACAGGCGCGGCAGATAGAACAGCCCCGCGAACCAGGTGACCACGAACACCACGTGGAAAGCTTTCAGCCACAGCATCGGGACGGATTGTAACCAAGGCAAACGCCCTCGGTGCGGGCCTCTGGTAGCATGGCACGCACCATGCCCGACACGCCCGCCGCCGGATCCATCTCCTTCCCGAGCAATATCGAGATCGCACAGCGCGCCACCATGCGTCCCATCGGAACGCTCGCGCACGAGCGGCTCGGGATACCGCAGGAGCGTCTCGAACCCTACGGGCACTTCAAGGCGAAGGTATCGCTCGACTACGTGGCGCAGCTCGATCCCCGCCCCGACGGCAAGCTGGTGCTGGTGACCGCGATCTCGCCGACGCCCGCCGGGGAGGGCAAGACCACCACGACCGTGGGGCTGGGGGATGCGCTCAACCTGCTCGGCAAGCGGGCCATCGTGTGCCTGCGCGAGCCGGCCCTGGGACCGGTATTCGGCATGAAGGGCGGCGCGGCCGGCGGCGGCTACTCGCAGGTGGTGCCGATGGAGGACATCAACCTGCATTTCACCGGCGACTTCGCTGCCATCGCGCTCGCCAACAACCTGCTGGCCGCGCTCATCGACAACCACATCTACCACGGCAACCAGCTCGGTTTTGACCTGCGCCGCATCAGCTGGCGGCGCGTGGTCGATGTCAACGATCGGGCGCTGCGCCACATCGTCATCGGACTCGGCGGCACCGCCGACGGCGTGCCGCGTGAGGACGGTTTCGATATCGTGGTGGCGTCCGAGGTCATGGCGATCCTGTGTCTCGCCAACAGCCTCGCCGATCTGAAGGAACGCCTCGGCAGGATCGTGGTCGGTTATCGCGCCGACCACTCGCCCATCCTGGCGCGCGAGCTCAAGGCGCACGGCGCGATGGCGGCCCTGCTGAAGACGGCGCTGGCGCCCAATCTGGTGCAGACGCTCGAGAACAATCCGGCCTTCATCCACGGCGGTCCGTTCGCCAACATCGCGCACGGCTGCAACTCGGTGATCGCGACGCGCGCCGCGCTGAAGCTTGCCGACTACGTCGTGACCGAGGCCGGGTTCGGCGCCGACCTGGGCGCGGAGAAGTTCGTCGATATCAAGTGCCGCAAGGCGGGCTTCAGGCCCTGCGCCGCGGTGATCGTGGCCACCGTGCGGGCGCTCAAGTACCACGGCGGCGTCGAACTCGCTGACCTGCAGAGCGAGAATCTCGCCGCGCTCGATCGGGGCGTGGTCAACCTCGAGCGACACATCGACAATGTCCACAACCGCTACGGCCTGCCCTGCGCGGTGGCCATCAACCGCCGCGCGGAAGATACCGAGCATGAAATCCGGCTGCTGATCGACCGCATCGCCCCGCACGACGTGCGGGTGATCGCCGCGACCCACTTTGCGCACGGCGGGCGCGGCGCGCTGGAACTGGCCCGTGAGGTCGTGCGCCTGTGCGATGAGCCGAACGGCTTTCGCTACGTATATGAAGATGATGCGAGCCTGTGGGACAAGATGAAGGCGATCGCCACCCGGATCTACCACGCCACCGATATCACCGCGGACACCAGAGTGCGCGCGCAGATCCGCCAGCTGCAGGATGGCGGCTATGGGCACTATCCGGTGTGCGTCGCCAAGACCCAGTACTCCTTCTCCACCGACCCGAAACTGCGCGGCGCGCCCTCGCACCACGTGGTCAACATTCGCGAGGTGCGGCTCGCCGCGGGCGCGGAATTCGTGATCATGATCTGCGGCGACATCATGACCATGCCGGGGCTGCCCAAGGTGCCCGCCGCGAACAGCATCGATGTCGGCGCGGACGGGCGCATCACGGGACTGTTCTAGACCGCATCTCCCGCCATGCCTTTCTGCGAAGCCGACCCCTGGCGCATGCAGTACTTCGAGGGCGTGGCCTGCCCGCGCGAGGTGTGCATTCCCACCGAGGACGCCGACGGTTACCAGTGGAATCCGGCGCACCGCTGGGTCTACAACAAGCTGGCCGTGGCGCAATCGCAGGGCCTCGCGTGTGCGCCGCACGGACTGTGCCCGCCAGGATTTCCGGTGTTCAGCAAGCCCATCATCAATCTGCGCGGCATGGCTGTCGGCAGCCGGGTGTTGCCGGATCGCGCTCACTACGAGCGGCACAAGACGCCGGGACACTTCTGGATGACGCTGCTCGAAGGCGAGCACGTCAGCACCGACCTCGCCCTGCAGCAGGGACAGGTGGAGTGGCTGCGTCATAGCCTCGGCACGCCCGCCGAGGGCGGGACTTTCGATTACTGGACGATCGAGGCGGCGGCGCGTGCGCTGCTGCAAGAGCATCTCGGCGCCTGGGTCACGCAGCACCTTGCGACCTATACCGGCATGCTCAATCTCGAGACGATCGGCGGGCGCATCATCGACGCGCACCTGCGCTTCGCCGATCAGTGGCCGGACCTGTACGGCGCCGGCTGGCTGCCGGCCGTGGTAGGCCTCTACGAGCACGGCGAGTGGCGCTACGCCGATCGCGACCGCAGGATCGGCTACAGTGTCGCACTGTTCGGCCCGCACGGCCGCGAATACCAACATCCGCCCGCGGCGCTGGTCGAGGACGTGCGGCGCATGCCGCAGGTGCGCAGCGTGCAGATCACCTTCCACGCCGACCGTCCGGCCGCCGCGCACGCCATGCCACCGGGTGGCTTTCGGCTTGCGATCGTCAACTGCCTGGATCTCGAGACGGGCCGTGCGGCCCGGGCACGCCTGGCGGAGTTTTTCCGGGTGTGATCTGTCAGGGCTGCCAGCCCCGCTCGCGCGCCGCGGCCTCGGCGCCGGCATCGAGCGGCTCACCCGCGATCAGCTCATCGAGCGTGCGCGCCACGCTGGCGGGCAGCGCCGACCCCGCCGGCCGGTAGCCCGCGGCAGCGGCCGGCGGGGCGGGATTCTGCGCCAGCACCTCGAGCCGCCACGCGTCCTGCCCGCGGCAGGCGAGTCCTGCGAGCGCACTCTTCCCGCGCAGCACGAACGTGCGGCAGTAGTCGCCGCTCCTGGCCCGAAAGCTGACACCGATCTGCAGCGGCGCGCCGGGCGGCTGACTGCTCGCGAGCTGTTCGGTCAGCGCACGCGCCAGCGCGCCGCTTGCCAGCATCTGCCCGTCACGGGTGACGACGGCACCGCCTGCGGGCGTGCGCAGCAGCAGCGGCCCTAACAGCGCGCCTCCCACCAGGCTGGCCGCGATCGCGCCCCACTGCGGCCACGACCAGCGCGGCGCGGCTTTGCGCTTCAGCGCCATCACGTCAGCGGCGTGCTGCTGCGCCGGCGCGCCGCGCACGCTGGCGAGCAGGCGCTCCGGCAGCGGCTCATCGAGCACCGGGTCGAGCGCGGCACGCAGCCGCCCGCGCAGCGCCCGGTGCCGCGCGACCCGTTGCGCCAGCTGCGCATCGAGCACCATCGCGGCCTCCACCGCTGCGCGGGTCGCGGCGTCCAGTTCACCGTCCGCGTACGCCATCACAGTCTCGTCGCTGAAGTTCATGGCAGCGCTCCCTTAGGCCTCGCCGAGCATCGCCTGCAGCGCTTCGCGGCCGCGCGCCAGGCGGCTGGTCAGGGTACCGATCGGGACCTCCATGATGTGCGCCGCCTCCTTGTAGGAGAGACCTTCGATCAGTACCAGCGCGACCGCCGCACGCTGCTCCTCGGGCAGGCGCGCCAGCGCGTCCTGCACCGCGAGCAGGTCCGCATGCGCGCCCTGGGACGCATCGGCGACCTGCTCGCCGGACTCCGCGGGCGCCAACAGCCGCGACCGCCGGCCGCGCGCGCGCAGCTCATCGAGCCACGCGTTGCGCACGATGCCGAACATCCAGCTCGACAGTGGCGCGTCCGGCCGCAGTTGCGCGGCGCGCGTCAGCGCCCGCTCGACCGCGATCTGCACCAGGTCGTCGGCGTCGTGCGCATCTCTGGTGAGAGCGCGCGCAAAGCGCCGCAACCGCGGCAGCAGCGTGACCAGTCCCTCGCGCAGCTCTTGCGGCGACGCGCGCACGTCTATACCGGCATTACGTTCATGAGCGCCATTTTCTTCCATTTCTTCCCTGCGCGGCCAGGTTCAACTATGGTGCCCGCATGCGCTTAGGAGCACTGACATGGCTGCTGTTGATCGCGTCGGCGGCCGGCGCGCAGGTCGGTCTGCCCACCGTGCGTCTGCCCCAGGTGCCTGGCGTCCTGCCGAATCTTCCCGCGGCAGGCGTGCCGCTGGATATCGACAAGTCCGCCGCCGCGCTCGCGGGCGAGGTCGATCCGCGCCGCCTGCGGGAACTGCGCGCCTTGCGGATTCGCGAGAGCTTGCGCCGGCACCGTGACGTGCTCGAGGCCGACCCCCACGGCGCGCCCATCGTGCGCGGGGAGCTGCTGGCGCTGTCCCCGAGCGCGGCCGCGTTGCAGGCGGCCGGCGGCGCGGGATTTTCCGTAGTGCGCGAGCACTCGTTCGCCGAACTCGGCACGCACATCGTGGTGTTGCACGCCCCGGGAAGTACCGCACGCGCCCTGGTGCGCTTGCAGGGGCTCGATCCTGCGGGCGTCTATGACTTCAATCACGTCTATACCGACAGCGGTGCGGTAGGGCAGCCCGCGCCCGCGCCGGGCGGCGTGCCGCGCGCGGCCGAGGCGTACGGCGTCGGCGCGGTACGCCTGGGCCTCATCGACAGTGGCGTGGACGTGACTCATGAGGTGTTCAGCGGCGTCAGGATTCAACAGCACGGCTGCAGCAGTCCGGTGCCGGCCGAGCACGGGACCGCGGTGGCCTCGCTCATGGTCGGCCGCGCCAGCGCTTTTCACGGCGCGGCGCCCGGCTCGGCTCTTTATACCGTGGACGTGTTCTGCGGCCTTGCGACCGGGGGCGCAGTGGATTCGGTGGCGGAGGCGTTTGCATGGCTGCTTCACGAGCAGGTTCCGGTCATCAACGTGAGCCTGGTGGGACCGCCGAACAGAACCCTCGCCGGCATCGTGCAGAACGTGGTGGCACGCGGCCACCTGGTGGTGGCCGCGGTGGGCAACGATGGTCCGGCGGCACCGCCGCTGTATCCCGCGGCCTGGCCGGGAGTCGTTGGAGTGACGGCGGTCGACGCGCGGCAACAGGTGTTGGTCGAGGCGCAGCGCGGCGCGCAGGTGAAATTCGCCGCCCCCGGAGCGGACATGGCCGCGGCGCAGCTGCACCAGACGTATGCGCTGGTGCGCGGGACTTCGTTCGCCTCGCCCATCGTCGCGGGGCTTCTGGCGCTCGAGCTGCACACGCCCGACCCGGGAGCGGCTCAACAGGCGGTGGCTATGCTCGCCGGGCGGGCTCTGGATCTCGGGGCGCCGGGCCTCGATCCTGTTTACGGCCACGGACTGGTGGGTGCGGATCTGCGCCGGCAGCCGGCGCTCGCGCGTCTGGGGGCACATTAAGTCAAACCAAGAGAAATTCCGCGTGCCGCGGAAGATTTCCCAGGGGCGGGTCGTAGTACTCAGCGAAGGGTCGCGGATGGGCCGCGGCCTCCTGAAGGAGACGACCATGAGGACCAGGCATCTTTTCACGAGCGCCGCGATCGCAGCCGTGTTGGCTGTGGCGGTTCCTGTCCACGCGCAGATCCTGGGTGGTGGCGCGCAGGGCGGGCTTGGCGGGACGCTCGGTAGCACGTTAGGCGCGGGCGGCATGCAGGGCTCTATCCACGGCGGCGGCCGCGGCGAGCTTGACGGTCTGGGCCGCGTTGATCGCACGGTCGGCGCCCCACAGGACGGCGCTCGCGCCAGTGCGCGCGCCGCGGGCAAGGCCGAAGCGTCGGCGAGCCAGGCCGCGGCCTCGGCGCGCCACGACGCACGCACGGGCGGCGATTTGGCCGCTGACACTGCCAGCTCCGCTGCCGCGAGCGCGTCGCGCGCGACGGCGAGCACTGCGGCGAGCGCCGCAGGCCGGGGTGAGGCGCAGACCCGCGACCTGAATGCGGGCGGGGCGCTGAGCGGCGCTGCGTCGGCGAGCTCAGCCGGCAACACGGGCATGAGTGCCGTCGGCGGCGGTGAAGCGTCGGGCCAGCGCGCCAACCCGAGCACTCCGGCGCGCAATCCGGGCCAGGGTGCCAATACCCGTAACCCCGGCAAGCCGGCGGCGAGTGGCGATAGCGACTCGCGTCGCCGCCCCGGTGCGGCAGCGGGGAGCGACGTTTCCGCTTCCGCCTCGGCGGACGGGTCGATGAGCGCCTCGACTCCCCGCTGACAGTGACTGCAACGCGCCTGTATGAGCGGCAGACTTAACAGTCTGCCGCTCAGCTTGGCGGCGCTCACCTAAGGTGGGTGGTCTCCGGAGAATCTGACGGCGGTGGCGCCCTCTACGGGCCCGATCGTCGCCCGGTCGCTGACGTAGAGTTTCACACTGCGTTCGAAGCTGAGGGTGCCGCCGACAACCGAGCCCGGTCCCACCACGACGCGCGGGGTGTCGTCGAACCAGAACCAGATATGAAACCAGCCGCTGTCCTTCTCTACGTGAATTCCGCCATCTACGTGCGCGTTGGGACCCAGTTCGATGTCACCCGTCGCGGTGTCGATAAGACCCCCGACGTGAGCGGCCGCGACGCGTATGGCGCCGTTGACATTGGCGAGCCTGCCGGCGACGTCTGCGCCGTTGGCGACTGTCAGAGTGCCGTTGACCGCCTGCACGGTGCCGGTTACGCGCACCGCCTCGTTCAGGTGAATGGATCCGTTGACGGTCACGAGTTTGGCCGCCGTGGCGTGTCGTCCGACGGTGATGCTGCCGTTGACGGTGTCAGCCTGGCCGACCACGGCATTCTCGCCAATATGGATGGATCCGTTGACCGTCGAGACATCCCCCGTGTGCTGATCCGCACCAATGTCGATGGAGCCCATGACCTTCGAGATCGCGGTGTCGGCGGCGCGCGCCACGCAGCACGCCCCGCACCCGGTGAGGACACTCACGGCAGCAAGCACAGCACCTGACCGAATCATTGCGCGCCAGCCTTTCGTTGCTCCCGCCAAATCGCAACGTAAGCATAGCGCGCCGCGCTGCCGGCCGCGCAGGTCCGTCGGTGGTCAAAGCCACCGATTGCGGGGAGAATCCAGCCCAATGCGCGCGCGCCACATCCTGGTCGTCGATATCGGCGGCATGCACGTGAAGTTGCGGCTCGATGCACGCGGCCCGATCCACAAGTTCGTTTCCGGGCCGAAGATGTCACCGGTGAGCATGATGGGCCAGATTCTCAAACTCACCCGCAACCTCAGCTTTGACGCCGTGTCGATCGGTTACCCGGGACTCGTGTTCCACGGCAGGATCGCCGCGGAGCCCCACAACCTCGGCAGGGGCTGGGTCGGATTTGACTTCGAGAAGGCTTTCGGCAAGCCGGTCAAGGTGATCAACGACGCAGCCATGCAGGCCATCGGCGGCTACCGGGGCGGGCGCATGTTGTTTCTCGGGCTGGGCACGGGACTGGGCGTGACCATCATCATTGATGGCGTGGTCGAGCCCACCGAAGTCGGGCATATGCCCTACAAGCGCGGCCGCACGTTCGAGGATTACGTCGGCGAGCGCGGCCGCGAACGACTCGGCAACAGGAAGTGGCGCAAGAAGGTCAACGATGTGATCGAACAGCTGAAGTTCGCGTTCGAGGCGGACTACGTCGTGCTCGGTGGCGGCAACGCCGTGCGCCTGAAGAGCCTGCCGCGGGGCGTACGGCTCGGTGACAACCGCAATGCGTTCACCGGTGGCCTGCGCCTCTGGCAGCAGGGCAACGGGCCGCTGCGCCTGGGCGGCGGCGGCGCAGCGGTCAAACGATGACCACGGCGCCGGGAGCTCCCGGACTGCCTCCGACCTGGTGCAGCAGCGCCAAGGAAATGGTCGGCTGCTCGCTCGGTCACGCGCGCCTGTGGTTCACCATCGGCGGCGGCATCATCAACGAGGTCTATTACCCGCGCGTTGACATCCCGCAGATCCGCGACCTCGGCTTCATCGTCGGCGACGGTGCGGGCTTCTGGGTCGAGGTGAAGCGCCTGTGGAGGCACGACCTGCAGCTCGCCGCCCCCGGCGCGCCCGCAGTGCACCTCGTGCACCACCACCAGCGCTTCGAGCTCACGCTGCGTGTGACGCCGTGCGAGCATCGCGATGTATTGCTCATCGATGTCGCCCTCAACGGCGATGCGTCATTGCGCCCCTACGCGCTGCTCGCGCCACACCTGGGCGGCACGGGCGCCAACAACCGTGCGGCAGTCGTGCAACACTGCGGCCGCAAGGTGCTGTGGGCGGAGCAGGGTCCCTTCGGGCTGGCGCTCGCCGCGGTCAACCCGCAACAGCAGGACGCTTGGGGCCGCGCGAGCGCCGGATATGTTGGCCATAGCGACGGCTGGCAGGACTTTGCCCGCAACGGCGCACTGACCTGGGAATACGACGCAGCCGGTCCCGGCAACGTCGCGCTGCTGGGCGAGCTGCCGCGGCAGGCAGTGCTGGCGCTTGGCTTTGGCAGCAGCCCCGATGCCGCAGCGACGCTGGCGCTCACCGCGCTGTCGGAGCCTTTCGCGATTCCGTGGGAGCGGCAGCGGACCAGCTGGACGAGCTGGCATGCGAACTGTACGCCGCAGCAGTCCCTGTCCGCCGGCCTGCCACAGGCGTGCGCCGAGCAGTTCGGCATTTCCACCATGGTGTTGCGCACCCACCAGGACAAGACCTATCCGGGTGCCATGGTGGCCTCCTTGAGCGTGCCGTGGGGCAACACGCGCGAGGAGCGCGAGGGTTATCACCTGGTGTGGCCGCGCGATCTGGTCGAAAGCGCGGGTGCGCTGTTCGCGGTCGGCGCTGCGCGCGAGGCGCGCAACACCCTGCGGTATCTGCTTGCCACGCAGAATGCGGACGGACACTGGAACCAGAACCAGTGGCTGGGGGGCAGGGGCTACTGGCCCGGCGTGCAGCTCGATGAGAGTGCGTTTCCGGTGCTGCTCGCGGTCGCGCTCGATGAGCGCGGCGCGCTCGAGGGTACTGAAGTCGCCGACATGATTCGCCGGGCGCTGTCGTTTCTGGTGCGTCACGGCCCGGTGAGCGACCAGGATCGCTGGGAGGAAGCCTCGGGTCTGAACACCTTCACTCTGGCGGTGTGCATTGCGGCCCTGGTGGCGGGGGCGCGCTATCTGGCTGCCGATGCTCGCGCGCTGGCGCTCGCGTTTGCCGACTACTGGAATGCGCGGCTCGAGGACTGGACCACCGTGTGCGACACGCCCCTGGCGCGCCTCCACGGCGTGCGCGGCTACTACGTGCGCGTCGCCCCGGCACAGGCCATGGGCGATGACCGCCGCCCACCCGACGGCGTGCTGCCGATCAAGAACCGGCAGACCGATCCGGGCCTGCCGGCGAGCGCGCAGGTCAGCGTCGACTTCCTGCAGCTGGTGCGCTTTGGCCTGCGCCGCGCCGAAGATCCGCTGATCGTCGCGAGCGTGAAAGTGGCGGACGCGCTGTTGAAGGTCGAAGCGCCGTCGGGTCCGTCCTGGCATCGCTACAACGAGGACGGCTACGGCGAGCACGACGACGGCAGCCCCTACGATGGCACCGGCCGGGGGCGCGCCTGGCCACTGCTCACCGGTGAGCGCGGTCATTACGAGCTGAGCTGTGGACGCGACCCACTGCCGTTCCTGCTCGCGATGACCCGCATGACCTCGATGGGGGGCATGCTGCCCGAACAGGTGTGGGACGCGGTGCCGATCGCCGCGCGCGGGCTCCATCCCGGCCGGCCCACCGGGGCGGCCATGCCGCTCGTGTGGGCGCACGCCGAGTATCTCAAGCTGGTCGCCTCAAGGGCGCTGGGGCGGGCGTTCGACCGTCCCGACTCCGTATGGGAGCGTTACCACGGCGAGCGCCCGACGCTGACCCGCGTCATCTGGTCCCAGCAGGCTCCGGCGGCGCAGCTGCCCGAAGGCTGTGCGCTCACGGTCGCTCTGCGTGAGGCGGGCGCGGTGCGCTGGGGGCTCGATGGCTGGCAGGAAGTGCGCGAGCAGGACACCGCTGCGAACTCTCTCGGTCTGCACCTGCTGCAGATCGATACGTCGCGGCTGGCCGGCCGTTACATCGATCTGACATTCCGCTCGGGAGCGAACTGGATCGGCACGGACTTCCGCATCCGCGTGACTGCGCGCTCGCAGCAGCCGGGCTGAGGGCGCGCGCATGCCATTCACGCTCGCACACCCCGCCGCCATCCTGCCGCTGCGCGGTCTGCGGTACCTGCGCACCGTGCCGCTGATCATCGGCGCCATGACTCCGGATCTGCCGTACTACGTGCCTGCGCGTTTCGGCCTCATCAGGCCCGAGACTCACAGCCTCACGGGCTCGTTCACGACTTGCCTGGTGCTCGGATATGCCGCGCTGGGCTGCCTACTTCTGCTGCGCCGGCCGCTCACCGCGCTGCTCTCCGCGCGCGCCCGCTGGCTGTTCCTCGCCGCGCTCGCGCGCTTCAACCGGCGGCCGCTCGAATGGGCTCTGGCGTCGGTGTCGATCATCCTCGGCGTGTGGACCCATCTGCTGTGGGACTCGTTCACCCATAGCGATGGCTGGGTGGTGCGGCGGGTGGCGGTGCTCAGCGCACCGGTAACTTTTGGCGGGTATAGCGGCCCGGTTTGCCACCTTCTGCAGTACCTGAGCTCGGCGTTCGGACTTGCCGCGGTGGCGGTGTGGTACTGGCGCCTGCCCGCGCCGCCCGCCACACCCGCCGGGCCGGACGCGCCACGCTCCTCGGTCGGGCCGGTGTTGATGCTGGTGGCGACCGCCGCGATCCTGATCGGCGGCGTGCAGGCCACACAGGCGTTCAGTCAAGTGCCTGTCCTCTACCATACGCTCGACATCTTTCTCACCCGCAGTCTCGCCTGGTTCGCAGTCCTGTATCTGGTGGCCGGTACCGTGGTCACCCTGGAACACGACAGCGAGACCGCCTACCGCCTGCGCCGTTAGCGCGGCGTGCCGAACTCCAGTGCCCAGTACACGCCATCGTGGCGCGGGTTCACTGCATACGCCACACCCATGTGCCTGAAGGCCGGATCCATGAGATTCGCGCAGTGCTCGGGGCTGTGCAGCCAGCCCGCGACCGCGTCCTCGGGCGTCACGATGCCGCTCGCGAGGTTCTCGCCGACCTCGCGCCAGCGGTAGCCGCTGCGCGAGATGCGCTGCGCGGGGGAGCTGCCATCGCGGCCGGTGTGATCCATGTAGCCATGGGTGGCCATGTCCCGGGCGTACTGCGCCGCCGCGTGCTCGAGAGTGGCGTTCAGCCGCAGCGGGGGCGCCGCCGCAAAAGGCGTGGATCCGCAGCGGCGCGCGCGCGCGCGCGCCTGGTTGATCAATTCGAGCACCCGGCGGCTGCTCGCGGCGCGGTCGTGCGACGGCGGCGCGGTTAAGGGCTCGGCGAAGGCCAGCCACACGTCGGCGCCGCGCCGCCAGCTGCCGATTTCGCGGAACGCCGGATTGGTGGCCTGTTGGCAGAACTGCTGCCCGATGATGCGCCCCACATCGCCGCTCGCCGGCACAGCGGAAATGTGCACCGCGAATGAGCTCACGGCGTGGTAGCCCGCGAGCCGCTGCGCCACCTGCAGCTCCGCTCCCTGCGACAGTTGCCGGGCGACCTGGTCGAGCCGCGCGTTTTCGAGCAGCGGCCGCACACCGCCGGGGCGTGCGCCGCAACCGTGCCGGCGCACGCTGTTGACGGAATCGGTCACATCGGCGGCGGCGCACAGCGGAGCGAGCAACGCCAACAGCAGCAGGATCTGGCATCTGGTGCGCGGGTCGGTCATTGTTCACTCATGACGCCTGGCCGGGATCCCGATCAATCTACAACCACGGGTTGGCCGTGGCGACCGGGGAACGAGTTCCGGCTGCTCGACGATGGGGGGGAGTTCTTCGCGCGCATGCTGCAGGCGATCGATGCCGCGAGCCGCTACGTGTTGCTGGAGATGTACCTGGTCCGCTCCGGCGCCATCGCCACGCGTTTTATCGAAGCGTTCAGGCGGGCCGCGCGACGCGGCGCGCGCGTATGCCTGGTGCTCGATGCCTTCGGCGCCCTGGGACTCACGCGGGCCGATCGCCGGCGGCTGCTGGATGCGGGCGTGGAGCTGCGCTTCTTCAACCCGCTGCGCCTGAAGAACAGGCTGTCCAACCTGTTGCGCGACCATCGCAAGCTGCTGCTCACCGACGGCAGCGTGGCGTTCGTGGGCGGCGCCGGACTCACTGACGACTTCGCCCCCGGCGCCCCGCGCGGAGCGTGGCGCGAGCTCATGGTCGAGATCGAAGGTCCCGTGATCAGCGACTGGCAGCGCGCGTTCGCGCGCACCTGGCGTCGCTGCGGAGCGGAGCTGGCGCTCCCGGACCCGCCACTGTGTGAGCCGCGCGCCGGCGGCGCCGCGGGCCGCCTGGCGTTGAGCGAAGCCCGGCAGCGCTCGGTGCTCGCCAATGGCGTGCGCAGCCGCATCGACTGCGCCGCGACGCGCGCCTGGATCATGAGCGCGTATTTCGTGCCCTCGCGGCGCTTCCGCAAGGCGCTGCGCCGGGCGGCGCGCCGCGGCGTGGACGTGCGTCTGCTCGTGCCGGGCGCGCGCACCGACCATCCGTGGGTGCGCCAGGCGGCACGCAGGTTCTACGGCAAGATGCTGCGCAGCGGCGTGAAGATATTCGAGTTCCAGCCGCGCATGCTGCACGCGAAAATGATCCTGTGCGACGACTGGGTATCGATCGGTTCAAGTAACCTCGATCGCTGGAGCTTCCGCTGGAACCTGGAGGCCAACCAGGAGATCGCCGACGCGCGGGTTGCCGACGCGGCGGCGGTGCTGTTTGAAGGGGATTTCGCCGCATCGCGCGCGATCAACCGCCGCTATTGGCGCCAGCGCGCCTGGCTCGATCGCCTGCGCGAGGGCATCGCCGGCGTGCTCGACCGTCAACTTGATCGCTGGCGCTGACGCGGCGCGTCGCTTGGGCTACTGTGGCGCGAGCCCCGGTCCCGGGCGCGACGCAAACAGCTCGGTGCTGCGCACGAACGCGAGCAGAAACGGCGCCAGCGTGCGCATCTGCGTGTCATAGGCGCGCAGCGCCTCCAGCATGCGGTCCTCCTCGGCAGGTTCGAGTGCGAAAACCGCCAGTGCCACAGCGCGGCTGCGCGGGGCCGGGGTGAGCGGCACGCCCGGCAGCAGCCCGCGCGGGCTGGGCCAGCCTTCCCCGCCATGCACGATCCAGTAGCGCACGCCGGGCAACATACCGCGGCGTGTGCTGACGGCGAGGGTCAGCAGGCCCGCAGCGCGATGATCCGGATGGCTGTCGTCGGGGCTCGGGGCCAGAATCAGCGTCGGATGTACGCGCTCGAGCACCGCGGCGAAGTCGCGCTCGAGACTCTCACCGGTGTAAGGATGGCCCGGAAACAGCGCGGCGGGGTAGGGGACGGCCGCCGCGGCCGTGAAGCCGGAGGTATAAGGCGTCGCGCGGTGATCCGTCAGGAGCCTGAGCACGCCGCGGTCCGGGTAGCCCAGGAACAGCTGCCCTGCGGCGGACACGCCCAGTCGTGCAGTCGCGGCGCGCGCTTCGCGCATGCGTCTTACGGCCAGGTCGCGCGCCTTCGCCGGCTTCGCGAACAGGCTCTTCTCGATCAGCAGCAGGTCGAGCTCGGAGGCATCCCCGCTCGTGATCCACACCACGCTCGCGCGCCCGCCTGCGCTCACGACGCGCTGGATGACGCCGGCACAACACAGCGTCTCATCGTCCGGATGCGGCGCGACCACCAGGAGCGAGGTCTGCGCGTCGAGGCGCGGCAGACTCTCGCCTACGGCTGCGGGCGCGGCACCGCACCCCGCGGTGCGCACCGCGAGAGCCGCCGCGGCGAGCAGCGCGGCCATCGGGCCTGCACTCATCAAACGCATGGCGCGCCTTGCGAAATGTCGCCGCGTCAGTGGGGTAGACTTGCATGATGCCAACACCCCCGCTGGCTTACCACGACCCCGGCTTCCTCGACTCGGACGAAGGACGCCCGGTGCGGATCCTCTCCGAGTATCTGGCGCCGTTGCGCGCTTTCAATGCCGCGGGGGTCACGGCGACAGTGGTGTTCTTCGGCTCGGCGCGCGTGCGCGCCGGCGGCCCCCTGGGCCGCTATGTCGGGGAGGCGATGGAGCTGGCGCGGCTCGTGACCGAATGGAGCCGCTCGCTCGCGGGCGAGCGCCTCATCGTCTGCTCGGGCGGGGGCCCGGGAATCATGGAAGCCGCCAACCGCGGGGCCGCGCTCGCCGGCGGCCGCAGCGTCGGTCTCAACATCGGTCTGCCGCAGGAGCAG
>WNFR01007062.1_pt1 | contig 16980 bp, 14 predicted proteins | sample 5400221 | NCBI WGS metagenome assembly WNFR01 (sample SAMN13153357, study PRJNA577476) | soil metagenome | isolation source: 40 cm soil under Madrone tree | place: USA:California | collected 2016-06-14
CTTCTATCCGCCTCGCGAACTCTTCGGCCGTTCTAGCAATCAGCAATGCACCCCGCAGTTTGTCATCCAGACACTCGAAGGCCATCGGTGTCCCAACTACATAGGTACCACTGGCAATAGCTTCAACTATTTTATTACGGAAGCCACCTCCTGAAATCAATGGGGCAACATAGAGTTGGCTTCGTTGAATCTCCGCCCGCAAGTTGGGGACAAGTCCAAGCACTTCCACATTTTCGGTCGCACTTTCCAAGAGCCTGGAAATCGGAAGTTGCCCTGCTATCACCAAGCGAATGTCTCTGCGTTTCCTAATTAGCACCGGCATGACGTTCTTGATAAACCATAATGCTCCATCATAATTGGGAGAAAAATCCATTGTGCCGGTAAAAATCAACCTATTGGGGTCTTTTGCGATCGCGGGACCATTGTCTATGGATGGTTCAACGCCATTTTGAAGTAGGCGGTTCACAAATGGTTTCCCATTCAAGAAGTCCAACACTTTCTTATCAGTGGGCCCAACAACGATGTTCGCAGCGGAGTATCTTCCGTAGTAAGTCTCGTCAATCAGGCCGTAGATTAATTCCTTGACTCTACGCGGCAGCTCAGTAAGTTTTCTCATTTTGAGTAAGAGGCGTATTTCTCGCATCTCGAACAACACTTCACTGTCGCACCAATCAATAATTGTAGTGCTCACACTCGATAGCAGCGGAAGAAGGAAAAGGCAGCGGCGATGGCTGACAATCGACACGTCAACGGCCCACTCCTTTAACAGTTCAATGATCCGATTCTTAAACTCGACTTGGTAAGACGCAAGAAAGCTTTGCTGGATGCCCGGATGAATTACCAACCGGCTCAACTTGCGAGTAATCGACGGGACAGAGTATTCATCAATCTCAACACAATCAGTGAAACAGCCTTCACCACGTAGGGTTTCAAGATATTCGTTGTGCTTCCGCCCGTTTTGCCCAGGGTGGCTAATTACCACATAGGTTACTCGGTGGCCGCGAGCGATCAATCCCCTCGACAATTGCGTGTATCGGAGGGTACCTCCGTGTCGTGGACCGTAATCGGCATCTATGTCGAGAATCCACAGAATGTTCATGGAAGGCAGAACCGAGGTGGCATTATTATTCTAAGAGTAGCCGCGACATTCTTCCGGAAGCGGACGGTGCCGCTGCCGGCCGTTATGGGCGAAAAATGTGTCGGCCGTAGAGAAAGCCGAGCAGCCTCACGAAGTCAAGCTGGCCGGAAAAGGCCACCTCGGGGCGAGCCCCAGGCAGCACCAAACCCCTCGCCCACCGCGCAAGGCCCATGAGCGACATCCGGAAATGCCATCGGGGAATTCCCAGGAGGTGAACGTCCGAGGACGGTTTGAGCTTGTCCTGAAACGCCAAGCTGGCCGATTCCCAAAAGCACCAACGACGGTGATAGCGCTTGGTTAACATGTTCGGCTGGACGTAATGCCTAACCATGAGGTCGGGGATGTAAAATCCCCTGCCACCGGCTTCCAGCAAGTGCTCGAAGAACATGGTATCGGCCGCCAGCAGACCCCTGCCAATCCTGCCTAGCTTGGTGGAGTAAGGTGAGGACCCGAGTTTGTCGAGAAACGAGCGGCGGATCACAGCGTTTCCCCCCGCAAGAACGGCGTCTAGCGCGGGGCCGTATTGCCGCTTCTCACTGCAGATTTGGCACTGTCCAACAACGGCACGATAACGGGACGGCAGCCATACCGGCGGCGGCTGACTCCAATTGGGAAGTGTGGTTCCACCGATGAAGTCCACAGCCGGATCGGCGAATGCGGAAAAGCAACAGACGAACCAGTTGGGGTCAATCTCCTCGTCATCGTCGATTATGCCTAACAAATCCCCGCTGGTGGCGGCGATGCCCGAGTTGAGAGCCCAGGACTTTCCCTGATTCTTTTCAAAGAGATACCGCAAACGGCCGCCAAAAGCCGGCATCCATCCTTCGACCACCTGTCGCGTCGCATCCGTCGAGTTATTGTCGATTACAGTGACGCAAACCTCGGCTCCGGGCGGGACCGAAGAGTCAAGAAGACTCCGCAATGCTCGGCCCAGGAGCTCGCAACGATTGTAGGTCGCGATGAGAATGTCGAGTTTCATGTGAATAGTGTAGTCGCGCTCCACAGCGGCTCGGGAATGTCCACCGGGATGTTACAAGCAGGGATGATGGCACTCACTTTCGGCACTTCGTGCGTGCCACTGTCGTTCGGCGTACTTACCAACTTTTCTGCCATGGGGTGTTTAACCTGGGTGCCAACTCGCAGTTTCGAACGGTTGTGCTCGTTGATCCTATCGTCCTGGGAAGAGTCAAGTGTCTGCCAGCTTCTGTTTCCCTGGCATCATGGAATCCCCACAGAACGTCCTTGAGGCGATTAAACTCCATTTATACGTTACGGACCATGTCTGACCAGATGCTTACATTTTTTCGGCAGATAGCACATAACCCAGTGGAACGGACGACTTGGTCCGTTCCGAAAGCTTGCGAAAAGTCTTGATCTTGGATAGTAGCGACGCGAGCGTGTGAAGCGGTCGTAGCGACGCACCCAGCGGGCGAGGGAGGAAATTAAGGCTCTTCGAAATGAGATCGAGCAAGACTTCCGGCAAACCACCGTACGGAACAAGTTCAACTACACGCAATCCACTCAGTTGACAGAAGCGCCGCAAGGCAAATTCGGTGTACCTATAGTAGTCATGCGGTACTTCATGCAGCCAATATAAGAAGGGTACGCCAAGAATGAGCTTGCCTCCTGGTCGAAGAATCCTAGCTATCTCACACATCAAGTTCATAGGCTCTGGTATGTGTTCAAGCACATCGGTCAATAGAACAGTGTCGAAGGTGGCGCTCTCAAATGGCAGTGCCCTAGTAAGATCGATCATTTGATCGAGGTAGGGGTTATCATGGGGAGTGTTTTCCCAATCAATGCAGATGTTTTCAGACACAAGATCACTGTAGGTGTCGTAGAGTGGAACGTGACCGCAGCCCATGTCGAGAAGGCGCCCTCGGGCATGGGCGCGAATTGCGCTTTCATAGTACGCCGCTACAATATCTGTAATAAAGCGAGAAGAAATGGATACATGCGCCGGGTTGCGTGACGCTCTCAGTCCTAGATCCACACGAACGAATTTTGTCGGACGCCAACAATCGATGTTTCTCAATAGATGGCTCCTGGTTTTGGTGCCCGTGGCAACTGCGAGGCGATCCGTTGGTTCCATCGAACGCAACAATGTCCAAGCCGTTTCAAATTATTTACATCAGTATTGAAGGCGCGGCCATGTAATGCCCGCTCTTAGTCTCTCACGAGACTGTTGATGGACGGGGTGAGATGTGGACCTCCGGTGTAGGAGTTCTCATTGATACGAAAACGAATTGGTGTGCAAGCAGCCTCGACCCCAGGTGCGTCCTGGGCAGAGTATTAGCAGATGGCCGGTCTCGCAACCGATGTCAAGCACGGTTTCGCAGAGCGACGGCGCAACCCTGTTTAACGCCGCTACAATAGCATGACGCGGGTGGTAGGAATTGAGCGAGTATGGCGAGCAGACTTGGCTCAGAAACTCATCGTTGGCCATGAACAACCGCTTTCTGAAGAATGTCAAATAACCGCCCTATTGAGTTCTCAGCGGAGTAGTTTTGTGAGACGAACCGACGTCCAGCGGTACCCAACGCAGCCGCCAATGCTGAATCAGCGGCCAATTGTGACATGTAGTCTGCCATTCCATTCACATCTCGTTCAGCTACTAGGAATCCCGTGCGCTGATGAATAATGGCCTCTTGAATCCCCGCGTGCTTCGTGCTAACGACAGGAAGCCCAGTCGCGCTCGCCTCGAGCACCGCGACTGGCGTTCCTTCGCAGTCGCCATAGGTGGTGCGAACGGAATGTTGCACGAACGCACGAGCACCGGCCATCAGCGCCTGCACGCGCTCGTGACGGAGAGCTCCAGTGAACTCAACGGACTCGGTTATGCCAAGCGCCGCAACCAATTGTTTGCAGCAGTCCAGCAGTGGTCCTTCGCCAACCATCGTAAGGTGCGCGCCGGGGCAGGTCTCAACAACCTTTGCGAACGCAAGCAACGTCAGGTGTGGTGCTTTCTTGTCGACGAACCGTCCCACTGCCAAGAACTCCGGTTTGACAAAGGCGGGACTTGCCCCTTTGAGGCCATCAACATCCACGCCGCAAGAATTAAGAAAAAGCTTCTCGTTGGGAACACCAAGAGAAAGTAATTGCTTTTCCATCGTTCGGGAAACGGCGATCACTGCCGCGGCGGCTGCGAACAACTGCCGGTATCCCTCGCGATATTCTTCGAGAACGGGGATACTGTGCGCATCGTAACCATGGAAGTGAACGACAAGTGGCACCCCGGCGTCGTGGCAGCAATCTCGGACTGCGACTCCGGTGGGGCCGTATTCGGCTAGGACTACGTCGATTGCCTCGCGACGAAGATAGCGCGCGAATGCCCGTTGTGAGAAACGTTCCGGCGGCAGATTCAGAAAGCGGGTCGCGAGCAATCCGATGCCCTTCATTAAGAGCCGCTGCCGCATAAGAGGAGTTCCATTGCTGTACCAAGTCGGCCATGGGCCTCCATATATAGACCGAGCGGGCAGCCGCTCAATGTGCTGACGAATGAATGTCTCAGAGTGCGCGTTTTCCGACGGATGAACTACGCATATGCTCAGCCTTTTCGCGCCGTTTTCGTGTCCGTGGACCGATGTGGTCATAGCCATTGGGAATTCATTAATCACTCGCCTCTGCATCGCGCTCTTGAAGTCTGCGCCGAGGCCATGGCCATGGATTCTCATGCTTTTCGGCAGAGGACGGCAAAGTGAAGGCCGAAGTTCGCGCGCCCGAGGGCCGCTCGCCAGATCTGCTGTAGACCTGAAAGGCCGAGGAATCGGTTCAGTTTACAGGAGTTAGCTAGGCGATAGAGTCCAAGGCTTCCAAAGCCTAGCACGAAGGAAGTCATCCGCATGGGTTGAAAACCGCGCTGGCGCAATAAATCCCTAAGCTGCTTGGCGTACAGCCAGTTCTCGACTGGTTGATTACTCCACGTTCGCCCTCCTCCAGGAAATGCTTCCATGGTGCGCCGGTTCGGTGTGGTCAAAATCAAATATCCATGTGGCCGCAACATTTCACGCGCAATATCCAAATAGCGTGCCTGACCATTCCCTTCGAGATGTTCGAGTGTTTCCTGACTTACGACGAGGTCGAAATCCTCAGGAGGATAGCGCCACTCCAAAATGTCCGCTGCAATGAACTTGCAGTGAGGGTATCGTTGACGGGCAGACTCGGGGGGAGCCAGGTCCACTCCCGTTGCCTCTCCGAAAGCTCCGAGAATACCAGTGGCCCAGCCAGCCCCGCATCCAAGGTCGCAAATCCTGGGATGCTCTTGTAGCTCGGCTTCCTCCATCAGGCTAAATATCTTCGCAATTCGCGCCAATGAGAGCATGTTGGCGTACTCGAACTGGTTCCAGCGTTCGGAGTAGTATGTTGTGTCAGATTGGTTCATCGTTCTGCAATTCAGGCGTGCCGTCCGGCACAACTGCCAAGAACGTGCAAGGGCCGTCCAAAGCAGCTACGCGATCTGGCCAGCGCGTCGAGATAGACGCGGCCACGAAGAGGCCATCATTTGAGACAAGTCTAAAAGAACCGGCAAACGCTGCAGGAATGTGGTCAGGCCGTAGACGACGGCGCCAACCGCCGTAAATAGAAAAAGGTCAACGACGGGCGGCATGTGGGCATAACTAGTAATCACCTTCCGAGAAGCCATCACCACAACGGCCATCAGCAGCGTGCTGCCGGCGATGCCTTTGAGCGCATGCCACAGGTCAATCAGGCGCAAATCTATCAGCCGAAATGGGATATACAGGGATGGTAAGACCAGCAGCGCAATACAAATTGAATATGAAAACGCTACTCCCCGGATGCCCCAAGGCAGACCGACAAAGAAGCTGATCACGCAGAAAACGCTTGCGGTGCCGCCCACCTTAAACATCAAGGCGGTCCGACCCTTCGCCGTGTAGATTAGGCCCGCAGTTGTGAGAATCGACTGAACCAATCCCACGAGGGCGAGGATGGTCAGAACCGGAATTGCGCTCGCCCATCGGGGCCCATACACAGTCTTGATGAGCGGTTCGGCCAAGATTGCCGCCCCGGTCATCAATGGAAACGTAATCAGTGCGATCGACGAACAAATTCGCAAGTAAATTCGACGAAACCTTTCGTTGTCGTGTTGGATCTCGGAAAACCCCGGAAACATCACCTGGGACAGCACTTGTGCGATTCCCTGGACTGGGAACAACATGATGTTGTAAGCGAGTTGGTAAAAGCCAAGGGCTGCGCTGCCAAGATAACGCCCCACAATCGCGTTGTCGGAATTACGTGCAAAGTAGTTGAGAAGGTTGAAGGCGGAAAGGTTCAGCCCAAAGTTCATCACGGACCGGACTTCCGTCCAGGAGAAAAGTAACCGCGGTTGCCACTCGGACATAGCACATAACAGGAGGGAGCTGATCGCGGTGCTGGTTAGTGCCCCGGCCACCAGACTCCAAACGCCCGCGTGCAAGCAGGCCAATGTCACGATAACACCGAGACCCGCAACAGAACTCGAAATATCAATCAAGGAAACCTTCCTAAATGCCATCGATCGGTTCAGGAGCGCGGTGTGGATATTGGAAAGACTACTTACTAGAAATGAGACAGACAACACTCTCACGACGGGGATGACCGCCGGTTCACGAAAAATTTTAGCCGCAACTGGAGCGCTTAGGAAACACAGGGCCGTGACTGCGAATCCGATCCCCAGATTGACCCAGAAAAGGCTCGACAACAGCTGCTGGTTAAGATCTCGCTTCTGAATGACCGCCGCGACGGTGCCAAGGTCGCGAAAAAGCGAAATCAGCCCGACAGCGAGAGCTGCCATGCCAACGATCCCGAACGCGTTGGGAGGGACGCGACGGGCAACAACGGTCGATGCGGCAAGGGCGGAAAGTTGGATTGTAACTCGAGCAATCGCAGACCAACTAGCTCCAAGTAGAACTCGCTGACCGAGGATGTTCGCTGTTGGAATTGCGGTACTCATTTATATCCCTGCGATCGCTGCCAATTGGAATTAGCTTGTAAGATCATCACAATGAACAGGTCACGCTCGCTAGGAATAGTCCCTCTGATCGTCACACGGTACGGCCGAGCACCGGCCTAGACAACAAGAGAAATCGTCATGTTCAGTGCACTGACCATGCTGTTTTCCGGCGCAACATTGTTTCGTAGATCTCCGCCATCCGCCCCGCTGCGATTTCGATGCTGAGCTTTGTTCTCGCGAACTCCGCGGCGCAAGTTCCGAATTTACGCCGCAACTGTTCATTCCCGATGAGTGTAGCCAACTTTTCCGCGAGATCGCCGGCATTCCCCGACCGGAAAAGCAGTCCTCGCTCATCGTTTCCTATAAGCTCCGGAGTTCCGCCGACGCGAGATCCGACCGCACAGCAGCCACAAGCCATCGCGTCCAGCAGCGTGTTCGAAAACGCGTCCGAACGGGAGCACAGGACAAAGATATCGCAGGCACGGAGAAATTGAGCAACCAACGGCGTGGCGGGCACAAACACGCAGTCGTTTTGGAGTCCCAGACGCCAGCTATTGGCCTGCAGGCGCGGAAGTTCTGGGCCGCTTCCCACGATCATCAGTTTCATGCCCGGCTTCAGATGTCGGATGCGGGCGAACGCTTCCTGCAGCAGACCGAGTGCCTTTTCCGGGCGCAGCACGCAAACGGATCCGATGAGGAACGAAGCGTCCGCGAACGGAGCAGGCTTAGGCGCCGCCGCCGGGTAGAACTGGGCCGCATCGACGCCGTTATAACAGAGCTCGATTCGTTCGCCCGAAACGTGTTCGTCGTCGGTCATGTGGCGGCGCATGGCCTCGCAATTGACGACGACGGTGTCCACGATCTTGTCCGTCCACCGTATTTGGCGGCGCGTGCGCTTGTCGAGCAGATCCCGGCTGCCGAGCATGCTCGAAAGGACCACCGGCACGCGAAGGGCCCGGGCAATGGGAACGGTGAAAACAGCGCTAGAGTCATAGGCATGCACCAGACGAATCGCGTGCTCCCGGATATACCGGCGCATCCCCATCGCCGCGTACAGCGCGGTTGGCGACTTCAGAGAAGATACCGGCAGGTGGAGGATGGGAACACCTGCACGCGTGAGTTCATCAAATCTCATCCCTTCAGCGCGGTAGCAGGCGACGTGCGGCTCAAATCGCGATCGATCGAGGTGAATCGCAATTTTCGTGACGTCGTGCTCGATTCCTCCGTGGTGAAGTTCTCTCACGGTCAGCAGGATCGGAATTGGACGTGCCAGACGTCTGCAATCTTCGTCTATTCCAGACCCCAGCCAGTTAATTACTATTTCAAACTCAGGTCGTCTATGTATGGCAAGTTTGGCCAGGCACGCTTTTAGTTGACCGCCCATGGCAAGTTGCACATCCTCCGAAGGCTTGCGTATGAGGCTTTGAAAGACATATCGCAGTACTCAAATACAAAAAGTGGCGCCCCGTATATTACGCGAGCCGAGCTCAATCTCACATTCATGATGGCAACTCTAACTGGCTCAACACTCTCAAACCTTTACGCTAAAGCGAATACTTCGGTGAGAATGATTGAGTACCAAGCCGCATTGATTCACTGTGAAGGCGAGATGTGATCCAGGCAACCGGGTAAATCTGGGAAAACTTCATCGCCGCCCAGCAGCAAACCTGTGAGCAGCGGTCCTTGAAAACTCTCCATTATGACTAACCGGGATCGTATCAGGGCTTGTGGTAAGTGCTCGAATGAGTTCATCTACCCTCGTGCTCCAGCTGTGTTCGGCGACCGCGGCTCGACGGGTTAGCCGGGCATCTGTGCTGTCCTGCTCGACAACCTCCTCGAGAAAGCGGGCCAAGTCGTTCGCGTTCGATCCCACGCAAACGACGTTGCCAAGCGCTATCGATTCGGGAAGTGGGGTGGAGAACGTGGGTAACCCCGCGGCGAGATACTCGCGCAGTTTGATCGGGTTGACCGCGCGCGTGAGATCGTCTACGCGGAAAGGGATCCACGCCGCGTCCCAGTTGGCCATTTCTGACGGCAAATCCTTGTAAGGCAGGGGGCCGCGCCATATGATGTTTGGTGCGGCGTCGAGAAATCTTGCTTGGCTGCGGATGCCTCCAACAAATTCGAAGGTCCATTTTGGCAACTGGCGTGCTGCCTGCTTTATGAGCTCGTCATCGATCCATTCCGCGAGCATCCCGAAAAAGCCAATTACTCGACCGTGCGGTGGCTCGATTGGCACGCGGGCAAAGTGGCCCACGTCAACACCTTGCGGCAGATACAGCGCCCGGCGCGCTCGCGGGGGCAGGAGCGCCCGTGCTGTTGCAACCACGACGTCGGCACGACCTATCATGGCAGGTTCATACTCTTCGATCAGCGCACGATCCACGCCCGGCAGGAAAGCGTAGTCATCAAGTCGGAGGTAAGCAATGGCGCGGGGCGACAGTGCGTCGACAAAGTGGACCGCGACCGGATTCGTCACCACCACGAAAGGTGCCTCCGCATCAAGTTTTCTGAGCGCTCCCCTCAAACTGCGTGAGACTCGTGCCAGGTTGAAGACACGCACGGCGCGCACGCCGTGGAGCGGCACTATTGTTGGGGATAGGCGCACGTCTGGGATGCGGCGAGTTGTCCAGGCAGCAGCCCGTCGCGAAAGTAGACGGGTGCGGAGCCGACGCGTCACCGTGATGATTTCAGAAACTTTCAAGCGAATGCTGCGCATCGTCAATGAGTCAACCCAAATGAGTGTGTCCTCAACGGGGAGTGCGCTTGCAAGATGCTGTGTCGTAGAAGGATGTGCTCCCCAGTCATCGCCGAAAAATACCCAGCTGTTCACGTTACCATCTCAGAAGTTCTTCGCGAGCAGCGTGTGCTGGGCGTGCGTATTGAGCATTTCCCCTTAATGACCGCCCCTGCTGCTCGGCAATGGCAAATCCGGCTCTCACCGTTTGGTGCTCGCACTCGCGGCATTTAACAACCGGGCAAGAGACCGGCCAATTCGGACTGTGGGATCATGCAGCGGACACTTCAATTGGTGGAAAGAACCCTGCGTGTTTATAGACCACGAGTACTTCGGGCAGCCACTTCAGTTCAGAGAAATTCGTTCGCACATGAGTCCAACATGCCCGGCGCATAATCGCTTGTTGAGGGTCGTCGAGCGCGCGCCAATCCTCGAGGCAAGACAGTGCCGCATCAATGTCCCCGCTCTCAAACAACCACCCAGTCTGGCCATCAACCACGACCGACGACAAGTCGCCCACTCGGCTTGCCAGAACTGGTATACCAGCAGTCAACGCCTCTAGGGCTGCCAGCGGTAGCCCTTCGAAGCGCGAAGGCATCACCAGTAACCCCAGGGTTGACCAAGCAGGTTCGAGGTCCGTGACAGTACCGTGGAAGCGGACGGTGTCCCCGTACTCGAGCTCAAGCCTGGCCCCCATTGGGCCATTGCCATACATGTGCCATTCAACTCCTGGTGGCGATCGCCGCGCCAGAGTACAGAACAGATCGGGCCGTTTTTCCTCGCTGAGCCGCCCGACAAATCCGACTCGGCGCGGCAGTGTTCCGCTCGGTGGGGCTTTTGATGTATTGATGAAGCTTGGGATGTGTGCGGACGGGAACGGCACTCGACGTTTGATCATCTTGCTGACGACAATGCGCTCGCCGAGGAACGAGGTCCAATCGTCGAGCCAATGATAGACGCTGACGGGATACCTGAAGCGTTCGCCGGAATGGAATGTCGAAACGACAGGAGTGCCGACCATTCGGGCTGCAATGCGACCGAGGACGCCCGCTTTGTAACCATGCGTGTGCAGCAGGCCGGGCCGCTTGCGCCGGAGCGCCTTGACCAAACTCGTGAATGATCCGTCCAAAAAATGGATCGATACGTTTGCCGCTTGCAGCTGCTCGATCCACGGATTTCGGCCGTAATTGGAGTACAGTACGACCTCTGCCGCGAGCCCGCGTTTCGTGAGGCTCTGCGCCAGCGTAGCTACGTGGCGCTCGGCGCCGCCAACGCTGCGGCTGTCGATGAAGAGCCAGATCATATTTTCGAATGCGTTCAGGGCGTGCTACTGCGAGAGCGTAGTCGTTGTTGGCGGCGCGCTTGGATTTAACCTATGATAATATTTTGCTCTTCGCTCGATCACTCGACAAGCCTCGGAACGAACCGCGAGACCACCTGCCCTAAGTAACAAGGCGGGAGACACCGCAGAGTGAGCACCGTAGGTTGAAAGATGATGCATGGCATTCGAAGTCGCGAGCTTGCGTGCACCACAATACTCACCCTGCTGTTTGGCAATTTGAACTCTCTGCCAAAGTCTCAGCAGAAGTGTCTATCAAACCAAAGTAGTCAGATAGACTTCAGCCACGATATTAGCGCGGACAGTGCCGACTAGTTTGGCACAGCCCCCAGCTAGACCTTCGGGTCGTTCTGTCGTATCCCTCGTAACGAGGACGGGCTTTCCCAGGCTCGGTGCTTCTTCTTGAATTCCACCAGAATCAGTTAGGATGAGCGTTGAGCGCTCCATCAGAGCTACGAATTGGATGTAAGGAAGTGGATCAATCAAGTGAATATTCTTTGAGAATTTTCCATTCCTTTTTTCAGGACTCAAAACGTTGGCCACGCTTTGCCGAACAGAGGGGTTCATATGAACAGGATAGATGAACTGTGCTCTTGGGAACCGTTCTGCGAGGTCGGCGATTGCCAGACAAATCGATTCGAGCTTTTGACCAACGCTTTCTCGTCTGTGACCAGTTATCAATACGACGGGCACAGTGCGATCACCATTCATGATCACCGGGTCCAATCCAATAATTTGCGGTGGCTTGAGATGAGCTCTTTCGACCGCAAGAAGAAGCGCGTCAATACCTGTATTCCCCGTCAGTATAATTTGTTGCGACGGAATTCCCTCTGCCAAAAGATTGTGACGATTGACCTCAGTTGGTGCGAAGTGAAAGGTTGCTAGACGGCTGGTCAGCACCCGATTGGCTTCCTCAGGCCAAGGGGATTGTAAGTTCCAAGTGCGTAATCCTGCTTCCACATGTCCGAAAGGAATGCCATGGTAGAAAGCTGCCAGGGCTCCGGCAAGCACAGTTGTCGTGTCGCCCTGGCATAGGGCGAGATCCGGCCTTCTTCGAGCGAAGCAATGGTCTAATGCTTCGAGTGACCGAGAGGTCAGCTCGGCCAAAGTTTGGTTGGGACGCATCAGGTTTAAATCTATATCCGGAACTATGTCGAACACTTCGAGTACTTGGTCTAGCATTTCGCGATGTTGCGCTGTCACAATCACTTCGCATTGACACCCTTTGTGTAGCCTTAATGCCGTAATAACCGGGGCGAGTTTTATAGCTTCAGGACGAGTCCCAAGTATGACGGAGACTTTTATGGATTTTGAGGTTACCAACTTTGATTTCTTCTCGATCTAGGGCTTACATCAGTGAATGTCCGTGCTCCGAAAGTACTTGAATTATCGGATTTCCGATCTTAGCTACTCCCTCGATAAAATCCTAAATCAGATTGGCACCCGACCAACAACTCAAGACGGTCACTGACATGGGGCCGGCGAGTCCGCGCAAGATCTTCGATGGACTAGACGTGCGGCCTTTATCAAGGGCGACGACAGTTGCTGAGCCGGAATCCTCGAGAGGACTTTCAGCGCTCTTCTCCGGCAACGCATTTCGGCAAATTCACAGAACAGTGACCGGCCAAGTGACGAGCCAAATGATAATCCCGCAATCGATTGCCTGATGTGAGTGGCCAGATCTGATGAGTCGCGAAATAGAGTACCTTCATGGCGATTCGAAGCAAAACTGGAAGGCGGGCTGTCAGCGGCAAAACGCTAATGTATTTCTCGGTTGCTCAGTCGGAACCTGGGCGATCCCTTCTACGGGCAAGTCCGCCTGTAGCATCCCTCTCGATCCCGACGCGAGACAGCTAGTGACCTCCGTGCATTGCTTCGTATCAGTTCTGCCAGTTGGTTGGCCTCCGCTGATTGGCCAGATTTGGTAAAACCAGAGTGTGCGAAGCGACGCGACATCGTCCTGTGGTGTGTCCTGCGTATCAGATTGAAACCCCACTGCAGGTCTAGGAGAAAAGGAGATGGCATGAGTAATCATGAAAGCTTTACTTGCTACCGAGACTCCTGAGCCCTCTGGCTCAGGATGTAGGCCGCTTTTCCGCGATGATCGCATTGCCAATACACCCAAATCGCGGGAGACTTAGCTGGAAATAGGCGTAGTTGAATCGTATTACTGCGTTTCTGACTGTTCCCGCCGGAAACCTATTGATATCCCAAAACTCGTGCGCAAGTGTCTTCAACACGCGAGTTCGATTTGCTTCCAGCTCGCTGGCAAGGCGTCGGATATTAGCGATGCGGACCACAAACGGCTGACCGTTCATATCGGACCAGAACTCGAAGCCCGCATCCGTTTTGATCATTTTGGATTTTCTATCCTGAATCTTACGGACCAGCAGGACGATGGCCATTTCGAGAGACCTGTGGTTGGCCTCCAGAATAGCAATCCGGCCCCCAGGTTTAAGGACTCTACAGAGGCTGGCAAGAGCCTTTTTCCACTGAGGGATGTGCATTAAAACGCCCCTGCAATGTACTGCATCGAAGGTGTCGTCTTCGAATGTGAGGTCTTCCAAAGCTTGACATTCGAAGGAAGTCCTCGATGCTAGACCTCTCAGTGCGGCGTTGTTTCGGGCCGTTTTTAGGACAGCTTCTGATAGATCCACACCCCAACATCGATACCCGCGGTCCGCGATCCGCAGTGAATGATCACCTATGCCGCAGCCCGCATCCAGGAAGAGAGCCTTTCGAGGCGGATTTAGGTGTTTCAAGATTTCGTCGATGCACATGTTGTTGAAACGATTCAGGATCGGGTGGCCTCTGTAGACAGACTCCCAATGAGAATGGATCTTCTCTTGCGCATATGTTTGCCTTAAGTACATGGAGCACACGTTTTCATAGGTGAAGGCAGCCGGAAGCACACCACTTCAAAATCTCGACATATGTTGGTAGCGAAGTCCACATGCGTACCTAACGAAACTCTTTGACAAACGTCGGACAACGGCGATTCGTGAATCATCATCAAAATCCACTCGTTGCGAAGTCGGGGTTGCCTCCCGCCACCTGCGTTCCTAGCTCCCCATTGCCGCATCGAACATCTGTGGCGGTGGACGAAACCCGAGGTCATCGGTTCAGACCCGTTAAACGCCTAAGCTTCGCTTTTACACGCTGGTGAATCTCACCAACAAATAACTTCGCGTCATAGGTCCGTCCAACCAACACTTCGAAGAAGGCATGCGCCGGACTCCTCTCATAGCCCGGTTGGAAATTGGTCGTATTGCCGAAACCCAAGATGCGCTCGTCGTCCTTGGTCAGGTGACCCAGAAACGCAGCGTTGAGCTGAAGTGGATGATAGCGGTAATACTCAAGATCCTCGCTCTGAAGCGGGATTTTCGGGTCGTGGTAGGCAAAGAAGACGGCCTCGCGCGGTTCTAAAATTGGTACGTTCTGCCGGTGAAATCCGGAAGTGTCAAAGAGAAACGCCAAGCCCGCAGACCCAGTTACTTCGACGAAGCATTCACGGGGAAGGCTGCTCGCCTCCTCACGGCTTAGCGGTCTTGGGCGTCGCTTGCCTTGGGTGCCTTTGACGTAGACAAAGCCTCCGCTTCGAACGTCAGTCAGATAAATCCCGAGCTTGACCTCGCGCGGGATTCGGTCCTGCACCCGTTCCTGATCGTACCAGGCATCCCCATGCCACCCATGGAAGTCACGTTTGGTAGGTAATGACTTCCAACCCTTGGCCTCGACTAATTCAAACCTGTAGCCGAGATATTGATGTAGCGCATCGATGACTACCGGGTGTAGAGCGGCATCTATGAAGGCCTGATCCAGGGTCAAGACGTCCTGGACCATGTGACGATACCGTTCAGTTTTTTCGTAACCGTCGAAGTTGCTCCAGCGCATCCGCCTCAGTCGAGTGTTAAAGCTAACCTGCATGCTCCGAAGCTGGTCCGCCGTTAGCAGATCGGGAATGACTGCGATGCCGTTCTCCTCGAGTTGCTTAGTCAATGAACTTGCGATGTTCAGCTCCCCACAAATTAAAAGAGGTTTCATGTCTTTACTCCCGATACAAATTGAGGTATTCAAGGACTCCTGAATCCGCCGAAAACTTTTCGACTGCCCAGGCCCGGGCCTGCGCACTCATTTTCTTATGCATGGCTGAATCTTCGTTCAGGGATTGAACACGCCGAGTGAGCTCATGGTGGTCTCCTGGTAAAAACAGAAAACCTGTACGGCCATCCTCGACATATTCAGGTATTCCACCGATCCGGCTGGCGACAACCGGGAGCCCGCTAGCGCTTGCTTCCAGATTCACCAGCCCGGCAGCTTCCGCCCAGAGCGACGGGCACACAAAACAATCAGCTGCCTGCATAAACGGCGCGACGTTTTTTTGCAGTCCGTGAAAGCAGACCCGCGATGCCAGGTGAAGCTCGGAGCACAATTGGCGGAGCCTTTCCAACTGGTCGCCGTCTCCTACAATCCAGAGGACAACGTTATCGGGTAGCTCCGCCAAGGCCTTGATGAGGACTTCGATCCCCTTTGGCTTAATCAAGTGAGCGACAGTCAAGAGGACGAAGCGGCCTTCCACATGGAGTTTTTTGCGAAGCTCGCTGCGCGCAGCTTCATCTGGCCGGAACCGATCCGTATTGATGAAGTGGCGCGAGAGGATCAGATCTGAGCAAAGCTTCTTGCTTCGCAGGTCGTTCAGAACGAACTGGCTCACGCACAAAACCTTGTCGTAACGTCGCAAAAGAATTCGTTTCAGGAACCTCTTTCGCCCTCGAATAGACTGCTGGATCCCTGACATGCGCGAAACGTGGTCCGTGTACCAATGCTTGACGTTCGGATGTAGGAGCGACAGCCACCACAGATAGCTGTTACGCAGCATTTCCGTAAAGTTCCAGTGCACCAGAGTGATCCTGCGCTGTTTGATAAGCCGCGACACTTTCGCCAGTTGCGACCAGCGAAAAGTACGCAGATCCATGCACTCCGCTTTGACGCCAGCTTCCTCAAACGCGGTACCTCGCCTTGCTCCTTCGGGGCAAATGAAAAGAGGATAAAAGAGGCCGTCATTCAGCTCAAAGGCTCGCGCCAGGCGAATGATCTGCTCTTCCAAGGAGCCGAACTTTAGCGTGGGGTCTAGGACAACCGCGTACAGCACGCGAGGCAGGGGCTTCGACTTCGCTCCTTTGATCGACCTCGTGCTCGTTGTGCTTCTGATGTCAACCCCGAACAAGTGTGTGGACAAGTCTGAAGCGATAGTCGCGGTATTCGCCAGGGTTTCCCTCGCGGCTATCGCAAGCTGCGAGGATGATATTGACCATCTCACGTATCGTGACGAAGTGGACGCGGTATTCAGTTCTGTTTTCCTGCCCTTCTACCAATTCCTGAAGGAAGTTTTGGATACCCGGCCCGAACATTGCCATCTCATCTCGGGGTTCCATCCCGTGGCAATGAAGTTTGATAAAGAGCCAATCAGGCCGCCCTTGGACAGTGATTGCCGCCTCTTGCCAGAGTTGCAATCGGTGCAAATTTGGCGGGTTGTTTCCGGACAGTTCGCCGCTCTCGATGCCGGGCAACGGCCAGCCGCGCTTACGGCGCCCAAAGTCGATCATGAGTGGCCCCTGAATAATCAGTGGGAAAGTGCTAGGAGCACGGCCGCACTGCAAGTCAAAGCCCCGGCGATGGGGTGCTCGCTGGTTCAGAGGAAGGGCGCACTCGTAGAGCGCGTTGATCTTGCCAATCTGCGCCGGGGAGCGTGTGGGAAGAGTGAAATCGGCGTAGCAGCCGGTGTCGGCCAGGATCTGCATTTCTTCGTCCACGCC
>WNFR01003209.1_pt1 | contig 16978 bp, 15 predicted proteins | sample 5400221 | NCBI WGS metagenome assembly WNFR01 (sample SAMN13153357, study PRJNA577476) | soil metagenome | isolation source: 40 cm soil under Madrone tree | place: USA:California | collected 2016-06-14
CCTATGAAGTAGATGGCGACTTTACGATTCGCGGAGTCTCAAACCCCGAGAAGCTGACGCTAACGGTCTCAGGCAAAGGGACGGGCTCAGGCGAGATTAAAGGGAAAATGGTCTTCAACCGTCGGGATTACGGAATGAATAAAGGCATTCCGTTCATCAAGATCGCCGACCATGTCGACGTAAATTTTCACCTCAAGGGAAAGCGTGTCAGCGGGCCTCCCATGGACCTCAACTAATAGCCAGGATTTGCAACGGGTAGTTGCGGACGCCGCGTCGAGCTAACCGGACATGTTGAATCGTTATTCAGGCACTTGTCCGATTACGGCAGCGTTAATCAGGCACTGACCTGTGGCGCCGTGAAGATCATCGCAGCGTTAATCGGCTTCTGCCGTTCACCTGTCACTTGTGACAGTACAATTTTCAGAGAACATGGTGTCCGATCTCAGGTGTTGATACGGCGCCGGGGATTCTGCCTCGACCATCTCTTTCTATGTCCCCATGAGGCTTGACGGCGATGGCCACAGGCGCAAAATGTGCCGCAAAGGAGGACTCATGAAAAGAGTTTGGATTTGGGTTGGATTGGTTTCGCTGTTTGCGGAGCCCGCCTCAGCGCAGAAGAAGGAGCAGGAACGGGTCGAAAATGCGGGAACGGTGGTGCAGGAAATTATGAACGCTCCAGATAGCATCCCGCAAAGCGTACTGGACAAGGCAGAGTGCGTAGTAGTCCTGCCGTCGGTAGTGAAATTCGCGATCGGAATCGGCGGCAGCTACGGGCGCGGAGTCATGACGTGCCGCGGGGGAGACAACTTTAAGGGCAAGTGGGGTGCCCCGACCATGATGGCGCTTGAGGGCGGCAGCGCCGGATTGCAACTGGGCGGCCAGGCGACGGACTTCGTCTTGCTGCTGATGAGTCCTAAATCTGCCTCAGGCATCCTCACCAGCAAAGTCAAGCTTGGCGGAGATGCATCTGCTGCCGCAGGTCCCGTAGGGCGAGAGGCTTCGGCCGAGACCGACGTGACGATGAAAGCGGAAATTCTAACTTATTCGCGCGCTCGAGGGCTGTTCGCCGGAGTGTCCCTGCAAGGTTCAACGCTCCGTCCAGACAACGACGCGAACAAGAACCTGTACGGCTCGAAGATAGATGCGAAAGACCTTGTGCTCAAAGGCGCCGTGCCCGCACCTTCGTGCGCAACGAAATTGCTCGCAGCGCTGGACAAAGCTTCGCCGACAAACAAATCTACGAGCTAGTTCATCGGGTTACCGGACAAGCTGCCCCCAATACCCCTATGTCCGGTAAGGTTCGCGGGAGTCCCTTCAATCGAGAACTAAAGGAGGATAGCTCATGAAGAAGTATATCGCTGAATTTATCGGGACCTTTTTCCTTGTTCTCACGGTCGGGTGCACAGTGGTCGGCAACGGTGCAGGGGCGTTCGCCCCGTTAGCGATAGGATCGGCGCTCATGGTAATGATTTTTGCTGGCGGGCATATTTCCGGAGGGCACTTCAATCCCGCTGTTACGCTCGGCGTTTGGCTGCGCGGGAAGTGCGAGGCCAAAGACGTAGCGCCGTACATGATTTCTCAGATTATAGGGGCTGTGCTGGCGGCCTTCGCCGTCAAGTTTTTGAAAGGAGGGACTGCTGTTACATCCCTACAGCTGGCGACACTACCGGCACTTCTTGCAGAGTTTCTTTTCACCTTTGCGCTTGTTTACGTTGTGCTGAACACTGCTACGGCGAAGGGTACATCCGGCAATTCCTTTTATGGGCTGGCCATCGGGTTCACGGTGCTGGTGGGGGCGTTTTCCGTTGGCAACATTTCTGGTGGAGCGTTCAACCCAGCAGTGGCGGTGGGCATCTCCTGTATGGGCCTGTCGCCCTGGCCGAATATCTGGATTTACCTTGTAGCGGATTTTGTTGGTGGCACCGTGGCGGCGGGCACTTTCAAGGCAGTAAACCCAACCGACAACTAATTGACCTCGTCAACCACATCGAGGGTCGTTCGTCCGTCAAACTCAAATCTCCAAGATTTCGCGCCGAATCGAATGACGTTCGTACACTGCAGCCCGATTTCAACCCAGACGGGTTTGGACGCTGTAAGTCCTGGTAAGTTCGGGAAACCGGACAAGTCCCGTAGGACTCCACATCTCCGGTAAGCACGGTGGATTCTACAGGTCGATGCAACACCATCTGATAGACGTGCGGTTTAAGGATGGTGTTTATGTGCGAAAAGAAGCGGTCGAGACTCTCTCCCACGCAGAAAACGGATATCTGGCGGCGTTGGAAGCCCGGGCAGTCCTTGCATGAGATTGGGCGTGCCTATGGCAAGCCCCATCCTTCCATCCGCTGTGTATTGTTGTCTCGCGGAGGGATTCCTCCCGCAGCCCGGCGTCGCTCACGACGGGTACTCACATTGGCGGAGCGAGAGGACATTTCGAGGGGGATCGCTTGCGGTTCGTCGCTTCGTGAGATAGCCAGTGGCCTAGATCGAGCGGCCCCGACGGTGAGCCGGGAGGTCACTCGCCACGGTGGCCGTCCTGGCTATCGCGCTCATGAGGCGGATAACCAGGCAGGTGACTTCGTATTTGTGAGAAGTTGTCCCTGGCTGACGACAGATTGACAATGGCAGAACACTCGCATAACAGTGATTGTTGTCATGCCAAATCGCGCCATCGAGATACACGATTCAATCCTCGAAGACGTTTCATTCTCGCAAGGTGAAGCGCGACTCTATTTCTCATTGGTGTATATCCACCAAAGCGAAGGTGTACCGGGCCGTGATGCCGGGAGCGTTTGGGTGCAGAAGGCCATACTTCGCATACGCGGTGCGAAGGTGAAGGGTATGTTTTCGGAGTTTCCAGTGGATTTGAGTGGTGGTCAAATCCAGACTGGACAGAACCTTGTGGACAATGTGGATTCCTTTGCCCGTGCACCACGACGGGTATTTGAGTTGAGCTTAGAGGCAATGTGGCAAGGACAAGACGTTGTGTCTTTCACAGGCAGCAGTGCGGAATTGGAATTTCTCGGTGAGCCGGAATACTTGGAGGAGTTTCGCCCGTAATGCTGGAACCTCGCAAACGGAGCCAGGTTCTGGCCACTTGATTTCATAACAATGTCGGCTACCTCGATCCGAGTAGACTGTGGTTGCATTACGACCAAAGGCTCCTGCCGGAGGCGAAGGAGCATTCCCAATCGGAGGACGCTACCTTAATAAAGATCCGCAGCTACAACGGTCCAGGGAGCTGTTTGGTGATATACGGCGGTGTGTGCAACCGTTGCGCTCTGGAGTGCAACGGTGTTTGAAACCGTTGTGAATGCGTCCCGCTTTCGTCCGCAATGGCCGGCTTCGAGAACGTGTCGCTCACACACCCCCGCCATTGCGGTTGCCTCATTTTTGCGTCGAATAGATCGACGACCAACGAAGCGTACTGCAATCGCCTCGATTAATCACGCATGGGATAGTCTTGCACAGAGGAAAAGGAACGATGCGGACCGTCGGCATCCACGGTCGGGGCTTGGACCCTGATATTTATTCTCTGACACCAAAGCGTTCTCGATATTCTTTCGGAGTCATTTTCATTTGCTGGACGAATGCTCTACGGAGTGCTTGTTCGTCGCGAAAACCGGTAACGCGTGCGATCTCTTTAAGCGATAGATTGCGAGATTCCAGGTGTTGTCGCGCGGCTTCCACGCGAAGTGATCGAACCCATCGGGCCGGCGTAGTGCCGAAGTTCCCCTCAAACTGACGAGCAAAAGTCCGCGGGCTCATGGCGACAAACGCCGCCAGTGTGTTTACATCCAGTTTGTGCGTAAGGTGCGATTCAGCATGAGCCGGAAGGTCGCGCATACGCGCGTCACTCATCGTTGCTTGTTGGGCGAGCAAAATGCTGTATTGCGCCTGACTGCCGGGCCGTCGCAGGAACAGGACGAGCTCACGAGCGACCGATGCGGCCACCTCGTGGCCCAGGTCCTCCTCGACGAGTGCGAGGGCCAGATCAATGCCGGCACTGACTCCTGCCGTGGTGTAGAACTTTCCATCCTTGATAAAGATCGGGTCTCGCTCGACCTGCAAATGCTTGTACCGCTTAATTAGAAAATCAAGATATCGCCAGTGTGTTGTTACCCTTCGCCCGTCCAGTACTCCTGCGGCAGCAAGGATGAATGCACCGGTGCAGACGGAAGCAACGCGCCGGACATGAGACGCCCGCTTGCGCAGCCACTGTAGCAGCTCCGCTGATTGGTGCTCGAGAGAGCTGTCCTTCGCCAAAAGGCAAATCCGTTTGAATAAGCAATGCGGAGAGGCTTGTAACATTGTTACGCGGGCAAAATTCAGGGTCGGTGAGTTTTGGCGAAGGACAGGCTTCGGAAATGGCTTTGCTGGCGGCAGACCTCGCGGCGGTAGCGGTGACATTGCGATTCCCCCCCTGTAAAATCTGACAATTGAACGGGCATCGAATCATCCCTATTGTCCGAGGTGTTCGTAAACTACCTTCGGTACGGGCTCGATTCTGCCGACTGTTCCTAACGGGCATTGTGGACGGGCAATCTGGCCCGTACTTTTTTTAGACCCGCGTCCCCGACCTGTAAAATCTGACAATTGAACCTGCGTCGATCTCAGCTTATTGTCCGAAGTGTTCGAGCATCTAACCCCGGTACGGGCTGAATGTCCCGCCGTCGCCAGGCTGAAGCGACGCTGGACGGGGAATCCGGCCCGTACTTCCTTTTAGAGTTGCCCCCGGATGAACGCCCCCGCCCCTCCCTAATTTTTTTGTGCGACCGGGGCTCAGCCACCGATGCAAAATTGAAATTTCAGCTGCTCCAAATAGGGAATGACTAAGCGGCGCTTATTTCATTTCAACACTAGGTTAAGCCCCGTTTCCAACGCAGGAATTGCGTCTATTGTGACAGGCAACAGCGTCGTTTCGGGCGCCGAGCGCCACGGTCCGTGAAATCGCAAGCACACCGCCGAGGACTGGGAGTTGGTAGACGTGACCTCCATCTAGGTGCTATGTTCGCCACACGGTCTAAACCCCTTCCCAAAAGCAGCGGAGATGCCCGCTTGACTCCGGCAACGGGGAAACGGTTTTGGTCAAGTAAATATTTCGCGGGCAGAGAGTGACGGATGGAAGCCACCCCGCCGAATCTGAAAACTCTTAGTGAGGTTTATCAAAGCGGCGAATCAGACGATTTCTCGCTGGTCTTAGGAGGACCGCTCTTCCAACTCCTTCGGAAAGCGCATCTCGAGGGAGGCGCACTGGAATTATTATACCGGCGCATTATCGCATCAGTCTTGCTCACTTGGTTTCCGCTGTTAATTCTCTCCATACTCAGCGGAGTTGTGGGCGCCGTTGGACGGGTCTCATTCTTCCATGACATCGAAGTCCACGCGCGGTTCCTTGTCGCACTCCCGATTCTCATCGCCGCGGAGCTGCTTGTTAATTCACGGATACGCCTAGCCGTCCGCCGCTTTATTGAGTTGCGGATTGTGCTGCCCGAACAGAGACCTGTGTTTCATAAGGCAATCGACTCTGCCTTGAAGATTCGCAACTCGGTCTTTGTGGAGCTTGCGCTGATCGCTGTCGTGTATACGGTGGGCTTGTTGGTCTGGAACAGCAGGACAGAGCTTGGCCTCGTGACCTGGTACGCACTTCCTGAAAGCAGATGGAACCTTACCTCGGCCGGTTACTGGTATGTCTTCGTGAGTCTGCCGCTATTTCAGTTCATTCTGCTCCGCTGGTACGTGAGGCTTTTGATCTGGTTTCGATTTCTCTGGCAAGTGAATCGGATCGAGCTGAACCTCATACCGACCCATCCGGATCGCTGTGGGGGTTTGAGCTTCCTGGGAAAGAGTTCTTACGCGTTCGCTCCAGTTCTCTTTGCGGAAGGCGCGATTCTCGCAGGTGTTGTCGCCGCTCGCGTCCTCTATCGCGGCGAAACCCTGCAGTCTTTCAGGTTCCAGGTTGGCGGTTTTATCGTCTTCTTCGTGGTTGTCGTTATCGCGCCGCTCTTGATGTTCAGCTTTCAGATGGCCCGTGCAAGAAGGAAGGGACTGGCGGATTATGGTTTGTTGGCTCAGCGATACATCGAAAGCTTCGACCAAAAATGGGTGCGGGAGTCGCTCCCTTCCGCAGAACTGCTCGGTACGGGAGATATACAGTCCCTCGCCGATCTTGGAAATAGCTATCAGGTTATCCGCGAGATGCGCATAGTTCCTTTCGGGCTCCAGGATATTTCCCGTTTAGCGATTGCGACGGCGGCTCCCCTATCACCTCTCTTGCTCACGATTTTTTCATTTGAAGAACTGATGATCCGCATTTTCAAAGTAATTTTCTAGCTTGTGGCATGAACAAAAGATTACTCGCCTGCTTTGCTCTCGCGATCTTTTTTACACCCGGCAAGACATCCGCTCAGTTCAACGATGCGCGCGCTTACGACAATACTCCGGTAGGGGTTAGCCAGCTCGAGCTGAGTTATACGTATGTGCGCAGCAACGCCTCGCTAGACCCTTCGCTCGCTATCACGGGCGCTAATCTGAATTTGAATCAAGGAACCATTGGTTACACGCACTACTTCGGTGTCTTTCATCGCTTGGCTTGGGTTGAGGCAGCTGTACCACTAGCGGGCCTCGACGGTTCGATCGCAGGCACGAACGTCCACGGTTCCATCGCTGGTGCTGGGGACTCCAGCTACCAGATCGCCATGTTGCTGAAGGGAGGGCCCGCGCTTAGCATCTCGCAGTTTGAAAACTACAAGCCGGCTAGCTCTTTGGGTCTGAGCCTCACGATCACCGCGCCGACGGGCTTATACAATGCCAACAAGATTCTCAATTGGGGTTCCGACCGCTGGTCGTTCAAGCCCGAACTTGCCTTCAGTCTTCCATTTGGTCCCGACCAAAAATGGGAGTTCGACAGCTACGGTAACATCGAAGGGCACATCAGCTATTCTTTCAACGACAGAGCCTGGGTGTCTCTGGATACACGCTATTCGTTTTGCGCCACCACGTATGTCGACGGCGTCTCACAAAATAACGCGCAACAGAATTTCATCGTGGGCAGTGAACTAAATATTTCCCTAAGCCCACAAAACTCGCTGACCTTCGTGTTTGCCAAGGCTATCGTTCATCAAAATGGCCCAACGGCTACCGGCTTCAGCGTAAAGTACGACTATACGTGGTCCTGGTCGATACGTGGCGCGAAGAGGAACCGCAACGCGCACTAGGTCCCGGTTTGTCGGGTGGTCTCAATGGGTCGACGCAACACTTTCTTGAAGTTTACTCGCAGGAGTCTAAAAACCTAAAGTTTGTCGCGGGCGTTGATTTAGGCGCAGCGCTACTTTGTTCAGATCCGACTGGGAATAGTCGGTTAGGTCTGTGTTCTTCGGGAAGTATTGTCGTAAGAGCCCGTTTGTGTTTTCGTTCGAGCCGCGTTGCCAGGGACTCTGCGGATCACAGAAGTAGACTTTCACATCCGTGGCCACCGTAAAGTCCTTGTGTTTCGCCATCTCCAGTCCCCGGTCCCACGTCATCGAGCGTCGCAGGGTAGCGGGAAGTTTACGCGGAGGAAAATGCCCGGGTGGGAGTATCTCGTCGGTGCTATTGCGGCTTTTTCTTCTTTCCAAGCATCCCGCCCAGAGCATCGGCTGCCCCCGCTGCACCCTTGGCGGCACCCGTCTTCGCCGACACAACATCTCCCACAGCCCCTTTAGCTACGCTCCCAGCCACGCCCGCCACATCCGGAACGAAGCTCGGGTTCGAGGTCGTGCCAGTAATTGAAAAAGGAATACCACTATCCTTGTTGCCACCCAAGGCCGCCATTTTCGTCACCCCTCCGACCATACCACCATGCAGGTTGGCGATCATTTTGAAGTCAAGCGCACCTGCTGGGCTGATTGTGCCGGCCCCGGTGATGACGGCGAAGGCAGGAACCGTCAGATTGATGGCGTCTGCCCTTGTGCCTTCGGGCGCCACGCGCGCGTTCAAGCTCGCATTTTGGATGGTCGTGTCGGGACCTGATGGAGCCTTTCCAGTAAACGCCGCTAGTGCTCCCAGCTTCGAGCCGAGGTCAAATCCCACCAGCTTGGTGTTCGTGAGTCGCACCGGGCCTGTGATGACCAGCTTGTCGGCTGGCCCGGCGATGCCCAACTCGGCCGAAAGAGTTCCTCCCTGGAGCTTTGATCCCGAGGGAATAGCTATTCCCAGCGCCGGCAGCATCGCTTCCAGTTCATCCACCGACATGTCCGGCGCATTAAGGCGCAGGTTCACTACCTCCGTTTCCCGCAGAGTTTGAAATCCACCCGTGAGATGAGCCACGGCTTTACCAATGGCTACGTCACCTTTGGTGATCGTGCCAGCTTGCCTCTCTAAATTGGCATTCGCGGCGTAATCGATCCTGACCGCTTTCGGGGCCGGCGATCCCTTGGGCGAGAGTTTGAGCTTGTCGCAGGTAACACGGCCCACGGCATTGGCTTGGCTGCCGTTTGAATTCAGCGTCCCCTCAAGGTTCGCCAAGCCTCCAATGCCGCTCGCCGCATCGATGAAACCCGAGGCCGCCAGATCGACGTTGTTCACTTTCAAGGTCACCTCAAGAGGCGTTTTGGACGAGTCCTGTGGATTGATTGGCCCGGCCTTTCCCGAAAGACTTGCATTTCCTCCACCTGGCAAGGTGGCGTTCAGCTTGAGAGGAAACTGGGATGTGTATGAGAAGTTCGTTACTTCCACATTCACCTTGTCATACACCTGGTTTTTCTTTGCGGAGTTTGCTTTGCCAACGATCAACTTCCCATCTTTGATTTCCAGCTTGGCGACTGAAAAGTTCTGGGCCGCCGAAGCCCCCGACTTTTCCGGTTCAGGCGTCTTCTTTTCACCTGCTGTACCGAGGCTGGAAAAATTCCACACACCATTCGGAGCTTTTAGCAACGTGATCTGGGGCTCATTCAGTGCAATTCGGGTTACGTTCAACTGCTTGGAGAAAATAAGCGGCATCAGTGCGACGCCGACCTTGAGCGATTTCGCGGTGATGAAGGGTGACTTGCTGAAGGCAGGGTCGTCGGCAATGCTGATGTCCTCAATACCAACGCTACCTGACAGGATGGAGAGGCTCAGATCTCCTAACTTCACTTGACGTCCCAAAGCGTTTGTCGCCTCGGTCTCAATCTTCGGACGGAAGCTGTTCACGTTGATGAAGATTGGGAGCGCTATCAATAGCACCAGAAAAACCGCAATCACGATTCCCGCAACGCGCAACCAACGTTTCTTCATCAATGCGTGCGGGTGCTGTTGGAGGGCCCGCCCTTTGGAAGCGGAGCTAATAATCTGAAGGATTGGTTGCTTCACGGATGTTTCCGAAGTTCCGGTTGGATCCGTCTTCTTGTGGGTTGGGTCCGACTCAGGAGTGGGTAGAGGTCGCGTGGCCATGGTGCCTCCCGTCAAAACTGTAAAGATGAACTGTTAACCCAAGGACAGGCGGACAGCCATTGGCAAAACTGACAGTCGAGGAATTAACTGAACAGCAAAAGGTCGATTCAGCGTAACTATTGAAAACAGGCGATAGCAGACCCCCGGCGCAAACGCACATCGAGGCGGCGAAACTGAACTCTCTAGTGTCGATCCCAATAGCCTGTCATTTTTGACAGTTCCAGTCTCGCAGCGCAAAGCTAAGAATCCACTGACTCCTCCGTCTCCCGAGTGCACCCAAATAACGGCTGAAAGGGGTAAAGAGGAGTGGTCACGGCGGACATGCCGGCCGGCAACGGTGACTTGCTCTTGCTCGATTCGGGTTGTAGACCTCCGGCAGCGCTCCACGAAAACTGTTTACAAGTCGCGAGACGTGAGATGGATGTACGACGGAGCCCTTATCGCGGTCAACAAGGAAACCCGGCTAACCAGTGACGAAGAGAATTGGAGTTACCACAATGAGTAGCAAAGTTCTCGCGGCAGGTGTCCTCTCACTCGGACTGGGCCTTGGCGCTGCCGTCACTTGCGCCCAGCGACAGCCGGAAACTTTCTTCAAAAATAAGATCGGGCTGTCTGACAGTGATATTCAGAAGACGGATCAAGGTCAAATCGTGACCAAGGTCCTCGAATCCGGTGACAAGAAGTACGGCATCCTGGTGTTCGGTGGGGTCTACATCAACACCTCGATCGAAAAGTTCGCCGCAGCCTATCGTGACGTGAAAGGGCTCCTAGAGAATAAGGTTTACCTCGCTGTACAAGAGTTCAACGAGGTCGGTTCGCCGCCCAAACTTTCCGATTTCGACCGTCTCGCATTCGATCGCAAAGATATCGACGCGATACAGAAGTGCAAGCCCGACGATTGCGATCTCCAGGTCTTCGACGTCACGGCCTTTCAGAAGCAGATTAACTGGGACTCGAGCGATAAGTACGACCAGGCCAACAAGCTCGACTTTCATCGGGCCACCCCTTCGGCAGGCACCTGACTGTGCAGCAGAAAAGTTTCGATCTGGCCTTTTCCTTTCACCTCGATGACGCCGCGGCTTTCGAACTCGAACTTGCCTTTCAAGCGCTCGTACACGTTCCGCGTGACTTGAATCTCACCTGGCACGCTTGTCGATTCCATACGACTGGCGAGGTTCACGGTATCGCCCCAGAGATCGTAAATGAACTTGCTCACGCCTATGACGCCAGCCACTACCGGACCGGAGTTGATCCCGATGCGCAGCTGAAGATTCGTTCCCTTCTCCTTGTTGTATTGCGTGGTCACCTCCAGCATGCGGAGCGCCATGCGAGCCATTCTGTCAGCGTGATCGGAGTACGGGTGGGGCAAGCCGCAGACGGCCATGTAGCAGTCTCCAATGGTTTTGATTTTCTCTATCTCTAGTTCATGAGCTTCTTGATCGAAAAGGCGGAAAATGTCATTTAGTATCTCCACAATTCTTTTCGCGGATGTGTTGCTGGACAACACCGTGAATCCAACGATATCGCCAAACAATACGGTGACGTCCGCAAAGTTGTCGGCAATCTCACGCTCGCCTCCTTTCAGGCGGGTTGCAATCTCTCCCGGAAGAATATTGAGCAGCAGCGCTTCGTTTTCGCGGTTCTTCTGTTCGATCACCTCCGTCTTCTCACGAATATTCTTTGTCATGGAATTGAAAGTGTCGGAGAGGACTCCGAGTTCATCCTTCCATTTCCAGTCGACCTGCGCAGTAAGGTCCCCGACTGCCACCTTCGCGGCAGCATTCACCAGAGCATTGACCGGACGCAGAATCTGGCGCGTCATGAGCCACGCACCTGTCAGCGTCAACAGCAACAGGCCCGCGCCCCACCAACCGAACATCCGCCTCATGTTTCTTACCGGTTTGAGCGCTTCATCCAGCGCCATCCGCGACATGATCACCCAGTGGAGATCTTTAGTATGCGAAGGCGCATATGCCACCAGGAGTTCCCCTCCTCCCCACGCATCTCTCTCGATGAGAGTTCCTTCCTTGCCTTCGAGGCCCGCAGCCCCTGCTGTGAGAGTCCTGGACGGGACCTGAAGAATGGCAGTCTCGTAGAGACGAATCCGCTCCAGGGTCTCTTCGGGTACGCGGTTGGCCCTCAACCCGGCAATAAATTCGTCCGGGTGCTCAAGAAATTGGCGGTTATTCGTGCGCAGCAGGCGATCCGGTCCGATAATGACCGAGTCGCCGGTTTGCCCCAAGCCGTCCCTTTCCCATCCGCGCTTGCTGTTCATGACGTTAGAGATGGCATCTGTCGAGAGTTGGAGCGCGAATACGCCGAGTCGCTCCTGCCCATCGTAGATAGGGCTTGCGACGTACTGAGTCGGCTCTCCCTTCGAAGCCTCATAGGGTTCAAAGTCGGAGAAGAAGACAGCGTCAGGATTATTAGTAGCGAGGCATCGCTTCACGAGTTTGGCCAGATTGCTATTCCGATAGGGACCATTCAGAAGGTCAGAGGCAAAGTCCCGGTCCTTGGACACGTCGTAAACAACCCTGCCAGTTTGATAGTCGATGAGATAAAGATCGTAATAGCCGAAACTTTCGATGAGATGTCTGAATCCGCTGTGGTACTTTTCGTGGACGCGGCTATAGTCGCTGCCGTCCCCAGCATTTGTCAGCTCGTATCGGTGCCCCTCAGGGTACCGGTTTTTCACGATATAAAGAAACTGAAGCTGCCAAGCAGCCGGAACAGTCGGCAAGTAATCCTCGACGCGCGGACGGGCCAACTTCAGTCTCTGCATTTCGGGATAGAAGTTCTCCTGATAATCTGCGCGCACTGAATCCCGGGTATCTGCCGGAACGGTAGCTTTGTCCATCTTCCGGTAAGCTGCGCTGAACTCCCTCGCGGCCTCGATGAACATCCGGTCGGCACTGAGAGTCTCAGCATGGCTTTGGATCGTTGTATAGTAGGAATCGATTTGAAACTGTTTCGAGCGGGTGACGCTAGTGAGCAGGTTTGTGGCGTCTCTCTTCAAACTGCCACGGTACTTGACAAAGGCGACCGTTCCCGTAAAGGCCAAGGTCGCTATGCCCAGCACCAGAAGAAGAGAGAGCAGCTTATAGCGAATGCTCCAATCGCCAAACGTCTGCATAACCACCAGCGTTCTGTTACCGTCTCCAGTCCTCGATCAAAGCAGCTACAAGTGCGCTCCAACCGGTCTGGTGTGACGCTCCCAGGCCAGCGCCGTTATCGCCGTGGTAGAACTCGTAGAACAGGATCAGGTCTTTCCAATACGGGTCTTCCTGGAACTTTCGCGTTCCTCCGTAGAGCGGCCGCCGCCCATGCTCGTCACGGGTGAAGATACTGATCATCCGGTTGGCGATTTCACCGCCGATCTCCCATAGGTTGCGGGGGCGTCCGGAATCGCCCGGGATGGCCATCTTGAAGTCGTCGCTATAGCCAGCACCGAGCGTCCGTAGCGATTCGATGATCAGGAAGGTTGTCGGAAACCAAATCGGACCGCGCCAGTTGGAGTTGCCGCCTTTGATCTTGTTCTCGGACTCTGCGGGATCGTAGCGCACCTCACTGTGTCCGAAGACGAAGGGATGTTGCTCGTGGTACTTGGACATGCTGCGAATTCCGTAGTCGGAAAGAAATTCCTCTGGGCTGATTAGCCGCTCGAGCATGCGCCGCAGCTGCTCATCGTTCACGATGGTGAGCGCGTATTGCCGCTTGGATTCGATGTACTGGCAGCAACTTTCGGTAAGTTGCCGGCGGTTGTTGACGAACCATAAAAAGTGGCTACGAAACTCCTGGAAGGGCTCGATATCAACGAGCCTCAGCGTTTCCGCGGCGTAAAGTGGAATGATGCCGACCAGGGACCGCACTCGGAACTTATGAAAGTTCCCGTCCGGATAGCGAAGGACATCATAGAAGAAGCCGTCTTCTTCATCCCACAGCGAGTAATTCCGGCCGCCCATGTTCTTCATGGCCGCTCCGATGTAAATATAGTGTTCGAAGAATTTCAGGGCCAGACTCTCGTAAGCCTTGTTCTCTCGCGCTAGTTCCAGCGCGATGTGCATTAAGTTCAGGCAAAACATCCCCATCCAGCCAGTAGCGTCCGATTGTTCGAGAACCGCCCCGCCGGGAAGCTTATCGCTGCGGTCAATGACGGTAATGTTGTCCAGGCCGAGGAAGCCGCCTTCGAAAACGTTGTTCCCGGAACTGTCGACCTTGTTGACCCACCAGGCGAAGTTGATGAGCAGCTTGTGGAAGCACTTCTCCAGGAACTCCCGGTCGCCAACACCAGTCCGCAACTTGTCCGTGTTGTACACGCGCCAGACAGCCCACGCGTGAACCGGGGGGTTTAGGTCGGAGAACTCCCATTCGTAGGCGGGTATCTGCCCGCTGGGATGCTGGAACTGCTCGAACAGCATGAGGAAGAGTTGCTCTTTGGCGAATTCCGGATCGATGACGGCGAGGGCCACGGTGTGGAAGGCGAGGTCCCACGCGGCAAACCATGGGTACTCCCACTTGTCGGGCATTGACAGGATGCGCATGGAGTTGAGGTGCCGCCAGTGCCGGTTCCGGACATTCTGCCGCGACGCCGGCGGGGGACATTTGGGATTGTCGCCCTCCAGCCAAGCGTTCACGTCGAAGAGGTAGATCTGTTTCGTCCAGAGCAGCCCTGCGAACGCTTGCCGCTGCACACGTTTTTCGTCCTCGGTCGCACGGGGGGGCTGGATGGCGGCATAGAACTCATCCGCTTCCGCCTGCCGCTGCGCGATGATCTGATCGACGTCTTTAAGCGGTGCCTTCATGGACTCGGGGAGAAGCCGGAACCGCAGAACCACAGAGCCGCCCGCGGGAACTGTGTACTGGTAATGCAGGCAAGACTTCGTGCCGGTCTGGTTCGGGTTGACGACTCCTTCCTCCCCGTTGATGATCGCGCGGTGGAAGGCGTCTTTGCAGTAGGGATGTCGGTTCGGAACGCCGTAGAGCCGTTGTGTGTTCGTTTCGTTGTCTGTGAAGAGTGGCCTGCCGTTTGCCTCCGTGTACAAGTAGCGCTTCCCGAGCCGGTAATCGAACATCAGGTTCTTGAGTGCCTCGTCGCCGGAGTCGTCCGCAACCAGGCTGACGGCCCCTTCGGCCGCAGGGCCTTCGCAAATGGCTGGCGCTGGACCTGGGGGATCCGTCCAACCCCAAGTGTTCCGGAACCAGAGATGGGGAAGGAGGTGCAGCGGTGCGGGCTCTGGACCACGGTTCACCGCTTCGATGCGGATACAAAGGTCCTCGCCCGAGGCCCTCGCATACTCGACAAAAACGTCGAAGTAGCGGTTCCCGTCGAAGACGCCCGTCTCCAGAAGCTCGAACTCAAATCCATGGCCGGCCCGCCTTCGATTCTCATCCAGAAGCCACTCGTAGGGGAACTGAACCTGTGGGTATTTATACAGGTACTTCATGTATGAGTGGGTGGGAGTGCTGTCGAGGTAGAAGTAATACTCCTTCACATCCTCGCCGTGGTTGCCCTCGCCGGGAGTAAGGCCGAAGGCCCGCTCTTTCAAAATGGGATCCTGGCCGTTCCACAGAGCAAGGCTGAACACCACGAGCTGATACCGGTCGCAAATCGCGGCCAACCCATCTTCGCCCCAGCGGTAAGCCTTGCTGCGAGCCATGTCGTGGGAAAGGAAATCCCACGCTGCTCCGTTCGGGCTGTAGTCCTCGCGAACTGTACCCCAGGAGCGTTCACTGACGTACGGGCCCCACCGGCGCCATAGGAGGGGTTTGCCTTCCGTTTCAAGAAGTCGGCGGCCTTCTGCCGTAAGGCTCGCTGGACTCAGTTCAAGTACGGTCTGCTCTATCAGTACTGGGACACTCATGGCCCTTGCGTCCTTCTGTGCGGGGCCTCTCATGGCATTTTCTTCCTCGCTTCGGCCGATGCTGTCAATCGGAGTTAGCCAAAACGCGAAAGCCTGGCGATTTCCTTATTTCTAGTGCCTTCTGGGTAGGCGATTGATACACACTCGCGCAGCGACACAATTACTCTGCATGGCTCTTCAATGCAATGAAGCTGTCAAAAGTTACAGTGCATGATGAGAGGTGTCTCGAAGATCTGAAGCCTGGCTGCAAGTCCTAAGCTTCAACCTGGCGCTCCCCCTAAGCCAATACCCACAATGTGCGACGAATTGGAGTCGGCGGTGTTCGAGTCTGTCCTTGCCAAGACTTTCTCGATTCCTGCATCAATGCGGCCGCAGAAGAACCCGTTCCGGTACATCTACGGCTCTTTGATCAGAATGACAACCCATGCGAGGAGGAAGCCGACTGAGCCAATGATCGGCAGCAGGTTCCCTAGCACTGACACCGTATTCTGACGCCTGAGACGCGGCCAATCCAACTGCTTGACCTCCGGCACGTCGCAGATTCGGTCGCGCTCGGCGCACCATTGCGATATGGCATAGTTGGCCGCTCCCATGGCCACCAGGACCAGTACCGGCAGCAACAAGCCCACGAGGGGAATCAGGATGCGTAGGACTCTGAACCCGCTCGTCGCCTCGCCCGTGCTAGCCCTATGCTCAATGAGGGTCACTGACGTTCCGAACAAGAACGACTGCGAGATGACCAGCCAGCTCATGCGCTGCCCGATGAGGTCGTCTTCGTGCCGGATCTGGGCGTCAATCTTGTTGAGCCTGGCTATCAACACGTCTTCACCCATGACCGATCCTCTCAGTTCGAGTTGGGCCAAGGCTAGAGCCAACTGAAGCGTCAACCCCCTCGGCAGATCACACAGGTCACCAGAAGCGAAACTGGCTCCACCGGTCACAGGATTCAACTGTCATTCTTAACAGGTCGCACTCCTGCTCTCGAGGCCGGTGCTTCCCGATGGATCTCGTATGGTCAAAAAACTCGTCCTGGTCCGCTGTCTTAAAATCATTGCTCAGCGCACGTTGATGAAATCAGGCCCGCGAGGTCTTTTGCCAGGGGAGATTCCCGATATCCTTAAGTATATGTTGTGAGCCCATCGCCCGCTGTCCCGTCGACTTTTATGCCGCTTCCCTCTCGTAATACTTCAGCAGGCCGCCCAATCGTTCTCGACACCGCACTGCTCTCATGTTCCTTCTTGCCTCCGTCTGCGCAGGAAACAAGATCCGATTCTCTTTGCCCTGATGGTTGCGCTCCTCGTGGTAATGTACGATGTATTGCTGCAACGCTCGCCGCAGCGACGATTCTCCAAACAGGATCAGCCTCGACAGACATTCTTCTTTGACCGACCTCACCCAGCGTTCCGCGTACGAGTTCAGATTCGGGTTCCTTGCTGGCAATCGAAGCGGATTCACGCTTCCCGTCTTGATCAGTTCTCGAAATGATTGGCAGAACTTCGCATCTCGGTCATGCAGCAGATAGCGGCAGCCTCTCAGGCATCCCCACGCCTCCATGGTCATATTTCGCGCCTGCTGCTCCATCCACTCCTGATCCGGTACGGCGTGAATCCTGCCAGTTTCACCTGGCGAGTCTCCAAGTGGATGAAGAACAGCACATAGTAGGTCGTCAACCCTTTGAGCGTTAGAACTTCCGTCGTGAAGAAGTCCAT
>WNFR01003216.1_pt1 | contig 16963 bp, 12 predicted proteins | sample 5400221 | NCBI WGS metagenome assembly WNFR01 (sample SAMN13153357, study PRJNA577476) | soil metagenome | isolation source: 40 cm soil under Madrone tree | place: USA:California | collected 2016-06-14
GCCGACTGCGTGCTCAGCGGCGGCGCCGACTCACCGATCGCGCTCGGCATCGTGAAGGGCTTCATCCTGATGAAGATCATGACCAGCCGCTGGAACCACGCGCCCGAAAAAGGCTCACGGCCGTTCTCGGTCGATCGCGATGGCTTCGTACTCGCCGAGGGTTCATGGATGTACGTACTCGAAGAGTATGAGCACGCCAAAGCTCGTGGCGCGCAAGTGCTGGCTGAGATTGTCGGATACGGTTCCACGTGCGAGGCATTTCACCGGGTTCGCTTGCAGGAGTGCGGAGAGGAACCCGCGCGCGCCATCGGCCTTGCGATGCAGGAAGCAGGCGTCAGCCCGCAGGACATTCACTACGTTAACCTGCACGGCACATCGACCGATCTCAACGATCGCATCGAAACCCGCGCGCTGAAACTGGCGCTTGGCGAAGAGCGCGCACACCAGGTTCCAATGTCGGCGCTGAAATCACAGATCGGCCATCCCCAAGGCGCATGCGGCGCGGCCGGAGTCGCTGCCACGATCATCGCCATGCAGACGGGCCAGCTTCCACCGACGATCAACCTCGACACGCCGGATCCATCCTGCGACCTGGACTACGTCCCGCAAGCCGGACGCACCGCAAAGATCGAATACGCCGTCGCGAATTGCATAGCCTTCGGCAGCAAGAATTCGGCACTGGTTCTGCGACGCGCAGGCTGAACTCGCTCCGGCGCCCGGCTTCTGCTTTGTTCCCAACCACTTCCGCCCGCCCGGAAGTACCATCCCCTTGGTACCTTAGAAGCCTCCTACCCGCCCGGCATATAATCGGCAAATCCAGACAAACTGGGCACTTAGCTAACGTGGACCCTCTTCTCGCAGCCGCGATTTTCTTTCTGGGACTCGCCTTTGGCAGTTTCCTGAATGTGTGCATTTACCGCCTGCCCCTGGGCAAGTCGGTCGTGACACCGCGTTCCGCTTGCCCACACTGCGGCAAGTTGATCCCGCTTTATTACAACCTCCCGGTTCTGAGCTGGCTGATTCTGCGCGGCAAGTGCAGTGCTTGCAAAGAGCCGATTTCACCGCGCTATCTCGTGGTCGAACTGCTCACCGGCATGTTGTTCGTGGGTTGTTACGCCCATTTCGGACCGACTCTGGCAACGCTGAAATGTATCGTGCTCGGCTACCTGCTGCTCGCCCTGATTTTCACTGACGCCGAAACCAAGCTCCTTCCCGACGCACTCACTCTGCCGGGCGTTGGCTTGGGAATCGTGTTCAGTCTTCTCGTGCCGGTGGACGATCTCGCTTCGCGCATCATGCCCGGTCTGGTTTCTTTGCCGCTGAGCGGCGATGTTTCGTGGCGCTTGTGGTCGCTGGCTGATTCGCTTCTGGGCGCCGTGGTCGGTGCTTCATTCCTTTATGGCGCCGCCGCCATCTATCTGCGCGCTCGCGGCGTTGAAGGCATGGGATTCGGCGACGTCAAGTTGATGGCGATGATCGGCGCCTTCCTGGGTACCAAGCTCACTGTGCTGACAATTTTTGCCGCGTCGCTGGCAGGCTCTCTATTCGGAATCGGAACCATTCTGGCGGTCTGGATCAAGCGCACACGCCGCAACGCCACGCGTGGGACCTCATCGCTTGAAGCACGCCGCCGCGCCTGGCACTCGGCTCGGCTCGCTCTGCGTTATTACGAAATGCCCTTTGGTGTGTTCCTCGGAAGCATGGCACTGCTGGCCTTCTTCTTTGGAAACGGGCTGCTGCACTGGTACTGGGGGCTGCTGTGAAGCTGTTACTGAATCCGATGGTGTTGCGGATGGGGATGCTGTTGTTGGTCGGCGTCGCGGCCTTTGCGCTGGGAGCAATTGCAATCCACCGCATGCGCAAAAGCATGGTCGCGGACACCGCCTCCTTCGCACACTCTCCACTGGCCGCCGAGGGTTTGCCGATTCACAGTTATCACGCGGTTATCCAGCAACTGAAACAGCAGAAGCACGAACTCACTGCCCTCCAGCTTGCTGAACGTAGAAAAGCAAAAGCGTCTGACAGCCTGAGCGCCACGGTACTCGCGAACCTTTCCTGCGGCGTCTTGTTCTTCAATGCCAGCGGATTGGTGCGCCAGGCAAATTCCACCGCCCGCCAGCTTCTCGGATTTGCCTCCCCGGTTGGGATGCGTGCCAGCGAACTGTTTCGCAGCGCTACCCTCCATAACAACACGGCGGATGTCGCAAATGTTGAAGAAGCCATCACTCCGGCCGTGCGAGGCGAGTCGGTCGTGCGCGGCCTGGTGCTCGATTATGTGAGCCCGGATGGCATCTCTCGCGTGCTCGATCTGACTGTGTCTCCCGTTCTGGCCGAAGACGCCAGCCTGATGGGCACGACATTTGTTCTGACCGACAGAACGGAAATTTCGCGCATCCGGCAGGATCAGGAGATGCGCCAGGAATTGTCCGCGGAAATGGCGCTGGGACTGAGAGGTTCCCTGACCACGATCGCAGGATATGCGCAGCAGTTGGCGCATAGCCGCGACGCCGAACTGGCGCGGCAATTGGCTGACGACATCGCCAAAGAAGCATCGCATCTGGACCGGACAATCGGCAGGTTCCTGGCCGGCGCCAAAGGAGCGACCACGAATTCTTGAAATCAAATGTTCGAAGACCATAGCGGCAGGCGAAATCGGATTATGAGCCTGCGGAAGGATGATCAAATGAAACGCACAATCTGGATGGCCATTGGAGTCCTGCTTCTTCTCGGATCGAGCCTCGCATCTGCACAGTCCCTCGGAGAAGCCGCACGCGCAACCCGCAAGGGAAAAGCGCATCAGACCGCGGCGAACCATCACTATGACAACGACAATCTTCCCGTTAGTGAAAAGTTGAGCGTGGTGGGCCCGGCCCCGGCGACCACTGCCAACGGCACCACTCAAACCGTGGACGGAAGTACCCAAGCCCAGGCCGCGCCATTAATCCCCGCACCGGATGCAAAAACCGCAGCCGCCGACCGCCAGAAAGCCGCCGATGAATGGAAAGACAAACTTGACGCGCAGAAGACAAAGATCGAGGCCTTGAACCACGAACTCGACCTGACGCAGCGTGAATATCGCCTTCGCGCCGTAGCCATGTATTCCGACGCCGGCAATCGGCTGCGGAATTCCGCTAACTGGGACAAGGAAGACGCCGATTTCAAAAAGCAGCTCGAAGATAAACAGAAAGCCGTCGACGCTGCCAGGCAGGACCTCGAAACCATCCAGGAGCAGGCGCGTAAAGCGGGCATTCGCGAGCGCGAATAACACCGTCACGCTTGAACTCGGCTAAAGATCGGCACGGCAATCGCGGGATGCTACTCACGATCGCTAACTCAACGGTATGGGCCTGGAGACGTGCTGGGCTTTCAGGCCCCCCTTCCACGACCGTAAGGCGCCCAACACTTTAGGCGCTATAGTTTATAAGATTACTCCGACTGCCAACCATGTCGGACTAAGACTGACTCCAACAGTATTTCTCAAATAGTGCGAAGTTCAGAGATATAATCGCCTGCCTGGAGTGAAAATAACTATCAACACAAAGTCTCCTCTTCGGGCTGGTGCCGCGCCCTGGCAGGTGAGGATTAGTTTCGCTAGACTACAACTCCTCAAGCGAAGCGTAATCTGGAACAGGTGAAACATGGCTACCTCGATCATCCCATTCCCGCTGATGCAACGAATAAACAATGATGAAACGGCATTGCAGCGCGTCATAATCACCCTTAACACTGGAGGCCATCCTTTTGGGGAGCTTCGAACCCAGCTTTATAAGCTGGTGCACCAGGTATTAGAAAAGGACCCGGAACGGACCGAACAACATATTCTGTCAAGCGGTATAGATCCACAGCCCTACGTAAAGGCTCGTCTGCGAGGCCGGGTCATCAAAGAGTTAGTACTACTCGATCAAGAGAGGAAACTATATCCCAATTCCATAATCGCCGAGATACGCACAGATCTGAGTGACGAACGCTCTTTCGATCCGGATAACCTGGTGCGCACAGTCATCTCAATACCCATGCTGAATGACATTCAAGCCGACGAAAACATGGTGCAGAGCGTAATGATCGAGATCAACGTCAATTATCCCAAGGGCCGTTCGGAAGCGAAAAAGCGTGTAGTAGAGCTCATCATCAATGCCATCGCCAGCAACCCAGCCGAGGACCAGTTCCTCAGCAAATGGAAAAGCGATACCAGTGAACAATACGTTTACGCGAAGCTGACCGGTAAAGCCATTCGCGAAATCGTAAAGCTCGACCAGAAGCCGAGTACAGAGGTTAAGGCTGAAGATGCCATAGGTCCAGATGTTGAAGGTGGAAAGGATAAAACTGGACCGGATTGCTGCGCGATCTATCATGTGTGGCCCGACTTCAAGCTACGCGCACAAATTTGGTGTTCGGCACCAACCGTCAAAGCAGATGCTTGCCGTCGCTCCTTTGCGACAACAGGGCGCGGAATCGTTTGGGCGGTATTGGATTCCGGCATCGATGGTAACCATCCACATTTCAAAAAGCACTCGAATCTGACTTTGCCCAGCGGTCTGGCCCACATGGACTTCACTGGACCGAACCGGGCCGACGTTGAACCAGAAAAACTGACTGATGACTACGGTCATGGCACGCACGTTGCTGGCATCATCGCGGGCGAACTCGATACAGACAAGTACGAAGCCATTTCTCTTTATCGCGAAAGGGACGAGAATGGCAGAATTTCCTACCGTCGCAAGCCTATTGATGTACCTGTAATTGGAGTTGCGCCAGAGTGCAAGTTGTTGAGCTATAAAGTACTGGACAAGCGCGGCGAGGGCGAGGTGAGCACCGTAATCGCAGCCATTCAGAAAATCCAGGAGTTGAACGGGTACGGTCGACACATCCTCGTTCATGGCGTCAACATGAGCCTGGGATACGACTTCGACCCGGAATGGTTCGCATGTGGCCAAAGCCCAATCTGCGTAGAAGTAAACCGTCTGGTGCGCTCCGGTTTAATGGTAGTCATCGCCGCCGGTAACACCGGCAAAGGCTTCGCTCTTACCATCAATGATCCCGGCAACGCTGAGCTCGCGCTCACCGTTGGGGCAACGCATCGCGACATGCCGCACCTTTACGGCGTTTCGTACTTTTCGTCCAAAGGACCTACCGGTGACGGACGCGCGAAACCTGATGTTCTGGCTCCCGGAGAACGTATCATTTCTTGCGGTGCCGGTCCGGACCTCCAAACCTTTATATCCAATGCCGGCGTTGTACCAACTGTGTCCCAGGCTGACGTTGTGCCGACTCCATCCCAAGCTGACGCTGTGCCAACGAAAAAGAAAGAACCTGCTTTTTACCTCGAGCGTAGCGGCACAAGCATGGCGGCGCCCCATGTATCCGGAATCGTTGCCGGCATCTTATCGACCCGCGGCGAGTTTGTTGGACTCCCAGAAGAAGTGAAGGGTTACCTAATCAAAAACGCAACAGATTTGGGCCGGGAACGGAACTTCCAGGGTGGTGGCCTGGTGGACATGATGCGAACCATTCAGGCGATGTAGATCGGCAACACAAGCGACACAAAAAGGAGGATCGGATCATGGATTTCGCGTATCCGTTTTTTCAGGTGCAGTTCACAAAAGACGGCGATGCTTTCGCCCCGGCAGAAGTGGACGCCCTCCTCAGCAACGTCACAGCCCCAGCAAACGCCCCCACCGATCTGCTCCTCATGTCTCATGGATGGAACAACAACATGGACGAGGCCAAAAGTCTTTATTCCGGACTGGCAGCCGTGATCAAGCCGCAGGTTGACGCTAATCCCGCTTTGAAGGACCGTCGATTCGTCATTTGCGGCGTGCTTTGGCCCTCCAAGAAGTTCGAAGACGAAGAGCTCATTCCTTCCGGGGCGGCAGCGCTTGATGAGTCAGTAACCACGGATGACCTCAAGCAGAAGGTACGCGACCTTCGGTCCTTGTATGCCGCTGCCGATTGGCCTTCGGCGGCCGGCGCCGCTCCTGCGGATTTCGACGAACTTGAGAAGCTGATGGACACCGTATCTAACGATCCAGCCGACCAGAAAAAGGCAGCGGATCTGATTCGAAACCTTTTGCCCAAGGACGCAGCTTCCTCTGAAGATGCCTCCGATGCCTTCTTCGATACCAAAACGTCTGTACTCATCAACAAAGTCAGTAAGACGTTGAACCCTCCCGTCGTTCCCGCCGGCAGCGGAGCTGCCTCGATAGATCCTTTCAGAAGTGCCACTAGCAGCGGGCTTGGAGGCGCGGCCAGTTTTCGGGACGTCCTTGGTGGAATCAAAGCAGGCTTCATGCACCTTCTGAATTACGCGACGTACTACATGATGAAAGCCCGCGCTGGAGCGGTTGGTTTAAAAGGAGTGGCGCCCCTGGTTAAGAAATTGCGCGGTAGCCGGGCCGATCTTCGGATTCACATGATCGGCCACAGCTTCGGCTGTCGGGTCATGGCATCGGCCATTAACTCGTTACCCGAAGATGAGAAGTTTCGGCCAGACACCCTGCTCTTGCTACAAGGCGCCTTCTCGCACAATGGATTTGCGAACCAAAGCAACGGCGTGGACAGAGGGGCCTTCCGTGACGTTATCGACAAGCAAAAAGTGCGTGGCCCGATTTTGATTACGCATACACGCAACGATAAAGCTGTCGGGGTTGCATACCCAATCGCCTCGCGAATCAACGGCGTAACCGCGGCCGCACTCGGTGACGCGAACGACAAATTCGGCGGCCTCGGCAGCAATGGTACACAAACAAAGGACTCAACTCCTGAAGGCGTCCCGGGATTCCTATTGCCGGTGGGACAGCAATACCCCTTCGCAGTCCCCGTAAAACCAAGCACGCCCTTCAATTTGAAGAGCGACAACTTCATCAAGGGCCACTCCGACATTAAACATCCGGAAGTAGGCTTTGCCCTGGCTGTAGCAATGTCGACCACGTAAGACCAGCAGCGCGGCTAGGCCGGTCACACGTAGTGTCGCGCAGCGTTGCACGATCCGCAGCGCTTGCCGTCGCGCTAAATCTTTCCGCCCCAAAGTTTTTTTATCGCGGCAGACCAGTTCTGCGCAGTAAATCCTGAAAGCGGGGTTCCGAACGTAAACGGTCGAAAGCCGGTTCCATCTGTATCCAATAAAGCATTGACGTAGAGCGCTGCTCGTAGGCCTTCTCGAGGTTGGCATACGTTGCATCGGTTTCTCCCAAACGAGCCTGGACCACTGCCGTGCCAAAGGGATCCGTCCCAGAAGATGGAGCGAGGGATTTCTTCCGGCTTAGCCAATAAGCGCGTTCTCCCCGAGCGGAAAACTCTCGCCGCACGGCAGCAAACTCCTGCTTCGCTTTCTGGGCATCCTCTCCGTAGGTAATTGCCTGTTTTTCTTGCTGGTCAATCGCTTTCGCGATATCTCCCTTTTGTTCGTAGGCCGATGTTAAGAGCCAATTCAGGATACCGTCATTGGGATCGGTTCTTAATCCCAGGTTCGCCTCCTCGATCAGCTTGTTGTAGTCACGGGACGTGAGAAGAGGAGTCATCGATAACGAATTTACGATCGTCGAGAAAGGGTCCAACTGTTTCGCTCGTTGCATCTCAGCCAAAGACTCGTCCGTACGCTTTCTCTGTGCCAGGTACATTCCGTACCAGAGGTGTGCCGTGGCATTGCTAGGGCTGAGTTGGATGGCGCGTTGGAACTCCTTTTCCGCGCCAGGCAGATCCCAGTCGTGAGCGTACTTGACCCATGCGAGCGCATGATGCGCCATACCAAGATTCGGGTCGATCTCCAGCGCCTTGGCTACGGCGACCTCTGATTTCTGCAGGGCCTCGTGCGGGGGAAGGATCGATAAGCCCGACGCCCATAAGTAGGACTCCGCCAGCCCTGCATAAGCCGGGGCAAAACTCGGGTCCGTCCGAATTGCTTTATTGAAGTTCTCGAATGCTCTCTGCATGCCGTCGGGAGTAAGCTTCGCGGAGAAATAGAGCCCTTTCAGATACGCGTCATATGCCTCCGGCGCGACGGCTCGATCGATGGCATTGGCCGGTTGCTGAGCCTGCGGCCGGAGTTTCGCCCCGATTTCTTCAGTTACAGACCGGGCCACTTCATTTTGCAGGCGAATTACGTCGGCCACATCTCCTTCGTAGCTATGAGCCCAAAGATGGCGGTCAGTCTCGACCTGCACCAACTGAGCCGTGATGCGCACTCTGCTTCCCTCCCGTAACACCGAGCCTTCCACAACTGCGTCGACGTGCAGCATGTCCGCTATTTCTGACAATGGCTGTTGGGTGCCTCGAAAACGTCTCACCGAAGCGCGCGAGATGACGCGAACATTGTTGAGGCTAGCCAGTTGAGTAATCAGTTCGTCGGTCATGCCATCGGCAAAGTACTCTTGTTCGGCGTTACCCGAAACATTCTCCAGCGGCAATACCGCCAGAGAATGGATTGGACCGCTGGCAGAACCCGAACCGAATACGCGCCGGATATTCCCCGGATTCCATGTCCACAGGAGGCCCAATATCAACACTGCCAATCCCGCCAGCGTCGCGATTTTCCACCCAGGAGTCGTTCCACGGCCTGGGGTGACCGTTGTAGCGGTCGCAGACGTCACCGCCAGTGCGAATGCCACATCCCTCGCGGATTGAAATCGATCGTTTGGATTCTTCTCCAGGGATCGGTGCACAATTCCGCTTACTACCGCTGGAATGCTCTGATCGTTCGCGGTCAACTCGGAAGGATCGCGGCTCAGAATGGCGCTGATCGTATCGGCGGGCGTCGCTCCCTGGAATGCTCGCCGCCCGGAAAGCATCTCGTAGATCACCGTTCCCAGAGAAAAAATGTCGGTGCGATGGTCCAGAGTCTCGCCCCGAACTTGCTCCGGCGACATGTAACCGAGCGTTCCCATCACTTTTGTAGAAGTCGTTTCCGTTACAGTCGTGAAGTCCGGGCTGACGACCTTTTCCGGGAGCAACTTGGCCAAGCCGAAGTCCAGGATTTTTACTTGCCCGTCCTTCGTCAACCACAGGTTTTCCGGTTTCAGATCACGATGAATGATTCCCTTGTCATGGGCAGCGGCGAGACCCAGAGCAATTTGCGACGAAACTTCGATCGCCTTGCGAACCGACAACGGGCCTTTCCTTAAGGACTCCCGCAACGTCGCGCCTTCCAGCAGTTCAGTGACAACGTAGGGAGTTCCGTATTCCCACGTTCCGACATCGTAGATAGCGACGATATTGGGATGATTTAAAGCAGCCGCCGCACGCGCTTCCTGTTCGAACCGGCGCAGCCGATCTGGATCGGCGGCAAACGCCCCGGGAAGGACCTTGATAGCCACATCTCGGCCTAGTCGCGGATCGTGAGCGCGATAGACCTCGCCCATTCCACCTGCCCCGATCTTCTCCACTATGCGGTAGTGAGAGATCGAGGTCCCCGCCGAAAGCGATTTCGGACTCTCCTTCTCGATTTCCTCCTTGGTGAGAAGCTCAGCAGCCACTTGCAGCGCAGGGGACTCGATAAAGTCTGCTGCCTTTTCCTGACATGCAAGCAGTGACTCCACTTCATGACGAAGAGCTTGATCATCTTTGCATGCTTCATTCAGAAAGGGCGCCCGATGGCTGTTTTCGCGTTCGAGCGCCGCATGGTAAAGACGCTCGACCAGATGCCAACGCTCACTCTCCATGGACTTCTCCTTTGCTCAACTCGCGGAACAGCCATACTTTGGCGAATTTCCAATCGCGCATTACAGTCTCGACGGAGACATTCAGAACCTGTGCCGTCTCCTCGACACTGAGCCCGCCAAAAAACCGCAATTCCACAACCTGGCTCTTGCGTTCGTCGATTACGGCCAATGCAGTCAAGGCGTCGTCCAGAGCCACGATCCCGGCAGCGCGCTCAAGTCCGCCGAATAGCGCTTCGTCAAAAACGAAGTGAATTGCATCGCCCCCTCTCTTTAGAAAGCGTCGGGAACGTGCAAAATCTGTCAGCACCCGCCGCATTAAATTTGCACAGATTGCGAAAAAGTGGTTCCGGTTCTGCCAACTCATCCCTTGGAAATCAACCAGGCGCATATAAACCTCGTTGATGAGGGCCGTCGTTTGGAGGGTGTGGCCGGACCGCTCCCGCGCCATGTAGCGGTGGGCTGTGCGATGGAGTTCCTGATAGACCAAGGGGACGAGCTTACCAAAGGCAGCTTCGTCTCCTCCGTTCCAGGCCGTGAGCAGTTCGGTAACTTCGTGGTCCGCGGGCACCATCAGTGAAAACCCCGGTCGCGGCTCGACTTACGCGGATGGAAATATATCACAGCCGCGCCTAACCACTTCGAATCGACTCCCCGACACGCCATGACAGTTTTACATGCAATTTCGCGCTCTAGATCAATGAGGAGGGTGAGGAAACGTCCTACATCCTACGTGCGCTACAGTGGCGCACAAATCCGGGATTGATAGCCACGTTTCGCCATACACCCGACAAATTCTTTCTTGGTGGGAGAAACTATGAAAATCCGGAGTGTTCGCAGATTCGTTTCGTTACTTGCAGCATTCATCGCGCTGGCGATGCCGGCGTTCAGTCAGACTAACAATCCATCCAAGCGATGCAGTTCAGTGGGTGGAACAATGTCGACCAACCTGGCAGTAATTGATCAGTCCACTACGCTCGGCACGTCGACCGGCGATTTGAAGGGTGCGGTAACCGCCGCGATCTTGAATGTTACGCAAAATCCCGACGGCACCGTCTCCTTCACTGTACAGCATCATTTGGTGACTGAATCCGGTGACACGATCCTGTTCAGTGAGGCGACGGCTGTCACCATGCCCTTGTCGGCTTCTCGCTTTGCGCTCTTGAATTATCCGGTGCACATTAACGGTGGAACGGGCAGGTACGCTAACGCAAGCGGAGATCTGAACAGCATCGGTGAGGTGGACTTGAGTATCGGCCAGACCGTATTCCGTTACTCCGGCAAACTCTGTCTGGTCAACGAACATTGAGCTCGATCTGCCGATACAGTGCCCTTTAACATCGCACGCAAACGCTGAAGGTTGTCATTCCCTGCACATCAAAATGGGCCCAGGTAGGACGAGGCTGGGCCCGATTCCCTGTTTCTAGACTGACGCGTTACCCGACTGCATCGGGTCTCAGCCCGTAGTCTTTCCGAGACGCTCCTGAATCTGCCGTGCGTGATGCCGTCCATGCACCCAATGGAACTTGCGCCACTCGCCAACATTCAATGGTCCGAGAAACGGGTGGTCGAGAATTTTGGCATTCGCACCAAATTTGCGTTCGCATTCTGCAAACCCCGCATCCATGTGCCGAATCTCAGGCAGAATCGCGAGGCGTACTTCGTCGGCCGCCATCCCCTTGGGAGCAGCGCGTTCCGGAGACTTCCGGCCCGGCGGAAAATATGCGAGGTTCACAACTAACAGCGTGCCAACACGATGCTGCAGTGTAGCGCGCGTCCCCAAAGGCACTCCCTTCTCCAGACACTTTGCCAGTCCTTTGTTCGTGTTGTGATACGTGAGGAACAAATGCTCCAGAACCTGCGCCGCAGTCCACTTCCCTGCCGGACCGCCCTCCATCCGCTCGGGCGTCGCGCCGGTCATTGTCTTTTCGAGTTCTCGATGCAGCCGTTCCAAATAGGAATCCATGCTCGTCGTCCTTTACTATGTCCAGTACAATGACGATGCGATTTGCCACCAAAATCCTACAGGAAATGCCCATGAAAAAACTGGTCTTCGCAATTTTCTCTCTGGCGCTGATGACAGCATGTTCGTCCGAGCCGACCAAGCCCTCGGAAGCCGAAAAGCCCAAGGCGCCAGAACCGATCACCGGACGAGTCGCAATTCAAAAGTGCTACGTCGCGGCCCGCGGCTGGGCCCCTGATGCGAAGCCCTACCGCCTCGAATCCATTCTGACCGGCGATTCCAAGGGGCGCGACGGCAAGTCTCTGGCATGGCGTGCAGGCTTTGCCTCCGTCGTGCGGCACTCCACCCGCCCGTACACCTGGTCCAGCGGAGAAGTATCATTCGGCGTCGAGGACACTTACAGTCCCAGCAACACCAGCACCATGGCCTTTGACCTGCAATTCCTCAAAGTAGACTCTGACAAGGCTCTCGAAACTGCTCAGAAACATGGTGGAGACAAGGTGCTGGAGAAAGTGCCCGCCACACCCATCCTCTACATTCTCGACTGGAACCACCAGACCAACGACCTCGTCTGGCACGTGATTTACGGCACCGACCGCGCCAGCGCAAAGTTGAGCGTGGAAGTGAACGCTTCCTCGGGAGATTTCCTGCGCGTGGAAAAGTAGCCCAATTATCCTGCCGTCCATTTTTCGGTAACGTGAGGTGACATGCAGCTCTTAAGAAACGTTCTCCTGATCGCGAGCGTCCTGTTCAGCCAAAAACTTTTAGCGGAAACCGGGTGGCAGACCCTCGGCGATCTCGTTCGCGTAGACGAGCGCGCAACCCAGGTTGAACTGACCGCTCAGCGGGGGAAAGTACGACTCATCGCCCTCGCTCCCGGAGTGATTCGCGTCAGCTACGCCCCACACGGAACGTTTGGACCGGATCCATCGTTCGCCGTGTTGCCGAATGCGTTCCCGGCGAATACTAAATTGCGAGTCTCGAAAACCGATGCCGGAGTTGAGTTGCGCACCGATCAACTGATCGTTCGCGTGGACAAGTCGCCACTCCGCCTTACTTTCCTCGATGCCAGCGGAAAGATCCTCTCTCAGGAGCGGGTCGGCCATCCGGCCGATTTCAATGGGAATGAGTTCCGGGTCTCGAACAGCATGCCGGAAGATGAACACTACTTTGGACTAGGCGACCATACCGGTCCCCTCGATCGTCGCGACATCGCTTCAACAAACTGGAACATGGACATGTTTGGCTGGCAGGAGTCGACCGATCCCCTTTATAAGTCCATCCCATTTTTTCTGGCGATACGTCATGGTACGGCCTACGGACTGTTCCTCGACAATACCTATCGCAGCAGCTTTGATTTCGGCAAAGAAGCTCGCGACTTCTACTCCTTCGGATCGGAAGGCGGCGCTCTCGACTACTATTTTTTCTACGGACCAGGTCCGAAGCAAGTCATCGAGCAGTTCACGCAACTAGTCGGACGGAGTCCTCTGCCCCCTCTGTTTGCACTCGGCTATCAGCAGTGCCGCTACAGCTACTACCCCGAGTCCCAGGTACGGGAAATCGCCGCCGAATTTCGTAAACGCAACATACCAGCCGATGTCATTTACCTCGATATCGACTACCAGCAGGACAACCGTCCGTTCACGATCAATCGCGAGCGCTTCCCCACATTCGAAAAGATGGTGAAGGATCTCAAAGACGAAGGATTCAAACTCGTCACCATTACCGATCTTCACATCGCACGCCTGCCCGGCTATGCCCCGTATGACGAGGGCCACAAGCACGGCTATTTCGTCAAGAATCCCGACGGCTCCGAGTACGTCGGCAAGGTGTGGCCGGGGGACAGCGTATTTCCAGATTTCACGCGCAAGGAAGTACGCGAATGGTGGGGCATGCTCTACACCGACTTCGTGAAAATGGGCGTTCGCGGATTCTGGAACGACATGAACGAACCATCCGTGTTTGAAACTCCAACCAAGACTATGCCGCTTGATGTTGTACACAGCGTGGAGGGCAGAAAGACCGACCATCGCGAAATCCATAACGTCTTCGGCATGGAGAATGTTCGGGGCACCTACGAGGGAATGCTGCGCCTCCAGCCGAACCTGCGGCCTTTTGTCTTGACCCGCGCTGCCTACGCCGGGACGGAACGCTATGCCGCCACTTGGACCGGAGATAACAGCGCCACCTGGAATCATCTGCGACTCTCCATCCCCCAACTCGCGAATCTCGGGGTTTCGGGCTTTTCGTTCGTGGGCGCCGACGTCGGAGGCTTCAACGGCAGTGCAACTCCTGAATTGCTGACCCGCTGGATGGAGCTTGGCGCCTTCAATCCGATCTATCGCAATCACTCCGCCAAAGGAACGCGTTTCCGCGAGCCATGGGTAGACGGGCCGGAACACGAAGCCATCCGCAAGCGTTATATCGAAACTCGCTATCGCCTCCTCCCTTATATCTACACCGGCATGGAGGAGAGTACCCGCACGGGAATACCTCTGCTGCGCCCGATGTTTCTCGAGTTCCCCGACAACGAATCCCTGACCACCAACGGCGAGGAATTCATGTTTGGCAGCAGCCTGTTGGTTGCGCCCAAGGTTTGGCCTTTCGTCGACGCATACTCAATCACGTTGCCCAACGGAGATTGGTACGATTACTGGAGCGGCACCCGCGTCGACGGAGGAAAATCAATAACCGTCGACCCGCCTCTCGACACCCTTCCAGTTTTCGTGCGGGCGGGCAGCATACTGCCCGAGCAACCTCTCATTCAGCACGTGGGTGAAACTCCGAACGGACCGCTGCAGCTGCGCGTCTATCCCGGCCCCCAATGCAGCGGCGACCTCTACATGGACGATGGCGACACGTTGGCCTACCAGCACGGTGAAACTCTGCGTGTCCACTTCACGTGCACTGTCACCCCCGGCGGAGTTCAGGTTGACGTTGACGCGCCCCAGGGGCCATACCAGCCGTGGTTCAAGGAACTTCAAGTCGTTGTCTACGGCACCACGAAGCCTTCGAGTGTAGAACTCGATGGCAAATCAACCTCGACATGGACTCAGGAAGCAAATGTCACCTCGATCTCCGGAGTCCCGTGGACCAGTCAAGCGCGCACAATTCGGGTCAACCTGGCGGCAAAGTAGCAACTAGCTTCGAGCCGCGAGCTTCGAGCTTCGCGAGGCGTCATTGGTTACCTCTTCGCTCTACCACCACCGCCGACTGGTCTTCATAAACCGTCTTCCACTCTCGCGGTAGTTGCGCCAATAAATTTGTGAGCGTCGAGTCTGCTGGCAGCCCCACTGTCCGAATTCGCCACTTCTCAAGGACGTCCCTCCAACCCGGCTCGCCTTGCATCAGGATCAAGTATTCGCGAAATCTTCCCGGCCCGAACAGATCATGACGATCGTCAATCTGCACCAGCCGTTGCGGATACAAACGGTAGATAAAGTATCCCCCCCACTGATCAGGCCCAAACACAGCCTCCGCGCCGCGCTCCTGTAGCAGATAGTCGACCGCTCTCGCCGGAAAATGCTCCCCGTCAAACTCTTTGTGAATCAGCCACTGCGTTCCCAGGCGCCCGCCGTTCAGGCAAATTGCCAACGCCGCGATCACACCCAGCGCTGGCCACAACTGTCCGCGCAGATGAGACTCCTGCGCCTCCACACGTGCTCCAAATTTCGACAGCCAGTCAGCGCCTCTCCGCAGCCGCCCCCATGCCGCCGGACTCTCACCCAGAGCAGCCACACTTCCCCACAGGCTTGGCCCTATGATCAGCGCCAGCAGCATTGCCGACACCGGTAAGTTACGGACGGCATACACTCCCGCCCATGCAGTCAGCAACACGACTAGCCAATGGCTCAGCCGCATCTTTCTGTGACTCCCCGCCGCCGCGATCAGTACGAGCGCCAGTATCACCACAAAGCACCGCTGTCCCCATCCGTGGAAATCGGGCGACCGAAACTCGGCGATTCGATTCATTAAATACGGATCGGTCAAATACCGGTAGATGTGTTCATGCAGTCGCAGCCCATACGGATTGACAATCGTCGCCACCGCGGACGCCGCCAACATCAGTCCCATGGCACGCGATCGATTGGCAGAGAGAATCCGAGCAATCGCATCTGACCCGCGCAAACTTTCGAAGTAAGCTGCGACCATGTAAATCGCAAGCAACGTCATCCCCAGCAACCATCCGCCATGCAGATTGACCCACAACAACATCGAGACCGGAAAGAACCAGCGTAGCCAGCGCGGGGCACTTCCCCGCTCCCACCGTTCCAGCGCGACAAACCACAGCAGCGTGAACAACCAGCTCACGATATGCGGCCGCGCAAACACATGAATGCTCGCCGCCCCCAGCACCAGCAACCACAATCCCATCGCCACCGGCAATCCAGTCCCCCGCGCCAGCAACTGCCCGAATAAGATCGCAAACGTAGTCGCCATCAGCAACGCCGCCAGCCAAACGACTCCATTCAATCCCATCGACCGATGCACCACTCCCAGCAGCGCGTCATAAAGCCACTCCCAGGCGAACCACGGTTGGCCCTGCATGGTGGAAGAAAAAGAGTCGACCTGCGGGACGGAGTGCGTCGCGAGAATCTGCTCACCGTTCCGGATATGCCATCCGATATCAGCATCAGCCAGCGGACGATTGGAAAGCGGACCGACGAGCAGCGCCCAGAACGCAAGCAGGAAGATCAGGTCGCGTACCGAGGGAAGAAGAAAACGCGTCCAACCCATGCTCGCTTTGCCGCTCGGAGCGGAAGTATCCGCTCTCTTCTGATCTGTCGCAATCATGAAGTCTGCAGGCGCCTCCGGCCTTCATCCGCCGTCGTACATCCGGATGTCCGAGAAGCATCAGGCTACTGGAAGCGAGGATGTGGCCGCAAGCCGTCTAGATAAGGCGCCACCGTTTGAGTTGTTTGATTTTGGAGGGAGGTTTGCTCCGCAGAGTGCGGAACTCCCCAGGCTGAGGAAAAATGAAGTATTGGGTGGCGCAGCGGTTTACCGCTGCGGTAACTGACTTCGTTTCATTGCGGGCTTCAGCCCCAGAGGCCTGGCTTTGGACCGAAAGAAGGGGCCGCAGCGTCAATGTTTATTACTGCACCACCTGATTCACTACCGGCGACACGCTCTTGTCGGAGGCCGCATCCCCTAAGTACTGAGCTGTGATCGGGTGCGTACCGACCGACAGATTTTTTTTTGTAAGTATGGCTATGCCACTCTTCACAGTCGCCGAACCAAGCGTAGTCGCCTCGTCTAGGAACTTCACCGTACCGGTCGGCGTCGGGCCGGTCGATGTAACCGTCGCCGTAAAAAGAACTGGCCGACCAGAAGTGGAGGGATTCGGACT
>WNFR01006948.1_pt1 | contig 16962 bp, 18 predicted proteins | sample 5400221 | NCBI WGS metagenome assembly WNFR01 (sample SAMN13153357, study PRJNA577476) | soil metagenome | isolation source: 40 cm soil under Madrone tree | place: USA:California | collected 2016-06-14
ATCCCGACAAGCCCAGCTCGCAGGTGCTCGTGGATTCGTTCAACGATCGCTCGATGGACTTCAACAACAACTTCGGCACGTTCCCCTGGGCCGCGGCATCGCCGTTCGGATACAACGGCCGCTATCTGTACGCGCGCGCCGAAATGCGGCTCAACCAGTGACACTCTTCTCGGAGGGGGTTTTTATGGCCAGCCGTGCAAGCCGTCTCGTGCGCCTCGTCGTCCTCGTCGCCCTGGTGTGCGGGGCGCCGAGGCTGGCGCTGGCGCAGAACGGTCGGATTCGGGGTGTGGTGCGCGATGCTCACAACAGCCCACTCGCGGGGGCGGTCGTGCGGGCCATCGGTGCTGGGCCGGCGCGCCGTGCGACCACGTCGGACGACGGGAGCTACAGCCTCACTGGTCTGGCCGCAGGCACGTATACGGTGTCGGCGTCACTGCCCGGGGTTCGCACGCAGCAAAAGACCGGCGTGCAGGTCGCGGCGGACGCGGAGGCCCAAGTCGACTTCGTCATGACGGCGCTCGAGCTCGAGGCCGTCACGGTCACCGCGATGAAGCGTGAGGAGCAGTTGATCGACGTGCCGCTCTCGATTGCGGCGCCGACGGAGCAGGCGCTGCGGATCCGCGGCGTCGAGAACATCGAAGAGGTCGCGCAGAACGTCGCCGGTTTCAGCGTGCAGAACCTTGGCCCGGGCCAGAGCCAGCCGGCGATTCGCGGCGCTTCATCGGGCCAGATTTCGCGCGACCAGCCCGGCGTGAAAGAAGACGTTGGCTCCTATCTGGATGAATCCATCGTGTCGCTGTCGCTGTTCACGCCGGATCTCGATCTGTTCGACGTCGGCCGCGTTGAGGTGCTGCGCGGGCCGCAGGGGACGCTGTTCGGCTCCGGCTCGCTGGCGGGCACGGTGCGCTACATTAGCAACCAGCCGGAGCTGGGCGTGAGCAAGACGTTCGGTGAGGCCGGCGTGACCACGATCAACGGCGGCGATCCGGGTAGCACCGCCAAGCTTGGCTTCAACGTGCCGATGGGCGACAAGGCCGCGGCCCGACTGGTGGGTTACAGTAGCCGGACCGGCGGCTGGATGGATGCAGTGCAACCCGACCTCACGGTCAATCACAACGTGAACGGCAGCATGCGCGCTGGCCTACGTGCGGCGGTGCGATTAGCGCCCAGCAGCCGGTTTCACATTACGCCCCGCATCGTCTATCAAGACGTCAAGGCCGACGGGTGGAACCGCAACGACGCGTTCAACGTGCTCGCGAATCCGTACACGACGAACCGGCCGAAGGTGACGCTGGGGCCGCGACAGCTCTTCACCGCCGTCGCAGAGCCGTACACGGACAAGTTCCTGCTCGGCGATGTCAATCTGCAGCTCGATCTCGGCGGGGCGACGCTGACGTCGATCACGTCGTACACGCATCGCAATATCCTGGTCCAGCGGGATGGTGGGGCTCTCTACTCCAGCGTCGTCGGAGGGTCGTTCGCTCTGCCGGAGAACATCTACACCCTTCCTGATCCGTTCCAGGATCACACCAACTCGCTCGTGTGGACGCAGGAGGTCCGGGTCGCCGGCTCGCGCGATCGTCTGCACTGGCTGGTGGGAGGCTTCTACGCGAACACCAAACGCGGCTATGGGCAGGACGTGTACGCACGGGGTTTCGACACGCTCGCCAAGCCGATCTGTTGTCCCGCGATCGGGATACCGGCGGGGTCGCTACCGTACGGCTTCACGCAGGGTCCCCTGGCGCCGAAGGACCATCTGTTCTTCTCGGACCTGCACTACAAGCTGCGGCAGACCGCGGTGTTCGGAGAAGCAACACTGGGTGTCACGCCCAAGCTTGATCTCACGGCGGGGGCGCGCTGGTACGACTTCAAAGAAGACCGCACACAGTTCTTCGACGGCTTCTTTGTCGGCTACGTCTCCAACCCCGGCACCACCAAGGCCAACGGCCTCGCGCCACGGTTCATCGCGAACTACAAGGCCTCCGACGCGCTGACGTTCAATGCCCAGCTCTCGCGCGGCTTCCGGCTCGGCGGCATCAACGACCCGCTCAACAAACCGATTTGCTCGCCCGCAGATACGCTCACGTTCGGCGGGCACGGTCGCTGGAAGGACGAGACGGTGTGGAATTACGAGGCGGGCATGAAGTCTCGGCTCGCGGGCGGCCGCGCCTCCGTCAACATCGCGGCGTTCTATATGGACATCAAGGATCTCCAGCTGAACCTCACGGCGGGCACATGCTCGTCGCGTCTCGTCTATAACGTGCCCAAGGCGAGAAGCGCGGGATTGGAGTTCGAATTCACCGCGCAGCCCAACGATCACTGGGATCTGGCGTTCTCGACCGGCCTGAACGACGCCAAACTACAGTCGACGGTGTACAGCACCGATACGTTGGGGGTCACGACCGTGGTGGGCGGCGTAAAGTCCGGCAACAGGTTGCCCAGCGTCCCGCGCGTGCAGGGCAGTGCGTCGATCACCTACTTCCTGCCGCTCAGCGGCGGTGCAGGATCCCGCATGTCGTTCAGCGGCAGCGCACAGTACGTCGGCTCGCGTTACACGCAGATCGACGATGAGACGCCCGGTATCGGTAGCGTCAACATCGCACCGTTCGGCGCGAACATGGGCGGGCCGCTCACGCAGAATACCTTCACCTTCAATCCGCTACTGCCGGCATACACGCTGGTGAACCTCCGGGTGGGATTGTCCCGGTCGACGTGGGAAGCGGCAGTGTTCCTGAACAATGTGACGGACGAGAAGGCACGTCTCGCGTTGGACCGCGAGCGCGGTCTGCGGGCACGCGTCGGGTATCTCGTCAACCAGCCGAGAACGCTCGGTGTGTCAGTGAACTTCAATTATTAGGAGCTTCAAATGCAGAACCGCCGGGCGGCGTACTGCCGTCCGGCGGTTTTGTTTCCATTAGATCTGCGAGCTACATCCTCGCCCCCATCCCCGCGCCGGCGCCCATCCCGGCTCCCATTCCAGCACCTTCCGTGTAGAACTTGGCGCCGATCACCGTCGCCAGTGTCCATGACACCAGGCCAACCACCGTTGTGGTGATCATGAGATTGTGCGGCATCAGTCCCATCGGCCACATGAACAGCGTGACGAGCAGTCCACCGACGAACCACGCGGCGATGCCGGCTTTCGCGGCCGTCACGGGACCCGCCCCGAACCGGGGTCGGATCGCGGCGTAGAGCCAGACGAGGAATACTCCGGCGACAAAGTCGAGCACCACGAAGTACGGGATTTGTGCATTACTCATGGCGGGCTTGTTGGCGGCCTGCATGGCCGCCGCCATCTGGTCCTTGAGGACCACACCGAACTGCACGTAATCGACGATGTTCAGGAAGAGACCTGCGATGAAACCACCGACCAGCACCTTCTGCATGTTGATCTTCCCCATCGAGCACCCCTCGCGTGAGAGGACAGCATCGAACCGGAGCCAACCTGCCGCCGCCACGGAATCGGACGGAGATCGTCAAGTCACAGCACGTTCAGGATCGCGAGCAGGCCCCCCATCCCGTCCGAAATCGTGGCGACGCCACCCGGCACAACCCATTCTTGCCCATCGACGACCAGGTTGAAGTAGTAGGTGCCCGGCGAGAGGCGCAGCGCCGCCTCCCAGATGTCGTCGCCCAGGGCGCGCATGGTATCGGGCGTCCAGGCATTCCAGTTGCCCGCGATCGCGACCGACTTCGCAGCGGGCATCCGGAAGCGCACGACGATCGTGTCGCCGCCACGATGCGCCGCAACCAGCGGCTGCAGTGCCGGCTGCACGGGAGCTGTTTGCACCATAGCGGCGCGCCGCGACGCGAACACGCGAACCCCACCCGCGACGAATCCCGCCCGCGGTAATCCCTGGAATGGATCGCGCAAGTAATTGCCACCCGACGCCTCGAGGGCAACCGATGGTGTGAGGAAGTACTGGATGGTCGCGCTGGCAGCGCCGGTCGATCCGTAGGTCTTGCTAAGCCGGCCGCTGAGCCACACCGAGCCGACCGTGCGTGCACCATCGACCGTGACGCCTCCAACTACATCCGTATACCAGGCGCCGAGGAACCGCGTCGCTTCGGTGGTGAGTGAGAGCTGAGCCGGCGCCGTGTTGAGCTGCCACCAGACTCGGCCGCGTACCCTCAGAGCGCCAACACCAGGCTGCTGTTCGATCACACCCGTCACACCGCCCACTCCCAGCGCGACATTGCCGCGGACAGCCTCGATCACCGCTGAGCCCGATCCGGCCGCGACCCCGTCCGAGCGTGTGGTGCCCGATATCGTGGCACTGACGGCTGGGCGAATGCCGCCGGTCCGCTGCGACAACGCGACCCAGACGTCCGCCCGGCCCTGGCTGGCCCAGACACCGCCCTCGAGTAGCGACACCGCTCCGCTGACGCCGAAATAAGTGGAAGGCGTGAGCCACTGTGCGGCGGGAGACACCGTCACGGCGCTGAAGCTCGACCCGCCGGAATAGCGAACGATGCCACTGCCAATGCCGAGCGATGCCTGCCGCTGGGCGGACAGGGTGAGGGGGAGTAACGTGAGCAGTGACAAAAACGAAACCGGTCCCATGCGCATGGGACCGGTAAGATACTGCGTGAAGGCGTCTGTCTACTTAGGGGCGGCGCGGGTTATTCGAGCGTCCTTGACCGCCCAGGCCGGCATGATCCGGCCGGTGCGAGGGAGACGCAGGGGTTGCTGGCGTCGCTGGTGTGGCCGGTGTCGCCGGCCCGTCGCCCGTGTGCGTCGCTGGTGTTGCGCGAGCGGCAGACGTGGCGAGCGTCACCGGACGGTTGTCGAGGCCGACGGCCTCACCGCGCACATGCGTCGCGCGCCGAGCCATCGCCGCTGCAACCTTGGCCTTGGCGACATCCGACGCGTGCTCATTGGGCACTGCCACCTTCGGTGTTTGCGCCGCGACCAGTGCCGGCAGCAGGAGCACCGGGATGAACGATAGTATGCGCTTCATTATCCCTCCGAATTGACGAATCTTCCGGATCACGGGTTGCTGCCAGCGCCAGTTCGGCACGGGCGAGCTCCCTCGCCATGTCGCGCAACCAGTTCCACAGACTAGACCTCAATGGAAACCGCTCGGCGGCAAACCACAGCTGCGTAAACACCTCGCGCACCACACGCTCAGCCAGTGCGGGCTCGACCAGCATGCCATAGACCTGCGCATACAATGAAGACCAGTGCCGCCGCTCGACTTCGATCAGCGCCGTCGAGTCACGCTGTGCGAGGCGCTGCACCAGGTCGGCATCTGAGGCGAGGGGGCGCTGTGTCTCTAGCATCGGGGGCATGACTTCGTAAAGATTCCGGAGTGGGGCCCGGGGTAACGCAGGTCACAATGGAACAACGCGGCAAACGTTACCAATGTGGTACGCCACAACTCTTTAGCGGAGGCAGCAGGTTGCGCTCTGGGTCCCAAGCGACGGACGGCGATATCGTTCGGGCAGTGCTCGCAGGGGATCGCGAGCGCTACGCCCAGCTGGTCGAACGGTACCGCGACCGCTACGCGCGGTACGCCACGAGGATGCTGGGCTCGGTGGACGCAGCCGAAGACGCCGTGCAGGACGCGTTCGTGCGGGCCTATGATCAGCTGGCGCAGTGCAAGGAGCCCGACAAGTTCGTCGGCTGGTTCTTCCTTATTCTGCGCAACCGCTGTTTCGCGGAGCGGCGCCGCAACCGCTCGTCGGCATCGCTGGAAGCCGCAAATGATGTCGCCGCGGTGGATCGGGCGGACGGCGGCGCCGAAACCGCGGAGCAACGGCGCGCACTACAGCGAGCCCTGTTAGAGTTGACGCCGGACCAGCGCGAAGTGTTCGTCCTGAAGCACGTGGAAGGATTGTCGTACAGCGAAATCGCCGAGCGCTTGAGTACTTCGGTGCCGTCACTGAAAATGCGAATGCATCGCGCGTATGATAGACTGCGCGAGCAATTGAGAGATCACACATGAACGGGCACGAGCTTCATCCTCTGGTCAAGCAGCTGCTGGACGGCGACATCACACTCGCCGACCTGCCCGCCGAGCTGCACGCGGAGGGCGAGGCGGCGGCGCGTCTGCTCGCCGGCGTGGATCGCACGGACGTTTCGATCCCCGCCGTCACCTGGCGTGTCATGGCGAAGCTGGAACGCCGGCGTCGCCGTTTCGCGCCCTGGCTGCTCGCGCCGGCCCTCGCGATCGCCGCGGCGCTCGTCCTCTGGCTCGCGCCACGGACACCCGCGCCCGCTTCGCTTGTCACCGTCCGGTTTGTGCTGGTGGCTCCGGACGCGAGGCAGGTGAGCCTCGCAGGTACGTTCAACCAGTGGGATCCGCAGGCGACGCCGCTGGTCCGCGCCGGCGCAACCGGCGTCTGGACGGCGACCCTCACGCTCCCGGCGGGACAACACCAGTACGCCTTCGTCGTCGATGGGGCACGCTGGGTCCCCGATCCCGGCGCCCCCGCCATCGATGACGGCTTCGGCCGGCGCAACAGCGTGCTGACGTTGTGATCACACTCCTCGCGCTCCCGCTCGCGTTGTTGAGCATGCAACAGGGGACCGGCATCGCCCAGCGGCTCACGGGTCGCGTGCCCCCCCAAATCGCATCGCTCGTTGAAGAGCTGGGGACGGCCGCGTCCGCGCGCGGTCTCCCAATCGATCCCCTGATTGAGAAGGCGATCGAAGGAAGCGCGAAGGGTGTTGCGCCCGAGCGCGTGGCGAGCGCCCTGCGTCTCGTCGCACTGCAGCTCGATACGGCCGCCGCGGCGTTGCGGGACGGGGGGCTGGTCTCTGACACACTCGCCATCGCGGCGGGCGAGTTTGCGATCACGGCGGGATTGAGCGGGAGCGATATCACGGCACTGGCGCGGACCGGCGCGAACGCCGCGGCGCTCACCGTTGGACTCCGCGTGGCAGGGACCCTGGCGGCGTTGGGCGTGCCGCCCGCGGAGGACATTGGACTCGTGAGTGTCGGACTGCGCTCCGGTGAGCCGGTGTCGGCTCTGCTGTCACTGCCGGCGAATGTGCAGTCGGCAATGGCCAGAGGTGCTACACCCGCGCAAGCGGCTGCGGGACTCGCCCGGGCGGCAGCGGCGCAGGCCGCGCATGGTCCGCCGCCAGGCCACGGAGGGGGGCATCCGCACCCACCGGCACCGCCGCATCCCTAGCAGGTTCCTGCGGCAGGTGGTGCCAAGTACCGTAAAAGCTTAGAACCCGGTAAGTTCCCCTTCCCATATGACCATCGCCTCGAATTTAGGCTTCCCCCCCCTGGGCGCCGCGCGCGAACTGAAGCGCGCCACCGAAGGGTACTGGGGCGGCAAGATCACCCGCGAGCAGCTGCTCGCCACGGGCGCGGAGCTGCGCCGCCGTCACTGGCAGCTCCAGCGCGGCCTCGGCTTGGGCCGCATCCCTGCGAACGACTTCTCCTTCTACGACCGCATGCTGGACACCTGCGCGATGGTCGGCGCGGTGCCGCCGCGCTACGGTTTCGCGGGCGAGTGGGTCGATCCCGGCACGTACTTCGCGATGGCCCGCGGCAGTCAGGGTAGAGGCCGCGACGTCACCGCGATGGAAATGACGAAGTGGTTCGATACCAACTACCACTACATCGTCCCCGAGCTCGAGCGCGGGCAACGCTTCCGCATGGCATCCGCCAAGCCGGCGAACGAGTACCGCGAGGCGAAGGCGCTGGGGCTCGACGCGACGACGGTACTGATCGGGCCGCTGACATTCCTCCTGCTTGCCAAGTCGAAAGGCGGCGCGTTCGATCGCCTGTCGCTGCTTGACGCGCTGCTGCCGGTGTATGGTGACGTTCTGGAGTCGCTCGCCGCCGCGGGTGCGACCTGGGTGCAGCTCGATGAGCCGAGTCTCGCGCTCGATCGCACCGACGCCGAGCGTGCCGCTTACCGGCGCGCCTACAAATACCTGGCGTCGCGTGCCGGAAAGCTGCAGCTGCTGGTCGCGACCTACTTCGCCGGCCTCAACGACAATCTCTCCACCGCGCTCGCGCTCCCGGTGCAGGGGCTGCATGTCGATCTGGTGCGCGCACCGCAGCAGCTGGACCCGCTGCTCGCCTCCTGGCCCAAAGGCCGCGTGCTCTCGGCAGGTGTGATCGACGGCCGGAACGTGTGGCGGGCGGATCTCGAGAAGCAGGCCGCGTTGGTCGAGCGCGCGGCGGCAAAAGTCGGGAAGGACCGACTGTGGGTGGCGCCGTCTTGCTCACTGCTCCATACGCCGCTCGACCTCGATCTCGAAACGAAGCTCGATCCGGAGCTGAAGAGCTGGCTCGCCTTCGCCAAGCAGAAGCTTCAAGAGGTCGTCGCACTCGCGCAGGGCGATCGGAAGGCGGTCGAGAGCAGCAGCCGGGCCGCGAAGGCGCGTCGCGCGTCCAGGCGGATCAACAATACCGCGGTGCAGCGTCGTGCCGGCTCGGTGACGCAGAAAGACAGCGTGCGCAGCGCGCCGTTCGCCGTGCGCCGGAAGTCACAACTGGAGCTCCCCCCTTATCCGACCACGACGATCGGCTCATTCCCGCAGACCAACGAAGTCCGGGCGGCACGGCGCAAGCTGAACGACAATCAGCTTAGCGTTGAGGACTACGATCGCTTCATCGAGGCGCAAGTCGCCAAGACGATCAAGCTGCAGGAGGAGATCGGCCTCGACGTGCTGGTGCATGGGGAGTTCGAGCGCAACGACATGGTCGAGTATTTCGGCGAGCAGCTCGCCGGATTCGCGTTCACCGAGCACGGCTGGGTGCAGTCCTACGGCACTCGCTACGTGAAACCGCCGATCATCTTTGGAGACGTCTCACGCCCGAGCGCGATGACCGTGCGTTGGAGCAGATACGCGCAGTCGCTGACCAAGCGCCCGGTGAAAGGCATGCTGACCGGCCCCGTGACGATTCTGCAGTGGTCCTTCGTGCGCGACGACCAGCCACGCGCCGAAACCGCCAAACAGATCGCGCTGGCGATCCGCGACGAGGTGATCGACCTCGAGGCCGCCGGCATCCGCGTCATCCAGATCGATGAACCGGCGCTGCGCGAAGGGTTGCCGCTGCGGCGGGCCGACTGGGCGCACTATCTGCAGTGGGCCGTCGACTCCTTCCGGCTGGCGACGGCCGGGGTGCGTGACGGGACTCAGATTCACACGCATATGTGCTACAGCGAGTTCAACGACGTGCTGCAGGTGATCGAGCGCATGGATGCGGACGTGATTTCGATCGAGAGCGCCCGCTCCGGCTCGGAGCTGCTGCAGGGCTTCGAGCAGTACAAGTATCCGAACGAGATCGGCCCAGGGGTCTACGACATTCACTCGCCGCGGGTCCCGTCGACCGCGGAGATCACGGGCGCCTTGAAGAGCATGACGCGGGTACTGGATGACACCCAGATCTGGGTGAATCCCGACTGCGGGCTCAAGACCAGGGGCTGGGAAGAGACGCTGGCGGCCCTCAAGAACATGGTGACCGCCGCGCGAGAGATGCGGAATGGAAACGGCTGAGATCCGCATAACTGCCGAGCCGATCGACAATCAGCGCTGCAAGTTCGTCGTGAGCGTCCCGGTGCTGACGGGCGGAGTGCGTCGGTTCACAGGAGCCGACGAGGCGAAGGGTTCGCCGCTCGCGGAAGCGATTTTCGCCATCCCCGGCCTGGCCGTCAGCGAGCTCATCGTCTCCGGGAACATCATCACCGTCGTGAAGCAGTCACCCGCGCCGCCATGGCAGGCGGTCGGGAAGCCGATCGGGGCGGCAATTCGCGCCGCCGTGGCGAGCGATGTGCCGCCGGTGGCTGCCAGCCCGAAGCCGGCCGGTGCAGTCAGCGACGATGCGCTGTACGAGCAGGTCGCGAAAGTCTTCGACGAACAGGTGAATCCGATGGTGGCACGCCACGGCGGCCGCGTCGAGCTCATCGACGTGCAAGACGCCGTCGTCATGCTGCGCATGGGCGGCGGCTGCCAGGGCTGCGGTATGGCCGACGTCACGCTGCGGCAGGGGATCGAGGGGATGCTCGCGCAGTTCGTGCCCGCGGTTCGGGGCATCGTCGACATCACCGATCACACCTCGGGCGCGAACCCGTATTTTCAGGCGTCGAAAAAATGATGTTAGGTCACACGATGTAGGGGCGCAGCATGCTGCGCCCCTACCAATCTCCCCATGTCTCGCCTCCTGCTGTTGCTGCCCACCACGACGTACCGCACCGCGGCGTTCGTGGAGGCTGCGCGGCAGATCGGCGTCGAGCTGACCGTCGCGTCGGAGGAGCCCAGCGCTCTTCAAGCCACCAGTCTGGGCGGGCTTATCACGCTGCCCCTGAACGATCCCCAGCGATCCGCGACGGAAGCATTCCTCTTTGCGCAACGATATCCGCTCGCCGCGGTCGTTGGGGTGGACGACGACACCGCGATCGTGGCGGCCGTGATAGCGCAGCGACTCGGCTTGAAAGGAAATCCTGTCCACGCGATGCAGGCGGCGCGGGACAAGCATCAGCAACGGGAGCTACTGGCCAGAGCGGGCGTCCCGATCCCGCGCTTCATGCTCCGTGGATTGAATGAAGAGCCCGCCGAGATCGCCAGCATCGTGACGTATCCGTGCGTCGTGAAGCCGCTGCGGCTCTCCGCATCGCGCGGTGTGATGCGAGCCGACGACGTCCAAGGCTTCATGAAAGCACAGAATCGGCTCAGATCGATCGTGCGTGAGCCCGAGGCGACCTTTCTCATCGAGGAGTTCATTCCAGGCTACGAGGTCGCGCTCGAAGGGCTGGTCGTGAATCGCCGCATGCACGTGCTGGCGATCTTCGATAAGCCCGATCCGCTCGACGGGCCGTTCTTCGAAGAGACCATCTACATCACACCGTCACAGGTTCCTGCCGCTTTGCAGAAAGCGATCGCCGACTGCGCAGATCGCGCCGTGCGCGCGCTCGGCATCACCGAAGGCCCCATCCATGCCGAGCTGCGCTACAACGAGCGCGGGCCGTGGCTCATCGAGCTTGCGGCCAGGCCGATCGGCGGCCGGTGCTCGGCCGTCCTGCGCTTCGGCGACAAGGACGTAACCCTCGAGGAGATCATTCTGCGCCACGCGCTCGGCATGCCGATTCCATCGCTGCGGCGCGAGCGGCAAGCGGCGGGCGTGATGATGATTCCGATTCCCGGGGCCGGAACGTTGCACGAGGTCCGCGGTGTGGCGGAAGCGCAAGCGGTGCCGCTGATCGAGGATGTCCAAATCACCGCGCACCCGGGGGAGCGATTGGTGCCGTTCCCCGAGGGATCGCGGTATCCGGGATTCATCTTTGCACGGGGAGAAACGCCTGCGGTGGTCGAGGCCGCGTTGCGCGACGCGCACGCTCGCCTCGAATTCGTCATCGTCTGAGCTACACCGCTTCGGCTACCACCTCCAGCCAGTGGCGCGGCACCGACTCAACCTTGAGCTCTTCCATCGTGCGCTCGAGGCCGACTTCGAGGGCCTTGGCGCCTTCCTCGAGCGGCACGCCAGGCAGCGCACCCTCGATGAACAGCGAAAACCGGCCGATATCAATGAGCGCTTGACGGGTCATGTCCACGCGCAGCAGCTCGACGGTCGTGGGGCAGCGGCATGACCGGTGTGCTTGACCTCGATGCCCTTCTCACGCAGCGCCTGCACGGAGCGCACGACCCAGCGCCGCCAGAAGCCGCTCGTTCCTTCGACATACGCGCCATTGAAAAACGTGCTGTTGAACGCGAGCAGCCCGCCCGGCTTCAGCACGCGCCGGATCTCTTTCAGCACTTGTACCTTATCGGGCATCAAATGAATGGCGTTGAGGAATACGACCGCGTCCGCTGACTTGACGAGCTTCGACAGCCACTCCGCGCTGCCCTGGACGAACTCCGCCAGCTTCGAAGAAATCGCCGCCCGCGCTTTTTGTAGAGCGGACGGCGACGGATCGACTCCGATGACGCGCGGCGGGGGCTGTTGGTCATGCACGCGCTCGAGAATGAGCTCCGTGACGGCGCCCGGACCACAGCCGAGGTCAACGATGACCTGCCGGCCCGGGCAAATCACCCGCTCCAGAATCCAGCGGTTGACGTACGAGAAGAACGGATGCCGGGTGAACGGCGTGAACGAAAAGGGATCTTCGTCCGTCGCAGGGTTCAAGGCGGTCACAGTTTGTGAATCCCGAGCGGGCCGAGGTGCACGTCGAGATTGTGGTTGACGCGATAGCCCACGACCCCGTTCACGTCCAGGTTCGCGGCATCGCCGGTGTAGACCTCTTTGCCGTTCACCATGAACTTCGCTTTCCCGCCCTGCACCTGGATGCTGAGCTCGTTCGTCGCGCGGCCGCTGGTGTCCGCCTTGGTCACGGCATCGCTCGCCGTCCATTCGACGACGGCGGTGGGCCGGCTCGCATAGCTCGAGCGCCGGCGGATCGAGTACATGCCGTCGATCGGGCGCACCAGGAAGTACGTGTAGGTCTGACCGGAATCGGCGAGGTTCTTGCCGCCGATGAAGATGCCGAATGCTTCGGGATGGGCGGGGTTTTTCATCTGACTCAGCTTCGCGACGACGTGGTAGCTGGCCGAGATCGTATCGCGATCACGCCAATAGATCGCCGCGGGTCCGACCGTCGTATGGAGGCCGTCGCCCATGCCCGTGAACTTCACGTTCTCGAGCGGCGCGGGCTGCCCGGTCTGCCGGTTCGTTTCGGTGCGGACATGCCAGCCCGCGGGGAAATTGCCCCCGCCCGCAACGGCGCGGTCCGGATCGGCTTGCGCCGCCAGCGGTCGTCCGGGGGCGAAAAGCAAGAAAACCGCCGTAGCGGTTATAAAACGCATCACCATCGTTGATCTCCCCGGGTTTAGATCCACGCTCTAGGAGTCTAAGTGACATCATGAAAACGTTTTAGTCAAGACCCCGCGAGATCGTGGACCGTATCCAAGCTCACGATCTTGAGTTTGCGCTTTCCCATGGGCAGCGTGATATCGACTTTCTGCCCGACCTTTCCGCCGAGCAATGCCTTTCCGAGCGGCGACGCCATCGAGACGGCCATTTCGGCCGCGCCGTCTTCGCCCTCGATGAACTCCCCGAGTGTCAACGCGTAGACTTCCTTCTTCTTCGTGTCGACATCCTCGACCGTCACGCGCGAGCCGAAGCCGACGCGGTCACGCGGGATATCCTGTTCGCGCACATCGGAGAGCTTCGACAACCTGAGCCGCAGGTGATGCACGCGCGCTTGCGCGAACTGCTGGCGCTCGAGCGCGGCCTTGTACTCGGAGTTCTCGCGCAGGTCGCCGTGGGCACGCGCCTTCTCGATCTCCTTCGGCAGGACGAACGAGATCTCGTGATTGAGGCGTTCGACTTCGGATTGGAGCTTTTGCTTGAGCGCTTCGATCATATGGGGATACTAACCGACCAACCGCCCCCCCGGCTAGTTTTCAGTCCATGCGCACCTACCATGAGTTGACCAATCCCGACCGCTCCGGCTTGCTGGACCAGATCCTCACGCAGCGCCGGCGCGTAGCCGATCGGCTGGCCGGGGTGCGGCGCACAATCGCGGTGATGAGCGGCAAGGGGGGCGTGGGCAAGAGCTATGTCACAGCCCACCTTGCGCGCGCGCTTGCACGCGCGGGGCAGCAGGTTGGCATCCTGGACGCCGACTTGAACGGCCCGACGATACCGCGCCTCCTGGAGACCCCACGCGCGGCACACCGCACGTCGGACGATGGCGTAGAGCCGGCGATCGGCCTCGACGGGGTGAAGTGCATCTCCATGGCCCTCCTGCTCGAGGACGGCGCCCCCCTCGCCTTCAAGGGCCCGAGCGCTGAGAGCTTCGTTTGGCGGGGAGCAATGGAAGCCTCCGCACTCCGCGAATTCCTGGGCGATGTGAATTGGGGCAGCCTCGATACGCTTCTGCTCGATTTGCCTCCCGGGATGCAGCGCTACATCGAGCTGTGCGACATCCTCGGCAAGCCTCCGGCCGTGCTGACCGTGACGATTCCCACGCCAGAGTCCCGCGATGCCGTCCGCCGCGCCATGCGAGCTGCCGTCGAGCACGGATCCGATATCGTGGGGATCGTTGAGAACATGGTCGGTCGCGAGTTCACCGGAACGGCTGCAGATGACCTGGCAAAGGAGTTTGACCGGCCAGTGGTCGCGCGCATTCCCTGGCACCCGACGCCCGACACCTGGTCGGCTCTCGCGGCCGGCCTGTGAAATTCCTCTGCGTCGACTGCGATCAGCAGATGGCTTTCGGTGAGCGACAGTTGCCCGGCGACGGGACGCTGGCCGCAACATTCAAGTGCCCGACGTGCGGCCGCGTGGTCGCGCTGCTCACGAACCCGATGGAAACCCAGCTGGTCTCGTCATTGGGAGTCGTGATCGGAGGCAAGACCGTGCCGGCGCAGCCCCTCGAAACCGTCCGCACGATGGTCGCGACCGGCCGGAACGATGCATTTGACGAGGGTAGCGAGCTCCGCGGCCACGCCGCGGGGCATAACGGATCCCTGACATGGTCCGTTGAAGCCCAAGAGCGCCTCGGACGCGTCCCGAACTTCGTACGCGGCATGGTAAAGAAGATCTACGCGGATTACGCAAAGGAACGCGGCATCACGGAGATTACGCCCGCCATCATGGACACCGCCCGCGCCGAGCTGGGCCTGGAAGGGATGTGATCGACTTCGAAGAACGCAGGGTCGGCGAGCTGCGGGTGCGCATCGACCGCACGCTCTGCGTCGGCTTCGGCGACTGCATCACGGAAGCTCCCGAAGCCTTCGTGCTCGATGAGAGCGGCACGGCGGTGTTTGTGAAGCCCGATGACATAGACAGAGAGCGACTGCTGCGTGCGTGCGATTCCTGCCCGGTGGATGCCATAACGGTTTGGAACGCAGATGGTACCCAAATCGTCCCCGCGGCTTGTGAACAAGTTCCTTGACAGCCTCGGCACTCGTGTACATATCCCTTAACTCTGACGGCATCCACACCGACATCTAGAGTTTAGGGCCCGCTCGAGCGGCGTTACTCGGGGAGGTAGTGGTGTACCGCGAGATTTTCGTTCCCGTCGACAACTCGCAGCACTCCGATTGGGCCGTCGACCGCGCGATTGAGATGTGTAGGAAGACAGGCGGCAGAATCACCGGTAACCATGTCTACGCTGCCCGCCTCCACGATGTCCGCTTCCGTCAGCTCGAAACCGGCCTCCCCGCGCAGTTCCAGACGCCTGAAGAGATCAAGAAACAGCGCAAAATCCACGACAAGCTGATCGAAAAAGGGCTGCAGCTCATCGCCGACAGCTTTCTCGATCAGCTGGGGAAGCGCTGCGAATCGGCCGGCGTGCCGCTCACCCGGCAGCTGCTCGAAGGCATCAACTACGAAGAGATCGTGAAAGAGGTAAACCGCGGCGCGGGACGGCTGCCGGGACTGATCGGTTTCGATCCCAATCGCGCTGCGGGTTACGACGGCGGCGACAAGGTTCGCAGCGACGTCAAACTCGGCGAGAACGGCCGCCTCGTCGCCGAGGATGAAGATGCGGCCGCGCGCCTGGTCGGCTCGTCCGGACGGCAATACGACCTGCTCGCCCTCGGTGCCCACGGACTCGGCCGCCAGCCGTTCTCGCAGCTCGGCGGCGTCGTCGCGCGAGTGCTGCGCGATATCGAAAAAGACATCCTGATCGTGCGTGACCAGCAGCCGCTCCAGGGCGGCCGCTTCATGGTCTGCGTGGATGGATCGTCCTACAGCTACAAGGCGATGAAGGCGGCGCTCGAGCTGGCCCGGGAGTTTGGCGGCTCGCTCTTCGTCTGCAGCGCCTTCGACGTCGAGTATCACCACGTCGTCTTCCACAATATCAAGGACGTGCTGTCGTATCAGGCATCGAAGGTCTTCAAGTTCGAAGAGCAGGAAGAGCTGCACAACAACATCATCGACAAGGGGCTGCTCAAGCTCTGCCAGGCGAACCTGAAGCGGGCCGAGGTGATGGCGCAGCAGTTCCCCGACGTGCCGCTCAAGACGCAGATCCTCATCGGCAAGCCGTTCCAGGTGATTATGCAGTGGGCGGAAGAGATCAAGCCGACGCTGATGGTCCTGGGCCGTCACGGCGCCCATCGCATCGAGAACACCGAGCTCGGTTCGCAGTCCGAAAATCTCTTGCGGCTTTCGCCGTGCAGCGTACTGCTTGTCGGCGTCGTCGGCGTGCGGCCCGAGGACATTCCCTGGATCGAAGAAGACGGGCAGGCGGGTCTGCCCTGGGCGCCCGAAGCCGAGGTGCGGATTCTGCGCGTGCCCCCGTTCGCGCAGGGGATCGCGCGCCGCGCCGTCGAGGAGTACGTGCTCGAGAAGCTAGGCAACGCCGGCCCGCCGCCGACTGTCACCAACAAATGGCTCGATGAAGCGATCCAGAAGCTGCTGCCGACGCACATGCAGCTGATCATGGGCATCGGGAGCGCCGAGGAGATCGCGCTCGCGGAAGTGAAGGCGACGGAGCAGATGAAGGCCACGAAAGTGCAGGGCCACGACGCGGATCTCGTGCCGGCGGTTCCCATGATCGAAACGAAATGTCCGGTGACAGGAAATGTGAGCGTACGGGAGCGCTTGGTGACGGATCCCATCGTATGGACGCAGGAGGCGTGGCAACGGCTCCAGCTCGTGCCGCTCATCGCCCGCCCGCTCGCGCGGAACACGGTCGAGCGCTTCGCCCGTAATCACGCCATCTGGCGAGTGACAACGCCGGTCATGGACGACAACAAGCAGGCGATGATCGCAGCCGACGAATTCGACATCGATACGATGATGGTGATGTTCACCGAGCTCCGCGCCAAACAGATCCGCGCGGAGGCGGAAGGGAAGGACGCGCTCTCGCCCGAGATGCGCGCTTTTATCGAGGAAGCCAAGGCGCAAGGGATCACGCGCTGCCCCATCCGGGACATCGAAGCGAAGATGGAGAAGTGCCCGGTGGACATGAAGACAGTGACGCCCGAAGAGGCGAAACGGGCGGTCGAGAAACTGCTGCAGTGAACTACGTTCCACACGTCGTCGC
>WNFR01028127.1_pt1 | contig 16959 bp, 14 predicted proteins | sample 5400221 | NCBI WGS metagenome assembly WNFR01 (sample SAMN13153357, study PRJNA577476) | soil metagenome | isolation source: 40 cm soil under Madrone tree | place: USA:California | collected 2016-06-14
GCGGGAGATCGGTCTGCTTGTCGCCCTTGGTACGCTTGCCGTAGCGCGTTGTTGTTTCGCCGTCGACGCGGAGCAGCCACTCGATCGGTTTCGGCTCACTTCCTGCAATGTCGGCAACGGTCTGCCCTCCGAAGTGGTAGACCATGTCGTCCAAACTCCAGACGGATATCTCTGGTTATCAGACGAAACGCGTGTTTTTTGCTTCGGCGGCAAACGCTTTACCGAGCTGGAGTTCCCCGATCAGAGGACCGTGCCAAATCGCCCCATCGGCGATCTGAAAGTGGGCAGAAACGGCGAGCTCTGGATCGCCAGCGCTGGAACGATCTATTGCCGCGACCTGAACGGTGCCATATCGCGGTATGATTCAACGAACGGTGTACCGGCGGGAATGATCGATTGTTTGTCCATTAACCGGGACGGCTCTTTGTGCTTCGGAACGAGATTCTCCGGAGCATTTCTTTTGGCAGGTGATCGATGCCGTCCGATTTGGTCGGCTCCAACCGAGTCTCACGATAAGGCGATCAAAGCGATCAGGGAATTGGACGATCAGACTTCGCTCATTGCTACCGAGCGGGCAGTGATTCGTTTTAACCGAATAACCGGCGAAACCAAGACGACCGAACTCGGGGGAACATTTGCGGGTAGCGCCATCACCGCATTGGTCAATGATCATGCCGGAAATATTTGGTGCGGGACTCAATCTGAATTGTTGCGTTTGGATGAAGACCGGTTCGTCCGAGAAGACCCGGGTACGGTGCACGGCGCCTTGTCGCTTTACGAAGATGCGTCTGGAGCGCTATGGATCGGATCGAGCGAAGGGCAAGTGTTTCGCAAAAAAGCAGCCGGCATCGAAGCGATTAACGTTGGACAGGAAGGAGAAAAACCGAATGTGCTGGACTTTTGCGAGGATGCGGAGGGCAACCTTTGGATTGGGTCGGACGGTGGGTTGCAGTCTGTGTCCGAAGCCAAATTTTCGGTATTTACGAGCAGAGACGGCCTGCCCAATCGGATTGCGACAGCCGTTGCGCCCGGCTCAGGAAACACCGTCTGGGTGGGCACGCCCAACGGGTTAGTCATGATTCGCGGAGGCCGCGTGACCAGGCCGGAATTGGACAGCGGAGCGCGGAATCTTGACAAGGAGGTCAACTGCGTTCACGAAGACCCAACTGGCGCCGTATGGTTTGGTACAGCGGACGGTCACATCTATAAACTTTCTGGTCGGGTGGCGAAAGAGATCGTAACCCCGCCATTCGGCGGCGTTCATCATCCGGTAGGGTTCGCAGATGATGGGAAAGGAACCGTCTGGGCAAGCGTAGTGGGCTGGGGTGTCATCCAGATGCGAGGCGATCAAGTCGAACGCACATTTACGCCCGCGGAGGGTTTGAAAAGCGCCGGGCTAGCCGAAATGCTGTTTCTCCACGATGAGCTCTGGATCTCATCCGATCGGGGTATTAATGTTTTACGAGAGGGAAGGATTCTTTCAGCTCCTCCATCCCCTCCGGGTAATCCGACCCAATCCTTCGCGGTCATTCATGCCGACTCTGACGGCGTCATTTGGGCGGGGACGATGGACCGGGGACTTCAGCGGTTTCTAAACGGCCAATGGGCTCGGCGGTATTGCGGCTCATCGCAAGGACTGCCAGCGAGTGATGTTCGAGGGATCCAGGGGGACGAACTGGGGAATTTATGGTTCAGCTCTTCGCGAGGTATTTTCATGGTCTCGAAAGACCAGCTGAACCAATTCTTTGACGGCGCAATCGATCGAGTCGATTGCCGTAGGTTCGACCGTAGCGATGGGTTGAAATCGGTCCGATGCAAATGGGGACATTACCCTTCAATCTGTCGCACGCTGGACGGCAAGATTGCTTTTCCCACTATGAACGGCGTGGCGATCGTCGATCCAAAGCACATTCCGTGGAACCTGCGAACGCCGCAGATGCATATCGAGAAACTGGTAGTCAATGATACGCAGCAGATCCCACTCCGAGGATCGGACAAGTTTACACTCAATCCGAGAACATTTAGTCTTGGGTTCTCGTATGCCGGCATTAGCCTCTCCGCCCCGGAGAAGGTGCAATATCGATACCGGTTGGACGGGTTCGAGAAAGACTGGACGAACGCCGGAATCCGCAACGAAGTTTTCTATACCAATCTTCCGCCTGGCAATTACCGGTTTCGAGTGATTGCCTGCAACAACGATGGAGTTTGGGTCCCGGAATCCGCCGCAGCGACAGTAGAGTTTGCGATCCTGCCGCATTTCTATCAAACGATCTGGTTTTATCAGATCTGCGCCGCGGCGCTGGTTGGTTTCATCTGGATGCTTTACAAATGGAGAGTTCACCAGGTTCTTCTCGAACGATCTCGCCTGGCCCGAGAATTTCATGACACGTTGGCCCAAAGTTTCGTTGCACTTATCTGGCAGATTGAACGCGCCAAAAGTTATGCCGGGCCGTCTGTGCCAGAGGCAGCCTTTGAGTGTCTGGATCGGGCTATGGATCACGCGCGCGAAGGATTGAGTGAAGCCCGCCGAGCCGTCCACGCATTGCGTGCCGGGGTGCTGGATGAATCGGAGGATTTTCCCAGCGCGGTAAGAATCCTGTTACAACCAGAGACGGCCGGCGCTTCGCTCGCCTCCCACCTTTCGGTAGTTGGCAAACCATACCAGTTGAGCAAGGAATGGGAGCAAGCTTTGATCCGCATTCTGCAGGAGGGAATAAATAATGCCATCAAGCATGCCAAGGCCAAACGCTTTGATGTCCATTTGGAATTTAGAAAGCATGAAGTGCGGTTCAGGATGCGGGATGACGGGAAGGGCTTTACCATGAACGAATCCGCCGGCGAGATGGCCCCCGCTAAACTCAGGAACCCCCATTTCTCGAGCGGGCTTGGTCTGATTGGAATGCGAGAACGATGTCTTCGGCTCGGCGGCAAATTCAGTATTCACAGCAGTCCGGGTCAGGGGACCTCGATTGAAATCATTGCTCCGAAACGGCGTTTCGGATGGTTTACTACTCCTCTGAGTTCTCTCGGAAAAAATGCTTCGCGAAGGCGGATCATTAAATCCAAACTTCGAAGATGAAACAATCTGGTGGCGAGGTAGGAGGTGTCGTTCCGTTCGCGGACCGGACTAATGACGAGGTAGGGCGCGTCGCTCCGCGACCGCCGAAGTTGACGTAGACGCCGGGAGGATGGTCCTTCGGATAGCCGGTTGCAATTCTTCGGTAGCGGTCCGCCGCGAAGCAGCCCGTGTCATCACGCAGCTTTGTATCGTTCAGCCTGCTATCGGCTTTCCTATATTCCTCAAGGAAGCCAAAACCGTGAATTAGAACCCCAACAGCTAACTTGAATAACAATTACCCTGATTAGCTAACGCCTGCACCAGACTTTTCCAATTCACGCTGAACCGAGACAAAACGAAATGACCAAGGAAATACAATTTAGGCCTGTTCAGCCAGAGAATTCAGGCTAGTCCGCTCCTCCAAAACTTGCAGTATTGCGGCATTCGGTTACTTTGTGGAATATGGACCTCGGCCGAGACGCAATATAGCGAAGTTAGTTCAGGAAAATCAGTGGTGACCGGGGCTTGAAAAAATCAAAGAAGATTTTCTTAACCAGGAAAAGCTGTCTTACGCCAAACGGTTTGCCTTCCTGATGATAGCTAACTTCGGCAAAATCTCACCGTGAGCCTTCATGAATAGAAAAGAGTGGAGTGTTAGACTTGAAAAATTACAGACTGAGCAGAACGAAGCGAGCCGCAGAGAGACGCATCGCCAAATCTCGAACATGGATCCGGAAGGCGGAAGTTCTTATCCCGGACGGGAGCAGGCTCGTCGGAATCGCTCTAGGCTGACGTTTGACGATCTACTGAATGAACTAAAGGGTCTGAAATTACGTTTAAACGAGCTTAACAATCTTGGGCCACGGCCGGGAGCGAGCGATTGGGTTGAGCGATTGACTGACCTCTCTCAGCAGGTTTTTGGCCGGTCGAAGGATCCGAGGGAGACACTCGGAAAGGAGATTCAATCGTTTAGCTCCAAATTGGCGAACGAGGCCCAACAGGAAGGATTGGATTTTGCTGAAGCCAGCATCGAAGCCGATTGCTCGGAGCAGCGGTGCACGGATCTACAGCACGATCTCAGAAACCTAGATAAAGACGTTAGGGAACTGCAAAAACCAGCGCAAGATGCAGATCTTCGCATTGAAGCCATTTATCGTTGTCTGAGGGAACAACAAAGACTTGAACAGGAATTTGGCAAATTTGACGCCGAACAGCGTGAAGGCACAATAAAGTTCACGCTTTTTCCAAAACCTTCACGGGCGCAGTTGCTGGAAATCGAGCAAAAAATTGGTTCTCTGCGTGAGCAACTAAATCCGGTCCGGGAATCGCAGGAAACGCTTCTGGGGCTCTACCATAAGCAAATGGCAAAAGTGCAAGCAATGCCAAAGGGGCCAGACCGCGACCTCAGTATCGCCATGCTGTACAACCTGGCGCTGGAAGAAAAGCTGGAACCGTCGAAACCCTCGCCGAGCGGGGTGGTAACCCTCAATGGAGCCTCTACTGAAGATCGTGCAACAGACTCCGTATCACCAATGGAATTTGCATCGGTGCGAACATCGGTAAGTAGCGTGGCAGGCCCACTCGTACAATTCACCTCTGAAGGCCAACAACCGAGCGTATCGGAGCCTGGGGGAAACCATTCAAGGAGAGTGTCTGGTACGGCGTCACTAATGCCCGAGATGCCGGAAGGTGAACCGCTGGGCGAAGCACTATCACGTCAATCAACGCGGTCGTCAGACCCCCCAGTCAGCTCGCCAGAGTCAAACCGACTGTCAACAGACACCGATCGATATCCCGTTGAAAGCGGAGAGAGAGTATCCAGGCGGCCGCGTTTCCGGGAAATGTAAGTCAATCGCTGATACTATGTGAGCCCGTTGCACCGCCCTACTTCATGGAAGCCCTCGATGCCGTTGCCGGAGCGGTCTCAGCGACTAATTGCGGATGAACGCGCCGACTCTGGTGTTGGGCTCGTTCTGGCTTGCGCCGCCGCCGCACCGGCACGAGTCGGCGAGGGTGGGTTATTCGTCTCTGCTGCTTGGTATCCTGGCGGCAGTGTATACGGCGGCGGTGCTTCATTGGACCCGCTTTGGACTAGGCCTCCCGCCTGCCTAGTTATGCGTGCAAAATTGCGATTAAGGCGTTGAATAATCCCTTGATCACGGTTAATTTCTTCGATTAAATGCTCTAACCTCGTGTGCATCATTTGAGGGGGATCTCCTTCATTTCCTGTGCGGTTCTGAAGAGTCTCCAAAAGTTGCTGGGCTCTCTGCAGCTGATTTCTAATTTCTCGTCTTTCATGATCCGCATCCATCGCACCAACAGGTTCTTCACGTCGCCTTTGCCCCGCTCTTACTTCCTCGGTCAGGGTCCTCTCCTGCTGACGTAATAGATCGTCACGTTGAACGATCTCCCTCGCTGCATTCAGATCGAGTTGATTCCATTCAGCAGCTCGGCTCACGGTTCCGTCAATTTGTGTAAGTCGTTGGTCCAAATTGGTTAAATCCTGTCGGTTTGGCTGTAGAAAGAGGTCGAATCCGTTTGCTGCGCTTCTGCCAATCTCCTCTCTGAGACGCTCGACCTCCCACCGTCGATCTGCAATCTCGCGTATTTCGCGATTCAATGAGTGCTGGGTCCAATCGGAACCTTGATGGCGTTCTTCCGCTTCAGTCTGCTGATTAAGCAAATCTAAATAACGACTTTGGAACGGAGCTTCAATATTCGCCTTTATGACCGCATTTGGAATATCGAGTTTAAGAGTCATAGAAATTGTGTGCAAATGCTTGCTAAAGTTCTCGATCTTTTCTTTCCAAGCATCTATTTGCTCCTTTTGAGGAGGTCCAAATAACCTCCGAAATAACCTGAATCTACCCGTCTCGGGCTCGGTCCTTTGCCGGACGGTTTCCAGTTGCGTTCGCCGTCTATCCAGCCCTTGTAACTCTGAAACCAAAGAATCATTGGTTAGCCCTGGTTGTTGCAAGCGCTTTGCTAACCCTTTGTCATAATCTTCAAGACGTCTTTTTGCTTTCCGCTGTTCGCGGCGCAACTTGCGAAATGTAATTCTTACGTCTTCCATAATATAATTGATAGCGGCGGTTTCACGGGACTGATGAGACAGAAACACCTTCGGAGCAAGCACGCGATGAAGGATTCGATAGACATGCGACGGCAGAACCGCGCCCAGCGAACCACCTGTAACCCGTCTTTCCCTGCATCGGGAGAAGCGTGTCATCACATCCGAGCGCGATTGTCTCTGGGCGGCCAGTCTTAACAGCATCGACATGGCGAAGGTGTCGAAGCGTTGCCGCATAGTGGATCGCTAGGGAGGCAGGATCATTGGTGATTCGCGCGTAATTGCCTTTGCTGGTTTGCGAAAATTTGATTCCCGCGTTTAGATCCAAATGGCCGAAAATCATTGACCAAAGCTCTTTGGGCAATTTATCGAGGGGACGAGAACGATCCGCGCCTGCACGAGAAGAATGAGCGCCATAGCTGCGATTTTGCACCACTAGGTCTCTCGCTTGCGCAGCCGGGCTCGTCGGCAGGTCGGAAAGCGATCCAGCCTCAGGGGAGTTGGTACTTTGCTGGGGGGTTAGTGAAGGTACCTCCTTGTATGGTAGCGTTAGGTCTTGGGCTTGGGAGTCACTCACTTTTCTCTTCCTTCATGTTGGTTCATTTCTTTGCGTACTTAAGTAAAGGGGTGCCTGGCCCGGGGCCGGATTGTAGCAAATAGTTTTGGGTCTATTTTAGAAAGAGTGCCACCTTCCACATGTAGTCGCAAACGGATCGTTGTCCCGAACCGTGAATCGTAGGTGATTGGCAGCCGTTGGCGACTCAGGGCAAGTTATGGTCGGGACCCATCGCCCCGACTTGACGTTCGTGGTTGATGGCCGTTGCTGCTCCCGCTAGACCTCGCCTCTCCCTCTTGCTCAGGGATGGGCTCCATAGGAGATACAGGAGTTATCGAGGAAGGTCGTCGGGAGTGGCCCCGACGGCCGGGACTGGAGGGCTGGTTACCCGGACTGGCGGGGTCGGTAAGGCCGGCCTGCACTAGGTACCCGAATTGCCCAAAGCTGTCTTCCGAGCGGTAGGTGGGAGCGCGTCCACCGGAATATCCCGGTACAAGATCCGTTTGTTGTGAGCCGCTTTGGCCAAATCCGAGTGCTTCTATTCCGCCCCCTGCTTGCCTCACTGCATCCCCACGTGCACGGTCGACATGTAAACCGGCCTGCCTTCCCACTCTGCTTGCATTGAGAAAATAAACTTGGACGCGAGCATTCAACGTCGCAATGTCTTCTAATGAAGGGTCCCTCACCCATCGTACGAAGCGTGTCACCACATTCGAACGCGATTGTCTTTGTGCAGCCAGCCTGAACTCTAATTCATTTAGGCTCTGACGTCGTTGGCCGGCATAAAAAAAATAATTTGTCAGTGTGCGCTGCTCGAATGTTCCAGGCACTCCATTAATATACTCGGGTCGGAGATGTTGGTTCGCCCTGATGTATTGATCCACGATGGGTGTTATACGCCTAAGTTGCGTTTCAGCCTGACGTTGCTCCCGACGGATTCGATTGTAGGCATCTCTTATTGATTCGTTCGATCGCGTATTTCCTGTCCTGTCAGTATTCATTTCCAGTAGTGCCATATTCCACTAGATTAAGCAAGTCTTTCTCTTCTTCCGCTGAACGTAATAAATCGTCACGTCGAGCGATCTCCCTAGCTGCATTCAGATCAAGTTGATTGCGATCAGCAGCGTGACTCACGGTTCCGCCAAATTCTGCGGGTTGTAGTTCCAAACTGGTTAAATCCTGTGGTTCGGCTGTAGATGCTGCCAATCCATAAATTTTGCGGCAATTCAATTGCCATGAGATCCTTCAACTCGCATTTTGTGATTGTCCGAAACCGCCTAACTCGCGAAGTACAAGTAGAACTAACTGGTCATTGGTTACGACTCCTCGTCCAAGATGCTTGTAATAAGATCGTTGTAAAGCGGGAGAACTCCCGGCATGCTTTTAGCTAAAGCAGCCGGCGTGCAAAAAATGGCGGTGAATCTGGCACAGAAGAAACCGGTTAATCTAAAGTGTCCTCTACGTCGTGTTGCCCGCATAAAAACCGCCCAGCGCTTGAAAGAGAAACTCAAGCAATGGAGTTACATGGTCCCGCCCCCGATGGCGCTCACGCTTGGGCCGGTCCGATAGGTTCGATCCAGCATCCCTCGCATAATCACCATGGCGATTGTATGTCAGACATTTCACCCGCAATTCAACCTGTCGAAGATAATATAGATCCGCCGCCGATAGCATTGCCCCCTTCGGGGATTGATTCGGTAATTTTAAAGAAGATCCTATCGCAGCGGGAGCGATCTCAGCGTACGTTCAATCGATGCAGAATGCCAAAGAGTTCCATCAGGGTAAACAAAAGATCACTGAACTGTTGGATTATCTCAAAGAATCCTCGGCCGAGTCTCGTCTGGAAAGAATTCAGGAAGATTATCAGAACGTTCTTAACGCGAAACGTTTCAGCAAAAATTCAAAAAGTGGAATGCCGGCTTTGTGGGTGGGAGTTTGCTCTACGGCGTCAGCGCCGTCGCGAAAACGGCAACAGCCGTTGCAGCGCTAGCCGGGGCTGTCGCGGTTGCGGCTAATCCGGTCGGAGCCGGTATCTTGCTAGGAGTTGGCATTGCCGGCGCCGTTGCAGTCTGCGTCGGTTACCAGCAGTTCTATTATAGACGGCGCAAACAAAAGCGCTACGACGCTTATCGTACCGGCGGTGACCCAATCCTCGACCGGGACTTTGTAAACCGTCTTGAAAGACACTATTCCAATGACGTAAAGACTGGATTCCAAATTCGCGCCGAGTATTATGATCTGATTCATACAGGAGAGAGTAAGAGGCAGGAATTGCTGGAGAAGCTCGCAGCGGACGAGCAGAAGAAATACAAGCGGATCCACTACTCGACAGACAAAGAATATGCATCAGGCGTTCGAGCTGCCATTGCCCGAACGAACATTCCTGGATTCCGCAGCGAGCTTACAGCAAGTTTTCATGCCCGGGCGGCCACGATTGGAACGTTTGCTCGAACAGGTGACTGGCAAAAAGCACGGGAAAAGGGGCGCGAAGTACGAAGTGAACGATGTGAGCACCTTACGTCATTTCGCCTCGAGAGTTGGTTGCGAAAAGAAGAAAATTTTCCTTTTCAGATAGAATTCATGCAGGATGAACTTCGGCGTCAGCTGCACTATCTGAATAAGAAGGTCGACGGAATGGGGAAGAGCGTTTTCGAGATCGGCGCGGCCAATTGATTGCAGTAGAATTGGAACTCGCGAAGCAACGCTCTGCGGGGATATGGGCAACAGATTCCCCAGATCAAAGGCGGGATCAGGGGGTGGCTGAGAACGAAACACGTGCGGCAGAGGTTTCGATTGAACAACCTCGACAATCTGAACAGTCTGAACGCCCTGAGCAGCGGAGATCTGATACAATCACCCGGGAATCCAGCAGACAAGAGCCTGTACAAGGGCCGACGGCACCGGAATCAGTTGGTGACCCTCCGCTTCGTCTTCCCGATTCCACAAACTCGAATCAGCCGCTACCGGAGGAAAAGAAGCGAAACTCTAAAGCGTCGGAAGTCTTAGCTGAACTTAGGAGCAGGTCTCGAGAAGAGCAAACTAGTATTGGTATCCATTAAAGAATTTGCCAGGGAGATGAGGTAGCGATCGTCCCGCATCGGACTTGCATTAGCCGCCTCGCTTCTACAGCTGAAAGCTAGCTGCGGGTTAGTTTGGCAGAATTGCCTCATCAATTTTTGTAAGTTCTGCACAGTGCAATGAGCAGATCTTGGATTGTCTGCTTGCACAGCCCGCGCCACCGGGCCGGTTGAATCCGTGACAGTTAGCGGCGTCGGCAACGCTACGTTCGATCAGATGTCGCAGGCCACTGGCTTGTTCGACATAGTCCCAGTAACACCCAGGTGGCCGCTCGCTCGCGGGGACGACGTCGGATCGCGCGAAGCAGTCCGTGTGATTAAGAGTTGAAGATTCGAACGAAGCGACTCGTCCACACCGACCTCAAAACGCAGTGGCCTTGGCATTGTTGTCCCGAATCGTCCATCGCAGGATGATGGCGAGCGTTGGCGACTGTGCGTTTAGGTCAGCCGAACGAACCGCTTCGTTCGATGGCTTTGGCCCGGAAACGCCGAAAGACAGAAAGGGAGAGTCGCCGTTACAAAAGAAAACGCGTTCGAGACCGCGTGGCGCTCTGAATGTCGGGCTTGCACCTATAAGTGGACGATGGCACTATGTGGAGCGAATCACAAAATTGCTAATGAAACTAGTCTCAAGTTTAGAGTGGGTATTCAGTTCAGCTGGGCGAGTTTTTCGTTCTCTCCAACAAGAGCAAATTAAGGCCTCCAAAACTCTGGAAAGATGGAAAGGCGCCCTGGAGCGGTCGAAGCTGGATAGTCGTTTGCGCGATGAACTGCTGACTTCTGAATTGTTTGAAGCCGCGTTGCGTGAGTTGGCCGAACGGCGATTGAAAATCCTTCGTCTATGGGGGGGCGGCAAGCCGAATCTTGCGAATGAGGCCCGAACGGAAATCGGAAAAATCGATGAATATTGTTCAGCCCTGTATGACGTAGCGCTGGATTCGTTTGTTCAGCGTAGGCAGTCGCCGGAAGGCGTGGGAGACGAAATCGGTGAGATTGCCCGCCGTGTGGGCATCGGTAATTTGGAAAGATGTGAAGAGCTGTTGGCCTCTACCACACCTGCTATGGACCGGCTGATGTCTCAGTTTGGCCAACTTGGTGATCCAGTTTCCGACGATACACTATCTAACGAAGAGGCGACAGCTCAGGATAGCCGTAAAGCGACGCTTAGGGCGGGAGAAGAAGCGCTTAGCGCAAGACGACGGTCCGATGATTCCATCCGGAACGACCATGGCGAAGGCGAGCCCAGTATTCGAGGATGGTTGAGATTTGAGGAAGCTGCGTTCCAAAGTATCAGGCGGGAAGTGGAACAGGCAGAGAAACCGATTGAAGACGGGCTGAACCTGCTAAAAGAAAGGTGCAACATGAGGCGCAGGCGTGACAGGATAACCAAAGCCTTGAGAAACTGGAAGGACGCAGAGGGCGGAGATATTGCGTTGCCTAAAATGTATCAGAAGGAGTTCGACGAAGCTTATAAGAAGTTAAATGAAGTAAGAGGGCGGTTCAGAACCTTGGATGAATTGAGCCAAGGCAATTCGCTGCCGGGATACGATCGTGGAAATTGGCGGAGGGCGCTTGACGATGACATTCTCAATCTCATGAACGAATTGAAGGAGTTTGCTGAATTGACTGGGAGGATACGTGTACCCCGAGCAACTGGTAATGTGAGATCAGCTACTGGTCAGACGGCGACAACTTTAGAGGATCCGCCGCCTTACAGCGCCGTAAATCACTGCGTATCCCGAGCGACTATTGATGAGACATTACCTGATATTTCCCAGGGTCCTTTACGGACTGATGCTGCGGCAAGAAGACGAGAACTAGCACGTACTCCTAACCGTTCGCTGGCAAGTAGCGGTCCGAGTAAGCATCGATAGACGCGCGGAACAACCCCCGAAATCACCAGGTTACCCTAATGACAGAGTCCCAGTTGAGAGTCCAACAATGGAGAGAACGTGTTTGGTCATCGACGAGCGATCCTCCAATCGTTGATCCAGACCGAACTGGATCGCCCACGGCCTTCGATCGTATTGGTTCTAGTACATCGGACGGGTCGGACGACCCGAGCGAAATGGAGCATCTTTTCGAACGTGGTGTGCGACGTACTCGGAACCACGTAGCGACAATCGGTTCAGAATCGTCCGGCAGAGATCCGGAGGCTCATACGATCGCAGACGAGTCGCATCGAGAGTCTGAAATCGCAACCATTGAAAGCGAGGCTGAGGCCGAGGAGGAAGAAAATGAGACTTCGGCGGAACTCTTACGAGAACAAGAGGAAGCGGAAAAGCACAAGCAGGAAGAACTGAAGAAACTCGAAAAGGAACTTAAAGAATTAGCCGACCAGCTTCAGAACCCGTCTTTATCGCCTGAAGAACGGGACGAGATTCGGCAAAAAATTTCGGCAGTTCTAGGAAAGATCGATGCGATCAGACCGGCTAACCGTCAGCAGCAGGGGGAACCACATCGACAACCGCAGTCGTCGGGACAGCAGACCGGCGGAGCGCAACCCTCGCGCGGGTCTCATGCTCCCGCAGGGGGTGGGACTGGTGCGGGCCTTGGGAGAGGAAGAGAGAGTCCAGTTGGGGGGGGAGCAAATTCTCAAGAATTACCCGAAATTGTTGCTTGCTTGTAATGATGGCAACGCGATTATCGAGTTGCGCAAGGCTGCGCTTGACGGCCTCGGTGATTATGGCGAGCGCAACAGGGTACGGTTGAAACGTCTCGACAAATTGGTTGGGCAAAGTTCCGGGTTTAGATCGGGACAATCGGTAGATCCGAAGTTTTTAGTTTCAATCACGACCTGCAAACAGAATTGTGATCAATTTGCGAAGAGATTGGAATCGATCAAGGAGACGCTGCAAGAACTGACTCCTGCGAAAGCCAAAAGCATAGAGCTTTCGCAACGCCCGAACATTCTGCAAAGGCATTCCGGGCAAGCGATGCGTGTCCACTAGTGGTGCTGCTCGCAACGAATAGAATTGCTCGAAGGAAGTCCGTTGGGATACCGCCGTCTTCCATTTGATCCTTGGCGATCATGTGACTGACCTCGACGCTACCAACAGAATGCGGGCACAACGAAAATTCCTGAAGCCGACATAGGGCCGGATCCGCCGGTTGATCACCCGGCGATCCTGTTCGACGATTGTTGCTGAGATATTTTGCCGCAGATTGATTGCGCCGCCTTTGGACCGGAGATCTGTTCTCTGCCTGGATTAGCTTGGCCTTCGCCATCCCAGGTTTAGATATTCTACGGCAGAGCCGCCATAGCGTTCAGCATAACCTAGATGACCCAGCAGCGCCTCGATTTGTCCACTATGTTTTCCCTGAGGACTTTGCCACAGCAGTTCGTGAAGCTCTTCCCGTAACCATTCTTCAAGGTAAACCTCTCTTTGAACCAACAAGTTTCCTAGCTTGGCAATTGCTGAGTCGATTGTACCGATGCGGAGGTGTTCGATATTTTCCGATCTCATGATCTCAGCTCCCCTACGATTCGGCGAATCCGCGTGCGATTCAGAATGGTCAGGAGCGAGAAACATATAATCGACTTTTCCTTCCTTGATGATTAGCCGATGGGGCGAAACACCCGGTAGAAGGACTCGGAGTTCCTCTATCGGCGCAAGCGACACCACTTCACAATTTAATTGTCTGAGTCGGCCCGCGCCCAAGATTGCGACGCTGGCCTTTAAACTCAGGTTTTCACAATACCAGATGGCGCACCCTCGTCCGGGCGCAGCGACTGTCGCATCGCCTTCTAAAGCCAGGAGCACGCAATCCTCAGGCAACTGAAAACTCCGAGTTCTTTTTCTGACCCGCAGTACGGCCAAATGTAATCTGCCTTCTTCTTGCCAGGTTGGAACGAGGCGCTCGATTACTTTTGGTTTGAGCTTTGCATACTGCTTCCCGTTAGGAAGCCGTTCCAGGTCTCGGTTTGATATCTCAACAACTCCGGTGGAAAGAATTTCCATGAGGCGAACGCGACTTCGGCAAATCGTACTCTCCGGTGCTATTGTCCTGATCGCTGCTGGTACCGTTTTGCAGCATCACGCCGCACATTCTTTTTAATCTTGTCGATCAATTCCTGGGGGATATCTGGTCTTCGGGGACCCGAAGAGTCCTCGTTCGGCTCGATCTGGCGCGGACCGGGAAGGGGAATGAGCGGTCTGCGTGCTCCATCAGGCATCAAGACTGCCGCCGTCTTTTGGGGCAAGAACCAATTCGTTTCCAAGCTGGCCTCAGCGGCTAAGCGCTGAGCACTGACCTTTTTCTCGAATTCAGAGTTTAATTGGATTTTCTGTGGCATAGGATTTGTGAGGCAGGCCTTTCGGGGGGAAGGCTTTCTTCAAGGATGAGGATCTTGTGCTTCTTAATTTAACCGCGAAAGTTCATAGATCTACACAGAGTGCCATACTCCATAATGTTAGGATTCGCAATTTTCTTTTTCGTTCAATTGCACGATTTTCGGATACCCACTTCATGGAGTGCAGATCCCGAATTGTGTGGACTTAAATTAGCAAGTTTGTACCATGTTCCATATATGGTTAAGCGGCTGGACTCCGACATCGTTAAATACGGACGGCTAGAGCTCTTGCCGCTCAAAACGTAAAAGGCTAGCCCGCAACGGTTTTGGAGTAGCCAATGCAGGCGTGGGTTTTGCGCCCTATCCAATCGGCGGGGCGGTTCAGCGAAACGTAATCAACAGGTTGAAACCATGGCAGACGCTAGAAGAGGAGAGATTGATAGCATTCCCGAATCAGAAAGCGCGGTACAGGCTCGCGCGGCAGTTACGATGGCAATCCGAAATTTCAGAATCCCCAGAAGGGGATGTGGCAAGGCAAGGCCAGCCACCGACGGTCGCTAGTGCGACGGAAAGGCCGGCATCGCCTGGCGTCGCGACTGACAACCGCGGACCCTTACCGAGGATTGCACTTTTACAAGAATACAAGACTGCGATTGGCCGGCCCGTTTACCCAGAGAAGACGCTAGACGCCTTGAAATTGCGGTATGCCGCAGAGAGCCATTACCAAAAGGACATCTTCAGCAGAGTTACTTACAATTTACCGTGGGTAAGACCGACCAAAGCTGAAGGTTTTCTCGCGAATCTTCATGCCGGTTCGATCCCGTGATCCCGAAAAGCTTTGGCTAGAGCCGACTGTGAAAGCTGGCCTTCGCGTGACAGGCGATCAATCAGTTGGAAGAATTTTTCGTTTCCGGCCGGGACGGATTGTCCAAAGACGTAGCCGGTGGTTTCCCCGATGTTACGGAGACCGTGCTCGACTCCTGGTGGAATAGAGACAAAGTCGCCGGCCTGTAACCGATGCTTCCGACCGTGGATCATTAGCTCAAATTGGCCGCTCGTGATGTAGAGGGATTCGAGCGCTCTTTTATTGAGATACAAAGGCAGACCGGCCTGGGGAGGGATCTCGAGCTGGTAAACGCAGTGGGTGTCGGACGTTTCATCGCCACTCAATAAAATTTCGATTTGGATACCAAACACTTGGAGAGGGGGTGATTTCTGCTTCGAAACCGGCCGAAGAAAGGCTGCGGCGGGAGTCGGAACCGTTTCGTCCTGAGTGCCAAGTTTCTTAGCCGGTTTGGCGAATTCGCTGGTCTCGGCAAACAGCTCGGTGTCGTGTTCTTGGCAAAGACGCTGGATCGATGCGGTGTCCGAAACGCCACGGGAGAGATCAATGGACCAGCTTTCGAAGAAGCGCTCTATTTTTTCATTCCTGGTAATAACGAGCACTCGGGCATCGGAACTCCCGTCGTTTCTCCAGGCGTGGATGGTGCGTGGTGGGACGTAGAAACTGGCTCCGGGATTGGCGATCCCGATCTGGTCATTCAGGAGATAAGTGAGCTGGCCTTCAAGAACATAAAACATCTCGTCTTCCTCTCGATGCAGATGAGGTGGACGACCAACCCCCGGACAAACTTTACACTCGAGTGCGACTAACCGATTGGCTAGCTGACCGGTCGAGACTGGTTCCGTCGCTCGCATTAGAATCTGGATCGCGTGACTTCCTTCACTTGCCTGCAAGGTCGGCTCAGAAGGTGAGGATTGCCCTGAGTTGGACATTTTGCTGAGAGCGACGTCCCGATCGGGTACATTAGTGCTGGCAGTTTCATCCGGCATATATTAGCCCGTATTCCGAAGGGCAAGCGCTGACTCGCTTTGACCTGTCCATGCGGTTCCTGGCTAAAGTTGGCTCTCAGTTCCCCAATTCTGGTGATTTTTGTCTGAACTGCCGCAAGACCCGCTTGAATCCGAATGCAAGTGATCTCGTAGTTCTTGTCGCTGAGCCGCGTACCGAAAGAGTAGTGTGTGGCTGCGGCCGGTCTCGTTGATACTGCTCAGACCGGTGGGCACGGTTCCGGTGGTGCGTTCGATCGCGCACAACTACCTAACATAAGCGCTGTAGTTGTCACAGCGGACAGTATTCGAAGAAGTCCGCCGCTAGGATGAAACCTTCTGGTACTATTTTCTGGCCCAAACAAAGCTAGTGTTCTTCAGAAGACCGAGCGAACAGGTCTTGCGTTGCGCAGTTAGTTTACAGCAATAGAAGCCAGGATAATGGCCACCGGTCGCCATTTGTCTCAGATGCCGTAATCGGTGTCCGAACGGGATCTTGCCTTAGACTCGGACTGCTGCTGGCAGAATTGGGTGGCCAACTGACCGAATGACCCAGGGCCGTTGCCGATGCTCGGCCTGGAAGCGTCCAAATGACCGAGCAGACTCGGGTCTTGGTCGGTGCTGATTACAGACCATGTCAGGTGGCAATTGAGACACCGATTGCGTCAGTTGGGCTAAAAAGCGGCCGGTTTCTAAGATCCTGAGGTCTGTTACTCAAACTATGAGAATTGCTTTTAAATCGCTTCCGATAGCGGGACGCCTGAATCCAATGCTGGCGCGCCTTATGGTTGAGTACCGAGTTCAGAATAATTGGTGAAATCGGAATCTTCTCAAATGTTTAGGGGTACTTCTTCCAAGCCGATCGCGGTCGTGACGGGTGGGGCGGGCTTTCTTGGGTCTCACTTGAGCGATCGCCTCTTGGCCGAGGGATTTCGGGTCATTGCGATTGACAACCTCATAACTGGTTCGACCGATAATATCGCGCACCTCGCCGGAAATCAGGACTTCAAGTTCATTCGACAGAATGTCAGCGAATTCATCTTCGTTCCAGGTAGGGTCGATTACGTATTTCAT
>WNFR01003219.1_pt1 | contig 16957 bp, 19 predicted proteins | sample 5400221 | NCBI WGS metagenome assembly WNFR01 (sample SAMN13153357, study PRJNA577476) | soil metagenome | isolation source: 40 cm soil under Madrone tree | place: USA:California | collected 2016-06-14
GCCGAAGAAGGGACCGGGACCACGGCGGGATTGGGAGTGAGGACCGTCATACGACGCCACGACGCTAAGTTGTACGAAAGGGCGTGTTGCCTCGCTTACGACGTGGCGTCGTAGCGTCGTGCAACGGTGGGGGGTGGGGCGGTGGTGAGGGCCTGTAGCTCAGGTGGTTAGAGCGCACGCCTGATAAGCGTGAGGTCAGTGGTTCAACTCCACTCAGGCCCATTGGTTACGGTGTAGGGTTCAAAACAGAGTCGGAAACAGAGTCGGAAACAGAGTCGGCAGCCAAAGCGGCCAGGCGGTCCTTCAGCTTGGCCGCGTGTTGTTCTACGCGGTACTCCACGGCCTCGGCCCGGTGCCGCGTCTCGCCGAGGTGGCCGTACGCGCGCCGCACGAGCGCGTCGCCGCCGTGCCCAAGCTCCTTGCCGACCGTGTACGGGCTCACCGGCGCCCAGCGGTCCAACGTCTGCAACCGGGCCGCGCAGTAGGAGTGCCGGAAGGCGTATAAGCTGACCGCCCGCGCCGAGAAGCCGCAGCGCGTCGCGACGGCATCAAGGAGCTTGCGGCTGGATGGGCTTCCACACCTGTGAGATCTGTAATTCCCAAGCTCGCACGGTGAGGTCTGGATTATCTCTTTCGCACGCTCTCCACGTCCCAGTTAGCGCTCGGATAGTGGGTCGGGTCTACCTCTGTCCGGTGGAGCGTGAACTCAGGATCGAAGTCGGTGCAGCCGAGCCGATACTGCGCCTCCTTGATGATCATGGCGTGAATCTCCTGCTCCGTGCGGTTCTGTTTCTTGGGCACGCCATAGGATAACCCGCTAAAGCATAAAGCAAAAAAGAGCTCGGCACGGTCCCATCCTCTCTGATGCTGCTCTAGCGGCAATCGCATCCGCCCAGCTAATCGCGTACGTTCTAGAACCCATTCATGGGGAAGCTCTCGCGTGCACCGTCGACTTTTTGCTGTACTCGGCTTCGTCCTGGCTGCCCGGCCGATCGTGGGACAGGAGCCCGCAGTCATGTACCGCGTCGCGTGGGGTGACGCGGCATCAGTGGCAACCGCCGGTGTGCTGTATGTTCTGCCCGCGGCCGTGGGATTGCCACACGGCGCTCCATGCTGTGCTCCCTACGATCCAGGCTCGCTGCCAGGCGTGGATCGTTGGGCGCTGCGGCCGGTCTCAGCGACAGCAGACGTAGCGAGCGACGTGGTCCTCGCAGGCGTCGCGGGGATCACGGCGTTCGCCGGCCTGCACGACCTGCCTCCCCAGCAGTGGCACGGCAACTTCGCCGTGTTCGCGAGTACGGCGAGCTGGACCGCGGCCTCGACGGAATGGCTGAAAGTGCTCGTGCGCCGCAAGCGACCGGTGCTGTACACGAGCGATGCGGTCACGGCAAAGAGCGATCCGGAGAGTCAACAGTCGCTGCCCTCTCTCCACACCTCCCTGGCGTTTGCGGCAGCGACCTCCTACCTGGTGATCGCGCGCCGACAACACCTGCCGCACCGCACGCGGAACACCATCCTCCTCTATGCAGGCGCGGTGGGTGTGGCGGCACTTCGTGTCGCAGCCGGTAAGCATTTCCCAACCGACGTGCTGGCCGGCGCTGCGCTCGGCAGCGGGATCGGCTGGCTCGTCCCGACCATTCATCCGATCCAACCCTAAACCGCTGCGCGTCACCCACCCCCTAGCCGTGGCTGGAAAGCCGTCAAGACAGTGAGGCGCTGGGCGGTTGCATCCGCCGGCATCGGCCCGCAGCTTAAGCGCGAACCGTTGGGTGGCACGCGGAGGGTCCTTGGGAGCATCGCGGAGAGAGCGAATCGTCCATACGCTCTTCGATATCGGCGTCATAACCAAGGGCATTGATGGTGCGCTGGAAATTGTCGGCGGCGTCCTGTTGTTCCTCCTCAGCCCGGATCAGCTACACCACGTCGTTCGCGTCTTGACCCAACACGAACTGAGCGAAGATCCGGGTGATGTCGTCGCCAGCTATCTGCTCCGTGCTTCGCAGCACCTCACTGCCAGTGCCAAGCTGTTCGGCGCGGTCTATCTGCTGTGGCACGGCGTCGTCAAGGTAGGGATCGTGACGGCGCTTCTTGGTCGGCAGCGTTGGGCATATCCTGCGGCGATCGTCGCCTTTTTGCTCTTCCTTGTATATCAACTCTATCGCTACGCAGTCACTCAATCGCCCGAGCTTCTTGTGCTCTCGGTGCTTGACGTCTTCGTGATTGCCCTCACTTGGCTGGAGTACGTGCGCCTTCGTGCTTCGCGTGCTTTTTCGCAAGCCGGCAACGCGTCGGCGACGGGTGCCACCTAACCAGCGCTTGAAGCTGTCGGGCGAAACAGCATCGCCGCGCCACGTCCCCGCCCGAGGTCCTGCCGGTTGTCGTTGTAGACCGTGAGGACCTGTCCTACGCCGTTGTCGCATTCCCGCCTCCGGCGAACACCACGGATCAGTTCACCGTAATCGTCCCAGCCATGCCCGTGTGGATCGTGCAGTGGTACGGAAACGAGCCGGCAGCGGGAAACACATGCACAAATATTTGGCCCGAAGGCAAGCCGGTGTTAAACGACGTGCCGTCATCGGAGGTCACGGTGTGCGAGAAGTTGCCGTTGTTCTGCCAGCACACCGACTGTCCATGCGTAATGGTGACGGTGCTGGGCGAAAACACCTTAGAGTCGGTGGCATTGACGTTCGCCGACGCGCCGCTGCTACCACACGAGTTGGCGGGTGCGGTTGAGCTGCCACCACAGGCTGTGGTTACGACGAGCGCGATACCGAGGGCGAGCATGGTACGCATGAGGAGCCTCTTGGGTAGATCGGAACGCTGCATGGCGGAAGATGTCACCCGCTTGGGTCCGGTAACGGATCTCTGCAAGGCGCGTACCCTGAGACGGGCCCTGGCTGATTCCGGGAGATTGGAGCCGCTTGTGATCGTCGTCACGCGGATTCCCGTGTCATCGCGCAACGGGGTGTGTCGCTCAGACGGAGCGCACCCTACGGCCATCGCGTCCTTCAGGATCATGGCACAGAGCCTCGGTGCGCTTTCGGCTTCTTGGGCAGGCGGAAGCCTAACATGCAACCATTGGAGGAGGGACAGGTTTCCCTTGCGCCCGCTGGTATTTCGCCCGCGGCTTCAAGCGCGGTCCGTTAGGCGGCCCGACCTCAGTCGAACGTAGGGTACAGCCGCCACGAAAATGAGGTGGCCATTCTTGAAGTAGAGGTTGACGGCGTTCTGTGACGCTCCGATGTCAGATTCGGGGAGGTTGTATCCCCATACCATGGTGTCCCCGAGGACAGCGGCCCAGCTGGGCGCACCGAGAGTCGATTCCGCCGCTTCGAGCGTGCTGAAATGACCAATTTGTGACGCCACAGCAGGATAGTTTGGGGTAGCGCGCGTCTCTTACGAGGAGATCGGTTCCCGCGGCCACGGGGAACTTGAAATGGAGATGATCAAGGGATACGTGCCGGGCGGGGAGCGGAGCGCGTGCTCGGCGCGGAGCCACCGTAGGAGTACGAGATCGGCAAGGGGAACCCGCCAGCACCCTGAGTCAATATTCATCGTGGTATTTGAGCCAATGCATGATGCCGGCTTCTTCCTGACGGCCGAGCGGCGTGAGATCGAGCAAGTTGTAGGTGTTGAGCAACGGATCGAGGCCGCGCTGGTAGGTCGAGTACGTGTGGAACAGGCGATCGCCGTCCCGGAAGAAGACGCTCAACCCTTCCCGCTCGCCTTCGTGCGGCCGGCCTTCGGGTTGGGCGGAGACCGGCGCGTAGTTGTACATCGTATGCGTCTCGTCGAGCGTCACCCCGAAGTCGTAATTGAAGTCGGTCCCGAACGACGACAGCCAAGGAAACGTCCAGCCCATGCGCCGCTTGAAGGGCTTGATCTTTTCGAATGGCGCGCGCGAGATCACGGCGAATGCGGTGTCGCACGCAGCGAGGTGCACGAGGCTGCCCGCGAAGTTGTCGGCGACGTATGAGCAGGAGGGGCACCCGTCCTTACCCCAATCAGGACCGAACATGAAGTGATAGGTGAGGAGCTGGCGCTTCCCGTCGAAAAGATCGGCGAGCGTGCGGCGTCCCTCCGGCCCCTGGAACACGTACTCCTTCTCGACCGCCACCATCGGCAACTTGCGCCGCTCGGCGCTCAGCGCGTCGCGCTGGCGGGTGAACTCCTTCTCCTTCACAAGCAGCCGCTTGCGCGCGGCGACCCAGTCGTCCTGCGATACCACCTTCGGCAATTTCACTTCTCTCTCCTTTTGATTCACATCGGTGGCGTGAGTCCGGGAACGGACGCGGGCGCGAAGAGGATCAGGATTCCCAGCGCGACAATCGCCAGCGCGAGCGGTACATCGATGGCGGCTTTCGCGGGCAGGAGCTTCTGGACGAGCACCAGGACGGCGATCACGCCCATCCAGGTGACACTCATGACGCCCAGCGCCACAAGCATCACCATGAGACCAATACTCGAGCCGACGCAGTAGAGCCCGAAGGCGAATCCCGAGCGGGCGCTCTCGGCGCAGCACCGGCGGCAGTGCTGCTTGAGCCGCGTGAGCTCGTACACGCCGGCCGCGATCACCAGCGCGCCCGCGACGGCAGAGCCGTGTGGGCGGTACACCGCGTACAGCAGGGCGCCAACGAGAGTCCAGACGGCGAGGTACGACGCGACAAACGGCACCACGGCGCGCACCGGACCGTTGGCGGGCGCGCGACTCAGGACGGCCGGGGCTGCGCCCGGCAGCATCATCGCCGCCATCATCGGCACCCACAGAGCCATGAAGAACGCGAGCGAACCGAGCGGGGTCGCGACGCCCATGTCCATCCCGTGCATCTGCCGGACCGTGACGACCCAGGCTGCGGCCGAGAGGCCGAGCGTCGCCCCGAGCGCGGCTGCGGCGCGGGGGGCACGAAGCGGGATGGTCATGGGCGGTATCATAAGGAGGGATGCGATACATGCAACCCCAACATTGTGCATTGGACGAGACGCGGACGGCGCGCGATTCGCGCATCACCGAGACGCTACCTCTTCCTGGGATCATCCTCGGGATTGGCGTACGTGAGCCCCCACGGCCCAATCGCCTGGACTTGAACAATCGTCTTGCCCCGAGCCCACACAAAATGGCGGGTTCCCTTAGGGATGACGATGAAGCTTCCCGCCGCCATGGCCTTGGTGGCCTTTACATCGAGCTGGGCTTCAACGCAGGCCGCAAACCTTCTAGCAACGGGGAAGGGCAGTTCGTGAACCAACGGATTGAGGCCGCCTGGCTCGTGCGCCGGGGGCGACCCCGCCATCTTGGCCGACGGTTTCATAGCCGTGCCGGTGCAGTTCATGGCGCACTACGCGGGCTTGAAACCGTTCTGTCTCTCGCTGGCCGAGGCGATGCTGGTGGTTCAGCTGATGGTGTTCAAGTGGAGCGCCCAAGCACCGTTCCCCGGCTACAAGAAACTCGCCTTGCGGATGGACGTCTCTCCGACTTATGTCCGCAAGCCTTGCCCGGTCGCTAGAGGGCAAGGGCTTTCTGCAGCGGATCGCGCGCGTGGGCAGTACGAACGCGTTCGACCTGCAACCGCTATTCAAGAAGGTCGTGACGCACGCGCAGACCCCCGCGGTCCAGGCAAACCGGCCGCGGCCCCGCCGGCCGGCGCAGGAAGCAGGCGGCGTAAGGTACGGGCACAGCAAACAGAGTCGGAAACAGAGTCAATACGGGCGTCGCGAGCAGTCGCAAGCGGTTGACGCGCGCGCGTAACCTGTTGAAAATGCAACGGCCGGCGCCGAGGAGCGCCGGCCGAGGGGCCCTGATAAGCGTGAGGTCAGTGGTTCAACTCCACTCAGGCCCATTGATTTGGAAGTGCCAGCCCGGCTCGGGGTTCCGCATCCCCAGCCGGGCTGGTTCGTGGGCTGCAAGACCGGCCGGGTCGGCTCACGAGCCGGACTTCGCGATGTCCCCCGCCGTCAGGAACCCCGAGCGGCTTTCACCGATCGACGGGATGTTAAGGCTGAAGAAGTCCTGTCCGCTTCCGGCAGGCCCGTTGTCACACGCGGCCACGGTGAAGCTCACCAAGCTCCCGTCATGGAGTCGACCGACCCCGTCAAACTCCGCTCCGCGACTCGGGTCGCCGCAAGCATTCGAGCTCGTGCGGAAGGCCTGGATGCCCGTGGCAGGGTCGTTCGCGTTGACCGTGAGGGTCGCGGGGCTCCCGTCGGGATAGACAAAAGCATATTCCGTGTACAGAAGGCTCCCGGTCAGGTCGGACCGCACGTCGAAGTTGAACGTCTGCACGTTTGACCCCGGTGTCGGAGATCCTGAGCCGATTTGGCCCTGCCCGGTGATGCGCACACCGGTACCGGTGGCGGCACACGTCACCGTGAACGCCATGCTCGCCGTGCCGCCGGCGGGCACGTTTGCCATCTGCGGGTTCGCTTCGTTCACCGTGCAGCTGGTCGGCACACCCGAGAGCGCCACGCTGTGGTTGCCGGCGGTGAGACTCGTGAAGGTGACGCTGCCGTTCGCGGCGATCGGCTGGCTGAGCGACCCGTCGACGGTAACCGTGTATCCCGTCGGAAGGCTGGACCCCGTCGTGGTCGCAGTGACCGTCAGGTCGCCCGCCGGTGCGCAGCTCAGCGTGAAGGTAGCGCTACCGACCACGCCGGCCACCAGCGTGACTGTCTGCGGGTTCTGGCCTTGCAGCGTACAGTTCGGCGTGACGCCCCCGAGGAGGACGGCGTGCGTGCCGGCGGCGAGGCCGGTGAACGTGGCAAGTCCGGTGGGCGCGATGGGCTGGCTCTGCGAGTTGTCCACGGTGACCGTGTAGCCACTGGGGATAGAGGAACCCGAAGTGAGCGTCACGACGGCCAGCGTTCCCTGCACCGGCAGTGGCAGTGCGGGAAACAGGCCCGCGAGCGGCGACGGGCCGGTCGGCTGATCGCAGCCGGTGACGCCCAGCACTGCTGCCACCGCGGTCAGGATGTTGCGCGTAATCCTCGGTCCCATGAGCTCCTCCGGAACGGACATACTGATCGGCCGCGACATCGAGTCCAGCGGCCACTCGCGAGCCCCGGTTTGCAAAACACGGACCATTAGAGGCAGCACGCGCTGGCGCCCGTTTCGACCGTGCACGCGGCGCCCGTGGCCGTTGCGCATCTGGCGCCTACGCTGCGGGTGGTGCGCTCGCGCCGCGCGAGTTTCTGATGCGGAAAATCCACAAACCCCTTAGGACTTCGCTTTCTTCGAAGGTTTCGACTTGCCAGAACTGTTGAGAGCGACCGCTTGGCGAACGAGCGCCTTGAAGGCGGACTCGTCAACGTCTTCTCCTTCGTGGATGTCGATCGCGCGGCGTACGTTTCCCTCGAGACTCGAGTTGAAGAGACGGGCCGGATCCTTCAGAGACGCGCCCTTGGCGAAGGTAAGCTTCACGACATGCTTGTAGGATTCGCCAGTGCAGATGATGCCGTGGCGCGACCAAACCGGGTTGCTCCACTTCCACTCCTCGACGACGTCCGCGTCTGCTTGCTTGATGAGCTTGCGCATTCGGCTGAGGGTTTCCCCGCGCCAGTCCGAGAGTTCGGCGATTGTTTTCGAGATGAGCTCCGATGCCGACTGGCCTTGGCTCGCGCCTGACTTTTTCATGTTCTTATCCTAGAGGGGTCTCAATGCCCGAACTGCTTTGCGTACTCCGCGTTCAACCGCTGCCAACCACCGAACTTCATCGCTTCGGGACCAACGATGCGGCGGATGGGGGTTCCGCTGAGCAGGTGATCCAGAACATCGAAGCAAATGTGCCACCCGGCAGCACCCATCGCGATGAAGCGGCGATCGATGTTGGTCCACAGCGTCAGCCGCGTGCCGCCACCGAGGGCTTCGAGTTGCCACCGCATATCGAAGCCACCCCAGTTGTACTCAAGCAGCTTGGGAGCGTCTGCTCGCGTCACCTTGGTTTCGGTAACGTGCGGCGCGGGCGCTCCCACCGTGGTGAGCTTCACCGTGGCTCCAACCGTACCCAGGCTCCCATCGGCGTCGAAGGGCGCCCACCCGCGCAGCTGCGCTGGGTCGGTGAGCGCCTGCCAGACTTTTTCCGGCGAGTGGCGCAGTTCTCTGACGAGAATGAGCGTCCACTTCTCTCCGTCCTTTCGTATCTGCGCCCCGCTGGCCGGACCCGGCGTGTACTGCTCGCGATCGATCATCTGGTTCTCCTATCAGACCAGCGGCCTGAGTACGTACCGCCCGTAGGCCACGAAGGCCGTCAGCAGCCCCATCACGACGGCCCAGACCATCGGGTTCGTGGCGGCCACTTTGAGTGAATACCGCGCGTACAGACCGGCGAGCACTAGGGTTTCCAGGGCGAGCGCGGCGGCGGCGAGTGGGGTCAGGACCGGCATCCAATTCACTGCGGCCGGGACGACCAGGAGGACCGCGCCCACCATCTCGAGCACGCCGAGCGCGCGCCAGCCGCCGCGCGGGAGTGCACGCAGGTGGGTCGCGAGCTCGTCGAACTTGAACACTTTGTATGACCCCCCCGCGAGGTAGAGCAGGGCGAGCGCGACCTGGAGGACCCACAAGAGGACGTTCATCGTTTTCTCCTTGCCTTCCGTTTCGTTAGGGTTGATTGATCCATGCGGTCGAGGTGGCGCTCGAGAGCATCCACGTGAGCGGACCAGAACCGACGGAACGGAGCCAGCCAGGCGGCGACCTCCTGAAGTGGTTCAGGTTTCAGGCGGTAGAGACGGCGCTGTGCGTCCACCGTGGATTCCACGAAACCGGCCTCGCGCAGCACGCGCAGGTGCTTTGACACCGTCGGCTGCGGCATACCAAGCCGACGTTCGATCTCTCCCACCGACTGTTCTGACGAGACCAGGAGGCGCAAGATCGCGCGGCGGTTCGGCTCGGCGATGATTGCGAACGCAGATTCCATCTCTTAGTATACCCATCAGAGCATATACGTGTCAAGGTATATGACGGCAGGCGGGCGGGGATGCACCGTCAGACGCCGAGCAGCTGCGTTACGGCGCGATCCGCTTCGCGAATCGAGTTCCGATGATCGCTGGCCCCTGCAAGATCCGTGTTGGCAAACGCGATCCGACCGTGCGGACGACTGCGCAGGATGTCCCTTGGCGCTGGCTCGCCGTTGCTGCCGAAGAAAAACCCCGGCTGCGGATTCACGTACGCGTGACCCCAGCGATTGAGAATGATGCCGGCAATGTCTCGGCGCGGATCGAACCCGCCGGGCGCGAACATGTCGGCGAGCTGCTCGCGGAACGCGCGCTCGTACTGCGCGAACGAGGTGCCGAGCAGCCGCGCGCGTCCCCGGCTCCCCTGCTCGGCGATCGAGAGGCCAGGCTGGGCGTAGAGGACCTTGATGGTCAGCACCGTCGGTGAGTCGGGGCCGATGGTGCGGGGCTCGTTGCCGACGAGCGCCATCTTCCGTACCGAGAGATAGTCGCCCAATCCGCCGAACCAGCGGCAGCCGGACAATCCCATCTGGTAGAGGAAGCGCCAGTCGCGGACGGCGATGTTGGCCATCAGGCAGGGCGATCGATAGAACTGCGCGTACGCTTCGCGATGGCCGGCAGGGAGGTCACTTACGATTTGCCTCGCCGTCCAGCTGCCGCCCGCCACGACGACCGAGCGCGCTTTGATCTTGTAGAGTCGATTGCCCTTCGCGTACGTGACGACGACGTGCGGCGCGCTCGAGGGATCGCCGGCGTGCTCGACCCGGACGACGGTGGAGTTGAGGCGCAGCCGTGTCGCTTGGCCCGCGCGATCGAGCGTGCGGAAGTCGACGCGATTCTGCCACACCGCGTCGACGGTGCGCGGACCGGCGAAGGCGTCGGGGATGAGCGTCTTCACCATCAGTCGCGCGAACCCGCCGTTGCCGTCGGGAAACATCTGGTCGCCGAGCGCCTCGTCCCCGTCTTCTGGAAACTGGTTCTCGATCGCGTAGTCGCAGTACGCCGACAGCACGTCCGGCCCAAGACCGTATCCACCGCCTTCGATTGGCGACAGAAACCGTCGCACCGTCTCGCGGCTGATGGTGTATCGCGACATCAGGTGGTCTTCGAGTGTGATCGCGTCCAGCCGGCGCGAGATGGCGTCGCCCTCGGTCTGGGGTCGCGGTCCGTCGACGTGGTCCGTCCCCCAGCGGAGCAGCTCCGCTCTCGTCGAGTCACTGAGCGGAGCGCCCTCGAGCTTCCGCCCCCACGGGTCCATCACCCACACTCCGGGTCGCTGGCCGAACTGCGGTCCGAAGTAGAAGCCGTAATTCTTCGGCGTCTCGTACGGCGAGTGAGCGAGCGGCATCTCAGGCGACGGTCCGCGCCACGTCTGGTAGGCGAATGCGGAGCGATCCATGCCGATCATCTCGTAAAAGCGATCGGTATAACCACCTTTCCCCGGCACCAGGAAGATCGCAGAGCCCTGATGCGCGGTGAGCCGCTGTCCGCCGACGAGGAACTCGTTGCGCTTCGCTTCGCCGCCGAACATCGGGTGGTTGTCGATGACGAGGCAGCGTCCGCCTTTGTATTTCTGGAAGAAGATCGCGACGGCGAGTCCGCTGATTCCGCCACCGACGGCGACGAGGTCGTACATCTCGTCGGTGTCCCTGGCCTTGGCGATGCGCTTTTCGAACGCGCCATCGCGCATCGCGTGCCCGGCGTTCAGGACATCCCAGGTGTTGCCGTTCGAGTGTCGGTAGTCGCCAATGCCGCCGTACCCGTTGAACCCGTCGGCGGGGGAGATCGTTGGCGCTTGACCGGGGAGTAGAAGCCCGGCGCCGGCGAGGATGGCGCCGTTGAGGAAGTCGCGGCGAGAGATCGGCTCGTTGAGGCCGAGGCGATTGTCGCCGATCATTCCAGCTTCTCTGCTCGATGTCTCATGGTTGTCAGGAAATAGCCGGCGCAGATCCACAGCAGCGTGACCGTGAGCCACGCAACCAGCGAAGCGCTGAGGGCAAACGGGTTCGATGCCCCCGGCAAGGCCGATGGGACGATGTCCTTGGCGTTATTGACCGCGGCGTGCAGCAGCATGACCAGCAGCAGGCTCCCGTTGGTGCGCGCATACAGCCACGCCATCGCCACGGACAGCGCGGTCACCTGCAGCACGAACACGAAGAACGACTGCCCATACGTGTCGGCTTCTGGAATGAAGAACTGGGGCAGGTGCCAGAACGCCCAGATCAGCCCGAGCAGGATACTGGCGCGCGCCAGCCCGAAGCGCGCCGCCAGGCGGGGTAGCGCGTAGCCGCGCCAGCCGATCTCCTCCCCCGCCTGGAAAGGCGTGGAAACGGCGATCGCTCCCAGGATGAAATACCACGGGTCGTCGCCGAAGCGCGGCCATGCGCCCGTGGCGAGGCGATGAATGAGCGCGGCGGTCAGCTTGATGGCGGGAATGTAGGCCAGGGCGAACACGTACCAGCGCGCTGGCACCTGCCACTTGAGGACGCCGCCCAGCAGGGTCCGCACCCCGCTGTCTCCCTCGGTGCGCGCGGTCAGCCAGAGAGCCACCAGGGAGGGCGCGAAGGTGCCGAGCAGCACCAGCGCGCCTCCGAGTGGGGCGTACATGGGGATTCCCGTCACCGCGACCGAGATGAAGCAGGCCCACATCAGGGCGTAGGTCAGGACGAAGAATTTGACCAATGGACCCCAGGGCTTCACGTCGGGTCCCTTCGAGCCAGCGTCCAGCGTCCGAATGAGAACAGCCGGCGGCGCCGTGCCACCGGGCGGGTCGACGAAGAAAAGATCATTTCGAAATGGTCCAGCACACGGTCCAATTCGAAGAACTCATTCGGCCGGTTGTGGTGGAAATAGGGTTCGGCCACGTACTGGCGATACAACGCGTCGTTCCGGTCGAGCTCGATGATCTGTTCGATCAGCACGTCTTCGTCACGAAAATCGCAGTAATTGAGAAAACTCTTCGGGTTGAACTCGCGCTCGACCAGCGGATTGCCCCAGTAGATCGGCAGGCACCGCGCCGCCATCGGCTCGACGATTTTCTCGGTGGTGTATCCCGGAAGCGACGCGTTCTCGAACGCGATATTGAACTTGTATCGCTTCAGGAATTCGATCTTGCCCAGCGGTCCCCCCGGGACCTGGTATCCGATGTTGTTGAACGCGCGGCCGCCGGCATCCACCTGCTTGTAACGGCTGAGGCGGTGAAAGAAGTCGTTCCGCTTGCGGGTGGTTCTCGGGCGACGGGTGTTGCTGGCGACGAAGGCGCAGAAGTGGGTCTTGGCCGCCATGATCCGGTCGACATCACCGTCTTCTCGCAACAGCACGTCCGCGTCGTAATAGAAGGAGTACAGCGGCCAACGCAGGTGGCGCGGGTCGTCCACGTAGTGACACGTCAGCGCGTAATCGCACGTCGAAAAGTCCGGGCTCTGGGATTCGCCCGTGAAGAAAATCCGGGTGCAGGAGTGAAGCCGGTGGTGGTCTCCGAAACTGGAATAGATGACGAAGTCGGGCCGGTCGCACAGCTCCACGGCAAACCGCGTTTTCAGCAGGTTGTAGATGCGGTTGTCGTCCTTGCGGAACCCGGGCCAGAAATCGCAGAAGTCGAGGCGGACCGGTTTCATGGCCGGCCGCGCCTCACGCGGCTCCGCCCAGCGTAAATGAGAATGTCGCTCCCTCGTTCACGCGGCCCTCGCCCCAGACGCGTCCCCCGTGACGGTGGATGATGCGCTGCACCAGCGCCAACCCCACCCCGATCCCTTCGAACTCGTCGGCCGAGTGCAGGCGCTGAAACACGCCAAACAATCTGCTCGCGTACCGCATGTCGAAGCCCGCGCCGTTGTCCCTCACGTAGTACACCCGCTCGCCGTTGTCCTCCCGCGAGCCGACCACGACCTGGGCGTCCGGGCGCCGACGCGTGAATTTGAACGCGTTGCCGATGAGATTCGTGAGGACCTGCCGCAGCAGCCCGCGGTCGCCCATGGCGGGCGGCACACCTGAGACATTTATCTCCACGGCCCGGTCCGGGTTGGCTTGCTGCAGCTCCTGTGCGACCGTCTGCGCGAGGGCGGCCAGGTCGACCGGCGCCACCTCGAGCGGCTTCCGCCCCAACCGGGAGAATTGGAGCAGGCCTTCGATCAGCTGGGCCATGCGCTGGGCCTGCAGGCGCAGCCGGCCCAGCAGATCCTGACCCTCCGCGGGAAGCGATGGGCCATGATCCTCGAGCAATGCGAGCGAAAAGCCGTCGATCACTCGCAGGGGCGCGCGGAGATCGTGGGACACCGAATAGCTGAAGCTCTCGAGGTCCTGCTCCGCGACCATCGCGCGCGTCCGCAGCTTATCCGCCGTCGGCTCCCCTAGTCGATGAATGATGTACGCCAGCTCACCCTTGTCATCGAGCACGGGAGAGTTCGTCGTGTCGGCGACACGCTGCTCGCGCACCCGGTCGAGCGACGCGTGGACGTTCGCGTCGGGATCGTCCGGGAAGACGTCGAACAGGTCCCGGCCAATGATCGCCGCCCGCTGTGTTCTGGTGGCGCGGAGGTAGGCCTCGCTCGCCGCCACGATCTTCAGATCGGGCGTCAGGGCGAGGTACAGGCCGGGCGCTCCCTCGAACAACAGGCGGAAGTCGGGCTGCTTCACAGGCGCGTCACGTAGCGGGAGCCGGGCGCCCCAGCCCCGCGTGTTCCCGGAGGTGCCCGAACAGGTCCAGCCCGGTCTTCAGGACGACGAGCAGGGCGAGCGGGATGAGCGGTGATCCGAGCACCTGGACCAGGAAGCCGCCGCCCAGGATCACGACGTGCAGCACCATGACCCGTCCATACGGACGGAACATCAGCGCCGGGACCAGCGCCGATTTGTATTCCCTGGTACCGATATAGTTGAACGCGAACGATACCGCGTGACTGAGCACGAGACCCCAGGCCGCCGGGGCGATCCCAGCGCCCTGCACCGCGTGTGCGAATGTCGCCGCCGTGGGGAATCCTTTCCCCGCGAACCCGCCGCCGAACAGCGAGAGCACGAAGACTCCATGCACGGTGGTGAACATGCCGTAGTGGAAGGTGAAGAACGGAATCATGAACAACTTCACCGCCCACATCACCCCGATCTGCGGCTGTGCCACGAGCATGCGCAGGATGTTGAACCCGCCCACGATCACGTTTTCCACCCAGAACAGCAGCAGGGTCGCGAATACGGTCCAGCCGAAGAACAGCACGCCCGCGAGCGGGACGAGGTTCGCCGCCACGAGCACCAGGGCGCTGGGCGTGAGCCGCAGGGTGGGCCGGTCCGCCACGGGTGAGGTCACGGTGGCACTACGATGTCGAGTGGAGGCGGCGCCGCCAAGGGCTTGCTCCGCAGGGGCGGGGGGATCTTGGCGGCGTGACCGACGTTCAATCGGGGGCCTTTCCTTGAAGGGGCTCGCTTCATATAGATGATAACGGAGATAGGTCCCTCCGCCCCGGAGGTAACTCTTGATCTGCCGAGATGTCCCCTAGTCGCCGGCGACCTCCCACGCGCGGCGGCTCCAAGACCGAAGTCACCGAGCGCGTGCAGGCGGCGCAGCTGCAGACGGCCACCTACCGGATCTCGGAGGCCGCCAACGCCGCCGAGGACCTGTCCGAGCTGTTCCGGGCGATCCACGGCATCATCAGCGAGCTCATGCCCGCACGGAACCTGTACATCGCGCTGTACGACGCGGAGGCGGGGCTCCTCAGTTTTCCCTACTGGGTGGACGAGCACGACCCGCCGCCGGCACCCCACAGGCTCGAGCGGGGCCTCACCGAATACGTGCTGCGCACGGGACAGCCCCTGCTCGCGACCCCGGAGGTGCACGAGGACCTGGGGCGTAGAGGAGAAGCCGAGCTGGTCGGCGCGCCGTCGCTGGACTGGATCGGCGTACCGCTGAAGGCCCACGACCGGACCATCGGCGTGCTCGTGGCGCAGACCTATACCGAGGGGATCCGGTTCGGGGAGCGCGAGAAGAACATCCTCCAGTTCGTTTCCACCCAGGTGGCGATGGCCATCGAGCGAAAGCGGGCGGAGGAAGCCGTGCGCACCTCCGAGGCACGCCTCAAGGCGCTGCTCGACAGCGCGTTGGACGCATGCGTTACCATGGACGAGACCGGACGGATCACGAGCTGGAGCGGGGCCGCCGAAGCCGTGTTCGGCTGGGCCGCGTCGGAGGCGATCGGTCGCAGCCTCGCCGCGACGATCATTCCATCGCAACACCGGGAGGGGCACGCGCGCGGGCTCGCACGGTTCCTCGAGACGGGGGAAGGGCCGATCCTGCGGCAACGCATCGAGATCACCGCGCTGCACCGGGACGGACGTGAGTTTCCGGTCGAGCTGACGGTCACTCCCATCCGGCTGGGCGATCGCTGGCTGTTCGGAGCGTTCGTGCGCGACCTCACCGAAGAGAAGCGGGCAGAGCAGGCGCTGCATCGTTCGGAAGCGAGCTACCGGGGTTTGGTGGAGCACGCCGCCTATGGCATTTACCGAGCGACGGGGGACGGCAAGCTCCTTATGGTGAACCCGGCCCTCTTCACGATTCTCGGGTACGGATCGGCACAAGAGCTGCTCAAGGTCGACATCGCCCGCGACCTATATGTGGACCCCAAGGCGCGGGTCCGGATCCTCGAGCGGTGCGAGCAGTTCGGCTCCGCCATCGAAGAGGTGGCGTGGAGGCGCCGGGACGGCCGCGTCATCACGGTGCGGCTGAATGGCCGCACGGTACGGGCCCCGGACGGCGCGCTCGAGTGCTTCGAGTTCATCGTCGACGACGTGACGGAGCAGCGCGCCCTCGAGGAGCGGCTGCGCCAGACACAGAAGATGGAGGCCGTGGGCCGCCTCGCCGGGGGGATCGCCCACGACTTCAACAACCTACTCACCGCCATCCTCGGCTCCGTGGATTTCCTGCGCCGGGCGCTCGGTCCCGAGCATCCGGAGCACGCGGAGACGGAGGAGATCCAGAAGGCCGCCGTTCGGGCGGCGGACCTGACGCGGCAGCTCCTGGCGTTCAGCCGCCAGCAGGTGCTCGCGCCCAAGGTTCTCGAACTCGATGCCCTCGTGACCAACCTCGAGAAAATGCTACGCCGCCTGATCGGGGAAGACGTCGAATTGCGCTTCGCGGCCAAGGCGTCCCGCGCCGCCGTCCGGGCCGATCCCGGGCAGCTCGAGCAGGTCATCGTGAACCTGGTGGTCAACGCACGCGACGCCATGCCCCGGGGCGGCAGACTCACCATCGAGACCGCCCGCGTGGATCTCGACGCCGCGTACGCGTGGGAGCACGGGACGGTGGAGCCGGGCCGCTACGTGATGCTCGCCGTGACCGACACAGGCGTCGGCATCGATCGGGCCGCACAGGCGCGGTTGTTCGAGCCGTTCTTCACCACCAAGGAATTCGGCAAAGGTACGGGCCTCGGCCTCGCGACCGTGTACGGCATCGTGAAGCAGAGCGGCGGCTACATCTGGGTGTACAGCGAGCCGGGGCGGGGCGCCACGTTCAAGGTCTACCTGCCGTGCGTCGAGCTGGCGGGCGAGCCGGTCGCCGCTCCGCAACCACCTGCCCGCGCGCTGGGCGGCACCGAGACCATCCTCTTCGCGGAGGATGAACCCGCGGTGCGGAACCTGGCGCGCCGGGTGCTCGAGAAACACGGCTACACGCTGCTGCTCGCCGCAACGGGGCGGGACGGCGTCCAACTGGCGGAGCAGCACGGCAGCCCGATCGACCTCCTGGTGACCGACGTCGTCATGCCTGAGATGGGCGGACGTGAGCTCGCCCAGCGTCTGACGGCCCGACAGCCCGGTCTCAAGGTGCTTTACCTGTCCGGGTACACCGACGATGCTATCGTTCACCACGGCGTGCTCGACGCAGGCGTCGCCTTCCTCCAGAAGCCGTTCAAGCCGGACGAGCTGGTCCGGAAGATCCGCGAGGTGCTCGATGATACGCAGTAGATTTGCCCGGCACCGCCGGGCTGCCGGCGCTCACGTGATCCGAGGCGTGACACGATGAAAGCGTCAG
>WNFR01003222.1_pt1 | contig 16956 bp, 12 predicted proteins | sample 5400221 | NCBI WGS metagenome assembly WNFR01 (sample SAMN13153357, study PRJNA577476) | soil metagenome | isolation source: 40 cm soil under Madrone tree | place: USA:California | collected 2016-06-14
CGCCTGAGATGGTCGAGATGATTGCGCGTCGAGTCGTTGAGCTGATGTCGGCCGAGGTTATCGAGAGAATCGCCTGGGAAGTCGTACCGCAGCTTTCTGAACTGTTGATCAAACAACAACTGGACGAACGACATATCAAGTCGCGTTGATCGTCTCAACAATTTGATCTCGCTTTGGGGCGGTCCGTTTATTCGGGCCGCCCTTTGCATTGATCTCTTGACCCAACGTGGCTTGGGAATCTTAACCATGATCTGCTCCCGACCCTCACTTCGAACGAAAACCTCAACAAAGTACATTCCCTGTTTTCTGCCGCTTCCAACCCAGAGCCTCGCTCGATCGAAACTGCACTCTTTCTTCCTGAATTCAATTGTTTTTGCCTGGCTTTTTCAACGTCACATTTCGCTGATTCAAACACTTGCCTTACAATGGCTTCTTTGAGTGAACTTAGGAACACTTTGTCTTTATGGAAATCCCCAAAACATACGATCCAAAACTTGCCGAACATCGGAATTATGCGCGTTGGGAAGAACTGAATTGCTTTGCCCCCGAAATTAATCGGGACCCGAATGCGCCCGTTTTCTCGATTGCCATTCCGCCTCCAAACGTCACTGGCTCGCTCCATATGGGCCATGCCCTGCAGCATACGATTATGGATGTGCTCACGCGCTATAAGCGAATGCGTGGCTTCCGTACACTGTGGCTTCCTGGGACCGACCATGCCGGGATCTCGACCCAGGTGATGGTCAGTCGCGACCTTAAGAAGGAAGGGAAGACCCGCCACGACCTTGGCCGTGAAAAGTTTGTCGAACGTGTTTGGCAATGGAAAAGGGAATCCGGCGGACAGATTACAAAACAGATGCGGCGCGAAGGCGCCTCTGTTGATTGGTCGCGCGAAAGATTCACGATGGACGAGGGCTTGTCGCGTGCTGTGCGCGAGGTGTTCGTGCGCCTGTACGAAGAAGGACAGATTTATCACGGCGAGGGTATTGTCAATTGGTGTCCAACAGACCAGACGGTGCTGTCGGATCTGGAAGTGGACAAAGTTCCCGAATCAGGCAAGCTTTACTATTTAAGGTACCCGCTCAAAGGTGCGCTCGAGCGCTTTTTGACTGTTGCAACTACGCGGCCGGAAACCATGCTTGGCGATACCGCGGTCGCAGTCAACCCAGACGACGAACGATACACCGACTTCATCGGAGCAACGGTTCTGCTGCCGCTCACCGGGCGTGAAATCCCTGTAATTGCTGATCAATACGTCGAGGCCGGGTTTGGAACAGGTGCGGTTAAAATAACCCCTGCGCACGACCAGAACGACTACGAGATGGGTCTTCGCCACGACCTTCCGCAAATCGTCGTCCTGGACCAGAATGCGCGGATGACAACGTTGGCCGGCGAACGCTTTGCTGGACTTGATCGTTATGCGGCTCGAGAACAGGTCGTCGCTGAACTCGAGGAACTTGGCCTGCTTGAAAAAATTGTTGATTACGAGTTCTCGATTTCGAAATGCGAGCGTTGCAAGACAGTAATCGAGCCCCTCATTTCGACCCAGTGGTTTTGCCGTATGGACCAGATGCGGGATGCCGCGCTCGGTTTGTTGCGGGATAAGCATCTCCCGAGATTTGTTCCCGAAGTTCCGTATGAAAGGATCTACACAAACTGGCTCGAGAATCTTCGGGATTGGACAATTTCCCGCCAGCTTTGGTGGGGCCATCAGATTCCAGCCTGGTACGACCAGGATGGCCACGTTTATGTCGCTCGGTCCTTTGAAGAGGCTTGTACGGCCGCCGGCACGGATCAGCTTACACAGGACCCCGATGTCCTGGACACCTGGTTTTCATCGGCTTTGTGGCCTTTTTCTACACTTGGGTGGCCGGACCAGACAAGGGATCTCGAGGTCTTCTATCCTACTTCTGTACTGGTTACAGCCCGCGACATTATTTTCCTTTGGGTTTCGCGGATGGTAATGACGGGATTAAAATTTACTGGCCGCGAACCGTTTAGCGACGTGTATATCACGGGCACTGTACTCGACAAAGCCGGTCAACGAATGTCGAAAACTAAGCTAAACGGCGTTGACCCTCTTGACGTGTTTGAAAAGTACGGCGTAGATGCGACCAGACTTGTTCTTGCTTCAATTGGAAGCACCGATACGCGTTGGAACGACAACCAGGTTGAATCTTACCGCAATTTTGCAAACAAGATTTGGAATGCAACGCGTTTTTGTCTGCTCAATTCCGAAGGTGCCAGGGTTGACCCTTATTCTATAACTGAAAAGACGACTGGTTTGGCGCTCCATGACCGGTGGATTATTTCCAGATTGAACAGCACCATGCGCTCAGTGAACCGGTCAATCGAAAACTACGCCTTCCATGAAGCTGTTCAGACCTTGTATCATTTTTTCTGGGATGATCTTTGCGATTGGTATATTGAACTCGCCAAGGCAGATGTGACCTCAGAATCAGAGTCGTCGGCCCGAGTGGGCGCTCGGACACGAATGGTTTCTCTGATTGAACAGGCCCTTCGACTGCTCCACCCTTTTATGCCTTATATAACAGAAGAATTATGGCTAAGGCTGCCTGGCGTTGACGGGTCCCTGCTCGGAAAGCCTTACCAGGGCGCCGCGCCAACAATCATGCTGACTTCTTATCCGCAGGCCGACGAGGCGTTAATTGACGAAAGAGCCGAAGCGGAAATGCAGGCCGTGATCGAGCTGATCTCTCGTACCCGGAATATTCGTTCTGAGATGAACATAAAACCGGGTGAAAGGGTCACTGTGCTGGCAGCGATACCGGACGAAGAAATGCGTGGCGTTCTTGTCGCAAGTACCGATCAAATTAAACGCCTCGCAAGAATTTCTGAGATTACGTTCTCCGACACCCTGCGGGCGCCAAAAGCATCTGCCAGAGCTGTCCTTGGCGGAGGGGCAGAAATCGCCATACCGCTTGAGGGTCTGATCGATTTCCAATTGGAACGAGAGCGGTTAAACCGCGAACGCGAGAAACTGCAGAAAGAGGCGGTAAAGGTCGACGCCCAACTTGCCAACCCGCAATTCGTCGATCGCGCCCCTGAGGAAAAAGTGACCGAGTTGAAAAACCGATTGAACGATCTTGCACAGCGCAACGCAGCACTTGATCAAAGCTTGGAGGCGCTGGCATGAACTGGCTTGATGAAGGTGCGTTATTTTCGCAGATTGGCACTTTTCTAAGCGAAGACCTCGGCCGTGGGGATCTTACGACGCAAGCGACTGTAATTAGAAACACGCATGCAAAGGGCCGATTTTTGGCTAAGGAGAGTATGGTTGTTGCAGGGCTTGAGGCGGTTGAGGCGGTTTTTTCCACCCTTGACTCGCAGCAACAACTCGAGGCCTTCGTTTCAGACGGCGACGAGGTCGAAGCTGGAAAAGTAATTGCGCGGACCAGCGGGTTTGCGGATGTCCTGCTTGCCGGCGAGAGGCTGGCGTTGAACCTGATGCAACGTCTGTCTGGTATCGCGACACTAACCAAAAAGTACGTTTTGGCTATTGAAGGGACAAACGCCCAAATCGTCGACACACGCAAGACTACGCCCGGTCTCCGGATGCTTGAAAAATATGCTGTTATCGCGGGCGGTGGCCGAAATCACAGGTATGGGCTGGATGACGGCGTATTGATAAAAGATAACCATATTTCCCTTGCGGGAGGTGTGCGCGAGGCCGTTGGCCGAGCGCGAAAAACCGTTGGACATCTTCATAAAATCGAGGTAGAAGTATCAACCGAGGCGGATTTGAACGACGCCATTGATTCCGGCGCTGACATTGTCCTTCTCGACAATCTTACTCCCGAAGAAACTGCCAGGTTCGTCGAACTTGCACGTAAAGCGTCAAGCAGTATCACGCTTGAGTCTTCCGGTGGGATTACGTTGGAAAATGTTCGGGCATTTGCCGAAGCAGGCGTGGACCTAATCAGTATCGGTGCCTTAACGCATTCGGCTAGGGCGATGGATATAAGTTTTAAGATTACGGGTGGCTAATATCGCGGGAACTGGATGTATTCCCCTGCGTGTAATGCCTTTGGCAAGTGTTAAGTGTTGATTCGCGATCTGTGACCTGAAGCACAGCGCGAGTTGAGGATTTTAGATGAGAAAGACTTTTTTTCGTAGCGGTAGAAACTGGCTGGCTTTCTTGCTTGTCATGCTTTTTGTGGTCACTGTTGGAGCGCAACAAAAGCGCCGCCCTTCACGACGTCGGACTCATCCGATTAGTGCTACTCCCACCCCAACGCCCGCTCCCACTGCGGTTTCAAAGAATTTGGACCCCTCAATTGTCAGTACAGCTGATGATTTAGTGTCTCAACCATCCCTCAATGTAGGAGTTAAATCGACTGCGACGGGCCTTGCTCCCGTTCCGGAACCCGACAGCATGCTGACAACTGTGGATCGGCTTTCGAAGCAGGTTACCAATCTGAACGAAAAACTATCGGCGATGGAAGAGGACCAGCGATCTCTGGGTAACCTCGAGCGCCTTTCGCGGGCCCAGCAAAGATCGGAGGATCTGCGCGCTCAACTCCGCGATGTTCAGTCTAAACAGCTTGATTATCAGGCGCGCATGGATCAGATTGATATGGATATGCGCCCGGAAAACATCGACTTAAGCATTTCCGGAATTGGCACGACCCGTCCGGAAGAGGTCCGAAACCAGCGAAGGATTTTGCTTCAAAATGAGAAGAAACGGGTTCAGGCGCAATTAGACCTGCTTGACAAAAGTCGCATCAGGTTGGATTCCGCGATCGAAACCTCCGAGCTCGAAATACAGAAACTGCGTGAAAGAATCGAGGGCTCGAGCGATCCAGTGAAGGCTCGTGTTGAAAAGCCGATCGAAAAGCCCAGTAGGTCTGATAATTCTGAACCTCCCTTGCCCTAATTACACGAAGGTGACAGGTAACAGGAAAAAGCGAGTTCTAAGACTTGTACGAAATCCTGGGAACTGCGGTGAGTTTGTTTTCCGCTCTGTTCGCTCATCTAATGCGCGAATTTAGCAAAAAAGCAGTCGTTAACATACAGCTACCTGTCATCTGTTACTTTTGAATAAATTACTCTTGCTCAGCCCTTTCCCTTTCCCTTTGCCTTTTTCCCGGCCTGAGATATATTGGCTGCGTCAAAGGTGATAAAATGGGAGCGATTTCACAAAGCGAACTTTACAGCCTGGTCGTCAACGTAACCAGAAAAGGAAAACGTGTCGTTGTCGCAACGGTAGCCAGTACCAGAGGCTCTACCCCGCAACGACGTGGGGCAAAGATGTTGTTTTGGGAAAATGGCGAGGTTGCGGGGACTGTCGGTGGTGGCTGCATAGAGGCCGAAGTTTGGGCTGAAGCGAGAGAGATTATGCGAACGGGCAAGCCTGCCCTGTTTTCGTTTAGTCTGACGGCGGATGCGGCCAGTGAAGAAGGAATGGTCTGCGGCGGTACAATGGACATCTTCATTGACGTTTGGGATGGGCCACTCTTGAAATGTCCTGAAACGGATGAGTCATTTGCATAACTTTTATTTGCGGTTCGTCGCTAGAGGCCGCATGCGGCATTTTTGCTAACCTCAATTCTGGAGAATTTCTTGTCAAATTCATTCATGGAGAGCTACAAGGCAAAACATACACATCCTTTGAACAAACTCACTCACAGCATCGGCATTCCTTCGATTGTACTTTCATTGCCGGCATTATTCGTTGGTTGGCAGGTATCCCTGAGCCTTTTTGTTGTCGGTTGGTTGTTTCAGTTTTTGGGCCATGCGATCGAAGGTAATCAGCCTGCCTTTTTCCGTAACCCTGTCTATCTGATAATAGGTCCGCTTTGGATTTTACGGCGTGGCGCTGAAGCAATCGGACTGAGGAAAACGTCTTCAAAATAGCCGGCACGCATTATGATCCCATCCCAAAATGTCATTCCCACAGAATCCTTCTAGCTCACCGGAGATCGCTCAAAATGTCCTTGACGTTCTCAAACGGGGCATAGTTGCGTCTCTTGTAACTGTGATACGTGCTCCGCAATATGTCGGGAGAAAGTTACTTGTCGAAGAAACCGGCGCAACCAGCGGTTCGTTGGGCAATGAACTACTGGACCATTTTGCCAGGGGGTTTTCCGGCAGCTTTCTGTCCACTCGAGCTGAAGCTGCGGTGCATAAGCTTTCAAAAATGGGAGCCATTGAAACTGGCTGGGACGATGCCGAACTCCTCTTCGAAAGGATCGAGCCTGAACCCAAAATTGTCATCTGCGGCGCTGGACATGTCGGCGCCGCACTTGCTCAAATTGCGGGTGTCGCCGGATACAAGACAATTCTCATTGATGATCGACCGAGCTTCCTTACACGCGAGCGTTTTCCCGACGAAGCAATTCAGCTTGTCGCTTCCTCAAATTGGGAAACGGCAGTCGCGAGTGCCGTGGGCAGCGGTCGCGGCGTTTCGGTGGCCGTTGTTACAAGGGGCCATAACGAGGACGAGCTTTGCCTGCGAGCAGCGGTCGCTTGTTTGCCCGATTATGTCGGTCTAATCGGCAGCCGCAGGCGAACAAATATCGTACTTCAACGACTGATTGCTTCGGGCGTCGACCCTGAGATAGTTTTAGGTGTTCGTGCACCAATTGGTCTCGACATTGGCGCCGTCACGCCCGAAGAGGTCGCTGTCTCTATCTTTGCTGAAATTGTCGCCATAAGACGAGGAGGTAAAGGCGGTTCAATGTCGGCGTGGCGCCGCGACCAACATGCAAGTTAGTCAAGCTCGATGCTTCACGTGAAACATTTCCCTGATGTCCGGAAGCGGTTCAATATGCGATAGGAGTAACCCGCATCCAGTGGCAATCGACATTACAACCAGTCCTTCAAAGCCGTCCCGCGCCTCCGGAATGTTTCGCGCTTTGCAGCACCGTAACTACAGGCTGTTCTGGAGCGGTGCGTTTTTGTCGAATATCGGGACGTGGATGCAGGGCGTGGCACAGGGGCTCCTCATGTATAAGCTCACCAAATCCGCGTTCTGGCTTGGCCTGGATGGATTTATGGCAACCGTGCCCGGACTTTTTCTTACGCTCGTCGGTGGGGTGTTTGCCGATATAATCGATCGCCGTCGACTATTGCTGTTGACTCAGGTTGGGGCGGGGCTATCCGCTTTCATACTCGCTTGTCTTGTCGTTATGGACAAAGTACATCCCGTTGAAATACTTATCCTGACCTTCGTTACTGGCTGTTGTATGTCCCTTGCTGGTCCATCATATCAGGCGTTGACGGTCGAACTTGTTGGACGCGAAGACCTCGCCAACGCGATCGCGCTCAACTCGACGCAGTTCCAGTTATCACGTGTAATTGGGCCGGCCCTTGCCGGTGCTGCCCTGGACGTCATTGGCGTCGCTGGGTGCTTCTTTGCAAATGCATTTTCATACCTTGCGGTTTTAGGGGCTCTCCTCCTTGTTAAGTTTAAACACGAAGGCTCTTCAGCACATCCCAGACCTAAGCCCAAAAGACCGGGGATGTTTCTTAAAGACCTAAAGGCAGGTCTTGCATATGTCCGGAGAAGACCCCGTATCTTCTGGTTTCTCATTATTACCGCCAGCACGAGCTTGCTGGGTGCACCTTATCTGACGATGCTGCCGGTGTTCGCACATGACGTTTTTAATCTCGGTGACACCGGCCTCGCGGTCCTGATGGGCGTCGCAGGAGCTGGCTCGGTAGTTGGCGCATTGCTTTTGGCATTCCTCGGCGATTTTCGTCGCAAGGGCGTCGCCGTATTTGCCGGAACATTCGTATTCTCGATATTCCTCGTTGTGTTTTCGCTTTCCACAAACCTCAGGCTCTCCCTTATATCCTTATTCGGTATGGGATTCGCTGTCGTCATTGCGATCGCGGTGATCAACACGCTGTTACAACAATTGGTGACCGACGAAATGCGAGGACGTGTGATGAGCATGTTCATCCTTTCATTCATTGGCGCAATGCCGTTCGGAAATCTTATTGCTGGTGTCGCCTCTCATATATTCGGCGTCCAGCACACGCTCGCCATAATGGGTGTCATCCTGTTTTGCATTCTTCTTATTCTTGCCATCAAAAACAAACGCCTCTGGGCCGTGACATAGACTTGACCACCGAAAAATACGGCTCGAAAACGTGACCGGTGAAGGGTGACAAGCGTCATGAAAGGGGAATTCACTTCTCTAATGAATGGATTCCACAGATATAGCCCCGTGCCTGCACCGATAAGTCGACTTTACGGCTCCGCCTTTCGATCTCGCTCAAAAATACGGGCTAACGTTGCAAGATTTGCAGTCTACTTCGTTCAACTATCGTATACGCCTCCCTTTCGGCGATTCTGGAATCTCTTAGGAGTCGAACAATGCGCTTACCCAAAGTCTTTAACTCACTTGCCGTTTTTTTAGCTGCGCTGGCTTTCTCAGCCATTGCCGCGTTGTCGCAGGGCGTTATTGTGCCCGGGCCGTGCGAACGTTGCCCGCGCCCTCTCCCCCGGGAAACCCTGCCTCGCTCATTGCCAGTTAAGAGCATCGCCATCGATACACGAATTTCATCCCAGGTTGCCACCACGCACCTTGAGCAGATATTTCAAAATCCCACGGGTTCGGTGATGGAAGGCACGTTCTTTTTCCCGATTCCCGAGGGGGCCTCGATTACCGAGTTTGCGATCTGGGACGGAACAAGGCGGCTGGTGGGCGAGGTCAGGTCGCGCGAAGAGGCCCGCCATATTTACGATGAAATCGTCCGGAGACAGCGCGACCCCGGCCTGCTCGAATACGCCGGGAAAGATTTGTTCCAGGCCAGCATTTTCCCCATACCCGCTCATTCCGATAAGAAACTAGAACTCACTTATACCCAGGTCTTAAAGGCGGATTCCGGCACCGTTGGATACAAGTATCCCCTCGGCACCGGGCATAATTTTGTGCGAATTGGCTCGGTGTCAGGAAAAATACAGATCGAAGGCCAGCAACCCGTCCGCAACATCTATTCGCCAAGTCATGCCATTGAAACAAAACGAGAAGGCGAGAATCGCGCTCTTGTTACTTTCGAAAGCAAAGGCGATGGCGAATCAAAAGATGTCCAGCTGTTTTACACGCTTTCTCGCGAGGATTTCGGGATGTCACTGCTGACACATCGCGAGCCTGGAAAAGACGGTTATTTTCTTCTGACCATTTCGCCCAAAGACGATTTTGACGAACGAGAATTCAGCGCAAAGGACATCGTCTTTGTCATTGATACATCCGGCTCGATGGCTGACGAAGGGAAAATGGACAAGGCCCGCGCTGCGCTGCTTTTCGGAGTAAGAACGCTGCGAAGTGAAGACCAGTTCAATGTCATTTCCTTTGCCGGCGAAGACCACTTGATGACCAGAGAACTGATATCCGCCGACGATGCCGGACGTGCACGTGGAGAGGCGTTTATTAAGCAATTGCGACCGTCAGGCGGCACCAACATTAACGAGGCTGCTGTTGCCGCGGAAAGGCAATTCGAACGTAGCGAGCGTCCCAGGATGATTGTGTTTATTACTGACGGCCTGCCGACCGTTGGTGAAACCAACACTGACAGAATCCTTGACAGCGTTCGAAAATCGAAGATGCCCGGTGTTCGGCTGTTTAGTTTCGGCGTTGGCTATGATGTTAATACCTCGCTCCTTGATAAGCTTTCGAACGAAAACGGTGGGATTGCGCAGTATGTTGAGCCGAAGGAGGATCTCGAACAAAAAGTCTCTGCATTTTTTGAAAAGGTCAGCTTTCCTGTGTTAACGGATGTTAAGCTCGAAATGGGCGGCCTGGATTCTGACCTGGTCTATCCTCGCGATTTGCAGGATATTTTCAAAGGATCGCAGCTCACCATCATCGGCAGATATCGAAACCCGGTCGACCTCGATCCTGTCCGAATCAGACTAAGCGGTAAATCTGGCTCCAGTGCAAGAAGCTTTATCTACGATCGCTTAAGGTTTCCGTTGGGAGAGAACGAGAACGATTTTCTTCCCAGGCTTTGGGCAAATAGGCGAGTTGGCTGGCTGATGGAGCAAATCCGTACAAACGGCGAGCAAAAGGAATTGCGGGACGAAGTCGTCGATCTCGGAACCAGGTATGGAATTGTAACGCCATACACTTCATATCTTGCTGTAGAACCTAACATGGTGACGGCACAGCCCATGAATATTAACGGTGTACGTCGAGATGTCGGCGGATTAACTTCAAACACTAAGGCTGCGGCCCCTGCGGAACGTGCTGCACGCGCTGGTAAGGAATCATCAGTGTTCCTTGACTCTGCTTCAGGCGCCGATGCTGTACAACGAAGCAAGAAGGACCGCGAGCGACAGGAGAGTATCGGCGTCACCGACGACGATAAACTTGCCAGCGATGTAAAACGTGCCGGTGGTAAAATCTTCTATTTGACCGGTGAGGTTTGGGTTGATTCGGAATATAAGGCCGAAACTAAGCTGCCTGAAGAGATCTTGACCTTTGCCAGCGACGAATATTTCAAGCTCTTGAAGCAGAAACCAAAACTTGCGGAATACTTTTCACTAGCAGAGCGCGTAGTGGTCGTTTTCGAGGGCCGTGTTTACCGAATAAACGCGGCGGGGAAATAATCGAACCTTTGGTGAGATTATCGTCGGGCGGAGGCAGGTCCGGTGCCGAACAGGCATTTGCCGGATTTGCCTCCGCCCTCATCTGTCGTTCAGGCAGACTGGAGAAGTTGTATCAAAACCCTGTAAACTGCTACTTACTATCCGAAAACAATTTGCGGCGTCACCTTTTATGAACACCGCCCGGGGGTCGATCAAATGAGGACGGTTTGGGCACAGTTGAGTAAAATTCTGTCAACGACGTTTGGCCTTATTCTTCTTTCATTAATTGGAGGCGTCGCCGTCGCCCAGGATGGGTGGTCGTCGTCGCGCCACGGCCTCGATGGTAAGGACTTGAATGCCGTTTTTTTTGTTGATTCGAGGCATGGTTGGATTGCAGGAGATGCAGGTTTCGTAAGCCATACCGATGATGGAGGCGTTTCATGGGCTCAACAATCAGTTGAAACGAGCGACGCCATCAATGACATATATTTTCGCAATAAAGACAGCGGCTTTCTGCTTGCCGGCGGCCTGATTTTTAAGACGGTGGATGGGGGCCTAAGCTGGACCATTGGCCAGGAGTTCTCTCCCGTTGATTTCGGCGGAGCCCAGGCGGAGTTATACAGCATAAGGTTTTCGAATAAGAACAAGGGATGGGTTGTTGGATCACTTAGTCGCACTGCAAAAAATGGCGATAACGTTGTAGTTGACAGCCTGGTCTATAAGACCTCTGATGGCGGTGATACCTGGCAGCGCCAGCGCCTCACCAGCAAAGACGAGTTGATTCATCTCGACTTTGTAAATGAAAAACATGGTTGGATCGTCGGAACAAATGGAACCGTGCTTCACACCGAGGATGGTGGCGAAACATGGATGAGACAGCAGTCCCGGACAAAATCAACGCTTTACCATGTGTATTTTCGGAACGAGAAAAAGGGCTGGGCGGTTGGCGAGCATGCTACGATTTTGCGCACTATTGACGGCGGAGAGAGCTGGACCGCCGTCACACTGGGAATGAAATCTACATTGCTAAGCGTCCAGTTTTTAAATGACGATGACGGCTGGGTCGCAGGGCGTGCTGGAACAATACTTCGTTCCGGCGATGGAGGCCTGACCTGGGTTAGACAAACGGCTCCAACGAAAGTGAATCTTTACGCATTATTCTTTGACAAGAAAAATGGCTGGGCCGTTGGTGGAAACGGGCTTGTTTTACATTACCTTCGTTAATCGCTCTCTCATCCTGCAGTTGCCTGCTTTTTGCAAGCTGTCTTTTCAATCAAAGCAAATTTGCAGGTCGGGAATGGTTGAATTCCTGGTTGAGAGCCTTCAACCGCCACCGAAACTATTCAAGCATTAGAAATTCGTAAGTCAGAAGGGTGGATTACTCCCGCCTTAAGTGGATAGAGTCAAGCAATGGATCAAACTCAGATTTATCGTGTGAGTGTTTTAATAACGAAAGTCTAAACTTTCCACGCAGAAATTGTTCTAAAGAATGATGCAACTCTATAAAACTAAGCGACATCATACTTTCGGAATGCGTTGATCCATGAACCCGTTTCGTGGAAAACGGTGGAAAGACGCATGATTCCTCCTGTAATTTACCGCCCGGCGTATTTTGAGCCTACGTTGGGCGGCTTTTTTATTCAAAACTGCAAGGCGATCAGGCACGGCTCCCCTCAAGGTGAATCTCAGGAAATCCGGGAACAATTATCGATCCTTTGATTGTCTCGCCATCGATAATCGCGCCAACCTCTGCCCTTGTCTTTTGACCCATCAAGGCCATAGACAATTCGCCCTGAAGATTCTGGCCGTCGACGATCACTTTGGAAAGTTCGGCATCGCCAAACTGTGACTTAACATTTCCACGGATACCGTCGGGTTGGTTTTCGAGTTCAAGCGTCGCGGGAACGCTTTGCCCTGTCGGAAGCTTTAACGCAAGGTTCCATGTTCCAGCGAATTCGACTGTTGCACCTGATGCTTTTTGTCCCTTTTCAGCTTTCCGGTTTCCATTCGAATCGAATAATTCAACATCCTGTGAAAATCGTCTAACCTCGTCCAGTATCGCCGCAGAATCGCCGACAATGACAATTACTGCCTTGTCAGGAGTAACATGTTCGACTGCAACCCGTCGAATATCGGCCCGGGAAATCGCTGCGACCTGCTCACGATAGGTGTGCAAATAATCACTCGGCAGGCCCAGCATTTTCATTTGCGTCAACTGGTCGATCAGACCCTCCTGCGTTTCAAGGCGAATCGGGAAAACACCCGTCAAATACGCGATGGCGTCATGCAATTCTTTCTCAGAAACGTCTTCATTTCGAATTCTATCCAATTCGTAGAAGAATTCGTGCAGGGCTGCTCCGGTAACCTCTGTCCGGACTTCTGCCGAAGCTCTAAACGTCCCACCGAAGGTTCTTGCATCCAGCGAGGAATATGCCCCATAGGTATACCCCTTTTCTTCCCTGAGATTCATAAACAACCGGGAAGATGCGTTTGCCCCGAGCACTGTGTGCATCACCAGCATAGGGAAAAAGTCCGGATCAGTTCGCTTTATCGCATGATTGGCAATAACAATATTCGTCTGCTCAGAGCCCGGACGATCGACCACATACGCTGATCGTCTTTCAATCGAAGGCGGCGCCGGGAATTTCAGCTCCGGATCCTCGCCCGCCGCCCACTCGCCAAAAAGCTTCTCTGCTTCCGCTAGTACCTGTTGAAAATTGATGTCGCCAACGACAATCAGTGAGGCGCGATTTGGAACAATTGTTTCACGATGAAACTCCAAAAGCTCCGCCTGAGTCGTTGCATCGATGGATTCGGGGGTCGGCGAAATCACCGAGTATGGATGCTCCCCAAACAGGACCCTGGCGGTTTGCTCCGACGCCAAAAACGACGGTTGTGCGCGCTGCTGAATCAGTCCCTGCTTTGTATTCTCCTTTGCGAGGACCAACTCTTCCTCAGGGAACGTGGGGTTCAGTGTTACGTCAGCCAGCAACTCGAAAATTCTCGAACTGTAATCCGACAGTGCAGACGCGGCTACTGTCAGATAGTCTGAATTCGACCCAGCCGACAGAGTGGCGCCAATCAGCGCAACCTCTTCAGCGATCTGCCTGCTGCGTCTGGTTTTTGTACCTTCCGTCAACAGGTTCGCCATAATTCCCGTCAAACCCTGGCGGCCTGCCGGATCCTTTACAGAGCCCGGGTAAAAAGCCAACCTCAAACTCACTAGAGGCAACCGATGGTCTTCAACCACCACTAACCGCAAGCCGTTCGACAAGGTCGACTCCGTCGGATTTGGAAGATTCAACGACCTGGGTGGCAAAGGGGATGGCGCAATACGCCGGAAGTCTTCGGTTATATGCATTGATGACGGCAACATTAGCGGTTCCTTGAGATTCGAAATTAGTCTTGCGGCCTCGGCAAAATCACGGCTACTGAAGTGGCTCGCCAGGGACGTCTACGATTGGCAATTCGATTTTTCCACTGGGGGGCATCGGAGCGTCTTTCGCTGGAACTACGTCAGTCTGGCTTTCAAGCGAAGTAGGGATTTGCGGCGGGGGGGCACCTGGCTGAGTGGGTTCTCCAGGCTGCTCCGGATCAGCTGGCGCGGGTTCTCCGCCCTCTTCCGCAGCTGGAATGATGTCTAAAATTGCCTTGTTGTCAGTATCAAGATACTTTTTGGTTGCTTCTCGAATCTCGTCCGCGCTCACACCTAGATAAATCCCCAGTTCGGAATTGAATAGCTCTGGATCGCCATCATAAAGTGCATATTCTGCCAATCGTTGCGCTCGGTACAGTGACGACTGCCGTCCGCGAACAGCGTCGTTCGAAAGATTGTTTCTTAGTTTCAGCATCTCTTCGTCGGTTGGTCCACCTTCCGCCAGACGCTTAATCTCGCCCATTATGCTTTCCCTGATTTGTTCCGGCGTATTGCCTGGTTTTGGCAATGCGAAAACAAAAGCAGCGGAAGGTCCCCTTCTTTCGTCGATGCCACCCTGTATCTGTACAACGGATTCCTGTTCCTTCACCAATACTTGATATAGCCTTGAACTATCACCCTCGACAAGAACGTCCAACGCAAGCGAAAGGGCGTAGCTATCGCGCGTTCGCCTTGGGGGTACCTTCCACCCGATAATAAATCCAGGCAGGGGCGCAAACCTGTCATTGTAAACCTGCTGACGAACGGCAACTTCGGCAGGTTCACTGACGTCAACTGGCGGGGGCGGCGGTTGACTCGGTATTGACGCGAAATATCGTTCCACCAGCGTTCGTGCTTCGTCAACATCGAAATCACCAACAATGCTTAGTACGGCATTGTTTGGTGCATAATAGATTCGGAAAAATTCCTGACAATCCTTAACAGTTGCAGCATCCAGATCTTCCATCGAGCCGATTGTCGAATGCGCATTTGCATGGTTACTGAAGATACATTCATCTGCCAGCAAAAATCCGGGAACGTATGGTTGATTGTCGATTCTCAGACGTTTTTCTTCCTTGACTGCACTCCGCTGATTGTCGAGGTTTTCCTGTGTCACTTTCAACGAAAGCATCCGGTCGCTTTCAAGCCACAAGGCCAGCGGTAGCTGGCTCGCAGGCAGCGTTTCGAAATAGTTTGTCCGTTCGCTCGAAGTTGTTCCATTCATGGTTCCGCCGGCATTGGAAATCCATTGAAAATGCGCAGCCTTTGGAACATTCTCGGAACCCTGGAACATCATATGCTCGAAAAGGTGAGCAAACCCCGTCCGGCCAACTTTTTCATTCCGAGATCCGGTATCGTAATAGACGGCTACTGATACGACCGGTATTGCGCGGTCGACACTTAAAATGACTCGCAGCCCGTTCTCAAGGGTTAACGCTTCAATAGGTGTATGTGGAAGTTGAAATGTGTCCGCCAAAATTGACCTCAAGTCTGCCAAGTTCGTAATGATTTCCAGAGTAAGACTAAGCTACTAAACGCGGAAAGGGAAGTGGCGCGCGCGTGGACCTTCGAAACTAAAATTATCGGGTCCGACAAAAAGCAAAACAGAACGCGAGCGGACCACTTCGCCGCGCTCACGTTCTGTCGTCTTCTTCGGAAATTAGATTAACGCGCCTCCCTTTTTGCCCTCCCGAGCTATTCCTTTCTGCGGAAATTCAAATTCGTTGTTCTGCTTTAATCTGAAACGTTTCCCTGTTGATTATTTACAATGCCACGCAATTCGGCCCGCAAACGCTCAATCTCCGACAACTTCTGCTCGACCCGCTCAAACAAAGCCGTCTGAACCTTAATGCCTTCATCGATCAGAAATGCTGCTGCTTCAGCACGACTGCGGAAAACACCGCCGTGAACCAGTTGATCTAGTTTTTCCTGCGCGTTATGCGACACCTTAACGGCCACCACATAGTCGTCCTTGGCGGAAATCGCGCGTTCGATGGTCCGGCTGATGTCACGTCCAATTGCACTCAATGATTCGGGAATTCGTGACGCCATTTCCCGGACCGAAGATGCCGTTCGTGATGAACTTTGGTCATGTTCTGCTTCTTCTTCGCGAATCATTAGATCGTCAACGCGTTCAGACGGATGTTCGTCAAATGAGTTACTCATACCGAAAAAGCCTCCTAACCGTTATTTCGCGCATAATTACACGAGTCGGTTGAATACAAATACGAAATACTTCCCTTAGATGTTCGCCGCAACTGTTATGCGGCCTGTCTCACAATCATTTTTCGTGAAGACGAACACATACTCCCACCTTATACCTCTCCTTTCGACGAGTCAAAGATTCGAAATCGAGCCAGGATTGCTGCCATTCTGATTGTGGCGCGCAGCCTGGAAAAGGATGGTTTTCACCTGGAATGGAGTCAGGTTTGGATGGGCTTCCATTATCAGTGCAATCACACCGCTGATGTGTGGGCACGCAAAACTGTTTCCTGTCAAATTCCTGTATCCGCCCCCTGGCCATGTAGTGCGTATTTGAACGCCAGGTGCTGTCAATTCGATAACCTCTCCATATCTATAACCAAAGCCAAAAGGGTCGGAAACGTCCGATTTAACAACCGAAATCAAAGATGACGAGAAAATTGACGGATAGCTTGGTTGGGGCAGATTATTAGCAGCAGCGACAACCATGCACCCCGCTTGATAAGCCCTGTCCAATAACTCGTGTAACGGCCCAAAATACTGAGGTTTTGTTGTTCCCAGGGAAAGATTGATGACTTCCATCTTCTGCTTTATTGCGTAATCCAAACCAGCTAAGAACATCTCGCCTGATCCCGAAGCTTTCGATCCCAGGACTTTTATGCTGTAAATTAATGCGCCGGGCGCAATCGATGAAATGATCCCCGCACAAGCGGTGCCGTGCCCGGCGACATCGCCGGAAATTGATGGCCGAAACACGATTCGTCGACCTTCGGTTACCGCC
>WNFR01010797.1_pt1 | contig 16956 bp, 14 predicted proteins | sample 5400221 | NCBI WGS metagenome assembly WNFR01 (sample SAMN13153357, study PRJNA577476) | soil metagenome | isolation source: 40 cm soil under Madrone tree | place: USA:California | collected 2016-06-14
TTCGGCTTCGAGCAGTCCAAAGCCGACGACGTTGCTGTCGCCAAAGTCTACGAGAAGGCCGGCGTCAAGACCTTCGACCTCGACCAGGCGCAGGCCGACAAGTGGAAGGCGGTCGCCCGCGACACGGCGTGGAAGGACTACGCTGACAAATCGGCCAGCAACGCGGAGTTCCTGAAACTGTCGCAGCTCGTCGCGTGAAGTTGCTCGCTGCCGTCAACCGGGCGGTCGTCTTTCTGTCGGCGATCGCCCTTTTGCTGGCCTCTGCGGTGCTGACCTACAGCGTGGCGGTGCGCTATTTCTGGCCGCAACCCACCGACTGGCAGGACGAGTTCTCGGTTTTTCTCCTGATCGGCGTCACCTTCATGTCGGCCGCCTGGGTGCAGTCGCAGCGCGGCCATATCGGCATCGAGGCCATCGCGCACCTGCTGCCGCCCCCACTCGAATGGTTGCGCCTGCGGCTGGTCGATGTAGCCAGCGCCCTTTTCTGCGCTTTCTTCGCCTGGAAATCCTGGACGCTCCTGCATGAGGCCTGGGTCGAAGGCTATGTCAGTTCGTCGTCCTGGTCGCCGCCGCTGTGGATTCCCTATCTGGCGATGGCGCTTGGCATGTCCCTGCTAACGCTGCAGATCCTGCTGCAGGTCATCCGCCGCACATGAGCATCCTCGAAATCGGCCTGCTCTATGGCGGCTCCACGCTGGTCGCCATGTTCTCCGGCATGCCCATCGCCTTCGCGCTCGGGCTGGTGGCGACCGTGTTCATGGTAATCTTCATGCCGGGCGCGGCCCTCGATACGGTGACGCAGAATGTCTACGAGGAGATGTCCTCGATCACGCTGCTGTCGATTCCGCTGTTCATCCTCAAGGGCGCCGCGATCGGCCGCAGCCGCGCCGGCCAGGACCTCTACTCGGCGCTGCATGTCTGGATGAGCCGCATTCCGGGCGGGCTTGGGATCGCCAATGTCTTCGCCTGCGCGCTGTTTGCCGCCATGGCCGGCTCCAGCCCCGCCACCTGTTCTGCGATCGGATCGGCCGGCATCCCGGAGATGCGCCAACGCGGCTATCCCGGCGGCTTCGCGGCCGGCCTGATCGCCGCCGGCGGGACGCTCGGCATCCTGCTGCCGCCCTCGATCACCATGATCCTCTATGCCGTGGCCTCGGAGCAGTCGCTCGGCCGGCTGTTCCTGGCCGGCATCGGGCCGGCACTGCTGCTGGTGGCCTTCTTCGCCACCTACGCCGCCTGGCGCTACCGCTTCGAGACAAGCCGCGCGCGCACCACACACGACGGCGGCGGCGTGGACTCGGCGCTGCTGTCGACCGAGACCTACACGCTGCGCCAGCGCTTCGCCGCCCTGCCACGCGTCCTGCCCTTCGTCATTTTGCTCACCGGCGTCATGGTGGCGCTCTACGGTGGCTTCGCCACGCCGTCGGAGACCGCAGGCCTCGGCGCGATCCTGGCGCTCGTGCTGATCGCCGTCATCTACGACACCTGGCGACCCAGGCAGCTCGAGCCGATCCTGGTCAACACGATCCGCGAATCGACCATGCTGATGATGATCATCGGCATGTCGCTGCTCTACTCCTACGTGATGAGCTACTTGCACATCAGCCAGTCGGCAGCCCAATGGATCGTCTCCATGCATTTCTCGCGCTGGGTGCTCCTGGCGGCTGTCCTGCTGCTGGTGGTGATGCTGGGCTTCTTTCTGCCGCCGGTGTCGATCATCCTGATGACCGCGCCGATCATCCTGCCGCCGCTCAAGGCCGCCGGCTTCGACCTGGTGTGGTTCGGCGTCGTCATGACCATCGTCATGGAGATGGGGCTGATCCACCCGCCGGTCGGGCTCAATCTGTTCGTGATCAAGAACATCGCCCCCGACATCCCCTTGTCCGACGTGATCTGGGGCGTGCTGCCCTTCGTCGTGCTGATGGCGCTGGCAGTGGTGGTGCTGTGCTTCCTGCCGGACATCGCCGTCTGGCTGCCCGACGCGCTGATCACGACGTCGCGTTAGCGCGGTCAGGCAGCAGTCAGGTAGCCGATCAGGCCGCAGGTGCCCATGATCCAAAGGGGGTTGAGCCTGGTCGCGCATAGCACGACTGTCGCGCCTGCGGTCATGGCGACCTGGACGAGGGTATTCTCCGTAGACCTGGCAATGACGATCGCGCTCGACAGGACCAGCCCGACGGCGATGGGCGCCAGACCGTTCTCCACGGCGCTGCGCCAGCGCGAGGGCTTGGTCCGGAACCATAGCCTTGCTGCGAAAAACATCAGCAGGCAGGCGGGCAGGATCATCGCGGCGGTGGCGAGCACCGCCCCCCAGATGCCTGCCGCCTGGTAGCCGATCGCGCTGACCAGCAGCGTGCTCGGACCGGGCGCCGCCTGGGCGATGGCAAAGGCGTCGGCGAACTCGCCGCTGGTCAGCCAGTGATAGGTATGCACCGTCTCGAGCTGGATCTGCGGGATGACGGCGTTGCCGCCGCCGAACGACAGCAACGAGGCGCTGCCGAAGACCATAGCGATCTGGTAGGCCTGCGCCGGGCTCATTCGTGACGGGTCACTTCAGGACTGGTCGCTTCAGGCTTGGTCCCTTCAGGATTGGCCTGCCGCCACGCCCAAAGGATACCGAGGGGCGCCACCACCAACAGCGTCAACCACAGCGGCGCCCGCAGCACACCGGACATCACCGCGGTCAAGGCGGCGAGCCCGAACGGTACCGCGGATCGGAGCGCCTTGCGTCCGGTCTGCCAGACCATCGACAAAGTGAGCGCAATGGCCGCCGCGGTCAGGCCACCCATGACATGGTGCAGCGTCGGCGACTCCAGTTGCTGGGCCGAGCCAATCAACAGGATGATGATCCAGAAGGGCACGGCGATCAGGCCGGCGACGGCAGACAGGGCGCCGCTGAATCCGCGCAGTCGGGTGCCGACGAAGATCGCGACATTGACCTGGTTGGCACCGGGCAGCAGCCGGCACAGCGTCAAGGCACTCAGGAATTCGGTCTCGCTGAGCCAGCCGCGCCGCCGCACCACGATCTCATGCGACCAGGCCGAGAGACCGCCGCCAAAGCTGGAAAGCGAGATGAGGTTGAAGGTGCGTGCGAGGTCCCACAGGCTCGGAGGCGCGGCATTCCCCGCGCCCTCCGACGGCGCCGGCAATGGTTCATTCATGGGCGAGCTCGGGATCGATCGGATGATCGATCTCGGGCGGTAGCTCCAGATCCATCGGGTCGGGTGCGTGATAACGAGACGAGGCGTCCCAATCCGCCTGAAAGGTCTCGGTCAGCCGCGCGACCGCACCGGGCACCTCGACCACCATGCCGAGCTCGCGCCGCAGGTCGAAGGCGCTCCGGTCGATGTTCATGGAGCCGACCAGGGCGCGTCGCTCATCGGCGACGATAAGCTTGGCGTGGGTTCGCAGGCCATGCTGCTTGTGCACGGTGACACCGGCGCGATGCAGCGAACGCAGCGACGAGAAAGTGTCCAGCAGGTCGGATTCGCTGATTCCGTGCCGGCCCCCGCACAGGATCCGCAGGTGGACACCGCGGTGCTGCGCGTGCAGCAACCGATCGAGCACCGTCACGTCGGAGAACTTCGGATGCTGCAAGAGCAGCGAGTGTTTGGCCCCGTCGATGATGTCGCATATGGCGCGGCGGGAGGTGCGATTGCTCCAGATCAGGCGAGACTCCACCGGCACGTCGAAGGTCCGGCCCTCCCAATCCGCCTCGAAACACGCCAAGACCTCGGCGGCAATCTCGACATCGTCGAGAATCAATCCGTAGTCGCGAGTCAGCGTGAAATATTTGTCGCAGAAATTGAAGGTGGCGATCATGACGAGCCGTTTGTCGATGACCATCGATTTCTCGTGGGTCACCGGGAAAACCGGATTGGTCCAGGCGCAGGTCACGCCGCCGGCGCGAAGCTGCGCGAAGACGGCGTCGTTGGCCCGGCTGCCCGAAGAGCGCTGCGGGTTGAGCATGATGCGCACCGCAACACCGCGCGCCGCGGCATCGAGCAGGGCCCCCAGGAGCGCGGCGGAGGTGAAGGTAAACATCTTCACGAGAATGCTCTGCCGCGCCCGGCCGATGAGTGTCACGACCGCGCCCACGCCGTCGTCGGGCTGCACCAGTACCCGGACGTCTTCCCGCCGGTCGGACAAGACCTTGCTCACCGGCGGCGGCCCATAGCCACGGACAACGGCACCCCTTCGACGGCTATGCGCGTTACATTTCCTGGTTGATATCTACTAATCGAACGATCCCCAAATCGAGCCACACGATAGCGTGCGTTTCGACTCGGTCAAGGATCGAGGCGCCGGGTCCTAGACCCGGGAACTGGGCCGGTAGAAGGGCTCGTGCTTCGCGGGATCGATATAATCGGCATAGAAGCGGCGGACGTGCGGCAACAGCGCGTGGGAGAGTTTCCGCCGCTCGATCTCGTCGTCGGACAGGGCCTTGGCGAGGTCGTCGTGCAGCGCCTTCAGCGCCACCGTGCGGTCGACCTTGGTAAACTTGCCGTCCTGGTAGATCACCTCGCCGTCGCACATGGTCATGGTCACGGACTGCTGCTTGGCACGCTGGATCACCGCATCGAGCAGCGGCGTCTCCTCGTCGAGATAGGGATAGGCGATGCTGTCCCAATCGAGCAGGACCATGTCGGCGGCCTTGCCCACTTCAAGTGTACCGATGGTCGTGCCGAACGGCGTGGTCTTGGCGCCACCGACCGTCGCCATCCGCAGCACTTGTGACATGGTTGGCACGTCGGCCTCGACCATGCCGGGCACGCGATGGGCGCGCAGCACCAGCTTCAGCTCCTGCAGCATGTCGCGATCGTCGTTGATGCCCGCCTCGTCGAGGCCGATCGCAGTGTTGATGCCCTTCTTCTCGAAATGATTGAGCGCCGCCACGCCCGAGCGCAGGCGGAAATTGGACGAGCAATTGTGGCAGACGCAGGCGCCGGTCTCGGCCAGGCGGTCGATATCCTTCTCGTTCAGCCACACGCCGTGGCCAAGCGTCAGCCGCTTGTTCACCATGCCGAAGCGGTCGATGTATTCGACGGCAGTGCAGTTGCCGCGACGCCAGGCATATTCCTTCTGGTAGGCAGTCTCGAGCAGATGCATATGCATCGGCACGTCGTACTTCTCCGAAGCGTCCGACAACACCCCGAGCGCCTTGTCCGAGCACCAGTGGAGATTGGCGGGCGCGAGCTGGATCTTCACGCGGCGCTTGTTGTGGTGCTGCGAATGGAAGCTCTTGAACATGTCCATCGCATCGCCGAGACCCATCTTGAAGCGGTCGAACCAGCGCTGCATCGGCCCCTGCAGCTCCTTGGGCAGGCTTGCCACCAACTCCTCGTCGGCCTGGTAGACCAACCGGTTCTGGTCGCGCACGGCATAGCAGTAGGACACGCGCATGCCGATATCCTCGTAGGCGCGGATAACCTCGCCGGCGCGCTTCTCGACCTCGGACAGGGTACCCGGCATCCAGCCGTGAATATGCTGCACCGTGGTGATGCCCGAGGAGATCATCTCGAAGGCCGAGTAGAGCGTGTCGAGATAGAGGTCGAGGTTGCGGATCACCATGCGGGTGATGAACCACAGTTCGAGCGGCATGTCGGGCGAGCCGAGCTGCACCGGCGTGAGACCTACATGGTGGTGGCCGTTGACGAAGCCCGGTAGCAGGATCTCCTTGCCCGTGCCGATGACAGGCACGGTCGGATGCTTGCCGTGCAGGTCGTCAAAGGTGCCGACGGCCACGATGACGCCGTCCTCCTGCAGCACCGCGCCGTCCTTGATTTCGTTCCAGGAAAAGCGGTCGTTGGTGCCGGTGATCGTGGCGCGGCTGCGGATCAGGCTGGTGCCCATGACAGGGTTCTCCTTGCGAAGGCGGGAAGATTACTGGTTTTGGCCTGAGGCGTCGAACGCCTCCTGTTCGGCGAAGGCACGGTCGACCTCGTCGCGCAGCAGTTCGGTGAGCTGCAGGCGCAGCGTCTCGGCCTCGCGCGAGAAGAGCTGGCGCGGTCGCGGCAACTCGACTGGCACGATGGTCTTGATGCGGCCAGGCCGCGAGGTGAAGACCACGACCCGGTCGGCCAGCGCCACCGCCTCGTCGATATGGTGGGTGACGAAGAGCACCGAGGCGCCGCTGTCGCGCCACACATCGAGCAGGAAATCCTGCATGCGGGCCCGCGTCTGCACGTCGAGCGCGGCGAAGGGTTCGTCCATCAGCAGCACCTTGGGCCGCATGGTGAGCGCGCGCGCCACGGCGACGCGCTGGCGCATGCCGCCCGAGAGCTCGTCGGGCCGCTTGTCCATCGCCGCCGTCAGGCCGACATGGCGCAACGCGTCGGCGGCGGCCTCCCGCCGCTCCTTCTCGCTGGCGCCGCGGATCGACAGGCCGAAGCTCACATTCTGCCAGACCGTCAGCCAGGGAAAGAGCGAGGTCTCCTGGAAGATCAGGCTGCGGTCGGGAGACGGCGTCTCGACGCGGTCGCGGAACGACCAGATCTGCCCTTCGGTCGCGTCCTCGAGGCCGGCGATCAGATAGAGCAAGGTGCTCTTGCCGCAGCCCGAGGGGCCGAGGAAGACCACGAACTCGCCCGGCTTGATGTCGAGATCGATGTCGCGCAAAGCCTCGTGCGCCCGCTTGGTGCCGGCGGCCCAGGTCTTGCCGACGCCGCGGCAGACCACGGCGTCTTTGGAGGAATAGGCTCGGGGGGAGGAATAGGCCTGAAGCGCTTCAGAGGACACGGAGTTTCCCCGCTGTATCGGGCAGCCAATAGAGGATACGCCGCTGGACCTGGCGCAGCAGCCAGTCGAAGGTGAAGCCCAGCACTCCGATCACCGCGATGGTGAAGAACACCAGCGATGGATTGAAGGTGTTGCGTGCCAGCATGATGACCTGGCCCATGCCGTAGCCGACGCCGGTCGATTCGGCCACCAGCACCACCATCCAGGCGCCGAACAGGTTCATCCGCAGTACCGCCAGCATACCGGGCAGGATCGCCGGCACAATGACGCGCGCATAGATCTGCCGCTTGCTGGCGCCCATGGTGCGCGCGACGTTGATCAGGTTGGCGCTGACATTGTCGATCTGGTTGATGGTCGCCAGCACCATATGAAAGAACAGAGCCACCACCACCATGAAGATGGCCGGCGCATTGCCGATGCCGAACAGGAAGATCGCCACCGGCAGCCAGGCAATCGGCGACACCGGCGACAGCAAGGTGACGGTGGGCAGCACCAGCCTGTCGAACAACGCGTAATAGCGCACCAGCACACCCACCAGGACGGACAGCACCGAGGCGATCAGCAAACCGGCGAAGACACGGCCGGTGGTGGCCCCCATGGTGACCAGCACCGATTCGAACGCCGTCGGTCCGGAATTCATCGCTGTGCCGATTTGCCAGCGCGTCGCGGTGTTGAAGAACTTCGCCTGATCGGCAATGTTGCCGAGGAAAATATGCGGCGGCGGCAGGAGCTTCGGATCGGCCCAGCCCAGCGCCCAGCACAATTCCCAGATGCCGGCGAACAGGCCGATCGACAGGCACCCCCACAGGATCTTGGCGAGGCCGCTATCCCCCGCCATCGAGGCGAACAGGCGGGCGAACGCTGCCGGGCGGGAGGCCCCGGCGGCGGACACTTGCGCCGTCTCGACGGGTGGCAGGACGACGGACATCAGGCCGCCGACTTGTACTTCAGCTTGCCGTAGAGCTCGGGATTCTCCTTGATCACCTCTTCCAGAAGCGTCCAGTCGATGGCGTCCCGGCCGGGCTTCTTCTTGATGTAGCCCATCTCCATCACGCTGCCGGTACGCTCCAGGATGAAGTCGGTCTGGCTGCGCGCGTCGACCACCGCCGGCTGCTTGCCCTTGGCGATCTTGGCGTTCTCCATCGAGGTCTTGTAGTACTTGCCGACCAGTTCGACGAGAACCTCGTCCGGCTTGGACTCGGCGTCATACTGGGCCTGCATCATGGCCTTGATGATCGCCTTGAGGCCTGCCGGATTGTCTTTCATCAGACTGGAGCGCGCGGCCAGCACGCAGTCGGTGTATTGCCCTTGAGCTTCTCCGGCGTATCAAGGCCCGGCTGGGCCACGATGGCACAGCCCTCGACGCCGCCGCCGGCCACGATCTTGACCGGCGCACCGGCGTCGTAGAGCGCCATGAAGCTGGTGTAAGGCATCAGGCCGATATCGACCTGCCCCATGCCGAGGAACGTCACCATCTCGGCCGATGTCGGCGTGTTGATGAACTCGAGCTCGACTCCCGCCGACTTGGCGTATTGGCGCGAATGGGCGAGGAAAATGTTGAGATTGCAGAAGCCCGAGCCATGGGTGCCCTTGATCCCGGCCGCCGCGTGCGCCGGACCGCCGGCGAGCAGGCCGGGCCCCGCCGCCATGGCGATGGTGGTGACCGCCGAGGCGCCTTTGAGGAAACCACGCCGCGACGGCGCAGACTTGCCGGACAGGTCCATGTTCCTGAAATCGGGCAGGTGCGTACAGCCATACCGGTCACACATTACGTCTCTCCTTCCGTAGCCAGGAAGCGGTCGCTGCTCATCGGTCAAGGTCAACGGCGATGGGAAACGATCCGCGGAAAATCAGCGATCTTGCGACTGACGGCTCCTTGCTGATCGCCGCGAACGACGACCGCCCTGGAATTGTCGGCACGCCCACCGAGAGGAATCACAATCGTGATCCTGCGCTGCCCGATACCAAGCAAACTATGTGCCATGCTCCCAAGGCGGGCGTTGCCAGCACAAACGACGGGTTGCGCAAAGACAATGCACAGCCCGCTCAAATCTTGATCAGCTGATCAGTTTTTGTTCGCGGCGGCGGCGCGCCTGGCGCGATGGCGCAGCCGCTCGCGGTGGCCGATATAGAGGCCCGACGACATGATCACGCCGGCGCCCACCCAAGTCCACATGTCAGGCACATCCTTGAAAAGCAGATAGCCCAGGATCGCCGCCCCGACGAGCTGGAGGTAGTTGAACGGCGCGATCACGGCTGCCGGCGCCTGGCTGTAGGCGATGGTCAGGAAGTAATGGCCGACGCCCGCCATCACACCGATGGCCACGAACAGCACGATGTCCCAGCCGGACAGCGGCGTGATCCACTCGAAGGGCAGGAGCGGCGACGCGGCCAGGACGCCGACGATGGTGGCCATGGTGGCCGACGCCTCGGGCCGCTCGGCCTGCCCGTAGCGCCGCGAGTAGAGCTGGTAGAGCGAGCTGCAGATGGTGCTGGCGACGATGTAGAGCGTATGCCAGTCGAAATTCGCATGCCCTGGCCGCACCACGATCAGCGCGCCGATGAAGCCGACGGCGACCGCCGCCCAGCGCCGCGGTCCCACGGGCTCGCCGAGGAACCGCGTGGACAGCGCGGTGACGATAAGCGGGCTGGTCAGCGAGATCGACGCCGCCGTCGGCAACGGCAGATAGACCAGCCCGTGGAAATAGAGGAAGGAGGAAAAGAACAGCAACAGGCCGCGGATGATCTGGCTGTCGAGCCGCTTGTAGCGGAACAGGTTCATCCGGTAACGCGGCAGGAAAAGCACCATCATCAGGATAAAGGCGAAGAGATATCGCGCCCAGATCACCTGGACGACGGGGTAGTGCGCGCTCAGCGTCTTGGAGATCGCATTCAGCACCGAGAAGCACGACACCGACAGAAGGATGGCAACGATCGAGCGAAAGATCCGGTCCGGCGGAAGCCCAGGCGAGGACGGCGTCTTGTTTGTCATTGCCGCAAACTAGCGGCCTCGATTCCCCGAGCAAGGCCGCTGCCGGGGAGTGCCCAACCGCGATTTGCATGGGTCGGACGGCAGCGTCATTCCCGGTCGGATGCCTGCTCCTTGACCAGCTCCTCGTCGCTCGGCCACAGGAGCAGCGACACGATCAGCAGGATGCCGAGACCGCCGGTGATGCCGGCGAAACGGTCGATGCCCGGCATGATGCTGGTGGGCGGCGCGGCGCCCTGGATCATCGTGATGACGAACACGAACGCCGCCTGGGTGCCGACATAGCTGACGCCACGCTTGCCGGTCTGCACGTGCATGCCGATCCACACGCTGCCGCCGACCATGGCAAGCCACCAGGGGAACGACGTTACCTGCAGCGCGAGGCAGGCGAGCGCCATGAGGCCGCCCAGCAGGCAGCCGATAAATCTGTGCAGCGATCGTTCGGCGACGGCATGCCGGGTGCCCACGCCAACGCCTGCGATCACCGGGGCCGACATCACCACGGCGACCGTAATCGCCATCTGGGAGACGTCGGGAAGGTCGATCCATCTCCAGAGCAGCAGCACGGCGACGACGGAAATCGCCGAGCGGATGCCGTGCAGGACCGCGGGCCATTGCGCACCGAGCAGGTGGCGCCAACCTGGTGCCGGCGCCGGCGGGTCGGCATGCCAATCCTGCAGCATGTTTACCACGATGATGGCGGAGGTCACGCCGATCGCCACCTCGAACATACGGTAGAAGGCGACATTGAGCGCTTGCGTCGGGTCGTTCAGGCTCATCAGGAGCACCATGCTCGACGTGATCGTGAGGAACAGCCACGCGAGCCCGTGCGGACTCACCTGCATGGCAATCACCCCCAGCATGGTCGTCGCGGCCAGGAACAGGCAGAGCGCAAAATGGTCGTAGGGCAACCATCGCGCCATGATGAAGCCGAGCACGGCGCCGGCGGCCGTTCCAATCAGTCGCAGCATGCCCTTGTGCACCGAGGCAGCCCCTGTCGACATGAGCGACATGAATGCGCTGATGGCCGCCCACCACGGCGATTCGACCTCGAGCGCAAGCGCCAACACGGTGGCCAACATAACCGAGCAGGCCGCGACCACGCTTTGCCGCGTCCGGACCGGGTCCTCGCCCAGTTCGCCGAGTTCCTGCCAGTAGCCCTCGAGCGTCCGCGCGATCATGCGCCCGCCCCCGGCAAAATCCTCGAGCACGACCCTGACGAACGACTGCGTCATGGGAAGATAACGGTGCGGGCGTCCGCCCCCATGTAGAGCTTGAAGTCCGGCGGCGGGTCGACCAGCACGATCGTTACCGGAATGCGCCGCTGCAGGCGGATCCAGTCGGTCGTCGGAGCGACAAAGGGCAGGAGCTTGTCCGGCCCGGGATCGCGGCTGATGCCCCGGGCGATACCGGTGATTTTGGCGCGGTAAAAGTGCCAGGGCGCGCTGTCGAGCCATACCCAGGCCGTGCCGCCGACCTCGAAGGAGCGGATGTAATACTGCTTGTAGTTGGCCATGATGCGCCAAGCTTCCGCGTCGACGATGCCGATCATCGGTATGTTGATGGTCGCCGTGTCGCCCGCCCGCACGGTGAGATTCGTGATCGGCCCGGAGGTCGGCGACACAACGTCGGTGCGATCGAGATTCCATCGCGCCGTGGCCATCTCGGCCTTCGCGAGCTCGAGCGAGGCCTGATGGGCGCCGATGTCGGTCTGCGCCTTGGCAATCGCGACCTTGGAGATCGTCATCTCGGCCTCGGAGCGGCGCAGTTCGTCGTTGGCCCTGTCCAGCTCCGAGCGCGGCGCATACTCCTTCGCCGCAAGATCGGCATAACGACTCTGCTCCTGTACGGCATAGGTATGGGCGGAGGTTGCCGACGCCAGGGCGGCCTGCGCGGTGGTGAGTTCCTCCTGCGCGACCTTCAGAAGAGCCGCTGCCTTATCGATCTGTGCCTTCCACTGGTTGACGACAAGCTGGAACGGAACCGGATCGATGCTCAGCAGCTTGTCGCCTTTCTTGACGACCTGATTGTCGACGACGTGGACCGCTATGATCCGTCCGGTGACCTCCGGCGCCACCGCGACGAGGTCGGAGCGTACGTAGGCATCGTCGGTATAGGCGACGAAATAAGTGAATATCTCGTAAAAGACGAACAGGATCAGGATAGCGCCACCGACGGTGACGAGCCGGTGCAGCCGGCTCGCGCCCAGGCTCGGCTTCGGCGCCTCGGCGGTGGAAGGCTCCACGGCGGCAGAGGGTTGGGGGTGCGGACCGGCTGGCGGTTCGGTGGCCGGCAGGCAAGACGCAGGATCGGTGGTTGATGAAGGAAGCGCGCGGTCAACGTCCGACGGCGACAGCCCGCGATCGCTGTCCGGCGGAGCCGGCGGAGGCACGTTGGCATTCATCGCGCGGGGGCATTCCTGTCGATCTTATGGCCTTATCAATAGCCCGCTCGATCCCTGTCCGCTAGGGCATCGGCACAGAAGCCCGTCTTCGTTTATTCGGCTGCCTTGGCGAGCGCCGCCTGGGGCTTGAAAGACAGGATGCTGGCGGCACGAGCCATGGGCAGAGGCAGCGGCGGCAACTCGGCGCCCAGAGCTTTGGCTGCATTCCACGCCCAGCGCGGATCGACCAGGAACGACCGCGCATGCGCGGTGCAATCGGCCTGGCCCGAGGCCACGATGTCCTCGGCCTGCTGCGGCTCCGTGATGATGCCGACCGCCCAGGTCTTGATCCCGGCCTCCTTGCGCACGCGTGCCGATAGCCCGACCTGATAGCCCGGCCCGATGGCGATTTTCTGGGCCGGCGAATTGCCGCCTGAGCTGACATCGATGAAGTCGCAGCCCAAAGCCTTCAGCTGACGCGCGGTTTCGATCGTGTCCTCGACGGCGAGGCCGCCTTCGACCCAGTCGGTCGCCGAGAGGCGCACGCCCAGCGCCCTGTCGCGCGGCCACGCCTTGCGGCAGGCCTCAAACACTTCGAGCGGAAAGCGCCGGCGCTTTTCCATCGTGCCGCCATACTCGTCGCTCCGCCGGTTGCTAAGCGGCGAGAGGAACTGATGCAACAGATAACCGTGCGCACCGTGCAGCTCGATCACATCGAGGCCAAGCCGGGCGCTGCGCTCGACCGAGGCGACAAACGCCGCCTTCACGCGCTTGAGACCGGCCGCGTCGAGCGCCACCGGCGTATGCCATTTGGTGTCGTAGGGAACAGCCGAGGCCGAAAAAGTCGTCCAGGGCAGATCGGGCGCGTCGGCTTGCGTCAGCGCTCCCCCGCCCTTCCACGGCCGCTGCGCCGAGGCCTTGCGACCGGCATGGCCGAGCTGAATGCCCAATTTCACATGCGGCATCCAGCCCCGTGCCCATTCGACGATGGGCTTCAGCGCCGCCTCGTTCTCGTCGCTATAGAGACCGGCACAGCCCTGGGTGATGCGGCCGTCGCGCTCGACATGGGTGGCCTCGAAGCACAGCAGGCCAGCTCCCGACAAGGCGAGCGCGCCGTAATGGACGCGGTGCCAATCCTGCGCGCTGCCATCGATTGAGGAATACTGGCACATCGGCGAGACGACGACGCGGTTGGGCAAGGTGACGCCGCCCAGCTCGACCGGCGTGAAGAGTTTGACGCTCATGCGAGATGCTCCAGCGATTACCCGTTGATCGAGGGCCCGGTCTCGTGGCCTAGCCACTCCTCGATCAGGCGGCGGGCGATCGAATCGCGGCGCGGCATGAAGAAGGATCCATCCTTGGGCAGGTTCTCGGGCCGCAGTTCCTCGCGCGTCAGCCAGAGCGCGCTCTCGATCTCGGACTGGTTGACGTCGAAGTCGAGCGACTCGGCCTCGGCATGGAAACCGATCATGACCGACGCCGGAAACGGCCAGGGCTGCGAGGACCGGTAGATGACGTTCTTCACCCGCACCTTGACCTCTTCGTAGACTTCGCGCGCGACCGCGTCCTCGAAGCTCTCGCCCGGCTCGACAAAGCCCGCCAGTGTCGAATGCATGCCGCGCGGAAAGTGCTTGCCGCGGCCCAGCAGGCATTTGTCGCCGTGATGGACCAGCATGATGACCGCCGGATCGGTGCGCGGGAAATGCTCGGCCTTGCAGGCCTCGTTGGTGCATTTGCGGACGTGCCCGCCGCGCGCGATCCTGGTCGGAGAGCCGCAGACGCCGCAAAAGCGGTGGCGCCGATGCCAGTAGGTCATGCCACGGGCATAGGCCAGGATTGAGCCCTCGCGGGCGAACAGGAGTGGACCGACCGAGCGCAGATCGACGAAGTCGCCCAATTCGCCGAGCGGCGTCTCCTGGCCGGTAACGTCGACGGCGAAATAGGGCGTGCCTTCGACATAGCCGAGGAAGATCTGGGTGTCGGCGCCGGCCGTGACGGCGCGGGCCATCATGCCCTGCAGGAACACCGCTTCCGGACTGCCCCCGATTTTGACCAGGTTCTTCTCGGTGTCGATTGGCACGAAGCGCGCGACGCCCGACGAGGCGAGTTCGATCATGCGTTCATCGTCCTCGCGCTCGTGGCTGGCGCGGTCGATTTCGGCGGTGGAATAGGGATTATTGGGTCTCTGCTGCTGCATGGCGCGGGAACGTGGCACAGCAAGCGGGATGCCGCAATCAGGCCAGCGCCCTCTCCAGCACCTGCGCCACGTGTACCGCCTGTCGGCTCGCGCCGTCCGCGATCTGGTGCCGGCAGGAGGTGCCGTCGGCCACGATCAACGCGTCGGCGTCCGCTTTGCGCACCGCCGGCAGCAGCGACAACTCGGCCATCGCCAGCGATGTGTCGTAGTGCTCGGCCTCGTAGCCGAAGCTGCCCGCCATGCCGCAACAGCTCGATTCGATCAGACTGACCGAGAGTTCGGGCACCAGCGCCAGAGCCTCCTGCACCGCACCGATCGCGCCGAAGGCCTTCTGGTGACAATGGCCATGCAGCAGCGCGCTCTTTTCAGGCAGCGGCTTCAGTGCCAGGTCGAGCCGACCGGCGCGCTTCTCGCGCACCAGGAACTCCTCGAACAGGAAAGCGTTGTCGGAAAGTTTCTGCGCATCGGGTCCGAGTGCCATCACCAGATACTCGTCGCGTAGCGAGAAGAGACATGACGGCTCCAGCCCGACCACCGGCACGCCGCGCGCGATATAGGGCCGCAGCGCCGCCACCAACCGCTCCGCCTCGGCGCGCGCTTTGTCGACCTGGCCTGTGGCGAGATAGGTCCGGCCGCAGCACAACGCACGTTCTCCCGACGACGGCCGCGCGACGGCGACGCGATGGCCGGCAGCCTCCAGCACGCGCCGGGCGGCAGTCAGGACCTCGGGCTCGAAATTGTTGGCGAAGGTGTCGGCGAACAGCACGACGGTGGCGTCGTCCGCGTCCGCCGCAGTGGTCGACAGGAACGTGTCGGCGCGCCACCTGGGCAGCGAACGTTGTGCGGCGAATCCAGCGAGGCCCTGGAACGGCTTCGAAAAGTTAAGCAGCCACGCAAATTTCGATGCCCACGGCGCGTAGCGCGGCAGGTCGCCGATCAGCCGGTCGCGTAACTTCAGGCCATGGCGTTTGAACTGCGCCGCCTTCACCTCGATCTTCATACGCGCCATGTCGACGCCAGTCGGGCAGTCGCGCTTGCAGCCTTTGCAGCTCACGCAAAGATCCATCGCCTCGGCGACGGCCTCCGAGGCCAGGGCGTCGGCGCCGAGCTGGCCGGAGAGCGCCAGACGCAGCGTGTTGGCGCGGCCGCGCGTCAGATGGACTTCGTCGCGCGTGACACGGAAGGACGGGCACATGGTGCCGGCATCGAACTTCCGGCAATGGCCGTTGTTGTTGCACATCTCCGTGGCTTTCGCGAAGCCGCCGCTTGGATCGCCGCCGGTGCCCGGCGCGCTGAGCGCCTCGATCATCGGATCGTTCTCGACATTCCATGCCGACCAATCGAGGGCAGGCTTCAGCGCCACCGCCGCGTAGCCCGGCTTGAAGCGGAACAGCGTGCGATCGTCCATGCGCGTGGGCCGCACGATTTTGCCGGGGTTGAGAATCCCTTGCGGATCGAACGCGTCCTTGATCGTCTCGAAGGCCTTGGTGAGCTTGGGGCCAAACTGCCAGCCCACCCACTCCGAGCGCACCAGCCCGTCGCCATGCTCGCCCGAGAAGGCGCCCTTGTATTCGCGCACCAGCGCCGATGCCTCCTCGGCGATGGCGCGCATCTTGGCGGCACCCTCGCGGCGCATGTCGAGAATCGGCCGCACATGCAGCGTGCCGACCGACGCATGGGCGTACCAGGTGCCCTTGGTGCCGTGCTTGGTGAAGACGTCGGTGAGGCGCTGCGTATAGTCCGCCAGATGCTCGAGCGGCACGGCGCAATCCTCGATGAAGGAGACCGGTTTCCCATCGCCCTTCATCGACATCATGATGTTGAGGCCGGCCTTGCGCACTTCCCACAGTTCCGACTGCGCCTTGGGCTCGGCCATCTCGACCACGCTGCCCGGCAGGCCGAGATCGGCCATCAACTCGACCAGGCGCTTGAGGTCGCGCAACTGCGTTTCGCGGTCTTCGCCGGCGAACTCGACCAGCAGGATCGCCTCAGGCGCGCCGATCAGCGCGCGCTCGATCACCGGCCGAAAAGCGGGGTTGGCGCGGGCGAGCTCGATCATGGTGCGGTCGACAAGTTCGACCGCCGTGGGCTTCAGTTTGACGATGTGCTGCGCGCTGTCCATTGCCTTGTAGAAGCTGGTGAAGTTCACCACGCCCAAGGTCTTGTGCTGCGGCAGGCGGGCGAGCTTCAGGGTCAGCCGCCGCGTCACCGCCAGCGTGCCCTCGCTGCCGACCAGCAGGTGCGAGAGATTGACCGAGTTGTCGGTCGTGTAGGGCCGCTCCGACTGCGGGAAGAAGATGTCGAGATTGTAGCCGCCGACCCGGCGCAGCACCTTGGGATAGAGGCGCTCGATCTCGTCGCGCTCGGCGAAGGCCAGCGCCGCCACCTTGTCGGCGATGGCGCGCACGGCCGGCGGCATGTCCTCGGGGCGGGCCGAGCCGAAGCGGGCGCGCTGCCCGTCGGCCAGGATGGCGTCGATCGAGGCGACGTTGTGCACCATGTTGCCGTAGCGGATCGAGCGGCTGCCGCAGGAATTGTTGCCGGCCATGCCGCCCAGCGTGCATTGCGCCGCGGTCGAGACATCGACGGGATACCAGAGGCCATGCGGTTTCAGCCAGGCATTGAGCTGATCGAGCACGATTCCGGGCT
>WNFR01003942.1_pt1 | contig 16955 bp, 12 predicted proteins | sample 5400221 | NCBI WGS metagenome assembly WNFR01 (sample SAMN13153357, study PRJNA577476) | soil metagenome | isolation source: 40 cm soil under Madrone tree | place: USA:California | collected 2016-06-14
GACGCACTGGCTAGACGCTGCATGTGTGGGCAAGAGCACACCTGAGATATTGCAGCTCAAGGGGATCATTCCCTTGCTCATCGCGGCCAACGGCCACGGCTGCCGCCAGGTGTGCTTGATGGATGGCACAGGCTTCCCACGAACCAAGCCCAAACAGAAGCAATTTACGCATGGATTTCGCACAGGTGACATCGTACGCGCGATGGTTCCAGCTCACCTGAACAATGCAGGAAGTCACGTGGGAAGAATGTCAGCCAAGGCAAAAGGAGGGTTTACCATCACAACTGCAAAAGGCAAAATTACCGATGTGGGAAAGAAGTATTGTCGCACGCTCCAACGAGCCGACGGCTATGGGTACTCGCAGCAATTTACGCCTGCGGGTGCCTTTCTTTCCTCCCTCAGCCTAAAGGCATGAGGGTACCCAGAAAGGATTTTTATGGCAGCTCCGATTAGTGAAGGTACGCTCCTCTGGGAACCCTCGGAGGAAATGAAGCAACAGGCCAATATCAGCAATTATATGCATTGGCTTGAAAGCGAAAAGGGCTTGCATTTTGACGATCCGGAAAAACTATGGGAATGGTCGGTCAACAGCCTCGAAGACTTTTGGGCCTCGATATGGGACTATTTTCACATAAAAGCTTCGCAGCCTTATAGCGCCGTATTGTTAGAACGAAAGATGCCCGGAGCACAATGGTTCCCTGGCGCTGAACTCAATTACGCTGAACATGTATTTCGCAATGCGACTTCCAGCCGCCCCGCTATGCTCTTCCAGTCCGAAGTGCAGCCTTTAGTCGAGATCTCATGGGATGAACTGTACCATAAGGTATGCACAGTTGCTCAGGCTCTGCGTGCTATGGGGGTGCAGCGCGGTGACAGGGTCGTATCCTATATGCCCAACATTCCAGAATCGACCATCGCATTGCTGGCTACCGCAAGTCTGGGAGCCATCTGGTCTAGCTGCTCGCCAGATTTCGGTACGCGCAGCGTGATTGATCGCTTCCAACAGATAGAACCAAAGGTGCTCTTTGCAATCGATGGATACCGCTATAATGGCAAAGACATTGACAGGCGTTCCACGATTCCCGAACTCCAGCAATCGCTGCCTACCTTGCAAAAAACGGTTGTAGTCTCCTATCTCTACCCCGATTTGAGCGCCGAAAGCTACAAGAACGCTATACTTTGGCGTGATATGCCTCCCGCCACTTCAGAACTAACCTATGAACAAGTTCCATTCAATCATCCCTTGTGGGTACTCTATTCCTCCGGCACAACTGGCTTGCCAAAGGCGATTGTGCAAGGTCATGGTGGTATCTTGCTTGAGCACCTGAAGAGCCTGCACCTTGGTCTCGATCTCAAAGCGGAAGATCGATTCTTCTGGTTCACCACCACCGGCTGGATGATGTGGAACTTCCTCGTGGGAGGCTTATTACTCGGCATAACCATTCTGCTTTACGATGGTAGTCCATCTTACCCAGATATGAACGTTCTCTGGGAATACGCTGAAAAGACCGGCATGACATTCTTTGGGACCAGCGCCGGGTTTATCCTGGCCTGTATGAAGGCTGGTATAGAACCGGGCAAAACGTATGACCTGAACAGGCTGCGAGAAATCGGCTCGACCGGCTCTCCCCTGCCACCTGAAGGCTTTCAATGGGTCTACGATCACATCAAGCACGATATCTGGCTTGCTTCTATGAGTGGAGGCACGGACGTGTGCTCAGGTTTCCTGGGAGGTTCCATCTTGTTGCCCGTGCGCGCCGGGGAACTCCAGTGTCGCTCCCTGGGGGCCAAAGTCGAAGCGTTCGATGAGAACGGTAAGCCGCTGATTGATGAAATGGGAGAACTGGTCATTACCGAGCCAATGCCCTCCATGCCTTTGTTCTTCTGGAACGATCCTCAAAACAAACGTTACCTGGAAAGCTATTTTGATGTGTATCCCGGCGTGTGGCGGCATGGCGACTGGGTCAAGATCACTTCCAGGGGCAGCGGCGTCATCTATGGTCGCTCCGACTCTACCATTAACCGCAAAGGCATCCGCATGGGCAGTAGTGAAATCTATCGCGTCGTGGAAGATATCCCAGAAGTTCTCGATAGCCTGGTCGTTGGTATCGAGCGTCCTGGCGGTGGCTACTATATGCCCCTTTTCGTTGTCCTCAGACCGGGCAGTGAACTGGATGATGCCCTCAAGGCCAAAATTCGCGGCAGGATTCGCAGCAATCTCACCCCACATCATGTCCCTGACGAGGTATTTGCCATCGCCGAAGTCCCACGCACCCTGAATGGTAAGAAGCTGGAAGTACCCGTCAAGAAACTCTTCCTGGGCGCTCCTTTAGAGAAAGCGATCAGCGTGGACTCGATGAGCAATCCGCAAGCTATGCAGTATTTCATTGAATTCGTGCATAAGCTCGGTTAGAGGCCGGGATAGGAAAATCAAACACAGCAGCGCTAAAAAATGGTAGAATGAAACTATAGAAGTGCCGTCAACTTGCTGATGGTCCTTAAGCAGTAGTCTTAGAGACTGCAACTCTTAGGGGCGGGGAGACGTAAAGTAGAGCAAGGAACCTTGTTGTTGCTTCTGTGGGCAAGGAGCCTGGGACTTGGCATTTGTCTTGCATGCGAGAATTACAGAAGCATAAATTTGAACATGACTCTTATGGAGTAGTGCATGAAAATTGGCCTTGTATCTCCGTATGACTGGAGTTATCCCGGGGGTGTGCGTGACCATGTCTGGCACCTCGCCAACGAATTCATCGCAATGGGGCATGATGTACGCATAATGGCACCGGCATCAGGTCCAAAAGGAAAATTGGCTGAGAAGTACATCCTCAAGATGGGTTGGACGACACCTATCCCGATTAATGGGTCCATCGCGCGTATCATGCTTGATCCTTCGCTTGCATTACGCGTGCGCAGGGTGTTGCAGCGTGAACATTTTGATATCATCCATGTGCATGAGCCACTGGTTCCCGGTCTCTCCCAGGCAGTGCTACGCTGTTCGCGCACAGTCACCGTAGGCACTTTTCACGCCACCTCCTATCCAAGCATCTACTCTACTTCTAACCTGGCATATGCCTCCGCCTACCGGTTTCTTCGTCCTCTTTTCCGACGGCTGGATGGGTACATTACTGTTTCCACTACTGCTCGCCAATTTATCTCGCGCTATTTCCCAGCATACTACCGCGTTATTCCCAATGGGGTCAACCTTGAATACCTTGGCCCCCAGGTTGCGCCTTTGCCGCAATTTATGGATGACAAGCAAAACATTCTTTTCGTTGGTCGTTTCGAGAAACGCAAAGGCGCAAAGTACTTATTGCGAGCCATCCCGTTGATTCGTGAGCGGTTCCCACAGACACGCTTTATCTTTGTCGGCGAAGGCCGTCTGCGACATGGCTTTCAGCGCTTTGTCGAGAAGCGAGGCTGGCAAGATGTGATCTTTACGGGCTATGTGTCCGACGAAGACAAGCCTCGCTACTTTACCAGCGCCCATGTCTTCTGCTCTCCTGCCACCGGCGGGGAAAGCATGGGTGTCGTGCTCTTAGAGGCAATGGCCTCGGGCACGCCGGTAGTTGCGTCCAATATCGGCGGCTACGCAACAGTCGTCAGCCAGGGCGTTGACGGGCTATTGACGACTCCGCGCAATAGCGAGGAGTTGGCCTGGGCAGTGAAACACCTGCTTGAACACGAGCCGTTACGTCAGCAATTTATTCATGCAGGCCTGGAAAAAGCCAGCGAGTATGCCTGGTCCTCGGTCGCGCAGCGCATTATGGACTACTATTATGAGTTGCTAGAAGAACACGACACCACCGCGCTGAAAAAAATATCGCGCGCTTTGTGAGGTTTCATGGAAATCATACAACAAACGGAAACATCCCAACCCTTGACTACCCTAAACGGATACAGCCGTGCCGATATACATATGCATACCAACCTCGGTGATGGTTGGGCCAGCCCGGCACGAGTAATTGAAGAAGCAACACGCCATAGATTGAGCTTGATCGCTATTACCGACCACGACCATGTAGAGGGCGCAAAGCGGGTAGCGGAACTGCTGGCGCAACAGAATAGTCCACTACAGATGATCACAGGCGTTGAAGTTTCGACGCGCCAGGGCCATTTGCTCGGCCTCTTTGTGAACAAGCCTCCCAAAGCCATGCGGCCGGTCGAAGAAAGTATCGAAACCATCAAAGAGCAAGGTGGCATAGTAATCGTACCACACCCTTTCGGGCGCCTTGTTCCCAGTTTGAGCCGCGCGAAGATCGACGCCTTGCTTGAAAAGGGATACGCTATCGATGGCATAGAAGTATACAATCCCTCGCCGGCAAATGCATCAATGCGCTCCGCCGTTCGCGCTGCGAATCAACAGTGGAAACTTGCTGAAACCGGTGGAAGTGATGCGCACTTCTGGCAGCATATTGGTTCTGCCTACACACTCTTCCCAGGGAACAGCCCCGATGATCTGCGCCGCGCTATTCTCGACCGCAGCGTTCGCTCAGGAGGCCAGGAACTACCGCCTGTGCATCTTCCAGCGGCCGCCTACGTTGCCCAGTGTGCCTGGAGTTGGTTCGTTGATCCTCCACGGCGTCTCGTGAGGTCTTTCAAGGATCGTTAGCCCATATTGGCGAAAACACCACCCAATCCTCAGGGTGCGCCTTGATGTTTTGCTCCAGCTTTTCAATCACACTGCACATCAACGTGTCAGCATTAGCACGCTCCTCCTCTGTAAGTTCGAGTGAAAGAGGGACAAAGTGTCCTGCCATATGTCTTGCAGGCGTATACCAGCCGAATGCTCCGACTAAAGGCGCTCCCGTGCGCTTTGATAGAGATACAGGGCCGGAGGGCAGGCGGGCGGGTTCACCAAAAAACGACTTTTCGACGCTCTCCCCCTCTACAGCGCGGTCGGCCGTAATCAGTACGAGCTGATTTTTTCGCAAGGCCTGGATAATTGCTCGCAAGGGCGAATTGCCTCCCAACGGTATGAAATGAATGCCCTGGCTCCTTCGCAATCTGAGCATTAAATCAAGCATGCGTTGATCTTTCAGGCGTTCGACAGGAACGGTCACCTGGTAGCCTTTGATAGAAAGCCACTGAATCAGATATTCGAATGGCCCTGTATGCGCCGCGCAGAGGATCACGCCTTTTCCTAGTGCCAATGCTGCCTCGAGGTGTTCTTGACCTTTGACATCCGCATGGCTCATAATCCATTCTGGTTGAGTGTATGGCAGCAAAAACACTTCCAGGTGGTTACGCACACTATTCCGGAATATACCTCGTACAGTTCTTCGCAGCCGCTTACGCCCGGCGCGAGTTGCCAGCACCTGGGCACCAAGCACGTGGATCATGTGAGCATTCGCCTGTTTTCGGGCTTTGCTCGCCACAAGCCAGGCGACCGGACTTATCACGTTAGCTAAGGTTACGACAAACCAACGTGGCAGGCGTGGAATTACAACTGAAGCGAATCGAAACAGGTAATACATTAGAATTCTACTCAGATGGCCAGAATTGGCGGAACATGTACCACTGTGTCGGCCACTCGCGTACCATTTCCTCCAACGTGTCATATATATACTGGGTCAAACGCGCTATCTCGGTTGCCTTTTGCCCTCCCTTACTCTCCCGTGGGAAAATCGGGGGAAATAGTCGTGCATAAAATCCATTGTGATGTCCATACCATACATAGCCAGGTAGAATCGGGGCACCGCTTTTAAGCGCCAGTGCTGCCGGGCCACTTGGCACGTACGTCTTGCGTCCAAAGAATGTCACTTCTGTTCCCTGGTCTGGCGTGACAGGGCGATCTACTACGATGGCAACCAGCTGATTCTGTTGCAGGACACGTAAAATGCGGCGTGCAGAACCCTCCATCGGTATAATGCCAATGCCTTTCTCCCTGCGTTGATCCTGCACCAACTGATTTAAACGTTCGTCGCTAAAAGTTTCTGCCACGGCAGAAAAGGGTTGATGATGGGCGAGCATAGCCCCGGCCATGTCCCAGTTACCGAAGTGAGCACTAGCCACTATGGCACCTCGCCCTGCTTGCAGGGCCGGCATCATAAGGCTCTGCCAGCCTTTCCCCCCCTGGCTCAAATCGCGCATGTGCTGCTCGATGAAGTCAATATCAAGGCGTGAAAAGTTCATAAAGTCGGCAGCGTAACGCCCATAGTTACGCCATGAAGCTAATGCCAGGTGCCGAACATACCGATCATCTACTGGACGCCCGGTCACCTGGGCCATGTTCAACTGGGTCACCCAGCGCTTAGAAGGCCAACCGAGGTAACTCGCCGCCCCGATAGCAGATCCCAGGGCATGTCTTGGGCCTTGTGGTGTCCAACTGGCTATTGTGCTGATACCACGCGTAAGATAATAGATAGAAGACAATCACTCCTCCAAATTGCTTGTGATTACTCGCGATGGAGCATAGGGTTATTATAAAGGCCATCAATGTGCTCTGTCTCGTATTTACACTTTCTATACTACCGCTTCAAATTTGCTGATGTCAATGTTGGGCTTTAGCCTGGCCCGCATCCCTACAGGCTGAGAACGCACTCTTTCTGGCACGCTTCACACCAGCCTAGCAGTATGCCCTCCTGCTCGTGGACATTCGCAAGGCGGCGGGCACACCGGCACACATAGCCGTGTTGACGGGCCGGGTTGCCAAAAACCAGTGCATGTGGAGGAACATCTCTTGTCACAACGGATCCCGCACCAATCAAAACAAACTCCCCGATGGTGATGCCACAAATAATAACCGATCCCGCGCCAATTGATGCCCCATACTTCACCAGTGTTGGTGTAATCTCCCAGTCATCGGCGCCCTTGAGCTTGCCATCAGGAGTAATAGCGCGAGGCAGCAGGTCATTCGTGAAACAGACATGAGGGCCAACGAAGACGCCGTCTTCCAGCGTAACCCCTTCGAACACCGAAACGTGATTCTGGATTTTAACATTTGAGCCGATGCGCACACGCGCGTCAATGTAGACGCCTTTCCCAATAGTGCAGGTCTCGCCAATATGGGCGTATTCTCGTACCTGCACCTGGCGCCAGATACGCGTTCCCGCCCCAACATACGCATCAGGAGACACCTCAGCGCTGGGGTGAACATAGAACGGTGGATTCGTCATGTCATCTACTCCTCACTACCCAGTGTACTGCTTGAATATCAGCTCTATCATGGGAGGAATGTTCCTGGACATCAACCTTCAATTTGAAAAGCATGATCGATTCCCGGTTTCTCCTGCTGTTACTTTACTGCATACTCTATAAGCAAGACAAGGCTAGGAACATATACCTTGTCTGATCGTTCGTAACAGCATCTCAACAAGTGCATAAACCATAATAGCATAGATGAAGCTCTATGCTTAAGGTGCTAAGATTTATTTTCAGGCAAGGAAGAAGGCTAATGAATCTTGTCTCTTTTTCTATCAGGACGAAAGGTATTCACAACTTTGCCCGGCGCCTAGGAACAGTTTTTACCCGTTTCAGCTTTACTGAATCCTCTATACGCTGCAATTTATACTGCCTTGTTGACTCACTTAAACAGTATAATGCTGCTCCAACATTCTTTATCCCGGCAGTAGTGTTAAGCCGGCATCCCGCATTAATCGCAGAAATTGCTGATTGTGGTGCAGAGATAGGTGTTCATGGCTATGTCCACAACGATTACCGCACATTGAGCGAGAGCGAACAATACAAGCAAACCGAAAAAGCTACTGCTATCTTTGAACACTTACAGCTTCCATATCAGGGTTTCCGCAATCCGTACCTGGGCTGGACCTACGAGTCGCTGCGTGTCTATGCTGCACTCAATTTTACATATGAGAGTAATGAGGCCGTCTTACATGACGTCGTCGATCTAAACAAATTCTCTCCTATCCTGAGGAGTGGCTTTGATAAATCTCTGGCACTATTTCAGGCCACACCTTGCTCTACCTATGCTCTGCGCCCCCACTTTGAAAGCGAGTTGCTGCGTATTCCAACAAGTATTCCAGATGATGAAATGCTGTTTGACCGCTTGCGCATTACCAATCCATTAGAAGTTGGACGCATCTGGAGTGAAGTGATGCAGCGTGTATACGACCGTGGTGGCCTCTACACACTTAATCTTCATCCCGAGCGCGGCGTTCTTTGTAAACAGGCTCTTGAAACGTTGTTATCCTACTCTCGTAGCCGTCCACTCCCGGTGTGGGTGGCTCGCATAGAAGATATTGCACAGTGGTGGAAGGAGCGCAGTGCGTTCAGACTGTGTATTACACCACTGGAATCCGATCGTTGGCAGGTTGAAGCCACCTGCACTGCTCGCGCTACCTTACTTGCTCGACATCTTACCGTTGAAAATCAACCGACTACTCCCTGGAATGGTTCTGATGTCCGTGTACAGTCTCATTGCTTCACAGTAAACGCGACACGCTGTCCATGTATTGGTGTGTCCTCACAAACGCCTCAGCAAGTGCTCGACTTCCTCTATGAGCAAGGTTATCCTGCCGTGCGTTGCACGCAGGAAGATGCGCACACCTATGCCATGTATCTCGACAAACCAGAAGGATTAGGCGCGACCCGCGAGGAACAAGCAGAAAGCAGAAGTACACTTGTTCAGCAGATCGAGGCAGTAGAAGCCCCCCTGCTCTATTTTGGATGTTGGCCCAACGGTAGACGGGCAGCTCTTGCTATTTCCGGCGATATTGATTCGGTGACCGTACAGGATTTCTTTTTGCGTATTCTGGAAGTGTTCCGGCATAAGTAATGCTACTAGGTTGCTTGCTGTTTGTTTTGCTACGGTAAATTATCGAGGTAGCATATGGGGTTTTTCTCAAATAAAGTAGCACTCGCCTTTCTAATATTGCTCATCCTCATCGTCTTGATTCCCCTGATTGTGTTTCTCATACTGGCTCGGCGAGATAATAAGGGGCAGCCGCAGATGCCGACGCCGAGTCCAAGAACTAACCAGGCACTAGAGGGATCGGCGTCCTGGCCTGTGATTGGTCATAATGTTTCCGTGTGTTCTTCTTCTGAGCCTTCTAGTGCTAATGTACCTACTACTATAAAGAAAGGAGAGAAAGTTGGTTGCAGTCGGTCGTACTGCTTCCAAGAAGTCGGACCCATCACTGTGATGGGAGACGGACAGATGTTGAAAACAAAACCTCAAAAGAGGAGACAACATGAACAGAAACTATATGCTTCGGCGTATTTTTACGCTGTTTGCAATGGTAATCCTCTTCGGAGGATTGTTCCTTACTTCTGGTAATCGGACAGCTCATGCTGCTACCTCCCTTTCGGTGTACCCGACTAAAGGGATTAGCAGCACAGGTTCATTTGACCTAGTGGCAAATCGGAGCATGGTCCGGGGGGTGACAACCGTGGGGCAGATAGCGGAGTAACCCTAAGCACAGTAGTGCGCTACCGGAAATACAATACGTCTTCTCATGCGTACACTGCAATTGGGCAGTCGACGGAGTCTTCCAGCATTACCGGGAATGGCTCATATGTTGCAGTTACTATTCCGTCAGTAAATCTGAGTTCGGTCGGTTTTGGTACTGGTGATCGTTTATACATAGACGCATTCGGACACGTAAGCGCAAATAATAGTTCGGATACGGTCACCGCCTGAAACTGCGGAATGTAGGTAAGCGGATTGCATCCTTTCAGATATGCCATTGGTACTGCAACTCCCGTTTCGTGCGCCCCATCACAGCATCAGCAACGCCGGGCTCGGCGGCGGATGCATGCCGTGCCCCGGCGAAATCAGTCTGGCGAATCTAATGCTGCCTCCTCGGTATGATGTCTGGCTAAATTCGTTTTTTGTACAACGTAGCTACTCTGGTAGGAGTTGCTCGGCCTGTAGAATAGGAGCATGACAACAGAGGAACGCGTAGCCCAGTTGGAAGCCGAAAACGCCGCGTTGCAGGCCAAGAGTGTGGCATAGCGAGCGAAGAACGGGGCCTTGCGCAGTGAACAATTCTTTGCGCTTGCGGAGATTTGGGCGACGCGCATATTCTTTAATGCCTGGAAGGTCGCCTTCTTTGGCGGCCAACCTTCTGTATCTCGCGGCGCTGCAACAGCAAGATAAGCACTAGAATGAGCAACACAATCGCAAGCGCACATGCCACGATGACCGGTATGTTGCCCGCGATCATCTCTTGCGTTGATGCTTGTTTTGCGGGTGCCTTTGGCGGAGTGATATGAGTAGATGGTGGATAGAGGCCCGTGATGACAAAGTGGGGCGTACCCCCGACATCGACCGTATAGGCAATCTGCCGGCGCGGCAGATCAAGCACCACGACCTTGCCTCCACGGAGGGCAATGAAGCCGAGCTGTCCATCGTTGGTGATCGCAACTGATTCGGGTGGAGCATCGGTATGGATGACACGAAGCGGCTCTTTGGGCAGTGTTGTACCAGCGAAAACGGGGGTCAGGACAGCAAGTAGATTGTGCTTCTCATCTGGCACGTAGACCTCATCTGTGAGCGCGTCATAATCGATCTGTCCAAACGCTCCGCCAGTGAGTAGTTGATTGACTGCTCGTGTCCTGATGTCTATTGCATCAACAGTCCCTTGCCGTGTTGTGACGTAGACTGTTTCTCCAGGTGGAAGAGAGAGATACTGGGGGCCATTTGGAATAGGAATTTTGCCAAGTTGCTGTTCTGTCAGGCCATCGAAGATTGTCAATGCATCCGTCCCCGCTACCAATAGCTGGTGTATCACAGAGGAGCCTGTAGCAACGATAGCTACTGCCAATCCGTAAACAGGGCTTTCCGTCTTGAAGACATGCCGTACTGCACAGGTGGTAGGATCAAGAGCAGCGATGCGAGCGGCTCCACTTCCTGCCGCATACAGGATATTGCTGTACTGGTCAAGTGCCAGGAATGCAGGTTCTCCAGGGAGTCGGGCTGTACAAACGGGCCGCCCTGTTTCAGCGAGGATTACGCTCACCTGTCCTAGCCCTGGTTGGGTGACGTACAGTAAACGACCGTCGAGGCTGAGTAGGATGGTATGGGGGTCACCAGCTACAGAGATTATTTTCGTTATCTTTCCCTGTAGCACGTCGATCACACTGACGCCAGAGGGTGTTCCTGAGACATAGGCCAGGTTGGGTGCTCCGCCGTCAGCATGAACTATCAGTGGGAAACACATAGAGATCAGTGTGAACACAAGCAGAAACGAGAGAGACCAGCGATATCTTCTTGAGACCGTTCTCATCACTCTTTTGCCTTTCGCCGGATGCAAGTTATAGATGCCACTACTTTACACGAGAAGTTATGCGTTGTCCAGTCCATCATTGTCGGTCGGGTGCATGATCTCCCGGTGCTTGCTGCACCTGCGGGTATGTGAATACCGGGTCGAGCAAGTGAGCTGTCCACACTGCCAACAAGTCAGTCAATGGGGCTTTCCGGCGGAGGTGAATGCGCCAGTGCAATATGGGCCAAACGTGTGGGCCTGGAGGTGTATCTGCACCACTACCAGTTGCAGGCGACAGAACACACCTGTGGAGCCCTGGCCGACGTGCGCAGCCAAGTTACCGTCCATCCCTCGACTAACTAGAGAGCTTTTCACAATATTAAGAATAATACCATTTCATTTGGAAAATAGCATCTGCAAGTGCTGATATGATGTTCATTATGATGGAGAATTAGTGAAGCTCTGGGAAGGAAGTAGAGAGAAATGGATCTATTTTTAGGCAAAAAGGAAGGTGATGTATGAATTAATTGTAGGCGCATGCCTACAATTAATTCATACATCCGAAGGAGAGGGATATATACCCCAGTACGCCTTTTGCAACGATATCTCAACCTCGACAAAAACCAAACTCACATATAAAAGACAGTATCCTTAAGAGGGGAAAGTGGGCGGAGAGCTATGTTAGTCCATATTTATGTAGGTAAGGTTCAATAGTTGAGTACGGTGTTGAGCAATCCGAAGACGCAATGGGAAACACGCTTAACTTCTGGCATAATATTATAACCTCGCCTTAACCAGGTCGTAACTGCCTTGCTCTCCCAGGTTCTGTGTATTTCTTCCATAATAAAAAGCAGTTTATCAGAGCCTTGGACGAAGTGTATCTTACACATCTAAATTAGGAAGGTTGCAGATCTTCTTGAGCTTGAAGAGGGAGCGAGCCTTTTTGAGTAATGGCGCAACCAGGGTGAGACGTAGCTGTCTTGACAGCATACAAATGGCGTAGCCTCTTGCCAAATAACTTGGCAGAAAGGGCAAAAACATGAGTAACCTACCTGCTTCAGATAAGAAGAAGAAATCATTTCATTTCAATTTGAAATCTTTCTCGTTGCGAGCGCAATATACGAAAAAGTATTTCTTCTATTTCATGTTTATTGTAATATTTTTAATACCATTATTTCTTCCAAATCATGTACTTAAAGCAGCTGCTACAGGGCAATACATCCAATCTCCGTCTACGAGTTTTTCCTTTACAGCAGGGGGGGATATCGGAGGAAATAGTAGCTCTTCAACAGCACTTGATCTTATTGCACAGTCTGGTAGTCAATTCCATCTAGCTATAGGGGACCTCAGTTACTCAGAGATCACTCTTGAATCAAAGTGGTGCTCATATGTGCAGAGTCGTGTGGGCAGTACCTTTCCATTTGAACTCCTTTCCGGCAACCACGAGGATGGAGGAGAACCTGCCGGACAAGATGGATCGATAGATAATTTTGTGCAGTGTCTTCCTGACAGGTTGGGCGCAGTAGGGACGTATGGGAAAGAATACTACTTTGATTATCCTGCCTCTTCCCCGATCGCACGCTTTATTATGATCTCCCCAGGTCTTACTTTTACAAATGGAGGAGTGTATTCGTACGCAGCGGGAACAGCGCACTACAACTGGGTGTCAAATACGATTGATAGTGCACGAGCAGCAGGGATCAAGTGGGTCATTGTGGGTATGCATAAGGTCTGCATTACCATGGGTACAATGCTTTGCGAGGTGGGAAATGACATCATGAACCTTCTTGTAAGTAAAAAAGTTGATCTCATCTTGCAAGCACATGACCACGATTACCAGAGAAGTAAACAACTCGGCCTAAATGGCACAACTTGTACTGCTATTTCATCAGCAGCATACAATAGCAATTGCGTCGTCAATGACGGCTCAACAGGGAATTACACGCAAGGTGCGGGACCCGTCGTTGTTATTGTGGGCACTGTGGGAGAACCACTCTTTAGCCTTAACACCGCCGCTGCGGATGCCGGCTACTTTGCCAAGTGGATGGGGAATAACATTAACCCAACAAATGGGCTTGCTAAGTTTACCCTATCTTCCGATCAGTTGTCTGTTTCTGCGAATTTTACGGGCTCCACTGCTCCTAATAATTTTACCGATTCTTTTACCGTCACTAATTCGACGGCCACGCCCACGCCCACGCCCACGCCGCAACCAGGCGGGGGTATTTCGCTTCGAGCAGCAGCCATAGGCAATAATGGCTTAGGAGGGTCAACACTCACAATCGGGCAACCGGCAGGGACAACCAGTGGGGATGTCATGATCGCCCATGTGATTGTGCGCACCGCCGCCAATGTGATTACGCCTCCGCCAGGGTGGAATCTGGTGCTCCGGCAAGACAGTGGTTCGGCTATCTCGACCGCCAGCTATGTGAAAGTCGCAGGCTCCTTAGAACCGGCAACTTTCACGTGGAGCTTCGGGACAGGTGGGGAGGCATCAGGGGGGATTGCCAGCTACATGGGGGTGAATACCACCGCCCCGGTGGATGCCAAGAATGCCCAATACAACCTGAATACCAGCAATGTGGATAATAGCGGGGTGACAACTACGACGGCCAATGATATGTTGGTCTACGCGGTTGGCATCATTGTCGCAACGACTGTCAATGTCCCATCGGGGTTTACCGAGCAGTGGCACACCAGCAGTAGATCGCAGACAACCTCAGAGATGTCGCAGGAGATCTTCGCTTCAACTGGTGCGACAGGCACGATTCATGGCACGCACAATGGCGGAGCAAATTCTAATATCACGATGCTGATTGCGCTCGAACCCGCAGGGGCAACGTCCACGCCTACGCCCACGCCTACCTCCACGTCCACGCCTACGCCCACGCCCACCTCAACGCCCACGCCGCAACCAGGCGGGGGTATTGCGCTTCGAACAACAGCCGCAGGCAACAATGGCGCAGGGAGCTCAACGCTCACCATCGGGCTGCCGGCAGGGACACAGAGTGGGGATGTCATGGTTGCCCATTTGATTGTGCAAACAGCCGGGAATTCGATCGCGGCTCCGCCAGGGTGGAACCTGGTGCTGCGGCAAGACAGTGCTTCGGCTATCGCGACTGCCACGTATGTGAAAGTAGCAGGCTCATCCGAGCCGGCAAGCTATACGTGGAATTTCGGCAAAGCTGGTGAGGCAATAGGCGGGATTGCCAGCTACATAGGGGTGAATACTACCACGCCTGTGGATGCGGCTCATGCCCAATACAACAACTCCACCAGCAATGTGGACAACAGCGGGCTGACCACTACGGTGGCCAATGATATGCTCGTCTACGCGGTAGGCATCGCTGTCGCAACGACGGTCAATGTCCCATCAGGCTTTACTCAAGTGTACAACAACAACAGCAATTCGGCGTTAACCTCGGAGATGTCTCAGGAGATCTTCGCTTCAACTGGTGCGACAGGCACGATTCATGGCACGCATAATGGCGGATCAAATTCGAATATCACTATGCTCATTGCGCTCGAACCTGCAGGGGCAACGCCACCACCGCCGCCATCAGGGATTTCGCTGCGCGCGGCAGCCATAGGCAATAATGGCGCAGGAGGATCAACACTGACCATCGGGCTGCCGGCAGGGACACAGAGCGATGATGTCATGGTTGCTTTTGTTGTTGTTCGCCAAGCCAACAATACGATCACGCCTCCGGCTCCGGCCGGGTGGATTCGGGTGCAGCAGCAAAATACTTCTTCATCTCTCGCGACCGCCATGTATGAGAAGGTCGCAGGCTCCTCCGAGCCGACAAACTATATGTGGAGCTTTAGCATATCTGGTGAGGCCTCTGGCTGGATCGCCAGCTACATCGGGGTGAATACCACCACGCCGGTGGATGCCAAGTATGCCCAATACAACGTATCCACCAGCAATGTGGACAACAGCGGGCTGACCACCACGGTGGCCAATGATATGCTCGTCTACGCGGTGGGCATCGTTGCTGCAACGTCGGTCAATGACCCAGCGGGCTTTACCGAGAAGGCCTATACCGCCAGTAATTCGCTGACCACCGCAGAGATGTCACAGAACATCTTCGCCTCCGTTGGGACAACCGGCACGATTCATGGCACGCTTAACGTGTCAAATTCGAATATCACCCAACTGATTGCGCTCCCAACGCCGCCATCAGGTATTTCGCTTCGAGCGACAGCCATAGGCAATAATGGCGCAGGAGGCTCAACACTCACCATCGGGCTACCGCCAGGAACAACCAGTGGTGATGTCATGGTTGCCTTTGTTGTAGTGCAAACAGCCGGTAATGCGATCACTCCTCCGGTAGGGTGGAATCCCGTGCTTCGGCAAGATAGCAGTGCATCCATCGCGACCGCCACTTATGTGAAAGTCGCAGGCTCATCGGAGCCGGCAACCTATACCTGGAGCTTCGGCACGGCCGGTGAGACATCAGGGGGGATTGCCAGCTACATGGGGGTGAATACCACCACGCCGGTGGATGCCAGCAATGCCCAATACAACTCATCAACCAGCAATGTGGATAATACGGGCGTGACAACAACGACTGCCAATGACATGTTGGTCTACGTGGTCGGCATCGCTGGCGCAACGACCGTCAATGTCCCATCTGGATTTATTGAACAGTGGAGCACCAGCAGTAGTTCGTTGACCACCTCGGAGATGTCACAGGAGATCTTCGCTTCAACTGGTGCGACAGGCACGATTCACGGCACACTTAATGGCGGAGCAAATGACAATATCACGCAGCTGATCGCGCTCAAACCTGCATGATTGCTCTCGAACGAGAAGGGGTAGCTGCCAATGCCTGTACCTATCACAAAAGGAATAGAGCACTGGAAGGGAAACCATCGTACTCAAACAGAAAGGAGCCTTTCTTAATGGCTCATCAACATTCATTTTCACAGGACGCCGAGCCACTTGGCCTGCTGACTGGCGAGCAGAGGATGTCTCGACGCACCATTTTACGGAGGCTAGCAGGACTCACTCTCGCAGGAGGGAGTATCACATCGTTCGTCACTTCGTGTGGCTTGCACCTTAACCCTTCCCCAGCGTCCCAGACCTCCACTTCTTCCTCTCTCAGAACGGCTCTCTATACCTATCGCGGCCATTCCGCTGGTGTGATGGAGGTGGCATGGTCGCCGGATGGCACGCGCCTCGCCTCGGCAAGCAATGATAGGACGGTGCAGGTATGGGATGCAGCCAGTGGCGGACATGTCTACACCTATCGCGGGCATGTTGAACGTGTGGTAACGGTGGCATGGTCGCCGGATGGCACGCGCCTTGCTTCGGGAAGCAATGATGGCACAGCGCAGGTATGGGATGCAGCCAATGGCGGGCATGTCTATATCTATCGCGGGCATATTGGTCGTGTCAATGCACTGGCCTGGTCGCCCGATGGCACGCGCCTGGCCTCGGGGAGCGCGGATAGGATGGTGCAGGTATGGGATGCAGCCAATGGCGGGCATGTCTATGTCTATCGCGGGCACACTGATCATGTAAATGCTGTGCCATGGTCACCGGATGGCACGCGCATCGCCTCGGGGAGTGATGATGACACGGTGCAGGTATGGGATGCAGCCAATGGCGGACATGTCTACACCTATCGCGGGCATGCTGATGCTGTGTGGGGGGTGGCATGGTCACCGGATGGCACGCGTATCGTTTCTGGAAGCGGGAATATCGATAATGGAAGAGGCGATACAACCGCGCAGGTGTGGGATGCAGCCAATGGCGGGCATATCTTAATATATCGTGGTCATTCC
>WNFR01003223.1_pt1 | contig 16954 bp, 12 predicted proteins | sample 5400221 | NCBI WGS metagenome assembly WNFR01 (sample SAMN13153357, study PRJNA577476) | soil metagenome | isolation source: 40 cm soil under Madrone tree | place: USA:California | collected 2016-06-14
GGTGAACTCCTCCGATGTGGCCGAGCTCACGCTGTTGAGTCCAGGGGACATTTTCTTCCTTTATACCGACGGGGTTTACGACGGCAGCGACAAAGAAGAACGTCAGCGACTTGAAGAGGTGATGCGTGAGCGCTATCGCAAACCGGCAAAGGAAATCTGCAACGCTCTGCTGGAATATGCGGTGAAAAAAGACGATCGCCTCCGCCAGATTGGCGAACAGGACCGCATTGACGATAAGACCGTGTTCATCATCAAGCGGAGCTGAAGAATACCGTGACAAACGCTTTGCAGGGTGTTAGGCGTTCACCTCCTGGGCCCGTAATCGTTTATGATTGCGCCATCCATTGCGTGTGGAATCTGTTCTGCGGAGGTTTAGAATGACGACAAACGCAACTCAAGCACAAAATGCGACAGTCAGCTTCGCAAGCCAATCCGATGCGGCAAACGGCTTGGCTTTGGTTCGCTTGATAGTCGGCGCGATGTTTGTGTCGGTCTTCTTCGAGAATCTGGGGAAGGGCGCCTACACCCCGGCGGGCTACGCAGGGGTGATCAATTACTACATCAAGAACAGCCACTCACCGGCGGCATGGAAGTTGGTTCTAGGGTTTATGTCGAGCCATGCGGCCATGATAGCTCCCGGGCAAGCCGCGACGGAACTGTCCCTGGGGATACTGCTGGTCATCGGCCTGCTTACGCGTCCGGCCGCCTTGGTCGCATTCCTGTTCCTCGGCAGCCTTTGGTTCACGGAATTGGGCACGTCATGGATTTGGGAACTACTGGTTCCGGTGGTCGCATCGCTTGGGCTCGCAGTGGGACGCGCGGGCCGTGCCTGGGGCATTGACGCGCTGCTGGCGCGGCGGAACCCCTCGTCCCTGTGGTGGTGAAGATGGGTCTGCATGCGAGTATCGGTCATCATTCCTACTCATAACGAAGCGCAGGCCATTGGCCGTGTGCTTGCCGATCTGCCTGCCAATCTCGTCACGGAGGTTATCGTTGTCGATAGCAATTCGACGGATGGAACGCCCGATCTCGCCCGACAGATGAGGGCAAAAGTCATCCAGGAGCCTCGCCGAGGGTACGGGCGTGCTTGTTTAACGGGGCTTGCGAATACGCAAAATCCTGATGTGGTTGTTTTCCTCGATGGAGACTATAGCGACCGCCCCTCGGAGTTGCCGATTATCCTGGCTCCAATCAGCGAGGGGCGCGCTGACATTACGCTCGGTTCGCGCTTTGGTGGCAAGAGCAACGCCGGTGCGCTACCGTGGCACCAAGCATTCGGCAATCGCCTCGCCGCCGGCCTTATCAGGCTTTTGTACGGCGTGAAGGTCAGCGACCTCGGTCCTTTTCGCGCGGGCCGCGCCGATGTGCTGCGCACACTCGCGCTTGAAGAGGCTACCTACGGCTGGGCGGTGGAAATGATCGTGAAAGGGGCCATCGCGGGGTTTCGCATTGTGGAAGTGCCGGTGAGCTACCACCCACGCATTGGAAAATCCAAAATCAGCGGTACGGTGAAGGGCACGGTAGGAGCAGCGTGGTTTATCCTGAGCCGGATCGTGGGCTATGCTTTTCGACGGCGAAGGACGGGAACGCCGCGACCGGTCTAAGTCACGATAGACCAATCTTTCATGGAATCCTCTAGCCGACCCACTGTGTCTCTCGCTCCCCCAAACCGCACGCTGGTGATTATGGCGAAAGCCCCAAGGCCCGGCTTGGTCAAGACCCGTCTCATGGAGAGCCTCCCTGCTCCGGCAGTGACAGCGCTGTATCGCTGCCTGTTAGAGGACACCCTCGCGTTGGCAAGGTCGTTGTCGTGCGTGGGGGTGGCGGTGATGTGCCCAGAGGCGGATCAGGCCGAATTGGCGCACCTATTAGGCAATACAGTGCAGGTCGTGGCGCAAAAAGGCGAAGGTCTCGCAGCAGGACTCACCTCCGTTTTTCGGCATTTCACCGCCGACGGACGGCAGTACGTAATCGCCTTCAATAGCGACAGTCCACACCTCGCGCCGAGGGTTCTGGATAGTGCGTTTGAAATACTCGCCAAGGATGACGTGGTTGTCGGGCCAACCCACGATGGAGGGTATTATCTGGTGGGCGCCAAAGCCGCTCACCCGGCACTCTTCGAAAGCGATCCTATGGGAACAAAGAGTGCGCTGGACAGATTGCTGACGCGCACGAAAGACCTTGAACTCTCAACCGGCTTCACGGAACCCTTCTATGACATCGACGTCGCAAACGACTTGATTCTGCTGGCTCGGGAATTGCAGCTCGCTCCGGCGAAGGCCCCAAGAACTGCAGGCTGGTTCGGCGAATGGCAGCAAGCAGTCGCACAACTTCGCGATTGAATGGGAGGCCGGTGAAACTCACGCCCTCGCACAGGCTGTACGGACTCGGCGCCATTTTGCTTGTGGCCCAGACGATCTGCGCACGCAACTTCAGCCGCACCGGTGAACCGTCATTCTTCATTCCTCTGGCTGTTGCCGGCGTCGCGTACATCCTGACCATCCGCGAGCTCTTCTCTACGCCAGAATTTCCAAGGCACGTCATCGTCTTCGGTCTCGCACTTTCTGCTCTATGGCATTTTCAATTCCTGCGAATGCCACCGGGCCTAGACGACGACATTCATCGATATGTTTGGGACGGCCGCATGCAGAGGCTCGGCTACAACCCTTATATCGTGGTTCCGAGCGATCCGGCGCTGGCTAGCTCGCACACATCGGAGACGCGTACGCTGAATAATCCAGAGGTACCGAGCCCCTATCCAGCGGGGGCGCAGCTATTCTTCCGCGCCGTAACATCGATTCATGAATCTATGTTCGCGCTGAAAGTAGCATTTGTACTTTGCGATTTGGCGATTGTGTTTGTGTTGCTCGATGTCTTGCGTCGTACCCGGCAGGGAGAGCGCTGGGTTTTGGCTTATGCCTGGCACCCACTGCTAGCGATTGAAGTGGCCGGCAGCGGTCACGTCGATATTGTCGGCGTGCTGCTGCTGTTGGTATCCGTCGCCGCACTGGTGCGCCGCTGGCGTGCGGTTGCAGCCCTGGCGTTTGGGCTGGCTATTTCATTGAAATTCCTTCCGATTGTACTGCTGCCGCTCTACTGGAAGCGGGTTCGTAAGCGCGACGCCGCGCTGGCGGCAATCGCGGTCGGACTTCTATACGTACCATTTCTGAGCCACGGGCGGATTCCGATCGGCTCGCTGGGCACCTACGTGCAGAGATTTCGCTTTAATGATCCCGTTTTTGCAACGCTCGAGCGAGTGGCGGCTCCGCAGCTTGTGGCCGGGTTGGCGGTGCTCGCCGGCCTTCTTACCGCGATCTGGCTGAGAAGAAAGTCCGCGGAAGGGTCTTTGGACGCGTATGCCTGGCCAATGGCAGCGTCGCTTTTGTGTGCACCGGTTGTCTATCCATGGTACCTGCTGTGGCTGCTGCCGTTCCTAGGGTCGACCTCCACGGTGCCGATCATGGTCTGGACTTTGAGCATCATTCCTACTTATTATGTCTGGCATCTGCGCATCGTGGGACGGCCGTGGGTGGTTCCGGACTGGATCATGTTGCTGGAATACGGATCCGTGGCAGTAGCTGCTGCCATGATTGCCTTGCGTAGGATCACACGATCGGCCGCGCTACCTAGCTCAACAGACCAGGTAGAGTGAAGGCATCTGCACCAAGCAAAATTCACGCATCCAGGGACCTTTGTACGGCATCCAAGACGACGTTCGATTCATTCACTTAGGACTGAGGAGGATCTCTATGACAAAGTTGTGCCGTTGCATAACCACCCTTTGCCTACTCTGTGGCGTGCTGTTCCTCGCGGGCACGGCTCGGGCACAGACGCGGCCCCCCATTGTCGAACAGCTTGCCAAGACCTATGGCCTTGATTCGTATGGGCAATTAGATGCGGTCCGCTATACGTTCAACTTGGAGCTCCCCTCTTTGAAAGTGAGTCTCTCACGCACGTGGACCTGGGAGCCCAAGACCGGACAAGTCACCTACGAGACAAAGGATAAGGACGGCAAACCGGTGAAGGTTACGTACAATCGTAATCAGCTCAACAGCGCGCCTGACAACGTGAAAAACGAAATTGAGCCGGGTTTCGTCAACGACAATTATTGGTTCATATTCCCCTTCCATGTTTATTGGGATACCAGCGCCGTTGTGACAGTCAAGGAAAAGCAAAAATTGCCCCTGGCCAAGGGTACGGCGACGTTGGTGAGCGTGAAATATCCTGCAGAGGTTGGCGGCTACACGCCGGGAGATACCTGGGATCTTTACGTCGGCTCGGATGGGCGAGTAGCGCAATTCATCTATCATAGGGGTGGACCAAAAAAACCGAGCAACGTCACAACCACATGGGCGGGCTACAAGAAGGCTGGGCCTCTGCTAGTCTCTACCGAACACCGCGGAACAGCCGACGGCGCGCCGGCGCATATCTTCTTTTCGGGTGTCGCCTTCAAGCTGGCGGGGTCGGACAAGTGGACGGACGCGCAATAGGAACCGCGCGGGCTCGTTCCCTCAATCGATGTTGTCTGTACTCCTTCATCGTGGAATGAAGATCATCTCAAACCGAACACGGCGCTGCGATGGACACGGGGCATGACGGAATCGACTCCTCCGATCCTCCGTCATGCCCTGGAGCAGCAGTCCGCGTTCACCCCGGAAAACTTGATCGAGGATGTGCGACGGAGCCGGCAAATCCCGGCCGGAATCGTTCCGCCACTGTGCATCCTGGAGTTCGACGGAGATATCACCGACTGGCTTGTTCGAGATGGCATAGCCAAGCGCTTCGCGCCTTGGGCATGTTTTCACACCTCAATGTACACGATGGATCTCGAAGGTGTAGCCTGCGGAATCATCGCGCGAACGATCGGCGGACCCTTCGCAGTACTGATTGCCGAGCAACTCCAAGCCGCGGGGGCCAAGCTCATCGTCGGGCTGACCTCCGCTGGGCGCGTGTCTCCCGATCTACCGCTTCCGTGTCTCGTGGTGGCAACCAGCGCAATTCGCGACGAGGGAACTTCGTATCACTACCTGCCGCCAGACAGCGAGGTCGCGTGCAAGTCGCCGGTGGTGCCGCATCTCGAGCGGGAGTTGATCGCTACCGGATGGGCCGTCCGTTCGGGTAAGGTATGGACGACGGATGCCCCCTACCGCGAAACCAAAGCGCAACTTAATAAATGGGCCCGGCAAGGCGCACTCGCGGTCGAGATGCAAGCCGCATCGCTTTTTGCCTTTGGCATCGCCAGGCAAGCATCCGTAGCCTCGGTTGCCATGGTCAGCAATGCCGTCGATCACGCGGGAGCGCAGTTCGATACCGGCTCACATGAGGATGGCCTGCGGGTTCTCAAGGGGATCGCCCGAGCAGCCCGAACTCTGTTTGGCACTGCGTGATTCGATTTTCACGAATTGGACTCTCGGGCAATCACGACGGTGGTGCAGGAGCTGCCGAGTTTGGGCAGATCGCGATTTGCGGCCATGCGGATATCGAGGCGTGGGCGCTCGCTCCGAATGATCGGACAATAAAAATCCGGCTGCGACAGCGCCCCTTGCAGGCGCCGCCGTCCTGCGCATCCTCCATGACAGGGTTCTCGAAACTCGCATGACCGGCACGCTTCTGGAAGCGTACGGGCCTGCTCAAAGGGCGCAGAGCCCAGAATCTCGGACCCTGACAAAATCAACTCTGACAGCGGCTCTCCGGTGCCGGGCCAATAAACGCAAGGCTGCGTTGTGGCGCGGGGCGTAACTCGCACTGTGTTGACGCCACATCCTCCCTCGAGCGGCGGTAGGCCGGCCATCGCCCGCACCAAGGGCTCGCCAATGGCGATTACATCGGTGCTCTCGAAAAGCTTACGAAACCCTTGCCAGTATTCTTCGTAAGTGAGTGCATAGAGATCGGATCGCACGGCCTGATAGACATTCACACGCAAAGGAGCGCCAAAGCGTTTCGCGACTCGTGCGACGTCCGCCAGCCGCAAGTAGTTGGACTTCATCATGACCGCGATAATCGTCACTGGTACGCCCAGACGCGCACAACGCTCGGCCTGTTGATGAATCAGTTCCCAGTTACCCAGGCCACGTTGGGCATCCTGTTCCGCTTGGGTCGGGTAATCGAGAGAAAACTCGATGTCATGGAAGGCACGCAAGTCATGGTCTTCCAGAACGGCAACACTGTGCCCGTTGGAAGTGATGGTGAGCTTCACCGGTCGAGTTCGCAGGTAAGCCAATATAGTCTTGTAGTCAGGATGCATCCCGTTCTCGCCCGTTCCCAGATTCACGGAGCGAACCGGAAGACATTCGATCACCGACTTGACCTGTTCGAACGACAGACGGTCCGCGCGAGTGGGATCACGGTAGCAGAAGGCGCACTTGAGGTTGCACTCGTTGGTAAGTCCAAGCCCGAGCGAAATGCCGGTATCCGGCTCGAGGGCCTTCGGAATGGTAGACGAAGGTGCAGGTTTGATGTTGCTCATTCATCTCCCTTCGATCCAGGTGTTGGACAGCTTGCCAAACAGTGCATGTAACGAGCAACGCCGAAGAATTCCCGCCGTTTGCCAAGCTTGCACTCCAGAGCGAAGATTCGCTCATACTCTGCCGATCGAGAAATCTGCGCCGGCAAGTAGTCCGCGATAACGCGTACTCCCCTCCGAGCGTTGATTTTGAGTGACGCGTCTTTCAGGATCGCTTCGAGGGCCTCCGACGTGAACAAACGTACTCTGCCCCCGTATAGGGATTCTTGTCCCCACTCCGCCGTCAGGTTATGTTCCGCTGCGGCCAAATCGCCCGTTTGGAGAACCGCCTTCAGCACTTCACCAACCTGATTGCGTACGAGGACGGAAAGTATCGCCGACGAATCCCGCATTACACGCGCGGCGCCGCGCAACACGGCGCCCGGGTCATCGACATACTCCAAAAGGTTATGACAAAGAATGATATCGAACGATCCCGTCTGAAAAATGTTCGCCAACTGGGCGGCGTCACCGCGCTTAACCGTGATCTTGTCACCTACCCCGGCTTCGACGATCGTCCGTTCCGCCAGAGCTAGCATCGCCGCAGACGAATCCAGCAAGGTGACATGAATACCGAGACGCGCCAGACGAACGGCGGCAGCTCCTGTTCCACACCCGAGATCGAGGGCGCGCAGCAAGTTGACTCCCGACGATGCGGGCAGAAATTCCTGCAGATTTGCAAAAGCCAGGTCTGCGCGCAGGCGCCCCTCGGGCGTCTCGAGATATGCGGCATAGCGGCTCGCATCGTTTTCGAAGCGACTCTCGTTTTTGACGCCTGTCTTCATGCGACTCTCAAGCGAAGTATTTCCCCGATCCAGTCGCTAGTTAGAACCAAGGCGTCGACGGGAAGGATCAGAGTGCTCGGCCGGTCGACCCGCGCCGGGTCGCGGTAGCAAATCGAGGAGGCAAGGTTGCATTCGTTGGCCAGGCCTAGTCCGATGCCAAAACTCCGGACGTGGCGGGCCGGACCAAATTCGGTTGCGAAGTCGGTTGTATGACGGGTTGTTTCATCCGTCACCCGTTTGTAGACGCGGTCTCCCTCGACGTGATTTCGTACTTAAAGTTGACCGGATCAAGGCAGTCGAGCCGCCCGTCGGCCGTTTCCGCCTGCGGATACATTAAAAATCCGAGCGACGCACTACCCGAACCTGGCAGCGCCACGTCGTGCGCGAAGTTGTAAGCCATCCAGTTCATTTCCCACGACCCGAAAAGCCGCGCGCGGGCCTTCTTCACCATCTCGTCGTCCAGCGGGCGATTCCCGGGTGGCTCCTCGAGCACCACCTTGCGTACATCTGCCGGATCGACAGGAACCCAGCCGTAGCCGCTGAGGTACACCTCGGCACGGCAGTGCTGCGCTTTCGTCACGATCTCCGACGAAGTACCGAGGCTTTTGTATCCCATTTCCGACTTGGCGATGCGGATGCCATAGACGTCGCGCGCTGGGAGGCCGGCCGCGCGCGCGAGGCCAACGTAGAGCGCGTTGAGATCGGCGCATTTGCCGCTCAAATCCTTAGTCTCAAGCATGAAGCGGATATCCCCGAGCCCGCAGCCGCGCGTCTTCGGGTTCCGGGACGTGTTCTCCACGATCCATTCGTAGATCGCACGCGCCTTCTCGACGTCCGTGTTCGAGCCCTTGGTGATTTCCGTCGCCGTCGCTCTCACAATGCCGTCGGTGGGCATGAGCTTCGTGGCCCGCAGAAAATGTTTCAATTCCGCAGGGTCCTCTTTTGGCGCCTTGCCTGGGGCGGAGAGGTCCACCACAACATTCTTGGTCGTGATCCGGCTCGTCACCGTGAGCGCCGGCATCACGCCCGCGGGGAATTCGGCGGCGATGATTCCCAGCGAGTCGGCGCTACTCTCGATCAGTTTCGCGGTTCCGCCCTCGGCCTTGAAGTCATTCGCAAGCGTCTTCTGGAAAGGTGTTGGACTGACGAGCGCTGCCGGTATCCATATCCGAGTCGTTCCGGAAGGTTTCAGGACTTGTACGCTCGTCGTCACGTCGAACGTGCGCCAAGCCTCCGGCGCTGTTCCCTCTACAAACATTCGCCCCGCCTTCGGGAACGCCATTGCTGCTGACACTACCCCTGCAGAGCGCAGGAAATCCCGACGTTTCATAGAGCCACCTCTCCGACCAGAAATTCCTTTTTGACTTCTGGGCCAACCGAGAATTTACTCCTGACTCTGCCTTTATGCAATGCACCAGCCTGGACTCTAATTACAGAAGCCAACCGGCACGCAAATAAAGTTTGGCCCTCACCCAGGAACCGGCTGCTAGTGCGGAACCTGCTCAAAATGGGCACCTGAAAAAAGGGCTACTTACTGAAGAGAATGGAATTGGTGACGTGGGGGATCACACGAGGACGAGACATCGGTGGGTTCTTCTTCGCGTTCGCATGCCCGGATAACTGAAGACTTACAGTCCGATCGATATGTCGAGACTCGTTCTGCAACTGCGAGGAAACTGCAGCGACGTATAGCAATGGCGGTGGCTCCGAGACAGTGGTTAAGTCAAGGACGGCTATCCCGTTTCCAGTGGCGCCAGTGATTGCAAGCAAAATGTTGTCCTTGCCGTCCGACACAAGCGCGTCGTAGTTGGTCGAAAGGGGAACAGAGAAAGCTGCGCGCGAGCGGAGGATCCCCGTTCTGCCATCGTAAATGTCCATACCCTGCACGGAAGGTTGAAACAGAAGACTTCCGTCGGGACTAAATTTCGTTCCATAGACGTAGTTTATATCGATTATTTCCCTGTCGTTGAACGCGAAGTCCGCCGATCCGTTCAGGTCCGCATCGAACATGATGCTAGAAGCTTCGAACTGAACCTGATTGGGCGCCAGTGTCAGATCATAATCGCCATAGCAGCAGCCTTGACCAGTGCTCGCGGAGAACAAAGTGCCGGTAGCAGTGTCGATGCTAAAAACGTTTCCAAGATTGTTAAAATAAGCTCGCGTGTTGTCCGCGCTGATGGTCGTCCGCAAATACAGATCGGATGCTCCTAGGCCAGGGCCATCCAATCCGAGGTCGGTGATCGCACCCGTGTTGGTGTCGAGAGTGAAGTAGTTGTGGAAGCCGGTTCCGCCTTGGACATCAACGATCAGGTAAGCAAGCCCGGAATTCGTGATGGCGATTGCGGAAGGTAGCACTAACACGCCAGCGGGGAATTGCGTTGGGGTTGCGGGAATCGTTTTGATGGAACTCGGGTTGGCAGGGTCGATGAGATACACAACGCCTGCGCTCGCATCCGCTACCGCCATCTTCGTGGTGTCTGGCGACAGAGAGATCCCCCACAATCTTTGAGTCTTTCCGGCAGGGGCGGGTATGGAAACGGGGTTCATCCATTTAGCCAGCGCGCGCGAGAACACCTGAATCTTATTAGCGTCAGTAAAGTAATAGACATCGCGAATTGGGTCGTAGATGCCTTGGATCAAACTGGCGCCAGGCAGGGGGAATTTTTGCAGTGCTGGCAAATAAGTTAGGGCAGCAGCCGCCTGAATAGTCCCTGAGCTTGTAGAGACCGCGACGTCGGCTGACGTTCCTGAAGTGCCAGCAGGAATCGTGTAGTAAATCGACTGCAACAAGAACGGCTGAGCAGAAATCCCGTAAGCATTTATATTGAGGGCTACGATAGCGACAGGCTGGCCACCAACGGTAACCGCCAAGTCTGGGGGTATCGCGGTTGCTGTGACAGGTGCAAATCCGTAGCCGTAGATGACGCCGACTCCACCGCCTTCGGCCGAGGACAAGTTTGGCGTGACCTCCAAAATCGTTGGTCCGTAGCTAAAGGCCTCCGGAATATACTGCATTCCACCGTCACTCGCGAAAGCGTAGACATCGGTGGGCCCGGGTTGCCCTGGGGGCGTTGTGACTGAGACAAAGTTTCCGCTAACTGAAAAGGATGGCACAGGATTCTGACCGAAAAAGATGCCGCTCTGAGAGTTGATGGTGGCCGGAACTGACCACTGTGTGACTGTTCCTCCCGAAACAAAACCTGTGGCCGGGTTCAAATAGTTATTAAGGAACGGTGTACCGACGGTGCCAGATTGCAGCTGGGTTGTATCCAGAAAGCCAAAACCCTCCTCCATGGGACCTGCAAGCAACCCCGTATTGTCAAAAGCTCCGAAGTTAGGATTTGTGGGGGGGCCCACGGCAAAACCGCCTTGTGTATATTGCACGGTGATGTTCGGCAGCCATCCTAGGAGCTGATGCGTTGCCACATGGTAGGCGTAGACGAACGCTGAGTCGTTCATGTAAAGAATCGCTGAATCCGGACTAAACAGCAGCGAAGCGTCAGAAGCATTCAGCGCGGCGACGCTGAAAGAAGCAACTTGGTTTAGGGTATTGGCATCGACAATCACAGCGCCGTTCGGATAAGACGGAAATGCCAAGTAGCGTCCGTCAGGTGAGACGGCGATTTTCGAGGTATTGCCGCTAAAAGCAGCTTCCAGAGAGAGACCGGTCGCAGGGTTCAACTTGCACAGACCGTTTCCCGTGCCTGTCATGACGAAGTTGCGGTCACTTGTAAGAGCAAACCCAAAGATGTGCCCACTTATCGTGTTGCCACAGAGTGGGTTTGACGGCTCGCCCGCGAGATTTGCTCCTCCGTACAAGGCAATGGAGTTGTCCGTGGGATTCCAAACAGCGATGTTTGAAGACCCGTCGACGCTAGGGATGCCCCCTGCCTCTCCTAGCAAGGCAAGGCGCCCGTCCGCAAGCACCAAGGCAATCATTGCCTGGTAGCCAAAGGGGCCTATTTGTGAGGCCATATACCTTTTCTTTATGCTCATGCTCTTCGGATCGAGCAAATAAACGTCGCCAATAAGAGTCCCAACATAGAGGGAGGACTGATCGGGCGTCTCATCAATGCCGTAAGCACCCGGCACAGAGATGACAGCGATTTGTTTCCGGGTAGCGGATTCGAAGACGAAAACCTGATTGGAGAAAGGATCGGTTACGAAGAAATGCGAGGTCGGCGCGTCGTAAATTTCCCAATGAGTGTTAACCCATTGGTAGTATTCCACGACGGCATCGGTCCGAACATACTTGGTGCGCGTCGACAAAGTAGCATTGTTCGGGGGAGTCACGGATACATTGAGCTTGATGGTGTGCGTCAGGGAGGAAGAAGTGCAGGTGAAAGTTAGTGTTGCCGTCGTGGTGGACGTTGACGTATTCGTGAAAAAAGTTACGCTTTGAGGAGCGCCTGGGGGCAAGGTGAAGGTCTGAAGTGAGGCCGTAACACCTGCGGGCAGGCTCGACATTTGAACGGAGATGCTGCCGGAAAACCCGTTGAGAGGCGCGGCGCTCAGTGTGGTCTGAGCCGAAGTGCCAGCCGGGATAGAAATCGAAGTCGGATTGAGGGTGAGTGTGAAGTCAGGTGACGGCGGCGGGGGTGGTGGCGAGCCACTCCCACCTCCCCCACACGCCCCAAGAGAAACTGCAAAAGAGAAAAGGAAAGCGAAAAAAAGCTTGTTTGGTTGGGACAACCTGGAGCAGGCAGAGGGAGTTCTCATGATGAAAGCTGCGGGTCCCAAGTACATTTGAGTAATCGCAAAATCTACAGAGGGTGATGATTATGCCCATAGCAACCCGCGGAGTCAACGCCAACCCGTAAAGTGCCCTAACTGATTAAGGAGAAGCGGGCACGAGAAAAGCGCGCTTGTGTTATAGTGACCGACGGCCGCTTCGAGACTTAGGCCTCTTGGCTTCGGAAATGCAAACCCTCCTGTTTTCAATGATGCTACGGGTTCTGCGAGCGTTCGTATTGGTATCGGCAATCTCTATTCCCGCACAAGCGATCAGTTTCAAAAATCCCCCAATCATCCCTACCAGTACAGACGTTGCGGAAATGGCTACCGCAGACGTCAACAGCGATGGCAAGCTCGATCTGGTTTACGTTGATGGCACCGGGCCGCAGTTCGCTCTCCATATCCTATTAGGTAAAGGAGACGGAACCTTCACGCATGGACAGGACATTAGTCTGCCAGCAGGGGTATGTTGTGCACTCACGGTTGGAGACGTAACAGGTGACGGCAAGCCAGACATTGTGCTGGCAGGATTCAGTGTCGCAAGCAACGGCCAAATCACGGTCCTCTCCGCAGTCCTGGTTGGGAATGGGGATGGAACATTTCAAGCCGTCACACTGTCAACGTTCCAGCCTACCAACGTCAGTCTATATCCGGTTTTTCGGAGTGCTTTCGCGATCGGAGATATCAATGGGGATGGCAAAGCTGATTTGGCTTTGCTCGACCGCCAGAACGCCATAATCTACACACTAATTGGGAATAATACTGGGAGCTTTGTTCCCGGTGTAATCGTCCAATCGTCGACAAGGGATGAAGTGCACCTGTTGGACCTCAAGGGCGATGGCCATCTCGACATCCTCACGACAGATTCCATCGGGGCCCAGTTTGAGGTCTTCCTCGGCAAGGGCGATGGGACCTTTCCGACTTTCAGTAGATACAGTCTAACAACGAGCGCGGGTCCGTTTTTCCTGATCGATGTGAACGGAGACGGGCGCCCAGACGTTCTGACTCCGTACTATGCAGGCCTGGTCGGCTATTTCAAGAACAACGGCGACGGAACGTTCTCGAACCTGGTTCCTTTGGGGGCCTCTCCCTCGTCCAATCTTATGGTTGCAGCTGGCGACCTGAACGGCGATGGAATTCTCGACTTGACGTTCCTAACGCCGAGCGGCATCGCCGTGTCACTAGGAACAAGCGGTCCAACCTTCGCTGCTCCGCTAACTACGATTTCCGGGGGCTCAACAAGTCCGTACTCGACACTGCCGACCACGCCCGTCGCGGGTGATTTCAACGGCGACGGTCACATGGACCTTGCTATTGCGGTGGAAGGCGGAATCGAATTGCTGTTTGGCAAGGGAGACGGGACATTCGCAAGCGCGGATTTCTATGATTTAGCTCATACAGTGGGAGGGGCGGCCGTTGCCGACTTCAAGGGCGACACGTTCGAGGACATTGCGGTCACGGTGGATGGGACATTCCCTCGATTGCTGCTTGGGGATGGCTCGGGCAAGTTCACGCTCGCGCCCGATCAGAATACGGGCTACAGTTTGCCGAGCCCCGACGTGACGCTCTTGGCCGCGGATTTCAACGGCGACGCCAAGCCGGACTTGAATCTGGGCAATATGGTATTGAATCAGTCCAGCGCCGGCACTCAATCCATTGCGTACAATTTGGGAAACGGTCTATTCACAGCTCCAGTTAGCATACCCAACAGTTCGCCTGTCCTTGCAGATTTCAACCGGGACGGTCGGATGGATATGCTTCAGACTTCCGGTCAGCAGATTATCGTGTCTTTGGGGGAATCGAACAATTCGTTTACAACAGTGGCGACGACACTTCACCAGGGAGCCGCTTCTGGTTTTTTCAACGTCGGTGACATGAACAATGACGGAAAGCCTGATTTGGTTCTCAATTATTTTGATCATTTGGAGGTGTGGCTCGGAAACGGGGATGGAACGTTCACGTACGCTACTTCAATCGATATTCAGAACGTCGTCAACGATGTCATCGCGGTAGTAGCAGATGTGGATGGCGATGGCAACGCAGATATTATTCTAGCCCCAGACTCTAACCCCGCTGGCCGCTTTGGCCCTTTGGCAATTTTCTATGGAAATAGAAACGGCACGTTTCAGGCCCCAGTGTATCTGCCGATTTCTCGCCGCTATTCACAGATTACGATTGCTGATTTGAACCGCGACAACAGGCCCGACATGGTTATGACGGATGGAGCCGCCATCGCGGTGATGATGAATTTGGGGAATCGGACCTTTGACTCTGAAGTGGACTTCATTGCCGGACGAGCGGTTTCTGCGTTGAACGTCGTTGACGTCAACTCGGACGGATATCCCGACATCGTGGTCGCCAACCCCGGTGGAACAACGGTAACGGTGCTTTTAAACCAGCCAAACGGGAATTCTTCCCAAGGGGCTCCAATTAGTGGCACGCTTTCTGTGGCACCCGAACCTTCTGTTGGTACTCAGCCGTTTACGATAGCGATTACGGTTTCCAGCCAAACTAGCGGCGGCATAACGCCGACGGGCACGGTGGGCTTCAGCCTTGATGGTGCATTTCTTGCGAACGTGCAGTTGGCTAACGGATCGGCGAGCTACAATTTCAGCGGAAGCCTAATACCGATCCAGCACGCGGTCACGGCAGCTTATAGTGGCGACAGCAGCTATGCTTCGAGAATCTTTTCCGTTTCGCATACGGTTCAGCCCCCCACCTACGCCACGCAAACTGTCCTGACAGCGACGCCTTCCGTCGTTCTGGCAAGCCAGACAGTGCGGCTCGCGGCACAGGTTACCGGCGCGGTTCCCATTCCGTCGGGCGTGGTTACATTTCTGGATGGCTCCGCCAGTTTAGGTTCAGCGAGTATCAGTTCGAGCGGGATCGCGTATTTCGACACGGCACTGTTGGGCCCCGGCGTCCATTCGCTAGCTGTGAAGTTCCAAGGCTTCACGCAGTATGGATTCAATTTCACAACCGCGTACGTGGCGGCAATTTTCTCCCCGAGCACCTCCTCGCCAGCGACCATCTTAGTCAACACGGATGCCACCTCAACGACGCTTTCAGGTTCCGCTACCTCACCGACGGCCGGAACAGTCGTGGCCTTCACCGCGAATGTCGGTTCCGCTGCAGGTGTCCCGTTCGGGGGCGCAACGTTTTATGACGGAAGTTCCATTCTGGGCACATCTTCGTTAAAGGCTGATGGCACTTCCACTTACAGCACGGCTTCTTTGTCCGCAGGCGCGCACAGCATCACGGCGGCCTTCAACGCGAATGGCCCCTTCGCTGGAAGCACTTCTGCACCCGTTAGCATTTCCGTGTTGGCGGCCCCGGCTACGGCGATTGCCACGATTGTTTCCTTGGATCCAGAAGCAAATCCGTCCGACAACAGTTCAACTTTGGTTGCAAATGTCAGCGCGCCGAAAGGGGCCCCCACCGGGATCGTGACTTTTCTCGATAGTGGAACTATTCTCGGGACAGCCGTAACAAATCAATCCGGATTGGCAACTCTGCGAGTCGGTACACTGGGAAGCGGATTTCACAGCTTTACCGCAAGTTTTGCAGGTGCATCCGAATTCGCCCCAGGTGCATCACCGGCACTCTACGACCAGTGGCCAGAAACGGGGCCCGGATTCACGGTGACCCTTGGCGCTCGAACCCTCAGCGTTACCTCCGCCCGTTCCCAATTGCTGCAAATCAGCATTGAACCACTCTCCGCTTTCCAGCAGCAGGTGCAACTATCGTGTACTGTTAGTCTGCCAGAAGGATACGACTGCACTTTCTCGCCTGGCACCCTGAACGGCGGAGGAGTTTCGATATTGAAAATTCAGCGCATTGCGACGAGTGCTCAAGGGTCCGCACGGATGGCACCTTTGTACGGACTGGCTTTCGGGGTGCTTTCGTTTGCCCTACTCGGGAGCCTGACTCAGCGCTCGCGCGGCCTTTTCTTGCTGGTGATTTGTTGCTCCCTAGGCTTGCTGAGTGGATGCGGCACCACCTCTTCTCCTGTAGACCATACGCAAAGACTGGTCTTGACGATTCGCGCAGAATCGGGAGCCGGACCGCAGATGATTGTTCACTCCACTCAAGTGACATTGATCATGCCCTCTACCAAGTAGCGGCCCACGTAGTAAGACTCCACCCCCCTACTTCGCTGGTTCAACTACTTCACGTCTTCATTTAGCTTTTCGGGGAACAATCCCGGCATACCATCGTTTTTGGCCCGAGTGTGCCAGAACTGTGCCGAATACTCTTACTGAATCGTGGCTGTGCCCGAATCCAGCGGCATCTCATTGGTTTGGCGGTTCATTTTCTCCAAAGGCTCTCGCTTCATGCGCAATTTCATCTGCTAATACTTTTTGAAGACCTTGGCGTCGCCCTGTCGAAGCAGCTGGATCGGGCGCGCGGCGGTTTCACGTTTCGCCGGAACACTTAGCATTTCCAGTAAGTTTTAAACCAATCGGAACTTCCTTCTAAAGGGTAGACTGACAGGATGATCCTGGTGCAGAATCTCGAGATGCAGTTGAGCCAGAGGCGTTCGCGCGGAGTGCCCCCAGCCCCATCGAGCGTGAATCGTGCTTAAGAGATTAGGCAAATATGAGCTGATTGAAGAGGTGGGCCGCGGAGCCATGGGCCAGGTGTACAAGGCTCGCGATCCTCTGATTGGCCGGTCCGTCGCCTTAAAGACCATCACAAGCTCATTAGTCGGCGACGCAGAACTTCTGGACCGCTTCTGCCGTGAAGCACGTTCCGCCGGCGCCCTAGAACATCCCAATATCGTCACGATCTACGAGTTAGGAAAAGAAGGTGATATTCCCTTCATCGCCATGGAGTTTTTGGAGGGAGAGAGTCTCGAAAAGACCATCGACCGCCACGTCCCCCTCTCACTCTTGGAAAAAGTTGGTTACGTGGTGCCGGTTTGCCGCGCACT
>WNFR01014846.1_pt1 | contig 16954 bp, 18 predicted proteins | sample 5400221 | NCBI WGS metagenome assembly WNFR01 (sample SAMN13153357, study PRJNA577476) | soil metagenome | isolation source: 40 cm soil under Madrone tree | place: USA:California | collected 2016-06-14
CCACTCGTGAGCAAGTTTCATTTAACGCGGCGCCAATTCTTGACTGGTTTGGTGGCTGCTCCACTAGTCGCCGTCTCCGCCACTTCGGCCTACGCGCGTTTGGTCGAACCTTATAACTATCTCGTTACAGAAAGGGACATCCTTATACGCAATCTGCCGGAACGGTTTGAAGGGTTCCGGATTACACAACTGACCGATGTGCATCACAGCCGCATTCTCGGTATTGATGAAGTGCGCCGGGTGGTGAGTCTGGCGCAACAAACAAGGCCGGATATTTTTGTTCTCACTGGAGACTACACGACCTCTTATAGACGATTCATAGAGCCTTGTGCCGAGGCTCTTTCGACATTGAATGCCCCTGAAGGGGTCTGGGCCGTCCTGGGAAATCACGATCATTACACGGATCCGGAATTGACGAGGCGTGCATTGGAACGAAACCATATCAATGTGCTGACTAATGCCAATACCACTCTCCGACGCGCATCCGATTTTATCCAGGTATCGGGAATAGACGACTGGTCATGGAATGGCACAGATTGGACTCGAGCATTCGATGGCTTGAAAGCTAGCAGTCCCACTATCTTACTTTCGCATCAGCCAATGGTGCTGGACTTCCCAGAGACGCAGAAAGCGTCGCTGATACTTAGTGGGCACACTCATGGCGGTCAGATCAATCTGCCGTGGTTGGGAGCACCAGCCCGCTTCGCTACCAAGGATCTCAGATATGCTCAAGGGCTTTTCAGGCGAGGCGATACTCAACTCTACGTTTCCAGTGGCACAGGAGTGATTGGCTTGCCCGTACGACTGGGTGTTCGTCCTGAAATCGCTGTCCTGCGGCTACGTCGAGCGGCTGATTAAGGCCGTTCGTTCTCAGTGCGTTCGCTGAATTGCCATTAGGGTTAGATCGTCAGCAGGCGACTTTACCGCAAAGGCATTCAGCTGTTTTCTGCAAAGCTCAATCAGCCCGTTCGGAGTCAAGGCTTTGTTTTCACGCAGCAGTTGAGAGAGCCGGTCCATCCCATACTCGTTGCCCAAGCCATCTAAACTTTCGGAAAGCCCGTCGGTGTAAAGAAAGAGCGTGTCGCCCTTTTGCATTTGTATCCTATTAACCGAAAAGCTCTCGCTGCAAAATACACCAACCGGAAGGCCCGTAGCTTCTATGTGGCTAATCTTGCCGGCTTGGATCAGCAGCGGTGGTAAATGGCCGGCATTGCAAATCTCGACGAAACCATCGGTACCAGCCCGCCCATACACAAGCGTGGCATATTGAGTTGGCAAAGTGCTTTCGCAAAACACGCGACTGGCCTGCTCGACCATCTGACCGAGTGGCAGATTGATGGAAATCAGCGTCCGAAACATCGCGTGGAGATGCGCCATGAGCATTGAGGCGGCGACGCCTTTGCCGGAAACATCGCCCAGCACAAAGTGCAGCGACTGATTGTCTCCGTCGATGAAGTCGCAATAGTCACCACTCACGACGCCTGCCGGCCGATAGTAGTAGGCAACTTCCCAGCCATCAACTTTCTTGTCGTGTTTGGGAAGTAGTCCGATTTGAATCTCGGCTGCCAACTGTAGATCATCTTCAAGCGCTTGTTGCTCCCTCGGTGTCAGGTCCCCCAGACAAAAACGCGTCAACGGATCAGCCAGCAGACGTTCGGTTTCTATCGGGTCATGGCAGATCTCGCAAAGACCAAAGACACCACTGTCCATTCGACGGAGTGCAGCATCAACTTCTTCGAGTAGTCTTGTTAGTTCAAGTGGACTGGGGAGAACATCTACGACTGCCTCTAATCTATGCCGTCGTTCAATTAATTGTTCGCGCAGTAGAGGCTCGATTGCGGTAACCATTGCTTGTTCCCTTTCATGTTCCCGGTTGGAAATAATTGTTGTGTTGCTAGGCGACGAGGCTCGTTGGGCGAGGCGCTCTTTGCAATTGCAGCGGAAGCTGTGGAGCGCAACAGAGCTTAGCGAGGCGCGCTTTGTCACGCTGCATTTCTGCATTGTTTGCCAGCCAGGCGCGTACTTCGCTGAAGATTCTGGCCGCATGCGCGTCAGGTGGCTCGACTAGACGATAGTGCATCCATTTACCCTCGCGGCGAGTGGATACCAAACCTGCGCGGCGTAGATAGGCAAGGTGCCGGGAGATTTTCGGTTGGTTGGTGTTCAGAACTTCCACGAAAAAACAGACGCAGACTTCATCGTCTCCAATGAGGTTTATTACCCTCAAGCGAGTTCTATCCGCGAGAGCTTTGAACAGGAGTTCTATGCTGTACTCTTTGCCGCTCATTTCGTGTCTTTTCTTTGTTTTCTGCCCGCGCAGTAAATACGATTTTGGGCACTTGGGAGTTCCTTTTGTGACCGACTTATTTAGTCTTAAATACATTGCTCCTTCTATCTGCTATGGCGTGCAAAATCGACGATTTATATTGTACCTACCGCGATGCTTCGCCGTTCCATCAGCACAGTAGTGCGCCAAACGCCATTAAGCTTTGCAATGCGGTCTCGACGTCCGACTTCGCGAAATCCAGCCGCCTTATGTAATGCAATGCTGGCGACGTTTTCCGGAAAGATGCTCGCTTGCAGAGTCCAAATCGCATTGTTCTCAGACTCCGCGACAAGACCTTCCAGCAGCTCCTTACCGTAGCCTTGACCACGGCAGTCGGCGGCTACATAAACACTTACCTCCGCCACGCCCTCGTAGGCCTTGCGCCCCGATACGCGACTAAGGGCCGCCCAACCTTTTACGTCAGCGTCCCGACAGGCAATCAGTCTCGCGAAGTAAAGATGGGCTGCGTCCCACTCCTCCCACGACGGAGCATCAGTTTCGAAGGTAGCGTGTCCACTGGCTATTCCCGCGAGATAGATCTCGCGAACCTTAGGCCAGTGTTCGCGCGTTAATGACAACAGGTTCATGCAGGGCGCCTTCGAACGTACATATATGGCTTGACAGATTCGAAAGTTAACAGTAACGTCCCCTCATATTCGCGTGGGCGAATGTAACTATAAAGGAGGTAGGTCATGGAAAACAAGCTAACGGACAACGTGGAAGTGCTGAAGGCTCACTCGGCCCTCAACGTGAGGGACGTCAAACGAAGTACGGATTTTTACAGGAAGCTGCTTGGCATTGAGCCTCTGAAGGTGCGTACTGGCTATGCGAAATTCGACGTACAAACGCCACCACTTAACCTGTCATTGAATGAGAATGAATTCAGCGGACAAGGAGCGCTTTCCCATCTTGGTATTCAGGTGGGCTCAAGTGATGACGTGCGGACGATTAAGGAGCGATGGACCGAGGCTGGACTTCTTACTCGCGACGAAATGCAGACAAATTGTTGCTACGCGCTTCAGGATAAGGCCTGGGTTCAGGATCCCGATGGAAATCACTGGGAAGTGTTCGTTGTTTTGAAAGATAATCTTCCAGAGATTCCGTACGCGGGAGCCCAAACATGTTGCCAGCCTCAGCCGGTGGGAATCGGCGGTGAATTACAACCTCGTCTGCAGAGCTGTAGCTGAAGCGATTGGCACGACGATGCTACCAACAACATGACTGAAAAGAAGCGAGTATTGATTCTTTGCACCGGTAACTCCGCGCGGAGTCAGATCGCGGAAGGTCTTTTGCGCCACTTCCATGGTGATAGTCTTCAAGTTTATAGCGCGGGCATTGAGCCCAGTTTTGTTCGTCCTCAAGCGATCCGGATCATGAATGAGATCGGCATCGACATCTCAACTCAGCGGTCCAAGTCTATAGATGAATTCCTAACTCAGGAATTTGATTACGTGATTACCGTCTGCGACAACGCCAACGAACGCTGCCCTATTTTCCCGGGAGCGCCCAATCGTATCCATTGGAGCGTAGAAGATCCGGCTGCCGTAGCAGGCGATGAGGAGACCCAACTTGCGGCATTCCGGGCAGCGCGAAAGGAGTTGCAGCGACGGCTTGAGGAATTTGCCAAAAACGAAGGGAGTGGGATCAATAGATCTTGACAGGCTCTATTGGAGCAGAGTACTTTGTAATACGAAGTAGATGGTGCCCTGGGGTTTTGGGACTGTTCCGTTTCGTTGACGCGGTAAAACGTTGGAATTCTGTAGGTAGTCAAAGCTGGTACTGGCAGTTACAATGGCGCCACGATGAGTCTTCTGGAACGTATTAACTCACCTGCCGATTTGCGAAGGCTGCAGCCGGATCAATTGCGAACAGTAGCGGACGAAATCCGCACCTACATTTTGGAGACAATGTCTCGTGTAGGTGGCCACACTGGAGCCTCTCTCGGGGCTGTGGAACTGGCTGTAGCGTTGCACTACGCCTTTGCGACGCCCAAAGATCGTCTCGTATGGGACGTCGGACATCAGGCCTACGCTCACAAGATTCTAACCGGACGACGCGAACTGCTCCCAACGATCAAACAGTATGGCGGCATTAGCGGCTTCCTGCGGCGAGACGAATCGGAATACGACACTTTCGGCGCAGGCCATGCGTCGACGTCTCTTTCCGCTGCCCTTGGAATGGCAATCGCTCGTGACAAAAAGGGCGAGGATCACCACGTTGTGGCTCTCATTGGCGATGCCTCCCTGGCAGGCGGTATGGCGATGGAGGCAATTAACCAGGCCGGACATCTGAAGAGCAGACTGATAGTAGTTCTTAATGACAATGAGATGTCAATTGCTCCTGCCGTTGGCGCCCTCACCGGTTACTTAAATCGGATCCGAAGTGCTCATGGTTATCATCGATTCAAGGATGAGGTTGAAGAAACCCTGCTGGCCATTCCTTCGGTAGGTGAGCGTTTACATCATGCTGCCAAGACCATGAAGGATGCGATTGCCGCGGCTGTTCTACCTGGTGCACTCGTAAGCGAACTCGGCTTCAAGTATATCGGCTATGTTGACGGACATAATCCTCGGGCGCTTGTCGCAGCCTTGCGTGAAGCTCAACAGGTCAAAGACGGGCCGGTGATTGTGCACGCGCTGACGACCAAGGGGAAGGGCTATCCGCAAGCGGAGAGCGACTACTATCGCTGGCACGCAACTGGTCCCTTCGATCTCAAGACTGGCAAACCAATTAAGACTGTTGCAAAGACCCCTACGTACACTACAGTGTTTGGCGAAACACTATGCAGCCTAATGGAAGATAATCCGAAGATTGTAGCGCTGACCGCGGCTATGCCTGATGGCACGGGAATCTGTTCCGCCCTGGAAAGATTTCCTGAACGGGCATTTGACGTCGGTATTGCAGAACAGCATTGCGTGACCTTTGCAGCCGGTATGTCTTGTGAAGGACTAAAGCCGGTCTGTGCTATCTACTCCACGTTTTTACAGCGTGGCTACGATCAGTTGGTGCATGACGTTTGTATACAGAACCTGGATGTCAAGTTCTGTCTCGACCGGGGTGGTATTGCCGGAGGCGATGGACAAACACATCATGGACTGCTTGATATAGCTTATCTTCGAGGCGTACCTAACATTGTGGTCATGGCGCCAAAGGACGAGGGCGAGATGCGCGATATGCTGTTTACCATGGTCGAGCACAACGGACCGGCCGCGATGCGTTATCCTCGAGGTAACGGGATTGGCGTAGACATTGAGCGCGAGCCTCAGCTGCTGGAGATTGGTAAAGGCGAAATACTCCGCGATGGTGGCGAGATCGCGATCGTGGCCTATGGTTCGATGGTTCATCCTTCGCTTGCGGCCGCCGAGAACCTTGCAAAAGAGGGCATTGAAACCACGGTTGTTAATACAAGGTTTGTTAAGCCGTTGGATGTACCGCTACTTCTGGCGCTGGCCCGCACGAAGCGCTTGATTGTTACCGTGGAAGAAGCTTACCTCGCGGCGGGTTTCGGCTCGGCAGTGTTGGAGCTGCTTGAAGAAAATGGATTGCAGGACAGAGTTCGCGTCGTCCGTATGGGTATACCTGACCGGCTTATAACCCACGGCGATCCGAAATTGCTGTTAGCCAAGTACGGCCTCGATGCTGATGGCATCTACACTCGTGTGAAGGAGAGTATTGAAGTACTTGACGACCGCCGCGCAAAGCCCCAGCGGGTAATCTCTTAACCAGCGCGAATCGCAATCACATCTCGAGTCAACCATCCTGGCAGTTAGCCACGCAATTTCAGCGGCAAGACGGACGCGCTAGTTTCGTACACGATATCGGTAGGTTGAGATCACTTTTCGGTTCACGCTTCTATCATCGCGTTTTGATCCAGCGAAAAAACTTGAGCAATAACAGACTCCATCGTGTGGCCTCCTTCTTGCTTCTTTTCCTGACGGTGAATTGAGACTTAGCGTCGGCAATGGAAAGACAACAAATAATCGAGACACAAAGTGTCTACCCGTCCGAGCCTCATTTTGATGAGGAGCGAACACTTCTGTCGGCACGCCCTGTAGTGCCTCTCGGAGAATTGAACGCGAAGGCAGGTTCTCGTGGCTGGCTGCTTCTTACCGGAGGGATTGCATTTGCGATTCTGCTTGGTGCTGCTGCTGCCGTCCTGATAGTTCAACTTGAGCAGAGACGGGTTGAACCTGCTATCTCCGTCATCTCTAAGCCGGCCAACACACAACAAAGTGAGAACGTCAGCGCGCCGGTCGACACATCAGATGTATCCAGTCCGAACGATACAGCGAACACTCTTTCCAGTGAACCGCCGGTAACTCCGCTCAAAAGCCACCAGGTAGAGAAGGTGGCCATTGCGCAGAAAACAAACGATTCAAGTAGACGGGCGGACGTGGTCGCGGCGGGCTCTGAAATCGTCCATCAACTCCCAGCTTCTAATATTGCTGACCCGAGTACCGAAGGAGCTACGCAGTCGATGGGCGACCGAGAAGGCCGTCGCGAACAACGCTGGGAAGAAAGAAGGTTGAGACGAGAAGCGTCGCGTGCTCGACGTGACAACAATCCCGACCCCAGCGCTGATCTTTTTCGAATTAGAGAGATTTTCGAAGGAACGCGCAGGCCAGATTAAACAAAACACACTAGATTGCGAGATCACATATTTGCAATGATCAACCCGGTTGACTGTTTCTCAAACGAATGGCATCATCTCACAAAAGCGAGCGCGGTCTCTCACGAGTGATGCGGTTCGCTTTGCCCTGTTCGAGCTCACGTACATAGTAAGTAACCCCGACGTTTTTGTTTACGGTTCAGTGTTTCGCGCGGAGCGGCGCGAGGAAATGGTGAATCCATATGAATAAACAGGTCTTTCGTGAGCGGGAGTGTATTCACCGAGACGAAGGCGCCGAGGGCGAGTTTTACAACGGGGTGTTCTACATTCAAGCCTTGCAGCGTTTGCGTATCGACGAAGCGGTGCAAGTTGCTGGAAAAGTTAGTTCATTCTTCTGGGCGGATGCCCCGCATATTCTAGTTTGGCTCTGCCATCAATGCGCCGCCGAGGTTCGTTTGACCGAGACGCCCCGCGCGCTCACGCACGCCTCTTGGCGTAAGGCCTGACACATCGCTTGCTTCGACACACACACCAGAGAAGAACGCTCCGTTACGCGTTATGGTGTAATGTGTCGCAATAGTGAAACGCGAACGCATAGACAAACTGCTCGTCGAAAGAGGCCTCGCTGAATCGCGCACCAGGGCGCAGGCGATGGTTATGGCCGGAGTCGTTCTAGTAGACCAACGACGCGCCGATAAACCCTCCGATCTATTTTCTCCAGACGCACCAATCCGCATAAAAGGAGCAGACGATCCGACAACGCGCTATGTGGGTCGCGGCGGCTTGAAACTCGAAGCCGCGCTAACTGAGTTTTCGCTGGATGTTCGCGGCTTCTCGATGTAGGCGCCTCCACTGGAGGCTTTACTGATTGTTTGCTGCAACACGGCGCCCGGAACGTGTGCGCGGTGGACGTCGGTCATAACCAAATCGACTGGCGATTGCGACAAGATCCTCGTGTGGAAGTCAGGGAAGGTGTGAACGCGCGCTATCTTAAGCCGGAAGAATTCCAGACCAGGTTCGATCTGGCCGTTATGGATGTTTCCTTTATATCAGCCACGAAGGTGTTGCCTGCGGTCGTCCCTTTGTTGCGCGAAAATGGTCGACTGATAACGCTTATCAAACCTCAATTCGAGGTTGGTCGCGGTGAAGTTGGCAGCGGGGGCATTGTGCGAGACCCCGAGAAACACTCCCGCGTTATCATTGAGGTGAATCAGGCGGCGGCCGCAATAGGGCTTCTGGTGCGCAAAGTGATTGAGTCGCCAATTCGTGGCGCAGAAGGAAATATTGAATTCCTGGCTCTCTACGATAATGGGAGTTGATAAGTGACACTGAACCACTTCTGCTTCGAAGACTTCGTTGACACTAAAAAGCTGGCCCGCGTATCATCCCGGCTGTTCTGAAGCGCAAAACACTAACTGTTAAAATTGCCTTTCTCTCCTGAAGAATCTTCGCGCTTGTGACCCAGCGCGATCGTTTCTGGTGGCGCTGCCGCAAACCATGTCCTCAATTAAACGAATCGGCATAGTTTTGAAGCCGCACCAGCCCGATGCTCTAAAGACCATCTGCGAGTTGGTGGAATGGCTCGGCGCGCGTGGGATTGCACTTTCCGGTGGACCAGAGATTGAACGAGAACGAATAGAACATGCAACGGGATGTCCGGTTGAAACAGTCGATGCCGACAAGCTGCCGAGCAGTGTGGATCTTATTCTAGTACTGGGTGGCGACGGAACGATGATCGCTACGGCCCGCATAATTGGCGATCGGGAAGTACCCGTAATGGGTGTCAACTTCGGTGGGCTTGGCTATCTCGCGGAGTTTCGCATTGAAGAACTGTACACCGCACTGGAAGCGATTCTATCGGGTAACTATCGGCTTGATCGGCGCGTCATGTTGGCAGTTGAGTTGCTCCGCGGCAGCGACCAGGTTACCAGTCACCAGGTCCTCAATGATGTAGTGATCAATAAATCGGCACTGGCGCGGATCATTGAAATCGAAGCGTACCTCAATGAGCAGTTTGTAAATTCGTTTCGAGCAGACGGATTAATCATTTCAACACCGACAGGATCAACAGCCTACAATCTATCGGCAGGTGGGCCAGTTATTTTTCCTTCGATGAATGCCGTAGTAATAACTCCGATTTGTCCCTTCACACTTTCTAACCGTCCCATTGTCGTACCTGACGACGCAGTCATCGAGCTGCGCTTGAAGACCGAACGAGAAGACGTTGCACTGACCCTCGATGGGCAAGTGGGATTCCCGTTGAAGGTTGAAAATCGAGTAGTCATTCGCAAAAGCCGCACGACATTCAATTTGGTCCAGCCTATGAATAGAAACTACTTCGACGTCTTGCGGGACAAGTTGCGATGGGGCCGGTAGAAGTTATGACGTGCCAAGACTCAATTGCAGTAGCGATAGGGGACTGGGGAAAACTAAGAACAGAGTAAAATCTGACGAAACCACTCCACCACAGAACCGAGGAGCGGTAGCGACCGGGTCGTTTCCGCCAGATTCAACCACGAACTCGAAAGAGCATAAGCTGCCAGAGTACTAGTTTAAATATCACTTTGAGAGTAGCGTGGACTGCCCGGTCGCTACCGCTCCTCGGTTCTGAGTCGGTGCCAGCGTTACGCGCGTCTGAAGCTTACAACTCTCAGTTTTTGAGTTTCAATAGTCTTTATCGCTCCAGGGTTCGGCAATTGAGCATTGGCAAGATCGTTCGCGAAAAGTAACTGATTTAGTCGATGAAACTCTCTATGCCCAAACCAAGTGTCACACAAAACACAGCAGTTCGTCCCTGGTACAAGCCGACGCTGACGACCCAGATTGTGATCGGGTTGGTATTGGGTGGGATCATCGGTTGGCTCAAGCCCGACTGGGGCAACAAGATTTTTTTCCTGCGCGACATTTTTCTCAATCTAATTAAGTCAATCATTGCTCCACTTATCTTCTCGACTCTGGTTGTAGGTATAGCCGGCGGCGGAGATCTGAAGAAAGTTGGGCGAATGGGAGCAAAGGCCCTCATCTACTTTGAGATCGTAACTACGGCCGCGCTTTTCATTGGCCTGGGCGTTGTGAATCTCATTAAGCCGGGAGTTGGCGTTGCACTTTCAGCGGGAACGAGTGACCTGGGCCAGATCGCTCAGAATCATCCGAAGACACTGGTCGAAACGCTCGTTCACATTTTCCCCGCCAGCGTTATCGATTCAATGGTGCGCGGCGACGTACTGCAAATCGTCGCTTTCTCAGTGTTGTTTGCAATGGCGGTCTCGGCAATCGGCTCGCGAGGAGCCCCGATACTGCGCGCTTGCGAGAGTCTGTCGCAAGTTATGTTCAAGTTCACCGGGTACGTAATGATGTTTGCGCCGATTGGCGTCGGTGCGGCTATGGCCCATACGGTCGGCACAAAGGGACTCGGTGTGCTGTGGAATCTCGCCAAGCTAATTGGCTCGCTTTACCTGGCGTTATTTATTTTCGTGGTCGTAGTGCTGGGTCTCGTCGCGGTTATTGCGCGCGTACCCATTAAGCAATTCATAAAAGCCGTGCGCGAACCCTTTGTGATTGCCTTTGCGACGACCAGCAGCGAGTCGGCTTTGCCAAAGGCGATGGAAGTTATGGAACGCCTGGGGGTGCCGCCGCGTATTGTCGGTTTTGTGATGCCTACGGGCTATAGTTTTAATCTTGACGGCACCACACTCTATCTGGCAATGGCTTCGGTGTTTGTGGCGCAGGCAGCGGAAGCAACAACTGGACAGCACATGGGCTTTGGCCGGCAATTGGTGATGATGTTGACACTGATGGTGACTTCCAAGGGGGTCGCTGCTGTTCCGAGGGCAGCTCTCGTAATATTGTTAGCGACGCTGGCAACATTCAATTTGCCAATCGAAGGCGTGGCGGTGATTTTTGGAATACTCCTGAGGAGGCTCGCCTTGATCTGAAAGAGGGCGAGCTGGCATTTGCAGATGCTGCTGCTGAAGGTGATTGAATGTGCCGGAGCGCCAGACCGAAGCAACGCAAACTAACGTAAGTTTGTTGTTACATGGTTGCCACCGATGAAAACTAGTTTGCTCGACGCGACTAAGCTAATCAGGAAATAGAATACTGAAATGGTTTTTCCATTATATGACGACAATTCGGACCGCTTGACGACTCCCGTCGTCAACTACGCGATCATCGCCGTTAATATTCTCGTTTTCGTTTTTCTCCAGCAGCTCGGCACCAACGGGCAGTTTACCTACGCGTTTTCAACCGTTCCCCTGGAAATCCTCACGGGGCATGATGTAGTGACTCCCACACGTGTGCTTATAGAGCCGGTGACTGGACAGAGAATGCTGGTTCCTGGCCTCGAGCGAACTCCGTTTTCCGTTTACTTAACACTTTTCACTTCCATGTTTATGCATGGAGGGATCGCGCACATCGCCGGCAACATGCTCTTTCTTTGGATTTTTGGCGACAATATCGAAGACAGCATGGGTCACCTGCGTTACCTGGTTTTCTATCTTCTTTGCGGCGTACTCGCGTCCCTGGCCCACGTCTTTATGACGGCCGCTTTCGCGACGGATCAAAGCAGTCTGATGATTCCCAGTCTTGGAGCTTCGGGAGCGATTTCAGGAGTATTAGGAGGCTATATCCTGCTCTTTCCGACTCGTCGCGTGACGGTTATCCTAGTCCGTTTCCTGACTGATGTTCCTGCCTACGTGGCGATCGGAATTTGGTTCGCATTCCAACTGATAAGCGGGCTCGGGATGCTAGGGGGTGGATCGCAGGGGGGAGGCGTAGCTTACGCTGCGCACGTCGGCGGGTTTGTTGCCGGCCTTGTGCTGATCAAGTTTTTTACTATCGGTCGCACCCGCACGTATGGTTGACATGTCCGATATGCTTCAGCTTGTCGTTCTGTGCGACGAAGACTTCTGCGAGGGTTAGCGACAAGCTGAAGCATATCGGACATTATTGAGGAGAGGTATGGCAATAACAGAAGGTCCACAGGCACTCGCGAACCAGCAGGGTCTCGATATTCGTCCCACGCCACGCGAAGAAATGAGTCTGTTTCCGCTCGAGACGTTTCCTTACGAATTTCCGGGGCGTGAGATAAGAATCAATTTTGAGATGCCAGAATTTACCGCCATCTGCCCATTTTCTGATTTTCCTGATTTCGCGACTATCCGTCTTGAGTATGTGCCCAACGAGCGCTGTGTCGAGCTAAAGAGTTTGAAGCTATACATCAACTCGTTCAGAAACGTGAAGATATTTCACGAGCACGTCATCAATATCATTCTCGAAGATTTCGTGAAGGCCTGTGATCCTCTAAGTGTGGAAATCGAGGGTGATTTTCACGTCCGGGGAAATATCAAGACAGTGGTGAAGGCAAATCATAAAAGGCAGTAATTGTGAGTTGTCCGGTGCTCTTTCTGTACTTTGTGCTTTGTACTTTGAACGCTAGTTGAAAAAGAACCTTGCTCGCTTATGCAGGCATCAAAGTACAAAGCACAAAGTACAGAAACAGCACCTGACAACGGATCAATGCTAATGGACAGCACCTTAGTTTATGCGGTCGTAGGAGGCATTGCTCTAGTTCTAATCTTTTTCATCGCCAGATTGGCGATTCGCTGGGCCATTCGTCTGGTTATTATTGGTCTGCTTATTGTTGCGGCACTTGGTGGTGTAGCCTGGTGGTGGCTTAGCCGGACAACTCAATCCGATCCCCAACCGCGCACTACGCCCACTCGGCGCGCAACTCCTGACCGGCGTTAAACAATGGGGGAAACCGATACCGATCCTGCCGATCAATTCGACGAGCGCATCAGTCACTCAAAACTTGATGAAGGCCTCCCCGGTCTTTGGCGACGTTATCGCGCTTTACCAAGAAATGTTTTTGCCATCAGTCTAGTCAGTCTGCTGAATGATGCCTCCAGTGAAATAATCTATCCGTTGCTGCCAATCTTCCTGTCTTCCACCCTGGGAGCATCCGCCAGAGCAATAGGAACGATTGAAGGTTCCGCCGAATCGATTTCGAGCCTGCTGAAACTCTATGCAGGCTACCTCAGTGACCGGCTGCGTAAACGCAAGCTGCTTGTTGTCTCCGGATACGCCCTTGCAACACTCGTGCGTCCTTTACTGGCTTTCGCCAATAGCTGGCAGCAGGTCCTCGCCATTCGTCTTACGGATCGCGTAGGCAAGGGATTTCGCACTTCGCCGCGCGATGCGATGATCGCGGATACGGTCGAAGTCGACCAGCGCGGAATCGCTTTTGGTTTTCACCGGGCAATGGATCATGGTGGTGCGGTGATTGGTCCACTCCTTGGCTACTTGCTGGTATATTTGCTAGTAACCAACCGCAACGCTCCAAATTCGAGCGAGTTTACGGAAATATTTTTGCTTGCTTCGGTGCCGGCCTTCGCGGCGGTAGTCGTGGCGATCTTTTTCATGCGCGAAACTTTGCCGCGTCCAAAGGCGCCCTCCAATTCAACGAGTGAGGCGCCGAAACTCTCCTTGCGCGGCTTTGACGGGAATTTCAAACGCTTTCTCTTGGTGTTGGCGTTGTTTACGCTCTCAAATTCTTCCGACAGTTTTCTGATCTTGCGCGCACGCGACGCCGGTGTTTCAGTCACTGCCATTCCCCTGCTTTGGGCCGCGCATCACGGAAGCAAGACGGGATCTATTTTGGTCTTGCAGAAGGCGCTGAGAAAGCGTTGGTGGCGGATCTTGTTCGACCGGAGCAACGGGGAACCGCTTACGGGCTGTATAATCTCGCTTTTGGCATTACCGTGCTACCCGCGTCTGTATTGATGGGTGTGATTTGGGACTGGCGGGGACCCATGACGGCGTTCTTATTTAGCGCAGTGGTGGGAGCGACTGCGGCTTTGTTACTCCTGACTCTTGTTCGTCCATACCGCTCGCAATCAGCTGTGGCAAATACCTGAGGAAATGACTACGAAGTACAAGCTAATCAAAACAGCCGATGAACTCCGCCAGGCGATTGAATCCCTATCGAGTCAACCCGCAATCGGTTTAGACACCGAAACCACTGATCTCGATCCCTACACTTCCCGTCTGCGTCTCATTCAACTTGCCGCCGCCGCCGGCGTTGCCATCGTCGACCTCGATGCATTCACAAATGGCGAACCGGCGAAAAACGAAGCTCTCGGGCCGCTCAGGAGATTGCTGGAAGCGCCACGGCCGATCAAGATAGCCCACAACGCAAAATTTGATGCGAAATTCATCAAGCACAATCTTGGAGCAGACATTGGCGGATTGTTTGACACGCTGCTCGCTAGTCAGATCATCAGCGCCGGAGATATCGAAGAACGGCATGGTCTCGACACAGTGGCGACTCGCTACCTAAATGAGTCAGTCGATAAAACCGAGCGGCTTAGTAACTGGAACTTTGAGCTGTCGGAGGCGCAACTGGAATACGCAGCGCGCGACGCGGCTATTTTGTTGCCTTTGCGCGAACGGTTGATTGAAAGACTGAAGTCCGATTCACTCGTGAAATGTGCGCAATTGGAATTCGAATGCGTGATGACTGTGGCTGATATTGAGCTCGCCGGGTTTTTCATGCACAAGGAACGCTGGCTCGAGCAGTTGTCCGTTGTTGAAAAGAGGAGAGCCGAACTCGCTGAACAGTTGCAGGCTGTACTGGCGGAAGAATCGTCTCAAGGATCGCTGTTTGGAGGCCACGAGCGCGAGGATATCAACCTTGATTCGCATCAGCAGCTGACTCAAGCGCTGAATCGACTCGGCATTCCAGTGCCCGAGTCCACTCGCAATTGGAAACTGCAGCCGCTGGCAGCGCAATATCCGGTAATCGAAACGCTGCTCGAATATCGCACTGTGCAGAAAGCATTAACGAGTTACGGCCAAAACATGATCGAGCTGATCAACCCCGTAACGAAACGTTTGCATGCTGACTTCCGTCAGATTGGCGCGCCGACGGGAAGATTTTCCTGTACGAATCCAAACATTCAGCAGGTGCCGCACGCGGTTGAGTACCGTCGTTGTTTCAGCGGTCATCCGGCTGGCCGAAAGCTGATCATTGCCGACTATTCGCAGATTGAGTTGCGCATCCTCGCGGAGTTTTCAGGAGATCAAGGCTTCATCGAGGCCTTCAACTCAGGGGCCGATCTGCATCGGGTAACGGCTGCGCAAGTCTTCAACATATCGCTGGATCAGGTTTCCAAAGAACAGCGCGACTTTGCGAAGCGCTTAAATTTTGGTGTGGTCTATGGAATCGGTGCACAGCGGTTTGCGTTGATGACTGGGCTGACCGTGCCTGAGGCCGAAAATGTTTTGCGACGTTACTTCGCTACTTATCGCCAGCTGGATAACTATCTTCGTGAAGCCGCTAACAGCGGCCGATTCAAGGCACGAGCGCCGACATACTCAAGCGGGCTCTCCACCTGCTAAAGGGCGAGTTGCGGGGCACGAGCGCTCGCATTGTCAATATCATTCACGATGAGATCGTCGTCGAATCGGAAGCGGACGAAGTGAACGATGTTGCCCGTAAAGTGGAGCGCGTCATGGTTGCGGCAGGTGAAGAATACTTAAAGACAGTGCCGGTAAAGGTAGAAACCGAGATCGCAGAAGAGTGGGTTAAGTAAAAAAATTGTCTTCAAATGACCAGATGATAAATGTCAAATGATATATGAGAAATAAATGAGAAATGATTGGTTGCTGCCTAGTGGCATTCCAACTTGAGGCGGCGACAGGGTCCACCTTCCCAACCTGAGAGATTGCTAAGCTCGAGAGGACTAGCTTGATGGTGACGAGCTTTCCACCTTGGGCGTTCTACGGCGCCAGATGAGGTACACAGGGATGCCCGTAAAGACCAACAGGTAACCGATGCCCGACGTTGAAGGCCTAAGATAAGCCAGATCGATTATGAAAATTCCGGCGAGGACTATGTAGATGAGAGGCACAAGAGGATAACCAAAGGTGCGATACGGTCGCTCGATCTCAGGTGCTTTGCGTCGCATCACGATTACTGCTCCGACCATCAGAGCATAGAAGACGAGATCGGCCGAAACGATGTATTCAAGCAACTGCGTATAAACATTCGCGTAAGTAGCGGTGCCATTTTGAGGATCAACAGTAAATGTGCGCGGCAGTGTGAGCAGAGCCGCCCATACTCCTTGAGTGATTAGTGCGACTGCTGGAACGTGTCGTGAATTAACGCTTGCTACGCGCTTGAAGAAGAGTCCGTCGCGCGCCATCGCGTAATAAACACGCGCCCCCGCGAGAATCAACCCATTATTACAGCCGAAAGTCGAAACCATTATGGCTAAGGCCATCACTACCGTACCCCGCGAGCCAAGTATGGCCTGCATCGTCGCTGTTGCCACACGATTCTGCGGTGCGTTCTGAATTGCTGGGAGCGGTAGCGTAACTATGTAAGCAAGATTGGCGAGTAGATACAGCCCCACTACGAGAAAGCATCCCAACAACAAGGCGCGTGGCAGATTACGACCGGGGTCGCGCACCTCACCGGCGGTAAACGTCACATTATTCCAGGCTGATTGAGCAAAGAGTGGACCAACCATTGCCAGGCCCAGCGCCATCACGAGAGCCGTAGCAATCAGACCCTCGGTAGTTGCTTCAAAGCCCAGTTGCGAACTAGCAGGATGCCAAAGGTTGGCGGAAGGGTTCCACCACGACGACGTGTAGGCCGCGCTTTGATGATTCCATCCCAAGGTCAGACCGACGATGACAAGTCCTAACAAGGCGGCGGTTTTTGTAAAAGTAAATGTGTTTTGGATCAGTTTGCCGGTTTTCAGTCCCCGAGTGTTTGTCAGTGTAAGAAGCAGTATCATCACGACGGCAACGAGCTGCTGAGTAGACAGGCTGAGTGCATAGCCGTTGAAGGAGAGGGAGCCGAGCTTATAGGGTTTGAGAATTACGAGCGGGTGAATCAGATATTTTTCGGCAGAAATGCTGTCAGTCAGTACGCCTGAGAAGTTTGCGAAGGCAACAGCCACGGCGGCAATCGTTCCGGTTTGGATCACTAAAAACAGGGCCCAGCCAAAAAG
>WNFR01012475.1_pt1 | contig 16942 bp, 15 predicted proteins | sample 5400221 | NCBI WGS metagenome assembly WNFR01 (sample SAMN13153357, study PRJNA577476) | soil metagenome | isolation source: 40 cm soil under Madrone tree | place: USA:California | collected 2016-06-14
TCGGGTTGGCGGCGCGGCCGCGGTCGCCGGCGACCGAGCTGATGCCGATGATCAAGCCCGCGCGCCGCGTTTCGAAGCGCCGGGCGACGGCCTCGAGCGCCAGCGCCGGGCCGTTGAAATTGGTGCGGAACAGCAGATCGACGTCGTCGGCGTGGAGCAGGCCGACGGCGGAGACGACGATACCCGGCGGCGGGTCGAGGCTGTCGAGCAAGGGCTCGATGGCCGCCGCGTCGAGCGCGTCCCAGGCGTGCGCCGTGGCACTGGGCGCGCCGCGAACCTTGAGGTCGGCGATCAGCGGCCCGAGGCGGGCTTCGTTGCGGGCGGCGAGGTGGATCGGATGGCCCGCCGTTGCATAGGCGCGGGCGATGGCAAAGCCGATTTCGGAAGTACCGCCGAGGATGAGGACCGCGGCCTTCATGGGTCAGCGCCTCAGCGCTTGCGCGCGGCTTTTTCGGCGAGGCCCGACAGCCCCTCGCGGCGCGCCAGCTCCTGCCACACCGCCTGAGGCTTGACGTTGACCGCCGCCCACAGGGTCAGCAGGTGATAGAGCAGATCGGCGCTCTCGCCGACCAGCTTGGCGCGGTCGCCGCGGATGCCTTCGATCAGCGCCTCGACCGCTTCCTCGCCGAGCTTCTTGGCGATCTGGGCGCGGCCGCGGCTGAACAGCTTGGCGGTGTAGGACGTGTCGGGATCGGCGCCTTTGCGGCTGTCGATCACGGCGTAGAGTCGGTCGACCACATGCTCGACCGGCACGGCCGCTGCCTTGGCGGCGCTGCCACGCGCCTTTTTCTTCTTGGCTTTTCTGTCTTTAGCCATTGAGGAAACTCTCCGTCGCTCCGGGGGAAGAGCGATCTCGCGCCTTCTATTGGGCGTTTCTCTATTCTACGCGACCTGTGAGATTTGTCGAACGGGAACGCCGGCGCGCGCCAGATGTTCCTTCGCCTGGGCGATGGTGAAGGTGCCGAAATGGAAGATCGACGCGGCGAGCACCGCAGACGCGCCGCCGTCGGTCACGCCCTCGACCAGATGATCGAGCGTGCCGACACCGCCCGACGCCACTACCGGCACCGGCACCGCGTCGGCCACGGCGCGCGTGAGTTCGATGTCGAAGCCCGACTTGGTGCCGTCGCGGTCCATCGAGGTGAGCAAAATTTCGCCGGCGCCACTTTCGGCCATGCGCCGTGCCCAGTCGATGGCGTCGAGCCCGGTGCCCTTGCGGCCGCCATGGGTGAAGACTTCCCATTTGCCGGGCGCGCTCTGGCGGGCGTCGATGGCGACGACGATGCACTGGTCGCCGTATTTCTCGGCCGCCTCGCGCACGAATTCCGGCCGTGCCACCGCTGCCGAGTTGATCGAGACCTTGTCGGCGCCGGCCAGCAGCAGGCGGCGGATGTCCTCGACCGCGCGCACGCCGCCGCCCACGGTAAGCGGCATGAAGCACTGCTCGGCGGTGCGGCCGACGACATCGAGAATGGTGTCGCGGTTCTCATGGCTGGCGGCGATGTCGAGGAAGGTAAGCTCGTCGGCCCCGGCGGCGTCATAGACCCGCGCCTGCTCCACTGGATCGCCGGCGTCGCGCAGATCGACGAACTGCACGCCTTTGACGACGCGGCCATTATGGACATCAAGGCAGGGGATGATGCGGATCTTCAGCAAGACGACCTCATTCGCCCTTCAGCACGCGGATGGCATCGGGCACGGTCACACGCCCGTCGTAGAGCGCGCGGCCGACGATGGCGCCCACGATGCCGTATTGCTCGGCGGGCACCAGCTCACGCAGGTCGTCGAGCGAGCTCACGCCGCCCGAGGCGATCACCGGCGTGGTCAGATGCTGGGCCAAGGTAACGGTGGCATCGACATTGACGCCGCCCATGGCGCCGTCGCGGTCGATGTCGGTGTAGATGATGGCAGCCACGCCCGCGTCTTCGAAGCGCAGCGCCAGGTCGAGGGCGCGCACGGTGCTCTGCTTGGTCCAGCCATCGACCGCGACCATGCCCTCTCGCGCATCGATGCCGACGGCGATTTGGCCCGGCCATTGTTTGCAGGCCGCCTTGACCAGGCCGGGCTCCGTGACCGCGACCGTTCCCAGGATCACCCGCTTCACCCCGGCCTCGATCCAGACCGCGATGCTCTCGATGGTGCGGATGCCGCCGCCCAGCTGGGCCGGCACCTCGACCGATTTCAGGATGCTCTCGACCGCCGCGCGGTTGACCGGATGGCCCTCGACCGCGCCATTGAGGTCGACCAGATGCAGCCAGGCGCAGCCGGCATTGGCGAAGGCCTTGGCCTGGGCCGCCGGGCTGTCGTTGAACACGGTGGCATTTGCCATGTCGCCACGCAGCAGGCGCACGCATTTACCGTCTTTGAGATCGATCGCGGGAAATAGGATCATGGCGGCGCGGATTTAGCGCGTCAGGCGCGCCCGCGCCACCCTCAAGGAGAGCGGGCTGAGACTCCACCCTTCATGTTCCGCCCCCACGGGGTTATCGGATTCACACAACAACATCACCCGATTCCCGTTAAACAAACGGAAAAAAACGGCGGACACCTGTTGCACGAGGTGCGGGCGCCTCTCCGATGGGGGCCGGGATGTGGTCCATGGAGCCACCATAAGCCCAGGTGGTCCGAACTGACGATTCTGGTCCCTACTGGGCAAATGATGCCGAAACGGTCAGGCGTCATTGAATCACAGGCTTCCGAGATATAAGCAGCCTCCGGGGGGGCCCGCGATGAGTCTTCGCATACGCAATATGGAAGAGAGTGACCTGGAGGCGGCCCGGCCGCTGATGAAGCAGCTCGGCTATGATTTGGAGCCCGCCGAGATCAGGCGCCGCTACCTGTCCGTGGTGACGGCAGACAATCACGTCTTGCTGGTTGGCGAGTTGAAAGGTCGGTTGGTCGGGCTCGTCCATGTCTATGCGCGTCCGGCCCTCGACAAGCCGCCGGAGGCAGTCGTTCAAGCCTTGGTCGTCGCTTCAGACGGGCGTCGCGGCGGAATCGGGAAAGCCATGATGGCGAGTGCCGAGAGCTGGGCTCATGCGCGCGGCTTTCACTCCGTCGCGCTCGCGTCCCACATTGCGCGCGACGGCGCACATGCCTTTTACAAGGCGCTTGGCTACCAAATCGTCGCCACGTCGCATCTGCTGCGCAAGGAAATCCAAAGATAGCTGGTACTCAACCGTCGTTGAGATGACAGGCGCTCAGCCGTCCCGGCTCATGACCTTGCGACAGCTACAAACTCGTCGTGCGGGATGCCGGCCTGCTTCAGCACGCCGCTCAGGGTGCCCACTTTGAGTTCCCTATGGGTTCGGAACGACGCATCCCACAGAGCCGCGTCGGAGGATGACATTGCTGCCGCGCTGACGCACAACGACAAACCCGAGCTTTTCGAGGGCACGAATAGCCTCTGCACCCGAAACGCGCGGGAGGGCCGCCACTAAACCGCTACTTCAAATGTCGTGACGAGGGATCTTCCAGGCGCCACTAAGGGAAATTCTTCGAGGTAAAGCTCCATAGCCTCACGGAGGTTGGTCACGGCTTCCTCGATCGTTTCGCCTTGGGATGTCGTGCCGGTTTCGGGATTGGTTGCCGTGTAGCCGCCCTCCGGCGCCGGAAGCAGAACTACTGTCAGCAACATAGGTAATCTCCTTTTTTGACAAGGTCATTATCGCCCGTCCGTTCCCAGAATCCTAGCGGAGCGGCCCGTTACCGGTCATTCAAATGACAGGCGCTGACATGCCCCGGCACGACCTTCTTGCGCGCCGGCCGCTCGATCCGGCAGCGGTCGAGCCCCCCGGAGGCATTCGATGCCGCGTCATTGACATTGGGTTCAGTCCCAAATATCTGACCCAATGGCGCACATAAATGACGAACCGAGCCGAACCTTCGGCGAATATCTGCTTCTCCCGAACCTGACAGCCAGGGACTGTGTCCCCGACAAGGTTAGTCTGGTGGCGCCGGTTGTACGGTTTGCGGCCGATCGGGACGGCCCACTGCCCCCGGCGAAGAGCTTTCGATCGCGCTGGCTCGGTGCGGCGGCCTCTCATTCGTGTTCGGCTCTCAGGCTATTGATGAACAGGCGGCCATGGTCGGGCGCGTGAAGAATTACAAGGCCGGCTTTGTCGTCAGCGATTCAAACCTGCGCCCGCAAGCCACGCTTGCCGAGGTGGTAGTTATCACCGAGCGCACCGGCCACTCGACAATCGCGATCACCGAAGACGGCACCGCGGCTGGCAGGCTGGTTGGCATCATTACAAGCCGCGACTATCGTCGCGGCAGGACACCGCTGTCGACGCCGGTCTCCGAGATCATGACGCCGCTGGCGTCGATCCACTGCGCGCAGGCCGGCATCGATCTGCCAGCGGCCAATGATCTCATCTGGAAGCACAAGCTCAATTGCTTACCCGTGATCGACGAGCGGGGACATCTTCAGTATCTGATTTTCCGCAAGGACCACGTCGCCCATCAGGAACATCCCCTCGAGAACGTCGACCGGAACAAGCGCCTGATCGTTGGCGCGGGTATCAACACGCGCGACTATCGGGAACGCGTTCCGGCCCTTCTGACCGCCGGAGCCGACGTGCTCTGTATCGACTCGTCGGATGGCTTTTCGGAATGGCAGGCGGACACCATCAATTTCATCAAATCGACCTGTCCGGACCGGACCTATGTCGGCGCCGGCAACGTCGTCGATCGGGAAGGATTCTTCTACCTCGCCGAAGCCGGGGCCGATTTCGTCAAGGTCGGTATCGGCGGTGGCTCCATCTGCATCACGCGGGAGCAGAAGGGCATCGGTCGCGGGCAAGCCTCCGCGGTGATCGAGGTTGCAAAAGCCCGCGATGACTATTTCCGTAAGACCGGCGTGTATGTGCCCATCTGCTCCGACGGCGGCATCAGCCAAGACTACCATGTCACTATGGCACTCGCGATGGGAGCCGACTTTGTGATGCTCGGCCGATACTTCGCCCGTTTCGATGAAGCTCCGGGCCGTAAAGTGCAGATCAACGGCCAGTTCATGAAGGAATATTGGGGCGAAGGCAGCAGCCGTGCCCGGAACTGGCAACGCTATGACCATGGCGGCGACGATCGCGGCAACGAAAAGCAGATGATATTCGAGGAGGGTGTCGACAGTTTCGTGCCCTACGCCGGCAAGCTCAGAGACAACCTTGACGTAACCCTCGCCAAGGTCAGATCGACCATGTGCAATTGCGGGGCAACCAACCTGCGCGAACTCCATCAACATGCGCGGCTCACGGTGGCCTCCGCTGTCAGCATCCGCGAAGGCGGAGCGCATGATGTCTTTGTAAACGACATCCATCGCGAACCCGCCGACGCTTAGGGCCACTAAGCGTCGTTGAGATGACAGGCGCTGACATGCCCTGGCGCCACCTCCTTCAGCGCCGGCCGCTCGATCCGGCAGCGCGGCAGGGCGTGTGGGCAGCGTGGATGGAAGGCGCAGCCGGGCGGAGGATCGAGCGGCGAGGGCAGTTCGCCGGCGATCGGCTTATAAGTGCGGCGCGCGGCCTCGAGCTTGGGCACTTCGGCCAGCAGCGCCTGGGTGTAGGGATGGTTCGGGCGGGCGAACAGCTCCTCGGCCCGCGCGATCTCGACCAGGCGGCCGAGATACATGATGGCGACGCGGTCGCTCAGATGCTCGACCACCGCCAGATTATGGCTGATGAACAGATAGGTGAGGCCGAGCCGCTGGCGCAGCTCCATGAAAAGATTCAGCACCTGCGCTTGAATCGACACATCGAGCGCCGCCACCGCCTCGTCGCAGACGATGAAGCTGGGCTTTACCGCCAGCGCCCGGGCGATGCCGACGCGCTGACGCTGGCCGCCGGAGAATTGGTGCGGATAGCGGCTGGCATAGGCCGGATCGAGCCCGACCTGGCGGAGCATCTCGGCCACGTATTTCACCTGGCCGCCGCGGTCGACCATGCCGTGCACCAAAGGCGCCTCGCCCACGATCTCGGAAACCCGCAGGCGCGGATTGAGCGAGGCGAAGGGGTCCTGGAAAATCATCTGGACCGCGAGCTGCCAAGCCTTGCGCTCGGCTCCGTCCATCGCAGCGACGTCATGGTCGCGCCACAGCATGAAGCCATCGGACGGCGCGTGGATGCCGGCCACGATGCGGCCGAGCGTGCTCTTGCCGCAGCCCGACTCGCCCACCAGGCCGACCACCTCGCCCTCGGCCACGTCGAGATCGAAATCCGCCACCGCCTGCACCACCGTCTCGCGCAGGCCGGCGCCAAAGGCGTTGGCGATCTTGCCGGCGAAATCGACACGCTGGACGAAGCGCTTGGAGATGCCGCGCAGGGAGAGGATCGGGGCGGTCATGGGTTGGCGCGATGGCTCGGAGCGTTGATGAAGGCAATACTGTCACCTCGAGCAAAGCGAGGGACGTTTCCGCGGATGCCGATAAAAGTCCCTCGCTTTGCTCGCGATGACAGCTCTTTTGTAACGAACTTTCCTGCGACCATAGTTAAGCCGCTCGCCAACAGCGCGCGAACTGGCCGGGGCGGTGCTCGTCGAGTGCCGGCATGGCGGCGCATTTGTCGATGGCGATGGGGCAGCGGGCGCGGAAGGAGCAGCCGGGCGGCAGCTTCAGGAGCGAGGGCGCCATGCCGGGGATCTGGGCCAGCTCGTGGCCGCGTGTGTTCTGCGACGGCACCGAGCCGATCAGGCCCTTGGTGTAGGGATGCATCGGCCGCTCGATGATGTCGGCGGTGGTGCCCAACTCGACGATGCGGCCGGCATACATCACGGCGATGCGGTCGGCGAGACCTGCCACCACGGCGAGATCATGGGTGATCCAGATCAGCGCGGTGCCGCTGTCGCGGCAAAGCCGCTGGGCCTCATAGAGGATCTGGCCCTGGATGGTGACGTCGAGCGCTGTCGTGGGCTCGTCGGCCACGATGAGCTGCGGCTTGTGCAGGAGCGCGATGGCGATGGCCACGCGCTGGCGCATGCCACCCGAGAATTGGTGCGGATAGGCGCGCAGCCGCTCGTCCGGCGAGGCGATGCCGACCTGGGTCAGCGCGTCGCGGGCACGCTGGCGGGCCGCCGACTTGCCGAGATTGGTGTGGGCCTGGACCGCCTCGATCATCTGCGTGTCGATGCGCAGCACCGGGTTCAGGGTCATCATCGGGTCCTGGAAGATCATGGCGATCTCCGCCCCGCGGATGGCGCGCAGCCGCTCGGGCGCCGCCGCGGTCAGCTCCTCGCCGCGGAAGCGGATCGAGCTGCCTTCGACGATGCGGCCTGGCGGATCGATCAAGCCCAGGATCGAGAAGCCGGTGACGGTCTTGCCCGAGCCCGATTCGCCTACCAGCCCCAGCACCTCGCCGGGCGCCACGTCGAAATCGACGCCGTCGACCGCGCGCGCGATGCCGTCGCGGGTGAAGAAGTGCGTGCGCAGGTTTTGGATGCTGAGCGCCGGCGTGGTCATGACGCTTGGCTCATCATCGCACGCCGTCGCATGATCCTCTCGATCTTTGATTGTGGAGAGGTCATCGCGCATTGCGGGGATTGAGGATGTCGCGCAGGTGGTCGCCCACCAGATTAATGCCGATGATGGCGATGGCCAGCGCAATGCCGGGAAAGAAGCTGATCCAGTAGCTGCCTGACATCAAAAACTCGAAGCCGTTGGCGATCAGCATGCCGAGTGACGGCTGGGTCACCGGCACGCCGACGCCGAGGAAGGAGAGCGTGGCTTCCAGGCCGATGGCGCGCGCCAGCGTGATGGTGGCGATCACGATCAGCGAGGGCAGGCAGTTGGGCAGCATGTGGCGAAAGACGATGCGGCGGGCCGGCAGAGCGAGACAGGTCGCGGCCTCGACATACTCCTTGTTGCGCTCGACCAGAGCGGCACTTCGGGCGGCGCGGGCGAAATAGGCCCATTGCACGATGATCAGCGCGATCAGCACCTTGTCGACGCCCTTGCCCATCACCGAGAGCAAAATCAGCGCCACCAGGATAGCGGGGAAGGACAGCATGATGTCGACGGTGCGCATCAGCAGGGCGTCGATGCCGCCGCCGGCATAGGCGGCGACGAGGCCGACCAGGATGCCGATCACCAGCGCCATGACGACCGAGATCGCGCCCACGGTCAGGCTGGTCCGCATGCCATAGAAGATCGCCGACAGCATGTCGCGCGCCTGGCCGTCGGTCCCCAGCCAATAGGTGAACTTGCCGTCGCTCGAGACGGTGCCGGGCGGCGACTTGGCGTCCATCAGGTCGAGGCCGGCGATGTCGAAAGGATTTTGCGGCGAGATCAGCGGCGCGAAGATCGCGACGAAGAGACACACGGCGAGCAGGAACAGGCCGAACAGCGCAAGCCTGCTCTCGCAGAAATCCTCGACGAAGCGCTGGAATGGCGTCTGGGGCTTGGCGGCGATGATCTCCGCGGGCTCGAGGACGGCATCGGTCATCGCGCGCCGCCTTCCAGCCGCACCCGCGGGTCGAGCACCGAATAGAGCAGATCGACGGCGAGGTTGAGCAGCACGAAGAAGACGACGATCACCACCAGATAGGCCACCACCACCGGCCGGTCGAGCAGCAGGATCGAATCGATCAGCAGCTTGCCGACGCCTGGCCACGAGAAGACCGTCTCGGTGACCACCGCAAAAGCAACGGTCTGGCCGAACTCCAGCCCGCTCACCGTGGCGATCGGGATCATGATGTTCTTCAGCACATGGACGCCGACGATGCGGCGGTCGCTGAGGCCCTTGGCGCGGGCGAACTTGATGTAATCCATCGGCAGGACTTCGCGCGCGGTGGCGCGGGCGAGACGCACGATCAGCGCACCCTTGTAGAGCGCCAAAGTGACCGCCGGCAGCAGCAGGTGCCGCCAGCCGTCCCAGGTGAAGATCGAGAGCTTCATGCCCAGCACATCGACGGTCTGGCCGCGCCCCGACGCCGGCAGCCGCGGCCACCAGGGCAGCAGGTCGGGCAGCAGGACGGCGAAAACCATGATCAGCATCAACCCGACCCAGAAATTGGGCAGCGAGAAGCCCAGGATCGAGCCGGTCATGATCGACTTGGCGCCGATGGATTTCGGCCGCAATCCCGCATAGACGCCCATCGGCAGGCCGACCAGCAGCGACAGGATCATCGAGGCGACCGCCAGCTCCAACGTCGCTGGAAAGCGCTCGAAGATCAGCCCCATGGCGGACTGGCCGGCGAGGAAACTCTTGCCGAAATTGCCGCGCACCGCGTCGCCGACGAACACCAGATATTGCTGCCACATCGGCAGGTCGAGGCCGAGGGCGGCGCGGACCTGCTCGCGATCGATGTCGCTCGCGTCCGGGCTGATCATCATCGCCACCGGATCGCCGATCAGGTAGATGCCGGCGAAGACGAGCGCCGACATCACTACCATGACCAGCGCCGCCTGCATCAGGCGGCGGATGATGTAGACCAGCATCGATCCCTCTTTTCCGCTGGCGCGCCTAGGGGACGACTTTCACGTTGACCGCGAGCGTCGTCTGGTCGGCGCGACCTGTATAGGTGAGGCCCTTGCGCATCGCCCACACCGACAGCTCGAAATGGATCGGCAGGAGGCCGTGGTCGGCCATGACCATCTGGCTCGCCTCGGCGATCAGCGCTTCGCGCTTGGCGTCGTCGACCGTGACCAGAGACTCCTCGAGCTTGGCGTCCATCACCTTGTTGGAGTAGCGGCCGCTGTTGGTCGTGCCCATGCCTTTGGCGCGGTCCGGCGTGGCGACCAGCGCCTTCAGTGCGTTGCTTACCTCGCCGGTGCTCGAGCCCCAGCCCGCCAGATAGGCGCTGTACTTGAAGCCATCGCGGTTCTTGAAGAACACCGGCGGCGCCGCGGCGTCGACTTCGGTCTTCACGCCGATGCGGCTCCACATCGAGGCCACCGCCTGGGCGATCTTGAGATCGTTGATGTAGCGGCCGTTGGGCGCTCCCAGGGCGATCGAGAAGCCGTTGGGATAGCCCGCCTCGGCTAAAAGCTTCTTGGCGCGCGCCGGATCATAGCCATCGACCGGCGTGTCCTTGCGCGTGCCGCCCATCGGGTAGGGCAGGAAATCGCCGGCCGGGATGGCCACGCCTTCCATGATCTTGTCGTCGATGCCCTTGCGGTCGATGGCCAGGCTGAGTGCCTCGCGAACGCGCTTGTCGAGCAGCGGATTCTTGCCGCTGGTGTCGGGAATGCCGACCGATGGCTCGCCGTGCTGGTCGAGATGGATGTAGATGAGGCGGTTGGAGACGGCGCGCACCAGAGTGAATTTGGGGTCGGTCCTGAGCTTGGCAAGATCGGTGGTCGGCGGGTCCTCGATCAGGTCGACGTCGCCGGACAGCAGTGCTGCCACGCGGGCGGTGTTGTTGCTGAGCGGCCGCAGGATCACCTTCTGCCAATAGGGCTTGCCGCCCCAATAGGCATCGTTGCGCTCGAACACGAGGCGGCTGCCGCGTTGCCATTCGACGAACTTGAACGGGCCGGTGCCGATGAGGCCGTTGCCGCCATTGAGGTCGGCCGAGGTCTTGCCTTCCGGCGCGGGGCCGGACATCGCTTTCTTGGAGAAAACCGGCAAAGCCGCGAGATCGAGCGGCAGCAACGGCGCCGGCGCCGTGGTGTGGATGCGCAAGGTCAACGGATCGACGATCTCGAAACTCTTCATCGCCCGCGTATAGATCGTGTAGGGGCCGGGGCTGTTGGGCACCTTGGGCACACGCTCGTAGGTGAACACCGCATCCTCGGCGGTGAAGTCGGAGCCGTCGTGGAATTTCACGCCTGGCCGCAGCTTGAACTCCCAGGTGGTGTCACCGATCGCCTTCCAAGACAGCGCCAGCCCGGGCTGCGGCTTCAGGTTCTCGTCCTGCATGACCAGGGTGTCGAAGATGTAAGCCGCGACCTGCAGATTGGGCGTCAGCGTGTGAAATTGCGGGTCGAGCGAGCTGGGCTCGGTCTTGAGCCCGATTTTCAGCTCCTGAGCGATGGCAACGCCGCTGCTCAATGAAAAAGCGACGGCGAGCGCCGCGGCTAGTTTACCCATTCTCGACATGAAGCCCCCGTGCCTGAGATTTCGGAGTCTTATGGCAAGATGGGACGGCGACCGCTAGTCTCGGCGTTCAACCTTGGGAATCCCGATGACCCGTTACGTGCCTGAATTGCTCGCCGGCCAGCATGCCGACCTGATCGCCATCCGCCACGACATCCACCGCCACCCCGAGACCGCCTTCGAGGAGCAGCGGACCTCGCAGATCGTGGCCGACAAGCTCACCTCCTGGGGCATCGAGGTCCATCGCGGCCTCGCCAAGACCGGCGTGGTCGGCACCTTGAAGGGACGGCGGCCGGGCCAAAAGACCATCGGTCTGCGCGCCGACATGGACGCGCTGCATCTGCAGGAGAAAAACACCTTCGATCACCATTCGGTGATCCCCAACAAAATGCATGCCTGCGGCCATGACGGTCACACGACGATGCTGTTGGGCGCGGCACGCCATCTTGCCGCCGAGCCGGATTTCGCGGGCACCATCCATTTCATCTTCCAGCCGGCCGAGGAGGGCGAAGGCGGCGCGCGGGTGATGATCGAGGAGGGGCTGTTCGACAAATTTCCCTGCGACGTGGTCTACGGCATGCACAACATGCCGGGCATTCCCGCCGGCACTTTCGCCATCCGGCCGGGCGCGATGATGGCCGCCAGCGACACCTGGAGCGCCACCTTCAAAGGCACCGGCGGCCATGGAGCGATGCCCCATCGCGGCACCGATCCGACTTTTGCCGCGGCGCAATTCATCGTCGCGGTCCAGGGCATCGTCGGCCGCAATGTGCCGGCGGTCTCGACGGCGGTGCTCAGCATCGGCCACATCCAGGCCGGCACCTTCGGCTCGCCCAACGTCATTCCCTCGGAGGTGCTGATCCGCGGCACCTCGCGCAGCTATTCGCCGGAGGTGCGCGATTTGCTCGAGCGCCGCTTGGGCGAGGTGGCCGCCGGCATCGCCCAGGCGGGTGGCTGCACCGTCGACTATCACTATTTCCGGCGTTACCCGCCGCTGATCAACAGCGCCGAGCAGACCGCGCTGGCAGTCCAGGCGGCGGCGCTGACGGTGGGGGCGGAAAATGTCGACGCCGACACCCCGCCGATTACCGGTGCTGAGGATTTCGCCTTCATGCTCGAGAAAAAGCCCGGCGCCTATATCATGGTCGGCAATGGCGGCGACGATGAGCCGCGCGGCTGCCACCACGTCCACACGCCGCTCTACGACTTCAACGACCAGATCCTGACGACAGGTGCCGCCTACTGGCTCAACCTCGTGCAGCTCGAGCTGGGGGACGACCCGTCGTCCTGAGGCGCCAGCCGAAGGACCTCATAGACTATCGCATGTGGATTGGCGGCGGTTGGAAAGGTCCCTCGCTGCGCTCCAGCGCGGAGATTACTCCGCGCGAGATGACAATTTTGGTGTGATCGACGTCGTGCGCCGACCCGAAGCATCGATGAAAAAAATGGTGTCATACCCGAAGCATCGATGAAAAAAATGGTGTCATCTCGCGCGGAGTAATCTCCGCGCTGGAGCGCAGCGAGGGACCTTTGCGCGGTATTCGACCCGACAGTCGCGCAAGACGACATCAAGGTCACTTCTTCACCGTCACGAACTGCGCCAGCGTTGCCTGGTCGGCGCGGCCGACATAGGCGAGGTCCTTGCGCATCGCCCAGATCGACAGCTCGAAATACAGCGGCAGCAGGCCATAGTCTGAAAGGACCAGCTTGCTCGCCTCTTGCAGCAGCGCTTCGCGCTTCTTGTCGTCGACGGTGCGCAGGGCTTCTTCGAGCTTGGCGTCCACCGCCGGGTTGGAGTAGCGGCCGCGGTTGGTGCCGCCCATGCCCTTCTCGCGGTTGGGCGTGGCGACCAGCGCGCGCAGCGGGTTGGACATCTCGCCCGTATCGGCACCCCAGCCGGCGAAATAGGCGCTGTATTTGAACTCGTCGCGATTCTTGAAGAAGACCGGCGGCGCCGCAGCCTCGACTTCGGTCTTCACGCCGATGCGGCTCCACATCGAGGCGATCGCCTGCGCCACCTTGAGATCGTTGATGTAGCGCCCGTTGGGCGTGCCGAGCGTGATCGAGAAGCCCTTGGGATAGCCCGCATCGGCTAAAAGCTTCCTGGCGGCGGCCGGGTCGACTTTCTCGACTGGCGTCGCCTTGACGGTGCCGAAGGCAGGCCAGGGCAATAGATCGCCGGCCGGCATGGCCACGCCCTCCATGATCTTGTCGACGATGCCCTTGCGGTCGATCGCCTTGCTGAGGGCCTCTCGCACACGCTTGTCCTTGAGCGGATTCTTGCCGTCCGTGTCGGGAATGCCCGGCGAGGGCTCGGCGAGCTGGTCGAGGCTGACATAGATCACGCGGCTGGAGACGGCTTCGGCCAGCGCGAATTTCGGCTCCTTCTTCAGCCTGGCCAGGTCGGCGGTCGGCGGATCCTCGATCATGTCGACATCGCCCGCGAGCAGGGAGGCGACGCGGCCGGCGGCGCTGGTCAATGGCCGGAAGACCACCTTCTGCCAGGCGGGCTTCGGCCCCCAGTAGGAATCGTTGCGCGTCAGCACGAGCTGCGCGCCGCGCTGCCATTCGGCGAATTTGAACGGCCCGGTACCGACAAGGCCTTCGCCGCGGTTGAGCTCGGCGGTGGTCTTGCCTTCCGGTGCCGCACCGGCGGCGGCGATGTGCGACAGGATCGGCAGGCCCGACAGGTCGAGCGGCAGCAGGGGTGCCGCCGCAGCGGTGTGGATGCGCAGGGTCAGCGGATCGACGATCTCGAGCTGCGTCATTTGCCGCGTGATCAAAGTGAAAGGCGAGGGGCTGTTGGGCACCTTGGCTGCGCGCTCGAAGGTGAAGACAACATCCTCGGCGGTGAAGGGCGATCCGTCCTGGAATTTCACGCCGTCGCGCAGCTTGAACTCCCACACCGTGTCGCCGATCGCCTTCCACGACGTGGCGAGACCGGGAATCGGCAGCTGCTTGTCGTCCTTGGCGACCAGCGGATCGAAGATGTGCAGCGCGATCTGATTATTCGGTCCGAGATTATGATACTGCGGATCGAGCGAGCTGGGCTCGGTCTTGAGGCCGATCCTGAGCTCCTGCGCCGCGGCCGGCAGCACAGCGGCCACCATCAGCGCGGCGGCGGCGAGCGCGACGCGAATCAACGACATTGAAAAACCTCTCCAGCGTGGCCCCGTCGCGCTGCCTCAAGCAAGGCGTCGCGGAGTCTTAAGCGGCTGCTTGAGCGCTTGGCAAGGTGACATGCCGTGGCATCGGCGGGAGGCGCCCCGAAGGTCGAGGTCCGCCGCCGCGCCCATGCAAAGCCGCAGCGCGCATGAGCCATTTTAGTGTCCATAGAGACTGGCGATGAAGCGGAAAGCTCGATAGCAATGCCCGTGCAGCGAAATCCAGCCAACAATCGCTTCAGCTTGTGGGGTCGGGTGTCGTAGTTTGCCATGCGCGAGAATCGGCGCAGGATGTTGGGGGAGCGAGTTCATGAACGGTGCGGAAAGTCTGGTTCGGACCTTGGTGAAGGGCAAAGTCGAGGTCTGCTTCGCCAATCCCGGCACTTCGGAAATGCATTTCGTCGGCGCGCTCGATCGCGTCGAAGGCATGCGCTGCGTTCTTGGCCTGTTCGAGGGCGTGTGCAGCGGCGCCGCTGACGGCTATTACCGCATGACCGACAAGCCGGCCTCGACCCTGCTGCATCTCGGGCCAGGCCTCGCCAACGCCGCCGCCAATTTGCACAACGCCAAGAAGGCGGGCTCGGGCGTCGTCAATATCGTGGGCGAGCACGCGCTCTACCACATCAAATACGACACGCCGCTGACCGCCGACATCGAAGGCATCGCGCGGCCCTTCTCCCATTGGGTGAAGACATCGCCCACCTCCAGGACCGTGGCCGGTGATGGCGCCGCGGCGATCCAGGCCGCGCGCGTGGCGCCGGGCCAGATCGCCACTTTGATCCTGCCGGCTGACACCGCCTGGGGCGAGGCCGATGGCGCGGCCGAGACGCCCGAGACACCGGCGCCGGAGAAGCCCTCCAACGAGGCCGTCGTGTCCGCCGCCAAGGCGCTGAAAAACGGCAAGACGGCAATGCTGTTCATCGGCGGCCGGGCACTGCGCGCGCGCGGCCTCGAACTCGCCGGCAAGATCGCCGCCAAGACCGGCTGCCGCGTCCAGGGCGCCGGCGGCACGGCGCGGATCGAACGCGGCGCCGGCCGAGTGCCGGTATTGCGCCTGCATTTCGTCATCGAGGCAGCACAGGCCCAGTTGAAAGGCACCGAGCATATGGTGCTGGTCGGCGCCAAGGCGCCGTTCGCCTTCTTTGCGTATCCCGGCAAGCCCAGCGTGCTGACGCCGGACGGCTGCGAGACGACGACGCTCTGCCCGGTCGAAGGCGATCCGCTCGCCGCGCTCGAAGCGCTGGCGGCCGAACTCGGCGCGCTGAACGAAAAGCCGGCGGGCATTGCCCAGCCGAACCGGCCCGACCGTCCGACTGGCGCCTTCACGCTCGACGGCCTGGGTCAGGCGCTGGGCGCCACCATGCCGGAAGGCGCCATCGTGGTGGATGAATCGGTCACCACGGGCCGCGGCTTCTTTCCGTTCAGCGCCGGCGCCCCGCCGCACGACTGGTTGAACAATATGGGCGGCTCGATCGGCTTCGGCGGCCCTGTTGCCGTCGGTGCGGCCATAGCCTGTCCCGACCGCAAGGTTATCTGCATGATCGGCGATGGCAGCGCCATGTACACGATCCAGTCGCTATGGACGATGGCGCGCGAAAATCTCGACATCTGTGTGATGATCTTCTCGAATCGCTCCTACAACATCCTCTACAGCCAGCTCGCCGATGTCGGCGCCGCCAATCCCGGCCCGCGCGCCATCGACATGCTGACGCTCGACCGGCCGACCTTGAAGTTCGCCGCGATGGCCAAGAGCATGGGCGTGGCCGGCGCCGAGGCCACCAACCTCGAGGAGCTGACCAAGCAGCTCACTTACGCCATGGCCCATAAGGGGCCGTACCTGATCGACGTGATCATGTAAGGACCGCCGACGGAACCAACATGAACGAAAACCGCCGGCAAACATTGCATGGGCGCCGGCGGGGCAAGAAGCTGCGTGCCGGCCAGCAATCGCTGCTCGAGACCTTGCTGCCAACGATCGCCGTCGAGTTGCCGGCCGAGCCCGTGATTTCGCCTGAAGGCGTCGTTGGCGAGAGCCCGCACAAGATCGATCTCGCCGCTTTGTTCGGCGGCATGCTGCCGGCGGGCGGCGTGTGGCTAGAGGTGGGCTTCGGCGCCGGCGAGCATCTGGTCTGGCAGGCCGGGCAAAATCCGACGGTCGGGCTGATCGGCTGCGAGCCCTATATCAACGGCGTCGCCAAATGCCTCGCCCACATCGTGCGTACGGGCGTGGACAATGTGCGGGTCTTTACCGATGACGCGCGTTTCGTCATGGCCGCCTTGCCGCCACGCTCGCTCGACCGCGCCTTCGTGCTCTTCCCCGATCCGTGGCCCAAGTCGCGCCACCAGAAACGCCGCTTCGTGCAGCGCGACAATCTCGATGTGCTGGCGATGCTGATGAAGCCGGGCGCCGAATTGCGCCTCGCGACCGACGATCCGAGCTACTTGCCCTGGATGATCGAGCACGCCTGCACTCATCCTGCTTTCGAGTGGCTGGCCGAACGTCCAGCCGACTGGCGGGGCCGACCCGAGGACTGGCCACCGACGCGGTACGAACAGAAAATGCTGGCCGGCCATAAGCCGGTGTTCCTGAGGTTGAGGCGGCTTTAAGCCGCGCCCGTGCGTCGCGGCCGAATCAGGATGAGGACCGCCGCCGCGACCTGCAGCACCAGGCAGGCGATCAGCGAGCTTCCGTAGTTGCCCGACAGATCGTGCAGCACCCCCAGCATATACGGGCCGACCGCGGCGACGAAT
>WNFR01008399.1_pt1 | contig 16941 bp, 18 predicted proteins | sample 5400221 | NCBI WGS metagenome assembly WNFR01 (sample SAMN13153357, study PRJNA577476) | soil metagenome | isolation source: 40 cm soil under Madrone tree | place: USA:California | collected 2016-06-14
GTGGGATCTTCGCCGCGCCGTCCGTGCACGTGATACAGCCGTTCGGCCTGCAGGTAGTAAGGCTCCAGATCGTCGTAGGAAATCGGCCACGCCGGGGAAATCCCTCCAAAATGCTTGATCTCACCGAAATCTTCTCGGCGCAGGCGGAACAGCGCCGCGCCGTAGAATTTGGTATTTCCGCCCACGTAGTAATTCGTGTGCGGATGCAGAGGCTTTCCATCCTTGTCGCGCCATTCTTCTTTTGTCTGATACTTGCCTTCCACATTGACCGCGCGCGAATCCCAGTTGGCCTTCTCGCGGGGGACATAGTCGCCGCGTTCCAGAATGAGAATGTTTTTCCCGGTCGATGCGAGCGTGTGCACGAGCGTGCCGCCGCCCGCGCCGGTCCCGATGATGATGATGTCGTAGTGCTTGTTGGTGTTCATGCTGTTTCTCTCGCTTTCACAAATGTTTTCTGTACCGCCAGGACTCAACCCTCTTTCATCTCCATGTATCGGCAACGAAAAATGCACCGCTGGTTATTCGCGTGATGAAACTTGGCGCAGTACACGGAGCGCGCGGAACCGGCGCGAAGGTAGAGCTCTGCCGCGACTAGCATGGCGAGCGGCGGAGCGATGAAATAAATCCAAAGCGCGTGAAACATGTGCGCCGGGAGCGCCGAGCCGAGTGTCCGGGCCGGATTCATGCTCATTCCCGAGAACGGTGCTTCGAGCGTGATGTAAGCAGCCACCAGGCTGGCCGCGAAGTAGGGGGTGAACCGCGAAATCTTCGAATGATTCGAGACCACGAGAACCGTTACAGCGAGCACGAACGAAATCAAAAGCTCCGCCGTGAAGGCGACGAGAATCCCGCTCTTACCGGGCTGAGTCGCGGCGAAATTGACATTGGGATGGGCAAGCCGCGGACCGAGCAGCAGAAGCGAAATGAGTACACCAGCCACTCCTCCTGCGAACTGCGAGACGGCATAAAACGCCGCGTCCCAGGCTTCTACTTTTCCCAAGCGAAGGAACATCAAGGTGAATGCCGGATTCATGTGGGCGCCAGAGCGCTTTCCCCACTTCGAATGAATTAACGCGAGCAGTGTCAGGCCCATCGCTACGCCGGTGATGAGCCGGCGCGTGAAGGGGCTCGGAAGAACATGGCGCAAAGGCGACGCCGGGTGCTCAAGAACCGCGGTGACCACGCAGGCAGAAATCATGAACAATGCGAGTTCTGCAGATTCCATCAGGTATTCCGGCCAATGGGTTCTCAGCGCGAGCGCCGCAGACCGATGCGTTTGCTTCGCCGGAACCAATTCACCGACCACCGGCGAAGAAACGATCGTCGGATTAGCGGGATTCGCGATGAAGCTCTCAGTCATGCGGGATGGGATACCTAAAGCGGCAGGAAGTGACAGAAATACGCAAAGGAATCAGGAGACGCGGCGCCTCAATTCAACTGAAAATATTTGCGACCAAAACTCTTGAATCGCATCTCATAGCCATCTCGAAGAAGGTCTGTGGGCCAAGGTTTCATCGCAATAGCAAAACTTAGGCGACAATCCGTCGTAACTCTTAACCGGTTTGAGACTCCAATAAGGAAACCGAAGTACGGGCCGTAACATTCATGGTTTGTTGAGGTTAAGTGGATTCACACGCGATGAGTGCACCAAGAATGCATCTTGAGAAGAGCGAAGCGGAACTGATCGCCATGAGTTGCGCCGGTGACCGCGACGCCTTTTGCTGCCTCATCCAACCTTGCGAGCGCGGCGTTTTTACCGCCGCCATGTCCATCTTGAATAACGCCGCCGATGCGGAAGAAGTTGTGCAGGAAGCGGTCATGAAAGCGTTGGCCGCCCTCCCGCGTTTTCGCGGTGAAGCCAAGTTCAGCACCTGGCTCATCCAAATCACCATCAATGAAGCGCGACTGAAACGCCGCAAGGACCGCAGGCACCTCTACGATTCCATCGACGAGCAGCAGACCGATGATCAAGGAGACGCCTTCCCCAAGGATTTTGCCGATTGGCGGGAGATCCCTTCCGAGGAATTGCAGAGGAAGGAGTTGCGGGAGGCCCTGAAACGCGCCCTCGATTCCCTTGCCCCGAAATATCGTGAGGTGCTTATATTGAGGGACATCCAGCACCTGAGTATTCAGGAAACTGCCCAGGTCTTGAATATCAGCGAGGGGAACGTGAAGACGCGATTGCTGCGAGCGAGGTTCCAAATGAGAGACGCTCTAGCTCCAGGCATCGATGGAAGCTGGGCGTCCGGCAAGGCGGAATATGAGAAGGTAAGGCCCTGGTAAGATTGGGGTTATGGGGAGATTGAAACTTATCAGGCGGCTTCGAATCCAATGAGGGTGATTGAAATTAGCTGCTTAGAGGTGTGGCGTGAAGTCTCCAACTTCATCGACGGAGAAGTCGACGCCGAGCTGCGCGCGCGCATGGAAGCCCACTTTAAGGGTTGCGCGCACTGCAAAGCGATCCTCGATGGAACTCGGAACGTTGTGAAACTTGTGGGAGACGGCGTGGAGTACGAAATGCCGGCCGGGTTCAGCTCTCGACTGCAAGAAAAAATCAAAAACAAGTAGACTCCGCGACCCTCCGGAACTCTCTCAGCTGACAAACTCTATCGTGCTGCGGCCTCTTCTTTCTCACTCAAAAACCACGTACTTTGAAGCCCTCGGACCTCTTCGGGAACGTCCGTATTGTTGACGTGCAAAGTGATCTTCCAGTCGCCGTTCGGCACCTTTTTCCATGTATTGAAGAAGCGGTAGCGCTTGCGAATCGTTTCCCCGCCCGCCTTCGGCGTCAGGATGAATTCCTGCCAGCCCCGGTCAAATGCCACGGCGTCCATGACTGAAATCTCAATAATGATCGGAACGAATTTGACGGAATAGAACGCAAACAGCTTCGTCGCTTCCTCAGCCAGATTCAATCGGGCGTCACCCCCGTATCGGCTGGGACTGCCTTCCGACATATCCGTGAACCCATCAGGGTGAAAAACGGAGAGCAGCCGGTCCGCATCTCCGGAGAGATACGCTTCGCGCATTTCCGTTCTTGCCGCGTTGATCTTGTAAGTGTCGTCCATCGAGCCGCACCTCGCGGAACCGCCGAACGTCAAATTCCGAGAATTCAGGCAGACCGGGCAAAACAGCCCACCATCAGATGCAAACCGCCAACCGCTGGATTCAGAAAGTTGCTGGTTTGCGCTTCGACAAACGCTACCGCAACCGGGTGATGCTGGAAGGTTCAATTTCGAAAATCAGGGTATCACCGTTTTCCACAACGGTTCCCTTGAGCCGGACCGGCTGCCCCACGTGATCGAGAAAGGTCTTCGGAAGCGGCTTCTGGCTCGAATCCGTCAATTGAAGCACCGCGGGCTCGCCGCGGAAGTCGCTCGTGGCAAACAGAATTGGAACGCCTCCGCTGAGACACCGCGCAGCGCAGTCGCGGTGTACTTTGCCGCTGCCCGGATTCATGACACCGAGATAGCATTTGCCGTCCACGATTTCCCCGCTCAGTTCGAACATTCCAACTGTCTTAGCGGCTGCGGGACGAGCTTCAGCAGATCCGGCCACCGAAATCGAGCCCTTGACCAGTTCGATCATCGTCTGGTTGCCTCGATAAATCAGCGTGCCCTTGAGGCGAACCGACTTGCCCTCAAATTCAGACACTTCGTCGTCGGCTCCATGTTTGCCTTCCGCCACCAACAAGTAGTGCGACGAACCGGAGTCCGCGGAACCCGGCCTCTTGACCAACAGCGTCGGAAAGGGCTTTCGTTCGATGATGCCCTCGAAGCTTCGCTGTTTTCCGTATTCGAACATCACGGGAGCGAACGTCCTCTGGACGGATGCAAACGTGATTGCGCCAGCAACGCCAATCACCATGAGAGCAATCACAACAGTGCGGACCCTGCGTGAAATACCAGCAGGCGCTTTAGGTAGATAACCTACGTAGAATTCGTTCATGCGCTCCTGCCTTCTTTCGAAATCGCGGTCGGCTCCACGCGTGTTCCCGGCTCAAGCGGGTTGGGATCGATCAAGACGCGCCCGTCGACAATCCGCGTTTTGAAGGTCGCGACTTTTTCCGTGAAAGGCGGCGGAGACGCTCCCGTTTCCGGCAGATACTGATAGCCATGCCACGGGCAGGTCACACATCCATCGATGATCTTGCCTTCTCCCAAAGGTCCGTTCTGGTGACGGCAGACGTTCGAAATCGCGGATACTTTCCCGTCGTACTTGAAGATCGCGATTCGCTCGCCCCGAATCGAAACAACCGTTGCGCATTTTTCCGGAATGCTCTCGACCGCGCAGGCATCGATGAATTCCGCGTTGGACGGCGTGGAGTGTGCGGAATCGACCTTGCTCTCCCGCGATGCCGCTGCGATGTGCAGCCCGATGACGATAATCAATCCGAGACCCGTTGCGATCGCCAGCACTGGACTCGTTTCCGACTGTAGGAGTCCGAGAGTAACGTGACCGACCAAAGACGCGTAGGCCACATAAACCATCATGTGAAGAAACTTCCAGACCGGAGGAGTGAGGTTTCTCAGCCAGAAATCGTGACTGGTGGCAGCCATGAGAAAAAGGATTACGAGCGCCAAGAATCCAAGCTGTTGAAAAGGGAATTCCGCAAGGCTCGCGAAATTCCGGTTGGCCGTAAGAAGACTGACGAGGGGATTCCTGTCTCCCAAGCTATGAAACTGGATGATGCCAAAAACACCGTGAATGGCCCCCAACAGAAAAGTCGCCACACCCAAATGCCGCCGGTTGTAAAGAAGCGGCAAGAACCGCGAATCCAGCCGGCAGAGCGGCCCAATGCACAGAACGATGTGAAGCAGGAGAAATGCGGCGGAGCCAGCGGCACGAATGATCAGCGTTTCCGCCGTCGCAAACGGAAACAGTAAGTTTCCGAGCGCAATGAAGATCCCCAGGTACGAGGCAATGCCCGCGAGCAAAACGAGGTCATACACTCGCTTCTGCCGATTCCAGCCGACGGCCACGTATTGATGGCTCATGTCGCTGCTCCAACAGAAATGGAGCCGAGTACTTCACTTTGCGCGACGCTGTAGAGAATGAAGTAGCCGCCTGAGCCAGCTGGAATTCTATAAAGCTCACCAGGTCCGAGCTTGCCCAAGAGTTTCGCGTTTGGGCTGACCGATGCCCCCGGTTGAGTTTCTGACCAATAAACGAAAACGTCCGGAGCCAGAAACCCGGCGTCGGGAATCATCAGGAACTCTCGCTCCGGTCCACCTTTTTTGTTTTCGACCAGGCGCACATTGAATTTCGATGAGCCACGATTCAATACAAATTCAGATCCCCCACTGTTTTGCGCGAGCTTGTCTTGAAGCGGTCCCACGGGCAAGAGCGGGGCGTGTCGCGCCACGAGACCGCCGACGAAGAGAACTGGCAGTGCGATTCCGAGCACGAAAAAAATGAGGCGATGCGTTCTGCGAAGAGGCTGAATCATCGATGCGGATTCCTCTCGAGTGGTGGGTCCGCGTTTCCTCTGGCCCAGCGGCGCAGCAGGAGCGGCCAAAACGCCACGGAACCGGGGAAAATCAAAATCCGAAAGCCGACGCCCGTGCCAATTGCCTGCGAGTCGATCCGCTTCACTCCGACGCATACGAACGCAACGGCGAAGGCGACTCCGAGCGCCACGTACAGCGACAACGCATCGACAAACAGAACGGCAATTCGTTCAAACACTTAGCCCTCGATCGGCACGGCGACACCCGTCATATGGCGGGCGCGCACGTCGGAAAGCGACAAGACCAGTTCGGCAACATCTTTCGGCTGAACCCATTTGGAGAAATCCGCGTCCGGCATAGACTTGCGATTTGCCGGCGTGTCCATCGTTCCCGGCAGAATCACGTTTACGGTCAATCCCGCTTCCTTGTTTTCAAGGGCGACGGTACGGACGAGCATCGTAAGAGCCGCCTTGAAGGTCACATACGCCCCCAGCCCGGCATGCGGTTCGATCGCAGTCAGGCTGCCGATGGCCACAATTCGGCCAGTGCCGGATTTACGCAAATAGGGGGTCGCGGCACGGAAGGTGTAAAAGGCCGACGACAAATTCAGGTCGCGCATTTGTTCCCACGTGGCATCATCGGTTTCCGCAATCGTCCTGCCTCCGGCGAATCCACCCATGACGTGAACAAGAACATCGAGCCCGCCAAAGCGCGTGGCCACAGACTGGATAGCGTCATTGGCGCTGGTGGCTTTCGTGAAATCAGCGGAAAGCGGAACGAAGTTCGCTTCGGGGAAATCCGCAGCGGCAATGGACCTCGACGCACCGACGACCATTGCGCCTGTGCCAAGAAATGCTTGCGTGATGAACGACCCCAGCCCACCTTTGGCGCCGGTGATCAGAACAATCCTCTTATTCGACGGTTCGTTGGGTTCCATGACGGGATGCTTCCTCAGGAAAGGTAAGAGCAGAAGCCGCCCAAAAAGTTTCAAATCGAGGTTTGCGCGCAGGATTCGTTGACGGGGTTAGGATTAGCGGTTGCGCTAAATGCCAGGGATGTCTCGAAATCGAACAGATCGGTGAGGCAGGCGTTGCCGTTGCGATAACTCATAGAAATGCATTCCTCGCTGCAGCGCACCTCGGTGTAACTCACCGTGGCCGCGTCTTCGCGGTGAACGCAAATGGAGAAAGAATGGACCTGGCACAGGGTCGTGGGATTGGTGCAGATCTCGGACCCAGGAAACCACTTCCCGCGATCGGTCTCTTTCTGCGTTCTCACACGTTTGCCCGCGCTCCCACCATGCCAGCGCGTCGGAAACGCTCGACGAGAACCAGTGCCGTTTCGCCCACGCGAATTGGAATTCTTGCCGGCGTAAACCATCCCAGCGCCACTCCCTGATGAACGATTCTCCAAGAAAAGCGCCGATGAGCCGGAAAGGCAAAAATCCACTCAGATCGAGCTGCGCGTAACGGGCATGCGTATCCGTCAAGTCGTCCCCGCCGATCAACTCCGGAATCAGCAGTCCGCGGCTCCGTAGAGTCGCGCCGCCAAAGGGAGGCACAACGTCATTCCAGTTGAGAAGAGCCAAGAGGTTTCCACGGCTGTTGCAGCCAATCCATGTCCCCCCGGAATTTTCTCGTGGAAAGACCGCAGTAGCACCGGGGGAATCAAAACGATCTGGAGGAAGCGCGTGAGGGCGGGTGAGTTTTTCGTCGCGATTCATGCCGGCGACGTACCCGTCTTTCGTTGGGACGAAGGTCAACGTGCACATGTTCAATCCGCCACCGGGAATTCCACGGCCTGATTGGAAAATGCCAGCCAGTCTTTGACGACGGCCCACGACCTCGCCGGCCGGTTTCCCCGGCGGCGATTTTCCGCGCCGATTCGGTAAACAATCTCCCATTGTTGGTACAACGTGGCATAGGCCGACCAGATCGAATTCGATGAATCATAAATGTTGGTCGCTTCGGAGGCCGCCCCGTTGAGTTCGATGATTTTGAAATTGTGCCCGGCGCGCAGTTCGCTGTCGCTTTCATATCGAATGTCATAGCGGCCCACGAAAAATTCCGGCAGCTTGCGGCTGACCGCATCAAAGACTTCTCGCAGTTCCTCAGTCAAAAGATCGGCTCCATCAAGGAAAATGCACCCCTGACAATGGTTTCCTGCCTCCACGAGCTTGAGGCTCCTTCCGGCTTCCAGGACTTCATCCGCGGCTGCCGCGAACCGCTTTAGATAGGTTTGCGAAATCAGGCGCGCTCTCGGATCCGCTTCGACCAGCTCCCGCAGGGTGCGCACACCGTCCCCCACAACGGCAGGGAACTCCTTCCTCGTGATGCCAAAAATATGGCCGCGTTCCTCGCCTGGAAAACGATAATAGAAAATTCCCGCCTCTTTTGGACCATGCACATATCGTTGGACCACGAGCGGGGCGGAGACCTTTGCCAGGTATTCGCGAGCTTCCTCGAAGGACTTGATTTTTTTGAAACCTGCTCCTCGTTGCCCGGTATCGGGCTTCAACACGAACGGAAACTCGATCTGATTCTCTTCGCAGACTTCCTGGAGCCTGCTGTACCTCTGCCATTCGCTACCCGCGGGAATTAAGAACGCGTCGGCGGTAAATTCTGGCGAAGTCTCCATCAATGTGCGAAGAATTTCAATTTTGGATTCGCCTACAACGCCGCCATTCTTCTGGCTCGGATTCGCGACGGTTGGCAACGCCAAACCACGGAATCGGATTCCCAGCCATGCGCAGAAACCCGCCACGGGGAGATAGAAGAGCCAGGCTGGCCAAAACTCCCAGCGGCGCATTCTTTCCGAGAGAACGGAAAACCGAACGCGCGCGGCCTGACCGAGTCTTCGAAGCAACGTCAGCGACGCAAACAGGGATAGTCCAACCAGGCTCAATACTTCCAGCTCATGCGCAAGACTACCCGCGTGCGAAGGCGCTAAACGGATCACCGAGAACGTCAGCAACACCCACGCTGCGGCCGTGAGCGCCGTGATGGCCAAAAAGGTGGGAAGCGGCATGCGACGAAAGCCCGCGGATAGGTATGCCGGCAAACGTGTCCCTGGGAAAAAACGACTCACGGCCAATGCCAACTGGCCTTCGCCCCGCGCTCGCAAACCCTCGTCGGAACCAGGTTTCGAAAACCAACGTGCAAACCAAGGATGGTGAACGAGCGAAGGACCCATGCTGCGCGCCAGGGCATACATGCCGAGATCCCCCGCCCACAAGCCTGCGAAGGCACTCACAAATGCCAGACGCGGATCGAGCAGCTTCGAAGCCGCGAATGTTGCCGCCGTGATCGTGGCGCCGTCTTCTGAAATGAACGCGCCGAAAATAATCGCCGCCATCAGAAACAGCCCGCCGTATTCGTTCATGGAAGGGACGGATGTCACAGGTCTCCTAGACCGCCGCCAAGGAAGACATGTGCTTCAGCGTGGACGGTGCGAATCCGAATTCCGCCGGGACGCTGACTCCGATCTCGTGGCAGAGCAGCCGAATGATCGCGTAGTGGTGAATCGCATGGCCGGCGCAATAAGCGAGTTCCCGGCTGACGTTCGATTGGAACGTGGACGCTCCGGCATTCCCGTAGCCGACGCTGTTGATGACGGTGCACTCGCGTGCGAGAGTTTCGTCCGTGTAACGCTTTAGAACCCTCAAGACGTCGCAGGTCGCGATGCTGCCGTAGGTAACGTCGCTTTGCAGCCGGACATTCCTTTCCCGCGCATCGTAGTTGATTTCGCCGCTTTGCAATCCCCGCGTAAGGCTCTGGAAGTGCTCAATGACGTGGCGGTAGTGCTGACCGATCGAGGCGTGGAATGGAGCGCCCGCAATCTGCGAGTACCTGTGATCATCCAGATCAAACAACAAAGTAAGACCCTGCAGGAGTACCTCTCGAGCGTCGGTCATCAAGGTGGATGTCTTCATCGCTGGCTCCACGGCTTTCGGCAAACTCTGGAGTACTTCCATCTGCAATACGGCGCTCATGCGAGTCTCCTTCCAATCAGAGGGATGGCGTTCCGGTGCAACACAAGATTGACCGCCGAGGAAACGAACACGATGACCGCCAAGGCGAACAACAATCCCTTATCGCCCTGTACCTCGATTCCCAGAATTGTCAGGTGGCTCAGAATGGCGCCGGCCATTACGCCGAGCGCGAGAACCGAACCCAGCCAGGTGAACCGCGGCGTGAGAATCAGCGCGGCTGCGATAAGCTCGACGACTCCTGACCCGATACGTCCCCAGGGCTCCGCGCCGACCTTGGTAAAGATGTAGACCGATTCCGGTGCGGCGGTAAATTTGAAGAATAGTGTTTGCAGCAGGATTACCGCTGCGGTAGCTCTGAGCACCCAGCTCAGAATGTTGAGACCCAGTGGCATTCTCATCTCGCTCATGTTCGTCGTTCCCTTCTGAATGCGGCGTATATCGGTGCCGTTGCATATTGGGAGTCGGTGCCCGGACAAAAGTTTCACTTTTTACAGGGGATGGAGATCGATTTTTTCTTGAAACTTTAACGGTCTCAGCCGATCAGATGTAGTGGCGGGAGGACAGCATCGATCCGCTTATTAATTTCTTAGGAGTGAAGGTCGCGCAGATGACCGAGACATTCCTTCTCAGAGAAACGCAAACGTCGGGCATCCCGAAGTCGTCGGGCAAAGACGGTTTGAATCTGACCGCCGGTGCCTACCGGTTGCGCTTTGCCGAATCTCTCAACGACCTCGAAGCGGCTTACCGGCTGCGATTTCTCGTATTCAACCTCGAACTTGGGGAGGGCCTCGAAACAGCTTACGAACACGGCTACGATACCGATGAATTCGATCCCGTTTGCGACCACCTAATCGTCGAGAATTGCCGAACCCATCAGGTCGTGGGGACGTATCGCTTGCAAACCGGAATTTCCGCCGCGAGAAACTTGGGTTACTACAGCGCGCGCGAGTTCGATTTCACGCCATACGAGTCTCTGCGCAATTCCATCGTCGAGGTTGGCCGCGCGTCCATACACCGCGAGCATCGATCGTTTCAGGTGCTCTCGCTTCTCTGGAGGGGGATCGCCGCTTACGCGAAAGAACGCCAAGCCCGCTATCTCATTGGCTGTTCATCACTGACGTCGCAAGACCCCAAAGTCGGTTCCGCAATCTATGAATCGCTCCAACGCCATTTGGCGGACCCCACGCTCAGAACTACTCCCCTTCCGGATTACGACATGCCGTTGCTTCAGCCCAATTTGACCAATGCGAAGGTCCAACCGCCCAAACTGCTTCGGGCATACCTTTCAATTGGGGCAAACATTTGTGGTAGGCCGGCGCTCGACCGCGAGTTCAAAACCATCGATTTTCTCACGCTGCTGGATCTGGAATCGATGTCCAGCTGTGCCCGCTCACGCTTTCTCTTCTGAAAGTGCGGCCCACGCCGTTCAATCAGCAGACAGAGTTTCCGGGCTTCGTGTTTAGCCGTTGAAACAGGCGCTGACTCAATCCAACCGGCAACTCGATTAAATCGCTCTCGTTCACCAGATAAATGATCTTACGAAGCCCGTCGTACAACGCGCTGCAGCCGTCGCACCGCAGGAAGTGCCGTTCGATCCGCAACCGCAGATCTTCAGTGATGTCATCTTCCATATAGTTCGCCAGTTCCTGACGCACTTCCCGGCAGCTGATCTCCATCTTGAATCTCTTTCTGCCGCGCCTTGAAACGTGCACATCGACGAAGCGAATTATCATCAGATTCACGAGAGTCAAAAAAGTCGCGAATTTCTGCGAAATTCTTTTTGCGGCAAAATGTGAAACATTCCCCGAACCTTCGTATCCCACCACTGCACGGCGAACTACAGGGGCTCACAACTGGATGCGAGAAAGAGCATCCGTGAATCGCTTGCGATTCAGAATGAGTCTCGAGAGTCCATGTCAAAAACAAAAAGAGGAAGGTTCATGAAAATGTCTCACATCTTGAAAGTTATGGTTGTTGCTCTCGTCGTTACGGCGTTGGGTATCGCGGCTTCTGGCTCGTTCGCGCAGAGCGGCTCGCATGCTTCATCGCAATTCCAAGGCCCCAAAGCCAACAAAGGGACCGTTACCCACAGCACGAAGGACGGCAAAAGCGTTCTGACGCTGTCGGACGACTTTGTGGTTCCCGATACTCCCGACCCGCACTGGCAGGTTGTCGATTCCGATGGAAACGTCTACCTGCTCGACAAGCTCAAGACCAAGGCGTTCATCGGCACGAGCTACAAAAAAGAAATCGTGCTGCCCAGCTACGTGAAGAACGTCAAGAAGGTCGTAATCTGGTGCGCCTTCGCGGAAGTAAATCTCGGCGAAGCCAGTTTCAGCTCTCCGGTGATGTAGTTCGGGCCACAGCTCCACGGGTGGGCCGTCCTTCCAGCAGGAATCGACGGCCTGCCATCCAAATCTCGTAAGGAAAGAGAATCGTTATGACTTTTCGCAAAATCGTGTTTCTCGCAGTATGGCTTCTCTCCGGCTCGGTTACCTTCGGGCAAACCGCCGATAAAAAGACCCTGACGCTCGACGGCGCGGAACGCGTCATCGCCGCAGCAAAAACAAAAGCGCAGGAAGTGAAATCTCCGGGCGGCGTGATCGCCGTCGTGGATGCGGGCGGTAATCTGATGACGCTCGCGCGGCTCGACGGCACGTTCGCCGCAGGCGCAAATATTTCCATCGGCAAAGCCCGCACCGCGGTCCTGTTTCAAAAACCGACCAAAGTATTCGAGGACATCATCAACAAAGGGCGCACCGCCATGGCAGCGCTGCCCGATTCCTTCTTTACGCCACTGCAGGGCGGCATTCCCGTGGTTCTCGACGGGCAAATCATTGGCGGCGTCGGAGTGAGTGGCGCGTCCAGCGCTGCGCAGGACGAAGAGCTCGCCATTGCCGGCGCGGAAGCCGCGAAGACGTTCGGTTCCGAAGGAACCGCCGCTACTCTGCTTCCCGTCATTTACTTCGCCAAGAAGGATGTCGATGAAGGCTTTGCCAAAGGCTCCGTGCTGTTCGACGGTGCTGGCGGACGCAACTACATGGTCCATGCCAGCCGCCGTGAAACTCCCGGCATGGTCGAAGTGCATACGAAGGACACGGACATTCTCTACGTCCTCAAAGGTACAGCTACCGTCGTAACCGGCGGAACGATGGTCGATGGGAAAAACACTGCGCCCGACGAGATTCGCGGACGCGAAATCACCGGTGGCGAAACCAGGAAGCTTGTTCCCGGCGACGCCATGATCATCCCGAACGGAGTTCCTCATTGGTTCAAGGAAGTGCAGGCGCCGTTTCTCTATTACGTCGTGAAGGTTCGCTAGGCCGGAGAGATTTCCATGAAAACTCGTTTGTTCTTGTTCTCTCTCTGCGCAAGCTTCGCGTTCTCCGTTCAATCAGTTACGGCTCAGAATTGGGCGGCGCAAGCTCCGCCCTATGGCCGCCCGGACGCAACGATCGACTTGCGGACCAAAGAAGGCGTTCAGCTAACTAAGAGCGAGTGGCGCTACAGCGACGTGCAGATTCTCGAGGTGGACGCAAAAGGTCCTGGGCGCGATCTGAAACCCTCCGGCGCACGCGTCAAGACGTACGACTACGCGCCGCACGCCGGCATCGCCGGATTCGACGATTCGAAATGGGCTGTGCTCGATCCAACCACGCTCGACGCACGGCGCGGCAATGGAAAAGTCAGTTTCAACTGGTATCGTCTTCGCGTCACCTTGCCGCAATCCGTCGCCGCTCTTTCCGTGGCAGGTTCCACGGTTTCGTTTGAGATTGTCATCGACGATTACGCCGAGATTTGGGTGAACGGCAAACTGACAACGGTTCTCGGCCAAAGCGGCGGATCCGTCGTCAAAGGCTGGAACGCACCAAACAAGGTGACTCTCACCCGAAACGCGAAACCTGGAGAACAATTCGACATTGGTGTATTCGGATACAACGGCCCCGTGTCCCGTGCTCCGGAAAATTTCATCTGGGTGAAGTCGGCGACACTCGACTTCTATAAACCTGGACATGGCTCCGGCATTCAGCCGGTCGAAACGAAAATCATCCGCAAAGACCCGGCCCTCGATACCATCATCTCGCCCGACGCGAAGATCGAAAAACTTGCCGGGGGATTCCAGTTCACCGAAGGCCCGGTCTGGGTGCGCGAAGGCAGTTACCTTCTCTTCAGCGATCCCAACAACAATCTGATCTATCGATGGTCGGAAGACGACGGCGTTTCCATCTATCGCACGCACAGTGGATATTCCGGAACCGATATCGGTGAATACGGCCAGCCTGGTTCGAATGGACTTACTCTCGACGCGCAAGGCCGAGTCACCATCAACGAACACGGCAATCGCCGCGTTACTCGGCTTGAGAAGAACGGCCAGCTGACCGTGCTCGCCGATCGCTACCAAGGCAAGCGGCTCAACAGCCCGAACGATCTCGTGTATCGCTCCGACGGCGCACTGTACTTTACCGATCCGCCCTTCGGCTTGCCGAAGTTCTTCGACGATCCGCGCAAGGAGCTTCCCTTCAGCGGCGTCTATTGCCTCATCCACGGCGAGTTGAAACTCGTCAGCACCGATCTCACGGGCCCGAATGGGCTCGCGTTCTCTCCCGACGAGAAATATCTCTATGTGGACGATTGGGACGATAAGAAAAAAATCATTCTCCGTTATGACGTCCAACCGGACGGATCGCTTACAAACAAATCCACCTTTCTCGACGCAACGAGCGAGCCGGGCGAGGACGCCTGGGATGGTTTGAAAGTCGATCGCCAAGGCAACGTCTATGCCTCCGGCCCGGGCGGGCTCTGGATCATTTCGCCGGAAGGAAAACACCTCGGAACGCTCGTTGGTCCCGAGCATCCCCACAATCTCGCGTGGGGTGGAGAAGACCGCAAAACCCTTTATCTGGCTGCCCAAACAGGACTCTATCGGATTTCGGTGAATATTCCCGGGGCAGGGCAACCGCAGTAATCAGGTTTGTCCTGGAGGACAGACGCGATGGCTACACAAACCAAGAAATTGTCCGGCAGTTCCGTGACTTCGGCGCAGGAGCGACAAATGTCGAACGGCGACTCGCCGTCCGTACGCACGCCGCGGAACGCTGCCGTCAGTTTCGGCCGCGAAACCTGCGGTTCACTCGAACAGGCGGAACAGCGCGAGTGGCTCGTGACGAACGGAATCGGCGGCTTCGCCTCCGGAACGGTCAGCGGCAATCTGACCCGCCGCTACCACGGGCTATTGCTCGCCGCTCTCCATCCCCCGGTCGGACGAACGCAGATGGTTGCAAAATTCGATGAAACCGCCCGCTACATCGGCGTCGACTATCCGCTCTCGACAAATCGATGGGTGAGCGGCACGGTTGAGCCGAAAGGCTACTTGAACATTGAGAGCTTTCATCTGGAGGGCACAACGCCGATCTGGCGATTCGCAATCGGAGATGCGCTGCTTGAAAAACGGATATGGATGCAACAGGGAGAAAACACCACGTTTGTGCGGTACTCCCTGATCCGGGCAAGCAGCGTCTTGGAACTTGAATGCAAGGCGCTCGTCAACTATCGCGACTACCATTCCACGACGCACGCAGGCAATTGGCGGATGCGGGTCGAAAACATCGAGCGCGGGCTCAAGGTCACGGCGTTCGACGGAGCGACCCCCTTCTTTCTTTCGAGCCGCGAAGCCTTGATCGAAACGCGGCACGACTGGCACCGTGATTGTTTTCTACCGCTTGAGCAATATCGCGGCCTCGATACCAGCGAAGACCACCTCCTTGCCGGAGTCTTTCGTTTGCAGCTCCAGCAGGGACAGAATGCGACCATTGTTCTTTCAACGACCCCCGACCCTGAACTCGATGGAGCAAAAACTCTAGCGAATCGCAGACAGTTAGACGACTCGCTTCTCGCGGTCTGGGAGAATACGAACAAGCTGGCTTCGTCCACGCCTGGTTGGATCGAACAGTTGGTGCTGAACGCGAACCAGTTCGTCGTGAAGCGCGAACTGCCCGGCGATCCGGACGCTCGTTCCATCATCGCGGGCTATCACTGGTTTGGCGACTGGGGCCGCGACACGATGATTGCGTTGCCGGGACTTCTCATCACGACCGGCCATTTCGATATCGCAAGAACGGTGCTTCTCGCATTCGCGCGCTACGTGGACCGGGGCATGCTGCCCAACAATTTTCCTGACGCAGGTGGAACACCTGCGTACAACACAGTCGACGCCGCATTGTGGTATTTCGAAGCCGTGCGGCAATATTTCGAAGCAACACATGATACCGAAACCGTCGTGAAGCTCTTTCCCGCCCTTTCGGAAATCATCGACGCGCATCTTGGCGGGACTCGTTACAACATTCATGCCGACGAGTCCGATGGACTCCTCTTCGCCGGCGAAGAGGGCGTTCAACTGACATGGATGGATGCGCGTGTAGGGAGCAAAGTGATCACGCCGAGAATCGGCAAGCCGATCGAAATTAACGCGCTCTGGTACAACGCGCTGCGCACGATGGCAACGCTCGCACCCGTGGCCGGCAAGGCCGCTGAACCGTTTCGCAAGCTGGCCGACAAAGTGAAGGCCAGTTTTTCAAAATTCTGGGACGAGGCACAAGGCTACTGCTACGACGTGATTGACACTCCAGGCATCGGCAACGACGCGTCGCTCAGACCCAACCAGATTTTCGCCATTTCTCTGCCCGAGTCACCGCTTTCCGGATCCCAACAAAAATCTGTCGTCGATGTCTGCGCCCGGCGCTTGTTGACCTCGCACGGCTTGCGGAGTCTGGCCATGGGTGCCTACGAGTACGACGGGCACTACGGCGGATCGCCGCAACATCGCGACGGCATCTATCATCAAGGCACCGTTTGGGGTTGGCTGCTCGGCCCATTTGTCCTCGCCCATTTGCGCGTTTACAAGAACCCGGAAATGGCGCGCCGTTTTCTTGAACCTATGGGGAAACAAATCACCACCGCCGGTCTCGGTACGCTGAGTGAAATCTTCGACGGAGACGCGCCGTTCCACCCGCGGGGCTGTATCGCGCAGGCCTGGACCGTCGGTGAAGTACTGCGTTCGTGGAGAGCCACGCTCCCCTGAAGGTTGGGCTTAAACCTATGAAACGACTCACAGGCATAGCCTTTTTCGGCGTCAACACGACCACTTTTCTGAATCCCGGCCCCCTCGCCCAGCATCCAAAAGCGCCAACAGAGGATGACATAAGATGTTTGGTGCTATATTTGGCGGCAAATCCGCACCCGAACTCGTGGTCTGGAGGCCGTTGCACTTCGTGAGCGCGCCAAACCCTCATCCGCTCCCCTCGAGCGTCGTTCGCGAAGACGAACCGCAGCTTGTGGCATCCGCTCGCGCCGGCGACGCTGCCGCATTCGAAGAACTTGTCGCCCGCTACGAAGATAAGATTTTCCGTCTCACGAGCAACATTACCGGCAATCGCGAGGACGCCGAAGACGCGATGCAGGATGCCTTTTTAAAGGCTTTCGCACACCTCGATGGCTTCCACG